>Ga0210120_1000040_pt1 | contig 33290 bp, 34 predicted proteins | sample Goodyear_PhragA__FD_184868 | JGI IMG/M metagenome (GOLD analysis project Ga0210120, IMG submission 184868) | Wetland microbial communities from San Francisco Bay, California, USA, that impact long-term carbon sequestration - Goodyear_PhragA_D2... | ecosystem: Environmental > Aquatic > Marine >... | reverse complement strand
AACCGCCTGCGGAGTCGCCCTCAACGATGTAGAGCTCCGTAAATTCCGGATCACGCTCGGAGCAGTCGGCCAATTTTCCGGGTAAACCGCCGCCGGTCAGCGCACCTTTGCGAATCGTCTCTCGCGCCTTGCGCGCAGCCTCGCGCGCTCGCGCGGCGGTAAGCACCTTATCAAAAACGCGTCGGGCGATTGGCGGGTTCTTGTCGAAGTAAGTCATCAACCCGTCGTACACACTCGAGTTCACGATTCCGTCGATCTCGGTGTTAACGAGCTTCACCTTGGTTTGAGATTCGAAACGCGGATTCGGAAGTTTGACACTCAGAACCGCGATCAGCCCTTCGCGCACGTCGTCTCCCGAAAGGGAGGGGTCCTTATCCTTGAGAAGACTGTTTTGCTTTGCGTATTGGTTGATCGCCCTCGTCAACGCCGTGCGGAATCCAGTGAGATGTGTGCCTCCGTCAGGGTTGGGGATGGAATTTGCAAACGGCAAAATCTGATCGTTGTAGCTATCGTTATATTGGACCACCACATCGACAAAAACTTCGTCGCGCTGTCGGGCGATCACGATCGGCTTCGGGTGCAAAACCTGCTTGTTCTCGCCGAGCTGCCTGACGAATTCTTCGATGCCGTGTTTATAAAAGAATCGCTCGAGCTTTGGCGGATCGATGCGTTCGTCGGTGAGCGTGATCTCCAGGCCTGGATTAAGAAATGCTAACTCCCGCAAGCGTGTGGCCAGTCGTTCGAACTTGAACTCGCTTGTGATGGTGAAAATCGTCGGGTCAGGCAGGAACGTGATAAGCGTGCCTGTAGTCTTCTTATTTTTGATCTCGCCGATGACTGTGAGTTTGTCCGTCGTTTTGCCCTTGGCGAAAGCCATGTGATAGACTTTGCCCTCACGCGAAACTTCAGCCTTGAACCATTCCGAGAGAGCGTTTGTGCACTTTGCGCCGACGCCGTGCAACCCTCCTGAATACTTGTAGGCGCCTTGCCCGAATTTCCCCCCCGCGTGCAGATTCGTCAGCACAAGCTCGATCGCCGGCATCTTCCATTTCGGATGAACGTCGACTGGAATGCCGCGGCCGTTATCACGCACAGAGATCGATCCGTCGACGTGGATGATTACTTCGATCTTTGTGCAAAATCCCGCGAGATGCTCGTCGATGGAATTGTCCAGGACCTCATAAACCAGATGATGCAATCCACGTTCGTCCGGATCTCCAATGAACATTCCGGGCCGTTTCCGAACTGCTTCGAGGCCTTCCAGCTTATCGATTTGTGCCGCATCGTATTTTTGTGTCGCCGCGATTCCGGTCGAGGTGGTGGCTTTTTCGACCGGAATTTCCTCTTGAACTTGGGCCATAGATTTGGGGCCCGACGGCCCGCACGAACAGCATAGCCGGAAACGACTCCGAAACAACAAATAATCTCTGGTTTCGCTCGGGTTATCTCCGCTACTAATTGGTGGCGGCCATTCGCCAAACCCAATATCTTGTGGTGCGGGCCCGTCCCCGGTTATCGCCGATTTTGCCGTCTTGACCAGCAGCTCTTGGACTCCGAAAATAGGCTCCTTTTATGCGCCTCCAAGCCCTTTGGGAAGCACGTTGGATTTTGGCTTTTCTTGCTGTACTCGCGGTGATTTCTGGATTCTTCTCGGCTTGGGCATTGTGTTTTTTTTTGCTGTTGTTCTTGGGCTCTCTGGCGTTTTTCCGTGATCCGGAACGCGCCGCGCCGCTGGATCGAAACGCAATCGTCGCTGCTGCCGACGGGACTGTGATGGACATCGTCGAGTTGAATGAAGACGAGGTGCTCAAAACGAAGACGCGGCGCGTCGGAATCTTTTTGTCAATCTTTGATGTGCACACGAATCGCGCGCCAATTGATGGCCGCGTCGTTTACCGCCGGCACCGGCCGGGACTTTTTCTCGATGCGCGTCGGCCGGATTGTTCGGAGAAGAACGAATCAATGACGTGGGCGTTCCAGAATCCGCGAGTTACAATCGTTGTTCGGCAAATTGCAGGCGCAATCGCGAGGCGCATCGTGGCCTGGGCAGAAGTCGGCGGCGAATTAAAAAAGGGCGAACGTTTCGGCATGATTCGCTTCGGCTCGCGAACAGAATTATATTTGCCTTTAAATGCTGAACTTCTCGTGAAAAGGGGCGATCACGTTTTCGGTGGATCGACAATCATCGCGCGGCTCCTCGACCAGTGAACGAACAGCCTTCCAAAATCTATCTTCTGCCGAATTTGATGACGGCGGGAAATCTATTTTGCGGATTTACCGCCACGCTCAAGATCCTGGAAGGCGCTTTACTGCAAGCTTCCAACCCAGACGCCGCATCTAATCTCTTTCACACCGCTATCTGGTGCATTCTCGGCGCGTTCGTTTTTGATTTCCTCGATGGACGGCTGGCGCGGCTTGGCGGACACGAGAGTCCGTTCGGACGGGAGTTCGACTCGCTTGCGGATATTGTATCGTTCGGGCTTGCGCCTGCACTGATGGTTTATCGGGTTGTGTTGCAGGAGTTTCCTCGCGCGTGTTGGATTATCGCGTTTGTTTATCTCGCTTGCGGCGCGCTGCGATTAGCCCGTTTCAATGCAGCGGGTGCGAAGAACGATGGAGGCAATCACTCAAATACGTTCACCGGTTTTCCCATCCCCGCTGCCGCCGGGCTCATTGCGTCAATTACGTTGTTCCTGCTTTGGCTCGCCGAAGGTGAACATCGTATCGGCAACTGGCGATTCGCGCTGCCACCGCTGCTGCTCTTTCTCTCCTTTATGATGTTCAGCCACTTTCAATATCCGAGCTTCAAAGCGATCAATTGGAAGACCAAGAAATCGATCCCGCGTTTTCTCATCATCATCCTTGTTCTCATTATCACCGTGCTGAATTACGAGTGGATGCCCGCTGTCCTTTTCCTCGCATATCTACTCTACGGGTTATTCCGTCCCTGGCTCTCGCGCGAGTGGCGCCGCGAAATCGAAGAAGAAATTGGCGAAGAACCTCCCAGCGAGCCAGCCGAGCAAACGCGCTGAGAGTTGTCGCTAATCAGGTCCACCGATACGAACCAAAATTGGATGACTGCGCGCAATTCGTGCCACTCATTGGTTTAGTCGCGCGAGCACTTCAGGATCACGCACGTCTGCCCATTCACCAGTGAGCTCGAGCGCCTTCACTTTTTTACCGGAATGAGCAAGATCGCGAATCGCGTCGGTCAGTTCGTATTCACCGCGTGGGGACGGTTTCAATTTTGCGGTGAAATCAAAAATTCCTGAGCGAAAGGCGTACAGACCGGCGTTGTAGAATGGAACAGCGTGCTCGGAGAGCCCGCTCCACCTATCAGATTTTTCAAGGATATCGAGAACTTCCATCCGTTCGTTCAGAAACACGGCGCCGCCTTTGGTGACATCTTCGCCGCGCGTGACTGTCAGTATCGCCTCGACGTCGTTAGGAAGATCAACCAGCCGTTTGTAATTCGCCGGGTCAACTAAAATATCACCATAGGCCAAAATGAATGGACGGTTGCCGACGAAATCGCGAACGAGATTGACAACACGCCCCGTTCCATCTTGCACGGTCTGCGTCGTGTATTGGATGGCGACTTTGTAGCTCGAACCGTCTCCAAAAAACCTGCGCACCACATCGGCGCGATAGCCAACCACAATAAGACAGTCGCGTATCCCGGCGTCGCGCAGTCCTTCGACAATGTGCTGAAGAACCGGTTTCCCGCGCACCGTGATCATCGGCTTGGGCAGTTCAGCAGTTAACTTTCGCATGCGCGTGCCGCGACCCGCTGCGAGGATTACGGCACTATCGATTTTCATGGTTACTAAAGCAGCGCATGCGTCCCGCCAGCCGTGGCGGGCCAGAGGCTCGCGTTACTTCTTTTCCGTGATGATTAGGGCTGGCAAATTCGCCTGCTTAACCAACTCGCTCACTTTAACGACGTTTTCCTGCTTGAGCTGTGCCCATTTTTTTAACTGTTCGTCCAGCTGGTTGCTCAATGTTTGGAAGACTTCGAGCTGCGGTTTGGTTGGCTCAGTATCGCCCGCCTCAATCACATGGCTAAACGTATCGAACCGCTCGTTCAACATGTTCGGGTAAACGAGGTTCGCTTCCGAGGCTTTCATGTTTACCTGGATAAGCTTTTGCTCCACCTCGGACATTTGGTGATCGAGATCGTCTGCCGCAGCAAGCGCCTGCTTCAAGCGCTGATCATCTCCGAAACGTTTGTGCAGATTTTGAATTTGGGATTTAAGGTCGCGAATTTCGTTGACGGCCTGGTGCAGTTGCGAAATCCGATCGTTCACCTGCGTGGCTAAAGTGAATTGCTTTTGCAACGCCGCTTCCTGTCCTTTTGTCCGGGGATCGATTGCCAAATGGAGTGGCGCAGTTTGGGATTTACCGCCAACAGTCAGTTTCACCTGATAGTCGCCCGGAGGAGCCAATGGCCCTTTTGGTCCCGTACTTGAATAGAATGCACCCGGGATTTGAATCGGATCGTCATAGCGCAGATCCCACGCGAAACGGTTCATTCCCTGGTTAGCTGGAATCGTTTTCACTCGCTCTACGCGATCCGGCCACTCGGGCGGCTGCTCATTTTCTTTTTTTTCCTTGCTGGAAAGGTGGCGCACCACTTTTCCCGAGGAGTCGAGGATGTCGAGTGTAACTTCCTCTTTCGGCGCGGTCTTGAGATAATAATCGATGATCGCTCCTGGCGGCGGGTTATCGCCGACTGGTTGGCGTTTGTCGAATTCCTCCGGGTAATGCAAGCGCAACGCGGTCTGCGGCTGATAGAGAATAACATGCATGGCGCCTGATTGGGTGTTCAACTGACGAAGCGGCGTCAAATCATCCAGAACCCAGAAGGAGCGCCCGTGCGTTGCCACCACCAGGTCGTCACCTTTGACTACAAGATCGCGGATGGGCGTTACCGGAAGATTCAACTGCAGCGGCTGCCAGTGCGCACCGTTATCAAACGACATGAAGACACCGATCTCCGTTCCCGCGTAAAGCAGGCCCTTGCGTTTGGGATCTTCACGCACCGCGCGGACATATGCGCCATCTGGAATTCCGGTTGTAATTGCGCTCCAATTTTTTCCGAGATCGGTTGTCTTGAAAATGTATGGCTTAAAATCGTCGAGCTTATGTCGATCCACGACAACGTAGGCGGTATTCGCGTCGTGGGGTGAAGCGTCGATGATGCTGACTGTGCTCCACTCCGGCATCTTCGGCGTGACTTTTGACCAGTGCTGGCCGTCGTCAGTCGAAACGTGAACGAGCCCATCGTCAGTACCCGCCCAAAGCGTTCCTTTATTCAGCGGCGATTCAGCGAGCGCGAACACGGTGTCGTAGTACTCGACTGATGTGATGTCATTTGTCAGCGGGCCGCCGCTCGGCTGTTGCTTGGATTTGTCATTACGTGTCAGATCACCACTGATTTGGGCCCAGCTTTGCCCGTGATCGGTCGATTTAAAAACGCATTCCGCCGCGGTGTAAAGCACGTCCGGGTTGTGCGGTGAAAGCATTAATGGCGAGACCCATTGGAAGCGATGCACAACATCGGCGGCGCCGTGACCCGAATTATCTATTGGCCATACGCTAAGGTCCTGCGCTTCTTGTTTCGTTTTGTCGTAGCGCGTGATGTAGCCTTCGTTATTTGAGTAGATAATGTGCCAATCGCGGGGATCCGGCACAACAAAACCACACTCACCGCCGCCGGCCTCAAACCAATCCTGTCGGCCAATTGCGCCCCAGTCTGTGCGGCTGGCGATGCCGACATTCGAATTATCCTGTTGCGCGCCATAAATGTGGTACGGGAACGCGTTGTCTACGGCGACATGATAAAACTGAGCAGTCGGCTGGCTGTCCTGGGTGGTCCAATTCTTGCCGCCGTCAATTGAGATGCTGGCGCCGCCGTCACTCGCGTTCGCAATCCGAAATGGATTTGTGGGATCAATCCAGAGGCCGTGATGATCTCCGTGACGCGCGGGCATGAGATTAAATGTTTTTCCGCCGTCGACAGATTTAAACAGTCCGGTGTTTAAAACGTAAACGGTGTCCGCCGATTTTGGATCCGCATAAACCTTGCTGAAGTACCAGGCGCGCTGGCGAAACCGGCCATCATCATTTATTCGCGTCCAATGCTGTCCCGCATCGTCCGATCGAAACAAACCGCCTTCCTTCGCCTCGATGATTGCATAGACCCGGTTCGAATCCGCTCCGGAAACGGCGATGCCGATTCTTCCGAGAATTCCGTTCGGAAGACCGTTTCCGTCAAGCCGCTTCCAGGTGACGCCATTGTCTTCCGAACGGTAAAAGCCGCTGCCCGGGCCGCCGCTGGAAAAGAACCACGGCTGCCGCCGGGCCTGCCAAAGCGACGCGAACACGATATTGGGGTTATGTGGATCGAACACCACATCGATACCGCCGGTGTTTTCATCTTTGGATAAAACTTTCGTCCACGTTTTGCCGCCGTCGGATGTCCGAAAAATCCCGCGCTCTTGATTTGGACCAAAGGCATGGCCTAACGCCGCTACCAAAGCGACGTTTTCATTTCTCGGATCAACTATGAGCGCTCCGATCTGCCTGGTATCTTTCAATCCGACGTTGCTCCACGTTTTGCCACCGTCGACCGATTTAAAGACTCCCGTGCCGTAAGTGGTATTGCCCCGAATCGCCGCTTCGCCTGTTCCGGCATAAATGACGTTGTGATCGGATGGTGCCACGGCGATGGCGCCGATGGAAGAAATCGGTTCTTTATCGAAAAGCGGGATCCAGGTTGCTCCTCCGTCAATCGTTTTCCACACACCGCCCCCGACCGCGCCGAAATAATAAGTGTTCGGCTCGCCGATCACACCTTCGATGGCCAGCCCGCGTCCACCGCGAAACGGTCCGACTTGCCGCCAACGCATGCCGTTGAACAATTTTTCATCGATTGTTCCGGGCGGCGTGGGGGTAGGGGAACCAGCGGCTTGAACAGAATCTGGCGAAATGAAAACAACTAAGAGAAATCCAATCAGCGCAGGCAGACGGTGATGCGATGAAATCATTCGCCTAAGGTGTAAAGCTAGCGGCTTGCTTCAACTTGAATCGCGCGAAGCACCGATGAAACGTGCATCCACACTGCCATTTTGTTCTGTCTGTTAACTGAAGTGTCTATGGTGCGCGATGCTTGTGCTAAGTCTAAAAACGACCGGCGGATTGATCTTGTTAGATCGCCCCAGAGGCTCTAAACATCTGCCCCAGTATGGCTCGGCTAAAATGCGCGGTGCTCTCCGCAGCGTGATTCGATCGCAGGTTCGCCATGCTCTTTAATTCGCTCACGTTCGTCGTTTTCTTCGTGGTCGTTGTCACTATTTATTGGAGCATTCGTTCGTGGCAGGCGCGAAAAAATCTTCTCGTCGTAGCCAGTTACATTTTTTATGGCGCTTGGAACCCGCCGTTCGCTGCGCTCTTATTCGGGACCACTGCGATGGATTTCTGGCTTGGTCGTCAAATGAGCAAAGCCAGAGATCAACATGCAAGACGTCGCTGGCTGATCGCGAGCGTTTGTATGAATCTGAGCATGCTCGGATTTTTCAAATACGGAAACTTTCTGCTCGAAAATTTTCAGTGGTTGCTCGCGCGAGTGGGGATCATCTATCAACCACCGCATCTGGACATTCTGCTTCCGGTCGGAATTTCCTTTTACACTTTTCATTCACTTTCGTACACGCTCGATATTTATCGAGGCGTGCTGCGACCGACGAAATCTTTACGTGACTTCATTCTCGCCGTTTCCTTTTTTCCGCAGTTGGTGGCCGGTCCAATCGTTCGAGCCGGTGATTTTCTCCCGCAGCTACTCCATCCACCCCGTTTGAAAAACGGCCAATTTCTCTGGGGATTGGCGCTGATGACTCTGGGACTGTTTCAGAAAATTGTTCTCGCCGACACGCTACTCTCCGGTTCCGCCGATCGGGTCTTCGGTTACCCCGGACCACTGGTTGCGCTCGACTCGTGGGCCGGCGTGCTCGCGTTTGCCGGGCAAATCTTTTTCGATTTCGCCGGCTATTCCCTCTGCGCGATTGGAGCTGCCTTAACCCTGGGCTTCCATCTTAAGGACAACTTTCGTTTTCCCTACGCCGCGATCGGCTTTTCGGATTTTTGGCGGCGTTGGCACATTTCGCTTTCCACTTTTCTTCGTGATTACCTTTACATTCCGCTCGGTGGCAATCAGGTGGTACCGTTCCGTGCGGCGCTTAATCTTGTCATCGTCATGTTTCTTGGTGGACTTTGGCACGGCGCAGCCTGGACTTTTGTTATCTGGGGCCTGCTGCACGGCTCTTATTTGGTGATCGAACGGATCTTTCGCGTTTCGTTGGAACACCAACCGTGGGCGAGCACGTTACCAGTTCGCGTCCTCGCCGGTTTCGCCACTTACGCGGCGGTTTGCGTCGCTTGGGTATTTTTCCGCGCGTCTGATTTCACGATCGCGAGCCGAATGCTCGGCGGCATGTTTGGCCAGCACCCACATGGCGATGCGATTCTTTCCACGCGCGAATTATTGCAAATTGGAAGCGTCACTGCCGGTGTCATAGGAATGCATTGGGCAATGCGCGATAACACATTTGAGACGGCAGTGATGCGTTTGCCGCCCTGGACGATCGCCGCGATCGGGTCCGCGATGATATGTGCCATTATTCTCACTCAAGGAAGCAGTAATGCGTTCATCTATTTCCAATTTTAAAAAACGCCTCCGGCTGCCACGCTTGTTCTTTCGCAAACCTTCGCGGGAGGAACAGATTCACGGCGGTCCGCCTCTGGAATTTGAGCGCCCAATTCCGCCCGCGCCCTGGCGCGGAATCGCCGTTGCTGTCACCATCGTGGTCATCGCTGCGACGACCTTGTGGGAGTTGTACTGCCGCTCGCTCGGCTATGGTCCGACGCGCAATGACAACGAAGATTTTTGGACGCTGCGACGCCGCATTGTTGAGCCGGAATCCATTGTCATTATCGGCGATTCACGTGCGTGGTTCGATGTCGACCTGGACGAATTCCAAAAAGGTTTGGGCAAACGACCGATCCAGCTTGCCATGGCGGGCTCGACCGCGTTCCCTGCGTTATCCGATCTGGCGAACGACAAAAATTTTCATGGCACAATCATTTGTAGTGTTGTTCCGAATTTGTTTTTCGCCCCTCCCGGCACTCCGCCGATGGAGCGCGCTGAGAAGGGAGTAAAGCGGTTTCACAATCAAACGCCCGCCCAGCGTGTTAGCGAATATCTCTCGATGCCGCTGGAAGAGCATGTCGTGTTTTTAAAACCGGATGATTTAAGTCTCGAAGCGATTTTAAACAAATTGCCGATTCCGAATCGTCCGGGTGCATTAGTGCCACCTCGTTTCCCGCCCTATTTTCAGACTGAAGATCGGGAGCGTCGTGCGCGAATGTGGGAGAAATGCGCTGAACCGGGCAGCGAACTAGCGAAAAAGGTCCAACAAATCTGGATTCCGCTCTTCACACCGCCGGCGCCTCCAAGTTACATCCCAAAGGACATTTTCTTCGCGCAAATAAATGAAGGCATGCAAAAACGTTTTACTGACGTGACCGCTGCCGTCGAAAAACTTCGATCACGCGGTGGAAAGATTGTTTTCGTTCGGTTTCCATACAGCGGCGGGTTGAAAGAACTCGAAGATCGGATTACGCCGCGGGAGAAAACTTGGGACCCCCTTTTGAAAATGACCGGGGCGCCCGGAATTTATTACTCTGATTTTCCCGAGCTCTCTGAGTTTAACTGTCCCGAATGGTCGCATTTGTCTGCGGGCGATTCGGTGGAATTCAGCAAGCGCCTGGTTCCGCATCTGCGCGACGCACTGAACATGTAGGTACCGCTTACCGCCTTGTGGAGCTGCGCTGGGTAAACGAGTTGTGCAGCCTGGCCGTCGTGTTACGCGTTGATTGCAGCCATTCCAGGCGCCTGAGCTTCGACCGGAGCCCCACCTGTGGGTCCACCGCCAAAGCGTCGCGCCGCAAAATACGACCCGATCACGAGCACTGCTGCGATTCCTTGTGCTACAAGCGTTTCAACTGTTGGGAAAACAGCAAACCAGAGTCCCATCCACGGTGGGATGTGTGTTTGAAGAAAACTGATGGGCGTAGTAGAAATCCAGTGAGCTAGCTGCATTTCCTGTGCTTGCTCTCCGACCATCACGAGCAACACGACGCCCAGCAGAATTCCGGTGGTGATGAGCATTTTCCGGTAAGGCAGACGCTGCTGGAGAATAAATGTGAGCACTGCCACCATTCCGGTCAGCACCAGGCCCAGCAACGCGCCTTTGAGCACAACGCCTCCTCCAAGTCGCAAATGATAGCTCTGCAAAAAAAGCACGACTTCAAAACCTTCCCGGTACAACGACGTAAACCCAAGCAAGATCAAACCCCACCACAGACGTCTCTGCGAAATTTCAGCGGTACGCGCGTTTTCCAGCAGCGTTTTACGCCGGCGATTATGCGCCCGGATCCAGCCGCCCCAGTAAATTTTATGGAAAAACCAATTCATTATCACCAGCAAGACAATGATCGCTACCAGCCCGGTAGCCGCTTGTAGATCGAGCGCTGACATGTTGTCGCCAAGCGATCCGACGATTCGCACTGCGACGAACCATGTGATCAGAGTGGCGACGAACGCAAAGGATGCACCGAACGCCACCGGCCGGCGATGCGCTCGTTTGGGGCCGGTCATGCTCGCGGTGATGGCTGCCAGCACCAGTATGCATTCCAAGCCCTCGCGGAACACGAGAATTCCGATGTCCAGAAAAGCCACCGTTGGACTCGTGTCTGGTCTCAGCGGATCAGGAGCACCCTCAGCTGTGACTCCCTGCCAGATCAGCATGGCGACCACGCACGCCGCGGCTGCGAGGACGCCGATGCGCAGGGCGAGCTTCATTTCCGATACGAGCCTAGCACAGAGATAACCTGGCTGCTGCCGATCGATTGCTTTTTTTTAGCGGCTCGTTGCACGGCTTATTTGCCGCTCGTGTGTCGGTAATTTACGATCACAAGCGTATGCCCGGATATGTCTTGCATCACGATTTGAAAGGCGAGGGGACCCGGCTGGCGTTGATGACGCAATTATTGGATCCGATGCATCGGCGGTACATCGATGCCCTGGGAGTTGTTAGGCCAGGAGCGCGCACACTTGAAGTTGGATGCGGCAACGGATCAATTTCTGCCTGGCTCGCCGAGAGCGTCCGGCCTGACGGAACGGCAGTAGCTGTCGATCTTGATCTCTCCTTAGTCGAAGTGAGCGCGCCGAATCTTCAACTGCGCAAGGGCGATATCGTTGCAAGCCCTGTCGAGCGTGGAACGTTCGATCTGGTGACAGCAAGGGCGGTGCTTCATCATGTTTCAGATTCGGAAGCCGCTATGACCAATATGATTGCCAGTCTTCGACCTGGCGGCGCGCTTCTTTTGATCGAACCAGATTTTCTTCCCGTCAGCATCGCCGAGCCGCCACGCGTGCGAGCGTTCTGGGATGGCTGGCTTGCCTGGGCTTTCGAACGAGGAATTAATTACAGGATCGGACGTACGCTTGCGCCTCGGTTGGCGGCACTTGGCTTGACAGCGATCAGTGGCACCGCCGAGACCGCGATTTACAACGGCGGCTCGGGCTGGGCAGATTATTGGATCCAAACCATCACCGAACTTCGCAAGGATTTGACCCGTTCAGGCAAGGTGACTGAGGGCCTGGTTGATAGCTTTCTGAGGTACGCGGCTGACCCTGCCTGGTGGACTCAGACAATCGCTTTCACCGCCGTCTGTGGCCGCGCGCCGGCTGCCTAGCGGGTATCTGGGGGCCGGTTGTGATTTTGCGTCGATCGAGTAACTTTGTCGGTGCAACGTTTTCGGGCGTTTACGCTAATCGAGATTGCGCTCAGTATTTTTATATTGCTGCTGCTGCTTTTACTCGCGGTGCCCAGTTTGAGCGGCGTCATTGCTAACAGGCGATTGAAGCAGTCCCTCGATGGTTTTAATCAGCTTGTACGCCAGGCGCAGGAACGCAGCGTGACTGAGCGCCGGCCGTATCTGATCGCGTGGGGCAAGGACAACATCCTCCTGCGTCCCGAAACCTTTGCAGAAGGGGAAGAAGCGAAACCGACCGCAGTCATTCGCCTCGGCAAGGGAACGTCGGTAAAGCTCTTGCTGCCCGCAGCACTGGAGGGTAAACACGCGGCTGAATGGATATTCTGGCCATCTGGAAACTGTGAGCCAGCGATTGTCCAATTCAGGGGTCCCGCCGGGACTTGGACGGCGGATTACTCGCCGCTTACCGTGCAGCCGAAGCTTACTCAATATGCGGCAAGATAAAGTAAGAGATCGAAGGTTAGCCATCAGAGGTCGGATGGGTTTTGCTCTTTACGAGGTGTTGCTCGGTGTGGCGATTTTTGCCGTGGGCGTCATTGCGCTTGGACGCGCTGTTGAAAATTGTCTTAACGCCAGCACCATCAGCGCCGAAGAGAATGTTGTGCGGCAGATCTTGTCCGATCGAATGGCCGAGGTTCAAGCGGCTTCGGCTGTTCCCGACGCTGAAAAGGAATTCAAGATCAATACCAGTTACGGAAAGGTCGTCTTAACCCAAAAAACCGCTCCTGCCGCTTTAACAGAACCTGACAATACAGTCATTAACGGGATTAATATCGTTACATTGACCGCCCGCTGGCTGCATGCAGGCATTCCAGAATCAAAACAGATTCAGTTTTATGTTTATCGCGCCCGGTAGATTAATGAATGACGGCAGGGATCGGGTGAGCACAGGGCGTGATGGCCACCGGGCGTTCACACTGCTTGAGATCATGTTAGCGGTGACGATCCTTGGAATGATGGCAATGGCGATTTTTCGCTTTGTGCAATCAAACATGACTGCCCTGCAGTTTTCATCCGTCACCGCTGCAAACGATGCACAATACGACGGACTGCGTGATTTGCTGACAACGGAATGGCAAGGCCTGAGTCCGGTGAGAGCAAAGATGATAGGAGAACCGTTTAAGTTAAACGATCGCGAGCGTGATGAGATAAAATGGAATGCCGGGGCGGGGCCCGGTCTGCTGACACGCTATGCGTCAGGCGATTTCACGGTTGTCCTTCGCTTACAGCCGAACGCCGAAAAGGGAGATCAACTTGATATGGGGCTGTTGCGAAAGCCGCTGGACGATTCCGACACAGCAGAAGGACACGAAAGCTGGGTGCCGTTGATTAGAAACGTGACCAGTCTTGAAATCACCTATTTCGATCCTAACGCAAATACATGGTTGCCCCGATGGCCCGGCGGAAATCGCTTGCCGTCGCTCGTGAAGATCAGCGTGGGCCGCCCTGATGCAGCCGACCCCTGGGAAGCGGTCATCCCGCTAAGACGCACGCCCTACTAGAATCACGTTGTGAAAACACCTTCGCGAAGATGTCAGTCAAATTCCGGTGCGGCACTGCTATTGTCCCTGTGGGCATTATTTTTGCTGGCCGGTGTGGTATTCGCGTGGGCGCTCAACATCGATTCGCGTTTGACGGTGTCTGCGAATGCAAACCGTGTATTATCAGCCGAAGCAATGGCGGCCTCGGGGGCAGAGGTTGCTTTGAATCCAACAATCAAACCTTCTTCGGCTAATCTGCACATGAAAATGGGCGCTAACGAAAGCTACGATGTCCAAATGACTGGCGAGTGCGGTCGTTTCAACTTGAACTTGCTTGCGCCCGGTGGTGCAGAGAATCCGTTACTCGTGCAAGCTCTGCGCCAATATCTAAATATAAAAGGCGTAGAGCTAAACGACCTCGACGTAATGATGGATTCTCTGCTTGACTGGATTTCGCCGACGAAAGGATTGCATCGGTTGAATGCACCGGAGGAAACCGACGATTACCGTCCGCCACATGCGCCGCTGACTTCTGTGAAGGAAATGAAGAAAATCTTTGGCTGGTCTAAATACACGTCGCAACCCGGATGGGATAACGATTTTACAACCGTAATTGGCGGTTGTCAGCAGATCGATGCAGCGTATGCCTCCCGGGACGTGTTACGTGCGTTTGGAATCCCCGATGACTTTGTCGACCGGTTCCTCCAGGCGCGGCGTGGTCCGGATGGAATCGATGGAACAACCGACGACCCTCAGATGGATCAACCGACTGCATTTTCTCTCCTCGGACTTGGCGGCGCCAATACCGGGAGATCAGCACAGCTCAACGGAATCCAAAATCTGATTGTGTTCAGAAGCCCCAACCCCGTGTTTCGCATCGTCAGCGTGGGAAAATCAGGTCCTGTTGCGCGATCGGTTGAGATGGTAGTGCTCAAGCAAGCATCGGGAGTGGGGCGTCCTCAAGTGTTTAGTTGGAAGGAGCTCTAATATCCAGACCGGGATGGCATCTATTTTCATTATTCCGACTTCCAGCGGCTGGAGTATTGTTCGCTCAGCCGAGCACAATGGTTCCTGGACCGTACGCAAACTGCAAACGCTTGAAGAAGCAGTGCCGCTGCTCTCTGCGGACGACGAGTTTGTCCTCAGTCTGCCCATATCTGCGGTGATTGCGCAGCGTTTCCGTCTGCCGAGCGTCGATCCTGCAGAATTCCCGGAAATGATTCGTCTTCAGATCGAGAAGTTGCTGCCGTTTTCTGCCGACGAAGTTACAAGCGATTTTGAGCTGATCGAACAAAACGAAAATGAAAGCGTGGTCTCTGCGGTCGCCGTTAGAAACGAACAACTTTCCGAGGTCGCGTCGCCGCTGTTGGCCCGCGGCTACATTCCGCGTCAGGTAACCGTATATGCCGCGCAGCGCGCCAGTACGCATGCTCCCACCGGCAATGCTCTTTTGATTTATCCTGAAGGCGACATGCTCGTTTACGCCATGACGGAAAACGGCAAGCTGAGCCTTGCACGGACAATCGAACGCAACGGCGACCAACTGCAACTCGAATTGCCACAGTTGCGTTTGAGCGCCGAACTGCAAGGCATAGATGCTTCCTCTCCGAATGTGCTGTTGGACGAAACCTGCTACGAGCTGCGCGACACGGTGCAGGGGATTCTGGCCAGCTCAGCGGAAATCGTTGGCATAGAATTACCTCCAGCGCCGGTTAAATTGAATCTTTTGCCGGAGAGCTGGCGCCGACGCCGTGCGCAACTAATCCGGCAAGTAGAATGGCGAAAACGATTGCTTTGGATCGGTGGCGCTTACGTTGGAATTATCGCGCTCTTGTTTGCCTATTTCGGTCTGTTGCGCTTTCAGCTGGGCCGTTTTGATCGGCGCATTGCGCACGACGCGCCGGAGACCGAGTTCGTGCGCGCTACGGAAGCAAAGTGGAAAGCGCTCGCACCGGCAATCGATCCACACTATTACCCAGTCGAAATCCTGCAGCACCTTTTTGAGAGCCTGCCATCCGCGGACGTGCGCATCACTGCTTACAATCAATCAGCGCGCCAGATCTCTGTGGACGGAGAAGCGAATACCGCTGCGCTGGCTTACGATTTCATCGACAAGATCAAAAAGAACCCGGAATTGAAAACCTTTCAATTCGACATGGCTTCGCCGCGGATTTTGCCGAATAACCACGCGCAGTTTCGAGTGGAGGGGAAACCCAAATGATGCCGGCCTGGTACCAGCGCATGAATCCGCGTGAACGTCTCCTCTCGTGGATTGTAGCCGGGACGTTGTTGGTGTTGTTTAATCTTTGGATTTTGACATCGGTCCTGGGCGCAGTAGGGAGGGCGCAAAAAGAGTTGGGGACCCGCAGGAGTAAGCTGGCCGAGCAAGCGCTTTATGTGAAGGAGCGTGCCACCTGGACAAAACGCGACGAGTGGCTCCGCCAACATCAACCCACATTGAAGAACCCTGCGGAAGCATCCGCGCTGCTTGATCAACTCCGCGAAGTCGCCGGAAAATACAATATTGAGGTCGAAAATCCCGCCATCGGAACAGGCGAGACGACGCCGTATCATCAGACGGTGTTTGCTTCCATCGAAACGAAGAGTCCTTGGCCCCCGCTGGTGCACTTCCTTTACGATGTGCAACACCCGGACGCATTCGTGGTTTTCGAAAATGTTAACCTGGCAATTGACGGAAACGATCCCACCATGATGCGAGGCAAGTTTAAGATCGCGCGCTGGTTTGCACCGGCGCAAAAGCCAAAGTAAATTTTTAGCAACTGAAGTTATGAAACATTCCCTTATCTGTGCATGGTTTCTCATATTCGTTGGGGCGATTTACAGTCAAGCCGACGAGGTTCTTCCACCAAAGTATAACTTCAATCGCTACGCGAAGATGATGGACAAATCGCCTTTCGCTGTCGCCACTGCCGTAGCTGCACCTGCAGCCACTCCTGACTTTGCGAAAGACCTATACATCGCCAATGCCGCGCGTTCACAGGATGGCGACATGGTGACAATCGCTTCTACGGCGGATCACAACTTTAAAAAATATCTCACCACCAAGGAGCCGGTAGAAGGTTACAGCATCGCGAATATCGAATGGTCCGACAAGGTAGGCGGAACCAAAGTGACCATCAGCAAGGACGGAAATTTTGCGACGCTTACTTTCAATCAGGCTTTACTATCGCAGGCGTCGGCCAACGCAGGTGCCATGGCGCGAACTTTCCCAGCGCCCGTCGCGCGGGTTCCAAATCCCGCTGCCCATCCCAACGTGCATGCACCCAAACTGCCACCCAATGCGCCACCGGAATTGCAACAATTAATTCCTTCCCGGGATTCGATTCAGCCGCGCGCGCGTGGCCTGATTCAGCGCAATCCAAGAACTTCGAGGGGTTCTGGTGCTGACTCACCTGCCAGGCAGTAGTTCTGGCCATTGCCTCTTTGGGTCTGAAAGGGCCGGTGCACCTGCCGTCAACCGGGCGATAAGAAATTTCCTGACCGCTTAACCGCCGCCCCAATCGTCGTCTGCAGTATCAGCCTGTCGATCGGCCCCTGCAGAATACAAGTCGTAGCCGCCTGGATTTTTCAGACCGGGATTACGATAAATGTAATCGCTACCCCACGGATCTTTGGGAAGTTCTCTGAACAACTGATACCAGCGCGTCGGATGGGGATCGTTTTGCGGTTGGGTCACCAAGGCCTGCAAACCTTGTTCGCTCGACGGGAAAAATCCGTTCATGCTCTCATACAATTGCAGTTGTGTCTTGATTGCCTGGACATCCGCCTGAACGCGCATGGTCTTGGCAATGGCCGTCGTGTTGCCAAGTTTGGAAATCGCTACTCCCAATATGATTACAATAATGCTCACAACGAGCATGATCTCTAGTAGCGTGAAGCCCTGCTGCTTAATCTTTGTTCTCATCTGAATTAAGGAAAATTCCCGGTCTCCGGAACGCGAATACAGTAGCCTGATCTTCAGCAATTGCTACAAGCATCTCCTTTCGATGAAGGCCGCTAATCGCCCCGAAAATGTTATTGCTCGCTTCAATATGACAGCGCAGCCGTCAAAAAGTTCACTGTCCCGTGCGCAGCAGATAATCCGACTTGTCCCAAACATATTTTAACTGGATTTGCGTTGCGCGAATTGCAGAAACACCGGCGCCGGCTCCGTTGGTTACAGCCAGGTCGTTCGGGCCCACTTTCAAGATGGTCGCCGGCACAATTTTCTGTGCGCGCAGCCATCCGGTGTAGTTAAAATGCATTTCGGTCGTGAGCGGTTCGGCCTCGCCGCGGTAGCCGGGGTCGGCCAGATCCGGCAGCGTAAGTGCGACCGGTCCGATGTCTTGTCCGTTGAGATAAACTTCAGGCGGTGCATCGATGCGCGGATTTGCAATTTCAAAGCTCAACAGCGCAGTGAGCGGTTGCGCTTCTATCGGAAATTGGAACGTGGCACTTTGCTGACTCTGCGTGTCAATCCGAATTGCCTCCGCAGCGAGAGTAGCTGTCACTGTCCCAAAGTTCTCGACGTCTTCGGGCGGCGAGTGCAGCACAGGCACAGACGAGAATGGCTCGGGAATTATATCACGATGTTCCGCGTTCACCGGATGCACCACTTCGCTGGCCGTCATCCAATCGAGATAAGCCGCTCGAATTGTTTTTCCGTCGCCCGGCACCTCAATATCAATCGCAGAGGCGCCAGTCATCGGAATGAGAACCGAATCGGAGCTTGGAAGGTTCATTCCAACGCCGAGCGTGCCTGAGCGCAAAATGTGGCTGCCGGATTCATCCCATGCTATCAATTCAGGCTGCTGATTTGGTTTGTCGTCAAAAAACAACCGGAAGAAAAGGATCTGATAATCCGGACCGGGTTGCGTTACGCGAATGCGAAAAACGCTTTTTGATGCTCCGCCGCCTTCGGTACCCTCACCCGGTAGAAGCGTGAGCGCTTCAACCCACGCCGGCGCATCCTGCGTTTTTGAGTTGCGCGACATCGTTTGGCGCAAATCCAGCCATGCGCTCGAGGGGACTGGCTTGCCAATGGCATCAGGAGCAACGGGCAGGGCATCGGTCAAAGCCTCTTGCGCGCAGACGCGGCATACAGCAACTAGAAAGATCGCAAACGCAGTCCGGACTAACATTGAGTGGCCAAGATTATTTACAGGGAACCTGCTTTGCAAGCTCTCAGTTTCAATGCGGTCTGATTTGCAAGCTGTGGGTCATTTCAAAAACTGCTGACAAAATGCTGAATACGACCAAGCCGACCAGTCCGGCGATGATGACGATGATTATCGGCGGAATTAATTGCGAGATCACGCCAACCGATCGATCAAGTTCGCGTTCGTATACATCGGCGATCGCCTGCATGGTTTCGGCGAAATGCCCGGTTTGTTCGCCCACCGCCATCATGTCAGTGAACAGATCCGGAAAAAGCTTTTGCTGTTGCAAAGCGGCCGAAAGCGTCGCCCCGTCGATCACCGCCTTGCGCACGTCGCCGAGCTTCGCTTCTAGAAAGCGGTTGCCGGCAATTTCGGTCACCAAATCAAGTGAGCGCAGGAGTGGCACCCCGTTTTCCATCAAAGTCCCAAGTGTGCGTGCAAACTGGGCGTAGTACCTGTGGCGGATTACGCGTCCATAGCCTGGAATGATCAACCGGAAGCGATCCCAACCGATACGACCTTCCTTGGTGCGAACGGCAGCACGGAAACCAATGACCGCGCCAATGACTAAAAGTACGCCTACCCACCAATAACCTGTGATGGCATGATGGATATGTAACAAAATCCGCGTTGGTAATGGAAGCACGCCGCCGGTTTGCGCCATGAAACCCGTCAACTGCGGCACCATGAACGTGATGAAAATCGTAACCAGAATGGCACCGGCGAGGGCGAGAAAAGCCGGATAAATCAATGCCTGTTGGACGCGATCGCGCAATTCTTTTGCCTGCGTGAGATGTTTCACCAACCTCAGCAGAATTTGTGGTAACGCACCGCTGGCTTCACCCGCCGCCACCAGGTTTACATAGAGCGGCGGGAAAATCCGGGGCATCTCGCTCAGCGCCTGCGAAAAGCTGCGGCCATCAACAAGTGACTGATGCAGGGCATGCGTCATTTGCTGGACGCGCGGCTGCTTTAAGCGTTTTTCCAAGACCGACAGCCCTTCGTCGAGCGTCATGCCAGCTGCCAGCAAATGCGCCAACTGCTCCGTGAAAATTAACAACTGACCGTGGGGAATCTTCAGGCTTTGCACCGGCGTAGCCGCGGGAGGAGCCGCGAGGAGCCGTAATTTTCTTTGAGTCGGCTGAGCCGCGCTTAATTTTGTTTCGGCCGGTTTTGCCGCTTCGACCATGTCAATCCGAATGGGAATGCAGTGCTGCGACTCAATCTGCCGAATCGCAATGGCACGATCTGCGCAGTCCAGAACGCCTTCGACTAAACCGCCCTGCGCGTTGCGCGCACGATAAGTAAACTGTGGCATCGACCGGGCAAAATAAGCGGAAACCTTAAATCTCAAAACTGAATCTGGTCGCAATTGGTGTGAAAACCAATGCAGCGCGCTCTCAGTTTCTCAAAGGCCATCGCGAGAAAGGGAACACCAAGCATGGAGTTAAAATCCGGGGTGACCTTCTTCGCGACGACTGTGAAACACAGCCGACACAACCCCAAAATGTGAACAGTCAATTGGAAGCGAGCCAACAATTTGCAAAGCCCATGCCTGCCTCGCGAAGAAGATACAAGGCGCAGCACATCGTTAGACGTTTGCGTGCTGCAATCAGTGAGCGGCATAGAAGTAGACCGCCACAAGTAAAGCAACAAGCAGGATTGCCGTGATCCACCAAACTGTTTTGATCGTCGGTCTCTGAGATGATCCAAACTCCTGTTTAACGAACTCGTCGTAGTTGAAGTCCGTCTCCGGTAAATCCACGGCATCGTACGTTGCAGCATCTTCGCGCCAGCCCGAAGCATGATCTGCTCCACATTCCGGACATGCCAGTGCTGTTTGAGGAACATCCTCGCCGCAGACCGGGCACACTTTTGGTGTCCTTATTTTCCTCGTCATTGCTGTTTATTGGTTACTCCAGACATTTCCCGACTAGGCGCGCCAGATCGTGCAAACTGATTTAGCGTGGTCTCCAACGTGTCGAGCGGGATACGCACTCTTCGAACTCGCCCCTCCAATGGGTAGATCTTGGCCAACCTTACCCGGGCGGCCACGCGAGCGCGCGTTTACCGAGCAAATGTACGTGCAGATGCGGCACGCTCTCACCCGCATCGGGTCCGCAGTTGATCACCACTCGATAGCCTTTGGATAATCCCAACTCCTTGGCAAGGTTGCGCGCGACGAGAAGCAGCTTCCCCAAGAGCGCGCGATCATCATCCGTCGCCTCGGACAGCCGCGGAACTGTCTTTTTCGGAACGATCAGCACATGAACTGGTGCTTGCGGGTCGACGTCGTGGAAAGCAATCCCGTCATCATCTTCCCAGATGATTTCGGCGGGAATTTGCCGCGCGATGATTTTCTCGAAAATCGTCATGTTATTTAGCGTTTCACTACCGTAGCGAACAATCAAGCCGCACCCGATCTGTGGCGAAAGCGAGTTTTTCGCGAACGAAACAGACAATTTCTTCCCGCAACGCATCGCAACCGCGGGTCCATGTTCTTGTGCCGCGGAGATGTTTCACGCAAAGTTGTAATGAAGAAAGCTGAAGGTTATCGGCGCCTGCTTCAATCAAGGCGGTGATTCGCTTTTCCAACAGAACGAAAAACGCCAGTTCGTAGCCCGCGCCAGCGGAATGAGCAATGTCCAACAGAGAAATCGAAATGGGCGGCGGCGCGGGAGCAAAATGCCTACAAATCTCCTTGTAGCCGATCGCCTTTAACACGTTACGCACCGTCTGCGACAACTGATTGAACGCGACAACATTTTCGTTGTTTCGCAGGTGCAGATAAAAAGCAATGCTTTCCGTCACATGTTCTGTCAGCCACCAGCCGGGATATCCGGCTTCGTCAGCCGCTCGCGTGATCGCCGCGTGCAGCCAATCGCGATTAAACTCGAAGAGCTGGCCCGAGCTTGTCCGCAGATAGGGAAATTCTTCCTTAAACGCGACCATGATTCTTAGCAGCAGTCTCGTGTGATCGAACTCCCAAGCTGGAGCTCTTCGGCATTGCCTCAGGGGGAAACAATTCCCGCTGAAGCGCATTAGATTTTATGCGGCGTCCCAGAGTGTGTATGGCATCAACGAACTGATCCACACCCTCGAAGCGTTGATAAACCGATGCATAACGCAAATAGGCTACCTCATCGGTCTCGCGCAGTTTTTCGAGGACTTTTGCGCCGATCACCGACGAGGGAACTTCCCGTCCCCCTGTCTCGAGTTCGTGCACAATTTCCTCCACCATATCCTCCAACGTAAGCAGACTGGTGGAGCGTTTTTCAAAGGCTTTGGCAACACTCGCGGCCAGTTTGCGGCGATCGAATGGCTCATGGGTTCTGTTGCGTTTTACCACGCGCAGGTCCGAGCGCTCGATCTCTTCGTAAGTCGTGTAACGGTATTTGCACTTTAGACACTGCCGCCGTCGACGGATGCTCGAGCCGTCGCGCGATTGACGGGAATCGATGACTTTGTCGTCACGCGACCCGCATTTGGGGCAACGCATAGTGTTTCCGGCTAAATAGCACACTATAGATTGCGGAGTCAATGCTTCTTTCATGGTAGCACGAGCCTCTCGCTTGCGTCGTTCATTGGATCGCAACCGGGACAGATACGCTGCGTTTGACGCACTGATTCACGAACGCTACACCGATCTCGATGCAAAACCGCAAAACGCGCACCGCAACCTACGGACCATGGCTGGTCGGGCTCGGCGCTGGGCTATGGGGAACGGAGAGCGCGTGGCGTATCCCGCTCAACGAATTGTTCGACGCAAAAGTCATCGTGTTCTGGGAACACGTGTTCATCCTGATCATGTTCCTGCCGATCTTGATCTCGCATTTGGATGAAATTCCAAAAGTGCGGGCACGCACATGGGGATTCCTGATTTTTTCCGGGTTCGCTGGTTCTGCAGTCGGCACGGTGTTTTTTACAATGGCGTTGAAATACGGCAACCCAACAGTCGTGAACGTGATTCTTAATATTCAGCCCGTGATCTCAACCATCGGCGCGTTTCTCCTTTTTGGTGACCGTCTCGCTCACCGCTTTTTCCTATTCGCCGGAATCGCAATCGTCGCCGGGATCTTCGTTTCTGTTGCACATCCTTCGCAGATCGGAATTTCTTTGCAGCAGACCGGTTTAAACATCGGCACAGGGTACGCGCTGATCTGTGCATTGTTCTGGGGACTTGCCACCGTTGCCGGGCGGGGCGCGATGGTTGGCATGTCGCTACGGCTCGCCTCCAGCATGCGCATTGTCGTGGGCCTGAGCTGCATGACGCTGATTCTTTTGGTGTACGGCAAATTCAACGGCGCGGCGCTCTGGCCGGTATCCGCGCAGACTCACGTGTTCAAGGCCATCGCGTTGCTTTTTCTGCTGGCCTCAATCTCGGGCGGGATTCCGCTCCTGATTTATTTTCAGGGGCTCCATCTCACGCGAGCATCCACGGCTGGTTACTTTGAAATGATGCAAACACTAGCCGCCGTCTGTATCACCTGGGGCTTCTTCCATGCCAGTCTTCACCCACATCAGGTGATTGCGGCCATCATTTTAATTTTTGCGGTAGCGATGGTGCACCGCGTGCAACAACAGGTCGAAGCCGCAGAGAATCCTCAGGAGCATTAGCGAACTAGCTGGCGTTCGCTTTCGTTGGCTCGGCCTCTTTTGTCGGTTTCTCCGGGAACTCGAAAACAATTTTTCCGTCCTCCGATTTCAGATACGCGGAGAAGGGTCGGCCTCGTTTTGATATAAATCCTTCGAGGAGATCTGTTCTTCCCGTAGTAAGAAGTTTTTGGGCCTGTTCTTTTGGAATTTCGCGGCCGAGGATCGTGTTGCTCAGCTTGAACTTGCAAGGCCTTCGATCAGCCTGCGAATGCTCGCAAATGTAACTGGTCTCAGTCTCAAAAATTTTTCCACCGCATATCGGACATTCGCCAAGCGGTTCTTTGCCTGTGAAATCGATTTTTGCCGCCGGCTCTTTGGGTTTTCGTTCCTTCTTTGCTTTGGCCTCACGCTTCTCGAATTCGAAACCGACGTCTTTCTTATCGGTCAACACGAGGAAAGCCTTAAACGGCCTGCCTTTGCGGGAGATAAAGCGCGAAAGCAAATCAGTCCTGCCAGTAGTCAGCAATTTTTTCATCTGTTCCGGGTCGACGGCTTGCTGCAGGATCACCTTGCCCGATCGGAAATCGCAGCTCTTGTTCGGGCCAACCGAATTCTCGCAGACGTAGCTCATCCCGGATTCGAACACGCGTCCGCCACATTTGGGACATGTGCCTAACGGCTCCTGCTGTGAAAAATCGACCGGCGCTGCCGCTCCGTTCTCCTGGCCGTTTGGCCCGAAATCGAATTCTGCCTTGAAATCGTCGCTCAATTTCAGTCCGGCGTGGAAGCGCTTGCCTTTTTTGCTACGAAAACCGCCTAACGGCCCCACCTGTTTGTCGCGCACGAGGGTCTCGAATTCATCGCGGCTCAGCAATCGGCCGGCGATTGTCTTCCAGATCGCAAAGTCACACCCATCATTTGTGCACGCGAAACTCTTGAACCGTTCCACGATTGGCGACCCGCACTTCGGACATTTGCCAAAGGGCTCGGTGTCTGGCATGTGCTCGTCGGGATGAAAATGCTTGGCTTTTTCAACGATGTCGCTGGTCAGCTCGCGGATGTCGTGCATGAAAGCCTCGCGCGTAAGCTTGCGATGCTCGATTTCGCGCAGGCGAAATTCCCATTCGCCGGTTAACTCCGGGCTGGTTAATTCCGGCACCGCGCTTTTAAGGAGCATGATGGTCTGGATCGCCTTTGCTGTAGGCTGGAGTTCCTTGCCTTGCCGCGTCAGATAATGAGCTGAAATCAGTGTCTCGATAATGGCTGCCCGGGTTGCCGGGGTACCCAGCCCCTTTTCCTTCATGGCTTCGCGCAGTTCTTCGTCGTCGACGAGTTTTCCTGCCGCCTCCATGGCGCTAAGGATTGTACCCTCGTTGTAACGGGCAGGCGGTCGTGTCTGTTCCGTGTTGATTTCGATGCGAATCGTCTGCACCCGTTCGCCCTCTCCTACGGAGGGCAGGTTTGCTTCGGGCTTATCCGCTGCAGCATCGCGTCCATAGACCTCGAGCCATCCTGGTGCGACCATGATCTTACCTTCCGTCTTAAACGGCTCACCCTCTACGCGCGTGATTCGAGTCGTGTTCTCATATTGTGCAGGTGGAAAAAACACGGCGACGAAACGCTTGGCGACCATGTCAAAAATCGCCCGCTCGTGGTCATCGAGTCCCGCGTTGTCGGAGGGAATGGTCCCAGTAGGAATGATCGCGAAATGGTCGCCCACCTTTGCATTGTTGAATATGCGCTTGTTAGGCTTGACCCAATTGTTATCGAGCACTCGGCGGGCGAACGGAGTTTCAAGATTACGAAGTGTCGCTTTTACCGTCGGGATATAATCTTCAGGCAATGCGCGGGAATCTGTCCGTGGATAAGTGATGGCTTTATGCCTTTCATACAGCGCCTGTGCGATCTGCAAAGTGCGCTTGGCGGAAAAACCGAAACGGTTGTTCGCTTCTCGCTGCAAGCTCGTCAGGTCATATAATTGGGGAGCGATCTGCGTGGTCGGCTTTTTTTCCTCCAGCTCAACAATGCCTTCTTTGCCGGCACACTTGCGCTGAATGGTCTCTGCAATTTCGCGATGCCACAACCGTGGCGCGGCGCGATGCTCGTCCCAAAGCGTTCCGTTCGCAGGATCAAGGCGCTGCTCGGCATCGGCTAAATCCAATTGGAGTCGAGTGAACAGCCTTCTGGTTCGTTCGATCTCCGGTTCGCCTTTAGCGAATGCCTCGTCGAACCATCGTCCCGGATATTCGCCGGTCTTCGCCTGAAATGTGCCAACGACCTCATTAAGGTCGCGCGGCTTGAATTCCTTAATCTTATTCTCTCGATCGACAATGATGGCCAGGGTTGGTGTCTGCACACGTCCCAGCGAGGTGACAGTACTGCCGCGTCCTCCACTAAGGCGCAGTGTAAACGCCCGTGTGGCGTTAATTCCTACCAGCCAATCTGCTTCGTTACGGCTTCGTGCCGCGCTGGCCAACGGTTGCATCTCGGTGTCGCTACGCAGTCGGTCAAAGCCCTCCCGAATCGCTGCCGCAGTCATTGATTGCAGCCAGAGGCGTTTGATCGTTTTTTTTGCACCGGCGTATTGTGCGATATAGCGAAAAATTAGCTCGCCTTCGCGGCCTGCGTCGCAGGCATTAATGATTTCCGAAACGTTTTTGTCTCGGATGAGCTTGCGTAGCACGCTGACGCGACCGCCCATTTTGGCTGCAGGCTCCAGCTCGAACTCCGGGGGCATGATCGGAAGTTTTTTCATGTCCCACTTATCCTGCTCTTTCATGGATGCAGGCACAGCCAACTCCAAGAGGTGACCGACCGCCCACGAGATGAGGTATTTCTCGTTCTCGAAGTAGTCCTTTCCCTTTTTGAAACCACCCAGCGCTTTGGCAATATCGCCAGCGACAGACGGTTTCTCGGTAATGATCAGGGATTTAGACATGGGGGAGCAAATCGAACTCAGTTAGTGCAGCTTTGCAAGTCAGACAACGCCGCAGGCACACCAGCGTCGCAGTAAACCTCTCGTTTAACCCAGTTTAACGAAATATTTTCCGGGCAACTGCTTAACCAGATGTTTCAATTCTAACTGTAGAAGTGTAGATGAAACCGCTGCGCTTCGCAATTTGCTTCTCGTTGCGATGTCGTCGATGGAGGTTTCACTGGCATCAATCGCGTCGTACACGCGGCGCTCTTCGTCTGACAGAGGTGGCAGCGGCCGCACCGCGGTCTCTGGCGACGGTTTCGCTTCGGGTAACAGGATTTCCAAATCGTCCAGAATATCCGATGCGTCCATGACAAGCTTTGCGCCCTGCTGGATCAGGCGGTTCGAGCCCATCGCACTCGGCGCGCTGATGTGGCCCGGCACCGCGTAAACCGAGCGGCCCTGTTCCAACGCCTGCGCTGCTGTGATCAGAGCGCCACTATTCAGTCCAGCTTCCACTACCAGGATTCCGTGGCTCCAACCCGAAATAATGCGGTTGCGCATCGGAAAAGTTTGTCGATCCGGTTCGATATCCATCGAGAATTCGGACAGGATCGCGCCACTCCCGCAGCGGATTTTTTCGGCGAGTGGCGCGTTCTCCGGCGGATAGAGTCTGGCCAGTCCAGAACCGATGACCGCGATGGTCCGTCCTTTTGCGGCAAGAGCACCCTGATGAGCGGCGGTATCAATGCCGCGCGCCAATCCGCTGACCACCGTCAGCCCGGCGTAAGCCAGTTGGTAGGCGAGTTTCTTTGCCGACTCCATTCCGTAATGTGTCGTACGCCGTGCGCCGATAACGCCGATGGCATGATGATCGCGCTGTTCGATTTCACCCCAGACGTAAAGCACGATTGGTGGCGCGTGGATCTCGCGCAGCGGACGGGGATATGATTGCGACTGTTGCGTGATCACAGCCGCACCGAACTCGCGGATGCGTTGAAGCTCGGCTGAAAGGTCGATCGTCGATTCCCAGCTCGAAATTTGGTCCGCGACTTCGTTTCCGATGCCTTCGACCTTGCGAAGGTCACTTCGTTTCGCGGCGAGGATTGCCTGCGGTTCCTGGAAAACCTCTAGTAATTTACGCAACCGCACGGGCCCAACTGTCGGTAGCATGTTGAGCGCGATATACGCTTCGGTGGAGTCCATTTCGTCGCGGCGCTTGTGCCAAGCGCCTGTTTAAATCCGATTGGCGCCTACCACAAGCACCGCTGCGACTTCCGGGAGGATGTTGAAACCTAAAACGGAATTTCGTCTTCGTCCGGTCCCGATTCCGCAGGCGACTTCGGCGGCGCGGCAGCTTGCCGGCCTTCTCCTGTCGCATCGGCGGCTCCGCCTGGAGGCCGGCCTCCAAGCAATTGCATGTTATCGGCTACGACACGCAGCCGCGTTCGCTTTTGCCCGGTCTGCTTGTCATCCCATGTGTCCATTTGCAGCCGGCCTTCGATGAAAACCGGTCTGCCTTTTTTCAGATATTCGCTGGCGACCTCTGCGGTTCTTCCCCAAAGCGTGACGTCCACAAATGTCACTTCCTCGCGTTTCTCGCCGCTGTCGGTCGTGTATGCGCGATTCATTGCGACGCCAAGATCGCAAACGGCGCTGCCTTTGGGCGTGTAACGGACCTCGGGGTCGCGCGTGACATTTCCAAGCAAGAGAACTTTGTTCAGGTTCGCCATGTTGCGCTTATAGCAAAATTATTTCGCTTTTGCCAACTTTTTCGGTGCTTTCTCGACCTTATCTTCCAGCCGCAAATAGTGCTGGCGGTAAACGTCCGAATCGAGTTTGAACTTCGTGCGCAGCCGAACAATGGAGTTCGGATCGCAGCTCACGATGAAGTTTACGTAATAACCGGAATCGAGTGACCCGGCCATGTATGAAAAGTGGCGCTTGTCCATTTTTTGCACCTGCTCGACATGAGCGCCTTCCTTCTCGAACTCGGATTCCAGGCGTTCGATCATCTCTTTTACATTATCTTCTTTGGCCTGCGTGTTTAATACCAGTAGCGCTTCGTAGCGGTGATTCATAATTCTTCGGATTTGTTAAAGTTGTTCATGGCTGAAACGAGACCTTTGTCAATTGCGCATTTCAGCGCTTCCACTGCCTGATCGATCGCCGATCGGACAATGAGCTTTTCCTCATCGAAAAAGCGGCTCAGCACATAATCGATTGAGCCTTCGCGTGGCGCAGAACCGATGCCGATGCGCAATCGCGGAATGTTTTCGGTGCCAAACCGCAGCATGATCGATTCAAGACCATTGTGCCCGCCTGATCCGCCGCCTACTCGCAATCTGAGACGACCCAGTGGCAGATCAAGATCGTCGAGCACAACCAGCATTTGCTCCGGTTCGATTTTGTAAAACTGTGTGACTGACAAGATTGGATAACCACTGTGATTCATAAAGCTCAACGGCTTGACCAGAAGGACAGCGCCACATTTTGCTAAAAATGCGTCCCATTTTCCCGATCGTTCCCAAGTCGCCCCAAACTGCGCTGCCAGTTGATCGACAACAACGAAACCGATGTTATGTCTCGTGGCAGCGTACTCAGGACCGGGATTTCCAAGGCCGGCAATCAGCCGGATTGATGAATTTGTTTCTTCCACTGAATCGTGCCGCCGTCATTCTGAGCGCAGGAGAGCGCAGCGAAACGAAGTCGAAGAATCCCGCGGAATTATCATGAGCTTGGCGGTGGGATCGCTCAACTTCGCTGCGCTCCGCTCGGGATGAGGGCAATTACTTTTTCTCTTTCTCCTTTGGAGCCTTTTCTTTCGCCGCTGGAGCAGCGGCAGCAGCTGCTTCGCCTTCTTCCTTCTTCTCGGTGATCACTTCCGGTCCTGCTGCTTCACCTTCCGCCTCCGTGGCGGCTCGTTCTTCCTCGACTACCGGCGCCACCACAGAGAAGGCAGTGAGATCAGGCTGCACTTTTGGCGTCACACCAGCGGGAAGTTGTATGTCACGGACATGAATTGAATCGCCAATGTTCATTTGCGAAACATCTACCGTGATGCGGTCCGGCAAATCCGTCGGCAGACATTCAATCGCCAATACGCGCAAGCTTTGCTCCAGCAATCCGCCGAACGTTTTCACGCCAACTGCGGTGCCGACTGGTTCGAGCGGCACTTCGGCTTGAATCATCTGGTCCATGGAGATTGCGTGAAAATCTACGTGTCGAATGTCGCCTTTGACAGGCGAGTGCTGCACTTCCTGGACAAGGGCGGTGCGGCTCGGTGCCTCTCCTGCAATCTCGAGTTCGACCAGGACGTTTTCCCCGGAGGCCTGGCTCATCATTGCGTTGACGTCGCGAGCGGCAACTTGCAACGACTGCGGTTTGCCTTTGCCCCCGTAAATGACCGCAGGGATGAATCCGCGAGCTCTAAGTTTGTTCACACCGGATCGGCCTATGTTCGACCGCGGTTCCGCTTTAAGTTTAACTTGTTTTGCCATTTTTTTCGCTCTCGATGTTAAACAGCGACGACACTGATTCGTCGTTGTGAATCCGTTTGATGCCTTCCCCGAGAAGCTCGGAGACGCAGAGCACCGTGACGTTAAATCCTTCCACAGTGCGCACCGGCGTGCTGTTGGTCGTTACTAATTCCGTAATCTGAGATTTTTGCAACCGCTGAATGGCCACGTCCACCAGCACCGCGTGCGCTACTCCGGCGTAAATATCGCGGGCGCCGTGCTTTTTTGCGATCGCGGCCGCCGAGGTGAGCGTGCCCGCCGTTTCGGTAAGATCATCCACCATCAACACATCGTGATCGTCTACGTCGCCTATGAGGTAGAGCGCTTCCGTTTCGGTGGCGCTTTTGCGTTCTTTCGCCACGATTGCCAGGTTCGCACCCAGTGCTTCAGCATACGCGGATGCCATCTTCAGCCCGCCAAGATCGGGAGAAACCACAGTCGTTTTGCCTGTGAGCCGTTTACGCAAATACTTGATCAACACCGGTAGCGAATGGAGGTGATCCACCGGAATGTCGAAGAAGCCTTGAACTTGTTGCGCGTGCAGATCCATCGTGAGCACACGGTTGACCCCGGCGGCGTGCAGCAAATTCGCAACAAGTTTCGCCGTAATAGGGACTCGCGGCTGATCCTTGCGATCCTGACGCGCATATCCAAAAAACGGAATGACGGCGGTGATCCGGTCTGCGCTGGCTCGACGTGCCGCGTCAACCATGATCAGCAATTCCATCAAGTGCTGATTGGTTGGCGGTGAAGTCGGCTGAACGATGAACACGTCGTGCCCTCGAATGTTTTCCTCAATTCTCACGTAAGTCTCGCCATCGGGAAACGAGCTGATCGTCCCCTTGCCGAGCGGGACACCGATATATTTGCAGATTCGCTCGGCCAAATCGCGGTTCGCGGAACCGGTGAACACTTTTAATTCAGGTTGAAGCGCAAACATCGAGAGCGCCTAACTTAGGCAGCGAGGTAGGAGGTTGGCAATCCTCAAACTTGCCAATGGTAGTTTCCGTGGCGAATATTTTTATTGGAGGTTTTTCCTGATGGGTGCCGATGTGATTCGAATAGAACGCCCAACCACAAATTCAAAACTGTTTGCCCATACGCGCTGGGACGCGATTCCCGCTGTGGCAGGCCTTTTTCATCTCGCCTATCTTTTGGGTCTCTATTTTTTGTTCCCGCACGCACCGCTGTGGGCGATGCTGATTCTCGGCTTTATTTACTCGCTGATGGTCAACGCGAATATCAACGGGATAGGGCATAATTTCATTCATAACGCTTTTTTCCGCTCGAAACCGCTCAATCGTCTGTTTGGAATCACGCAATCGATCGCGTGCTGTTTTTCCCAGACCATGTATGACGGTGTCCACATGCGGCATCACAAGGGGAACTCGGATCGACAGGATGATCATGGCGAGACCATAGATTGGTTGTCCATTTACAGGCACGGCCATGAGGGCGAGGCGGAAAACCCGTGGGCCTATGTTTTTTTAAGTTTCTTTCGCGACGATGTGGGCGCGATACGGAAAGAATTGCGAAAACGCAACAACGGCGATCATTTCTGGGGCAATTTGGAATTGGCTGCATTCGCTGTGACGCTTTTCGTGATGGCTGTCATCGTGCCTACATGGCCGATTCATTTCTTCAATTGGCGGTTCGTGCTGTTTTTTCTGCCCTTCTGGTACCTTGGGCATTGTTTCAGTTATTTGAACGGTTACTACCGGCATTACGGCGCGAATCCGGACAAACCGATCGCATGGGGCGTCAGCAGCTACGGAAAAATCTATAATTGGCTATTCTTCTATAACGGCTATCACGCCGAACACCATTTTCGCCCAAAAGTACATTGGACGAAGATGGAAAAGTTCCGCCGAAACATCGAGCACCTGCAGAAACAGGAAGGCGTTCGGACAATCAAGCATGCGCACATGCTAGGCTTTCTGGATCCGGATTTACCAAAACGCGGCCAGGGCGAGCGCAGGAGTGTAGCGGCGTTTGTTCCAAACGCCGGATCGAAACGGACAGGCGCTTGACACAAGCGCCTCTACAACGGATTGGCAAAACTGGTGCGGAGCTTTTCTTTCTTTGCTTCGCATTCGTCGTGTAACCGCCGCACTTCGGTGGCGAGCTGCTTCTGCAGCGACTCAACGTCCTCGGATTTGCCTTCGGCCTGCATTTTCAGAATTTGGCCTTTGAGGAAAAGCTCTCGCTCGGCAATTTTGGCGCGATATTTGGAATCGACTTCGGCCAGATCTCTTTTCTGGTCGTCAGTCAGCGAGAGCGAGGGCGATGTTTTTTGGAGCCGTTCCATCGCAAGTTCGTAAGCCGATTTCATCGCGTTTTTGCACTCCTGAAGCAATCGACGCATTGTGCGTCGAAAATCAATTCTTAAATTGCCTCCATGGGTTCGCCAATTCAACTGCTCAGCATCGACTTTGATGGGACGCTCGTCTCACGCGCCTGCGGACCGGTATTTGACTCGCGTTGTATGAAATTAATTCGCAAGCTGCAAGACAGTGGCGCGAGTTGGGCCATCAACACCGGTCGCTCGGTCGACTTACTCGAAACCGGTCTGGCGGAGTTCGCGTTACCGATTCGCCCGGACTTCATACTCACTACTGAGCGCGACGTTTTCCGCCCAGGGCGGAATGGCGACAAATGGGAGCCGTTTGGCGAATGGAACGAGCGCTGCGCGCGAGATCACGCGGAGTTGTTTGTGTCTGCAAATTCAGTCCTGGCCGAGTTTGTGGATTTTGCGACGAATGAGACAAGAGCGCGTCTCATCTACAATTTCGCGGGACTTGAAGGATTGGCTGCCGAAAGCGAGGAAGAGATGGAGCGCATCACGGATTTTATCCGGCAGGCGCGAGCCCGGCATCCAAAGTTGCATTACCAGCGCAACGGAATTTACCTGCGTTTTTGTCACGCGGATTATCACAAGGGGACGGCACTGGCTGAGTTGGCGCGTTTACTGGAAGTTCCGCGGGAAAACATCTTTGCTGCAGGCGACCATCACAACGATCTGTCAATGTTGGATGGAACTTTTGCCGCGATGCCATCGTGTCCTGCCAATGCCATTCCCGAAGTGCAACATGCCGTGCGTACAGCTGGCGGTTATATCGCTCGCAAGGACCACGGGGCGGGTGTTCACGAAGCGTTGTTGCACTTCATCAATGGCGATTAACCGGTGGCCGGCGCAGGGCTGGAGTTTCGTGTTTCTCTAAAACAAATTTAGCTGCAGTCGCCAAACTTTGGCGCCGTCGCAGACAGGAAGAATCACCAGTGGACACTGCTGGAGCCCATGGGTCCGGGACCGTAACGGTCGTCATCGGGCATCTTTTCTCCAGGGACAGCTGCGGCAGATTCCGAGGAAGACTGACTGGAAGCCGGCTCCTGAACGGATGACGCGCAGGCAGACAGTAGAATCGCAATCAGCAGAACCAGAGCGCCTGTCAGTGGGGGTTGTTTGATCACCAACGCCGAACGTATCGATGCTCACCTCCGATGCAACCCCCGTGCTCTTAAGAACGACTGACAAACAGCCGAAACTGACGCTAACGCGCCAGCTTCTTCCGTAGTGCTCAGCTATAGCGACATTCCGGGAGAGCCGAAATATGAATTCAGAATCCCGAGTGTGCCGAGCTTGTTCCACCCTCGCCGCTTGGAGCAAACGAGGGACGAGCGAAGTGGGCTTCCGCAGCCGTCGTCCTTTGTTCAGTTGATT
>Ga0210120_1000038_pt1 | contig 33397 bp, 25 predicted proteins | sample Goodyear_PhragA__FD_184868 | JGI IMG/M metagenome (GOLD analysis project Ga0210120, IMG submission 184868) | Wetland microbial communities from San Francisco Bay, California, USA, that impact long-term carbon sequestration - Goodyear_PhragA_D2... | ecosystem: Environmental > Aquatic > Marine >... | reverse complement strand
GAACGGCGACCGCGGTACCCCTTCGCCTTTTTCACCATTCGTTTCCGGCGTGCACGACTTGCCGGGGCATTTGTAGCTCTTGGCATGTTTGTTTTGCCCCGGGAATAGTTTCGGGGCTCCTCGTTCAGCGAGCTGTTGTTTTCGTATCGATCTTTCCGGCCTCGCTCACTGATTTACCCAGCTACTTCGACCAACTCACTAACTTCTTCAGGTAATCGAACGTTCTGGACGCTCGGCTTCTCTCCTTCGAATTAGTTGAAGTAGCTGGGCAGGCGGAAAGATCGCGGGTCCGAAGGTAAATGCTGAATGCCAAATGACAACCCGTTTCTGAAACCTCAAATCCCAAGCTCAACATCCAGACAGGCTCGAACGGGAAGCAAATTGTTCAATCTCTCGACTGTTACTAATCTACTGCTAATCGTTGGCGTTTTGATATAATCGCACATGCAGTGGTTCAGCCGAGCGCGGTTGTTAGTGTTGACCCTGATCTGTCTGTTTTGGACGGGTCTGATCTTTATTGGGCATTTTTTCCCGAACACAGCATTTATCTCGACCCCATGGCGAGGCGAACAAAGCTTTGAAGATCTGCTTCGGCGGGAGGGTCGTAAGACTACGCCGCCGCGCGATTTCGTCTTCCTCGGAATCGATCAAAGCACTTTGCAGTTACCGCCATTTGCGGCGGAGGAGCTGGCCGGCAACCGCGCGTTGCAACTCATGACCGAGCGGCCGTTTCCATGGTCGCGCGAAGTCTGGGCACTTTTGCTCGATAAGCTGTTTGCAGCGGGCGCGCGTGTTGTGATGTTTGATTTGCTTTTCAATCCGCCTAACGAAGGCGACCCCGCATTTCACGCTGCGCTGGATCGTTATCGCGACAAAGTTGTGGTCAGCGCGAACTTCGATTTCGAACAAGGCGTGCAGGCCGTGACGCCAAATGCGACGTTGATTCCGCCACCGCAACTAGAGGATGACCGCGTCGGTTACGTGAATTTCTGGCCGGATGCGATTGACGGAGAAACTCGCGCCGCGACTTATACCGTGACTGACCGGCAACTGGCCGGTTTACCGCCGGCTCCCGGCGAAAAAATCTATCAATCTTTCTCTGCCCGCGCTCTCGAGAAGATGGGTCACGCGAACGATGTGCCTCGTGATTTTCGCGGCCACATGATCCGGTTCACCGCGCCGGACGCCTTCGAGCCGCGCCCAATCTATGAGATTTTTGATAACAAGCTTTGGCACGCGAATTATGGAGACGGATCTTTTTTCAAAAATAAGATCGTAATGGTTGGGCCGTCTGCTCAGGTGCTGCACGACTTTGTCGACACGCCGATGAGTCCCAATACACCGGGTCCGACAATGCATTTCGAAGCGATGGCTGCCGCGCTTGGGCACGAGTTTTTGCGATCTACCCCACCGAGAGTTGGGCTGGCGCTCGTATGCGCGGCAGGTCTTGTCGCGTGGTTATTAGTAGCGTTCGTACGCAAACCGCTCATTTGCCTCGGCGCGCTCGTAGGCGTCACGGTCTTATATCTTGGGACGGCTCGATTGCTTTACGACAACACCGGCCTGCTCGTGATGACAGTTCCCGTGCTGTCGGCGCTCGTCCTCAGCGGGTCATTTTCCCTCGGGTTCGAATACTTCCTCGAGCGCCTGGAGAAATTACGCACCCGGCGCACGCTCGAACGCTATGTGTCGAAAAATCTTGTCGCGGAAATTCTGGAAAACCCGGACAGCTACTACAGCTCGCTTAAAGGTGTTCGCGTGCCTGTGACGATTTTGTTCTCGGACTTGATTGGTTTCACCACCCTGGCCGAAAAGGCCAATCCGGAAGCGTTGGTAACCCAGCTCAATGAATATCTCTCAGGAATGACTTCGGTCATTTTCAGCAGCGGCGGAACACTCGACAAATTTATCGGCGACGCGATCATGGCGGTTTGGGGCAACGTCCGCAGTCTTGGCACCGCCGAGGATGCGAAAAATTGCGCACTCGCGGCGTTGGGGATGCGCCGGGAATTAAGGAAACTCAATCAAAACTGGCGTGAACAGGGGCAGATGGGGCTGGGCATGGGCATCGGCGTGAATCATGGCGAAGTGATCGTCGGCAACATTGGTTCACAGGAGCGAATGGATCCGACTGTGATAGGCGATGCTGTCAACCTGGCATCACGGCTGGAAGCTCTTACCCGAACTTATGGCGTCGACATGCTGGTGGGCGAATCGGTTGCCGTGCTCGTGCGTGATGAAGTTTATCTGCGCTCGGTGGCGAGGGTGCAGGTAAAAGGCAAAACGAAACCGGTAGACGTCTTTACTTTTGTCGGTGCCCGTGGCGACGATGTAAATCCGGAATTTTTGAAATGGCTGGAAACATACGAAGAGGCGCTGGATAAATTTCGCGCCCGGGATTTTATGGACGCAAAGATCCTCTTTTCACGTTTCTTGGAATTTTACCCCGACGATCTGCTGGCGAAAATGTACCTGCAGCGGGCACTCGAGTACGAACAAACTCCGCCGGATGCAGAGTGGGAAGCGGTGGAGGTCTTCCAGAAGAAGTGAACGCCCACGGCATGCACAGATGAACAGGGATTGAAAGTGTTGGGTCAACCATCCTTTTAATCCTTGGTTTTCTTTTCTGTGCGGGCAGCGTAAACATCTCGCGTGAAAGAAGCGCCCAAGAGTTTTCATTTCCTCGGAATTTGCGGGACGGCGATGGGCGCGGTGGCGGTCGCGCTGAAGGAACGCGGCTTTCAAGTGACCGGTTCAGACGAAAACGTGTACCCCCCGATGTCGAGCTTTCTCCAGGAAAAAGGGATCGCGCCCATGGAAGGGTATCGTGCAGCCAACATCCCGTCGGATGCGGACATCGTTGTGATCGGAAATGCCATGACGCGCGGGAATCCGGAGGTGGAAGCCGTGCTGAATCGGAAACTGCTTTACCTGTCGTTGCCAGAGGTCCTGAGAAATTTTTTCCTGCGCGGCCGCCATAATCTGGTGGTCACCGGCACGCACGGCAAAACCACCACGACGGCGATGCTTTCCTGGATCATGGAGAAAGCCGGACGCAAACCGGGTTACATGGTTGGCGGGATTCCAAAAAATTTCGGCGAAGGCGCGCGACTGAACGACTCCAAATATTTCGTGATCGAGGGCGACGAGTACGACACGGCGTTTTTCGACAAGCGCTCCAAGTTCGTTCATTACCTTCCGGAGTTGGTGATCGTAAACAACATCGAATTCGATCACGCGGACATCTTCAACAATCTCGACGAGATCAAGCTCAGCTTTCGCCGCCTGCTCAACATCGTTCCTCAGAATGGCATGGTCGTTGTGAACGGCGACGATTCCAATTCCGTTGAGGTCGCCAAAGATTGCCTGGCGCAGATGGTTGAGGTTGGTTTTTCGAAAAACTGCGCTCAACGGATTAGAGACGTCAGCTATTCTTTCAACGGGTCACGATTCAAACTGGGTGACGACGTTTTCGAAATTCCGCTTGTTGGCGAATTCAACGTGCACAACGCTGCGATGGCGGCGACGGCAGCGCGTTTTTATGATGTGCCCACGGCGAAAATCGCCAGCGGATTCAAGAGTTTCTCCGGTATCGCGCGTCGGCAGGAGCTTCGAGGCGAAGCAGGCGGCGTAAAGGTGATTGACGATTTTGGCCATCATCCCACCGCCATCGCGTCCACGCTTCAGGCGTTGCGTCACCGCTATCGCGGGCAGCGGCTCTGGGCCGTGTTCGAACCGCGCTCGAATACGACCCGGCGCGCGGTCTTTCAACAGCAACTTCCTGAAGCGCTAAAATTGGCCGACGGCGTTTTCATCTCGCAAGTGGCTCGCCTCGATCAAATCCCCGAAGATCAGCGGCTCAAACCGGACGAGGTCGTTGCCACGATTACACAATCCGGCCGGCCCGCATTTTATGAGCACAATCCCAATGCGATCGTCGATCGAATCATTCCGATGCTACGGCCGAAAGACGTAGTCGTCGTTTTCAGCAACGGCGGCTTCGACAACATTCATGAAAAGCTCCTCATGAGGTTAAAAAGTTAAAAGATTTACATGTTACAAAGCATCCATTTAGCCGTGTAATCGTAACTAATCACTTCGGCGGCGGAGCCGCGCTTGTGTGATCGTGAACGATGCGCCAGCCTTCAGGCAGGCGTCTCAAAATAAGCGTGAATCGGCCGTGCGGCTCGTCAGTTGCTCGCTTCAAAGCCCAACGACCGAGCACTACTGCCGCGTCAGGGCAGAGGATCGTGACCTCAAGATCGGAGAAGGCGAGTGTTCCCATCTTTGTCCGGTCAGAATACCTTTGACGGTACCGTGCGCGGACTGTTTCCCAACCGCGCGTGACCTGGTCATCTGAAACAAAAACCGTTGCTGCCGATCGCGCGTACCCGTCCATGAATTTGTCGACGTCGCCACGGTTCCACGCCTCCTGCTGTGCGTGAAGCACAGACTGAATCTCGGCGGCTGCGTTCGGTGGGTTTTGGCCCGCAGCACTCACAAAAGCCGCGATAAGAACACAAGAACTGATCGCTATGGCGTGGGCTAATCCTGTATTTCTGGCAAGCACGAGTATTGTTTGCAACGGTAGAGATCTCCTATAAAATAGCCCCCTCTGTCGCCTCCGGCCCATGGACTAAAGGACAGTTTCAGGTAAGGGGAAATACATTGACGGGTTTCATAAATCTACTACGGTCGCCCATCCAGCAAATTAAGACTGTGGACCGGCTTTTCTGTATTGCCACACTTGTGATTGCCAGCGCGATGGTGGCTTCTGCGCAAAGCGACTCGCAGCGCCGCCCGTCCGTTCCGGCGGTGAAACAGGTTAAACCACCCCAGCCGCCGGAAGAACTCCCCACTGCTCCGCCGAACGCGCCAGCGACTGTTCGACTTCAGTTTCCCAACAGCGACGTCGTCGATGTCTTGCATCTCTACGAGCAGCTGACAGGGAAGAAACTGGTGATGGATAATTTCGTGCAGGGCAAGGTGAACATTTTCATCGCCAAAGACGTATCGCGAGAAGAAGCCATCAAGATCATAGAGATGAGCATGGCGCTCAACGGGATTTCACTCGTTCCCGCCGGGCGCGACATTGTCGACGTCGTTGGGGCCGGCCAAAATCCGCGCAAAGCTCCAGTTCCGATCATTTCCGACCTGGCGGACATTCCGTCTGGCAACCCTGTGGTGAGCTTTTTGTTCCGATTGCAATATGCCGATCCGCAGGAACTCCAGCAGGTTTTGATGGCCTATTTCCAGGGCAGCTCGGGTACCATTAACATTCTGGCTCTGCCCAAATCGTCCAGTCTACTTGTCACCCAGAACGCTGACATAATCCGGCAACTTGCGGGCGTCATTGAGCAGGTCGACGTGGCGCCGGCGGAAGTAGTGAGCGAGTTCATCAAGCTCGAGCGCGCCGATGCGGCAAAAGTGGTCGACATGATGAAGGAGATTTTCGAAAAGGGCACCGAAACGCCCGGCCAGCCAAATGTTCGCGGCATAAAGGTTCCCGGAGGCGTGCCGCAACCAGTCCAGGTCGAAACAGGTGGCGGCGGGCTCCTTTCCGAAGAGTCAGTGATCGTGGGCAAGATTAAGCTCACACCCGACATCCGCACAAACCGCATTCACGTGGTGACGCGGCCGATCAACATGCCTTTCATTCGGCAATTGATCCACGAATTCGATGCCAACGTCGAGTTTGGGAAGCCGGTCACGCGCTATTTAAGATATATTTCCGCCGGCGATGTTCTGCCCGTTCTTGTACAGGCATTGACCGAGCCGGGAACAGAATCAGGTGCCGGCGCTGGAGGAGGCGCAGGAGGACTTCCAGGCGCTGGCACAACGCCTTCGCAAACGCAAGGGCAACAGCGGCAGACGGGCGGCTCGCCCCTGACGAGTGGCTACGGCGGCGGCGAATCCGGGTCTGGCAGCTCGCTTAATATTTCGGAAGAACTTTCCACTCAGCCGGTTGATACCGTGCCGAAGGCAGTGACGATCGGGAACTCAAAACTCATCGCCGATCAGCGCGCAAACTCGATCATTATCCTTGGCAATCGCGAGGTGGTGATGAAGGTGCAAAAGATCCTCGACGAAATGGACGTCAAAGCCCCGCAGGTGTCGTTGAGCACAGTGATCGGGCAATTGACCCTTAGCAACAGCGAGGAATTCGGTGCCGACTGGTTCGCAAAGTACAACAGAAGATTCGTGGGCACCTCGCGGAATAACAGTGTGTTTGGGACCAATAACCCCGGTATTCCGCTCCCGGGTTCGTCCGCCGTGCCTGGCAGCAGCGTGCCACCCATTCTCGGCAATGTTCTCGATCCGGCCAATCTGATCAATTTCAGCCAAATCATCCAAAACGTAGGCAATGGAACGAACATTTACGTGGCAGCCGGGAATGCTTTTGCGGCGATTGTGCATCTCCTGGAGGCGACGAATCGATTCAGAGTGATTTCCCGGCCAACCGTTTTCACCAGCAACAACAAAAAAGCTATCATCGCGTCCGGGCAGGAGGTTCCAGTTCCGGTAAGCACCCTTACAAATGCGAATGTTGGAGGCGTTATAAATAACACAGCTGCCGTCTCCGCGAGCATCGAGTACAAGAAGGTGGTGTTGCAACTTGAGGTTGTACCGCTCATTAACTCCGAGAAGGAAGTGTCGCTCGATATCTTGCAAAAGATCGACAGCATTGTCCCGAATGGTGACGTAAACATTAGCGGCAATCAGGTTCCGACCATCGATACGCGCTACATACGCACGAATGTTTCCGCAGCGAACGGGTCGACCATCGTTCTGGGTGGACTAATTGAAGACCAAAAGCAGAAGAACTATCAAGGGTTTCCTTATCTCTCGCGCATCCCCATCATTGGCGCGGCGTTCCGTTCCACATCGAGTGGCAAGCAGCGTCGCGAACTAATCATTCTCATGTGTCCAGAAGTGACCTTGACGAAGCTGGATCTTTACAGACTGCGGCAAAAATGGGAGAACACCCATACACATTTTGGTCCGGAACTCGACCAGGCCGAGTGTCCAGATTGCTCCAAAGTGGAGAGCGGTAAACAAATAAATTTACCGCCGCCCGATCTTCCCGATGGCAAAGACATGAACTAGTCTTCCATTATGAAACGAATAGCACTGGCTTTGATCATTGGCTTGGGCACAGCCATCGCCTACGGGGATCAGTTTGATATCGTCGATTACGGTATCTTTCGATCGACGGATCCCTTGGCTCAACGCGACGAATGGGGACTTGTCCATCAAACTCCAGTTGTCAACGCTACAGATTTTGCTCCGCGATATCGCTGGCGTTGGTGTTATTACTTCAAGTCACGCGACCAATTAGTTCTCCAACCTGCCTACGTTGGCTCGATGCAAACGGCGTTGCGCCGGATGGGCTATTACTGCGGCCCTGTTGACGGCGTATTTACGCCAGAGGTTTCGTACGCCATCGCGCGTCTTCAAAAGAATTATTCAATGCGCGTGACAGGCACGCTTACCGAATCGGTGCGGCGCGCGTTGCACCTGCCGTGACGATTTTCTGAATGAACGCAGCGCCGAGTCAATCGTTGATCAATCTGCTGCTCGAGAGCGGCGTCTCCTCGAACGAAGAGGCGGCACAGTTGGCTACGAACCTCAACGGCGGTTCGTGGGTAAGTCAGGTGCTCGATTCCGGTAAGGTCGATGAACAACGCTTCTTGAATGGAATCGGCAAATTCTTCCGGGTGCCGGTCGTACCCATTGACGCGAAAAACATCGATCGGACGACCCTGGCAATGCTTCCAAGCCGTTTCGTGTTTCAGCACCACATTTTGCCTTTCGAGGCGAAGGAAAATTCGGTCGTGCTGGCCACCTACGATTTGTTCAATTCGATTGGCCGCCAACTTGCGTCTCAGCTTTTGAAAAAACCGGCCGAATGGGTTCTGGTTCCGCGCGCCCAGCTTTTGCGCGCAATGAAAACGCTCTACGGCGTCGGCGCAGAAACCTTTGACGAGATCCTGAAAAACAGGGGGTCGGCGGATGCGTTGGAGAACGTAGAAACCGCTATCGAACTGAACGATGATGATCCCGAGGCGTCCGTAGTAAAATTTGTGAATCAGATTATTCGCGAAGCGATCGCGGAGCGTGCCACTGATATTCACGTCGAGCCGCTGGAAAACGATCTTCGCATCCGGTATCGAATCGACGGAATCTTGCACGAAGTCGCCGTACCACCCCAATTGCGGGTCCTGCAATCGGCGATTATCTCGCGGTTGAAAGTAATGTCGCACATGGACATTGCCGAGCGCCGGCTTCCTCAGGATGGCCGGATGAATCTGCTCGCGAAAAATAATCAAGAGATCGACGTTCGTGTTTCGACAATTCCGACGGTTAACGGCGAATCCATCAGTTTGCGTTTGCTCAGTCGCGGTGAACAGCAATTCAATTTCGAGCGACTCGATTTGAGCGACAGGCAGGAGAGAATCATTCGAGATCTTCTTGCTCAACCGAACGGAATTATCCTGCTTACGGGACCGACTGGCTGTGGGAAGTCAACGTCGCTGTATTGCTTTTTAAGTAGCATTAATTCGGTGCAACGCCGCATCATTACAATTGAAGAGCCGGTTGAATATCGGATTCCCGGTGTCTCGCAAATTGACGTAAAACCGGAGATTGATCTGACGTTCGCCAAAGGTCTCCGCCACATTCTTCGGCAGGACCCGAACGTGGTGATGGTGGGCGAGATTCGCGATGTTGAGACCGCCGACATTGCGATCCGGGCCGCGATGACAGGTCACCTTGTCTTCAGCACACTGCACACCAACGACGCCGTTGGCGGCATCACGCGTTTGCTCGACATGGACGTAGAACCGTTTCTGCTCGCATCGGTGGTGAAGGCGTTCATCGCGCAAAGGCTCGTGCGCACGATTTGTCCGGATTGCGTCGAGATGGTCGATTATCCCCGTGATTACCTTGGGGAGATCAGTTTCCCTGTTAAGGAACTCGGTACTCGTTTCCGCCGCGGGGCCGGTTGCGATCAATGTCGCCATACCGGTTACCAAGGTCGCGCAGCGATTTATGAAGTCTGCGTAATCACGGAGCCGCTGCGAAAGCTGATCATGCGGAGGCGTGACGGGAGCGAGTTGAAGCAATGTGCTGTTGCCGAAGGCATGGAGACTTTGCGCCAGGACGGCTGGCGCCGCGTAGCCCAGGGCAAAACAACCATTGAAGAAGTTGTGCGCGTCACACAGACCGACGAAGTCATGGCCGAAACCACCGAAGAAGCGGAACCGGTTATGGCGTCGGAATCGGGCGAAATGGGATAGGCGCGGCGATTATTCCCCGCGCAATTCACGAATTGCCCGGGCGTAATTTTTGGAGCGAAAAATTGACGTGCCGGCGACGAGGACGTTCGCGCCATTTTCCACTGAGGTTCGGGCGGTCTCCGGTGTGATTCCACCATCCACTTCGATGTCAATCTTCTGCTCCGTGGAGTGGTTCCATTCCGCTGCGCGTCTGACCTTTTTCATCTGATCGGCGCGGAACGGTTGTCCGCCGAACCCTGGATGCACAGTCATCACGAGCAGCATATCGAAGCTGCCAAGGAATCGCTCCACTGACTCGATCGGCGTTGCGGGATTCAGCGTGAGGCCGGCGCGGCAGCCGCTGTCGCGAATACGCTGCAACGTTTCGAAGACATTGTGTTTGGCTTCCGGTTCCACGTGAACGGTGATCGAATTTGCACCGGCTTTGACGAATCGCGGCACATAATGCTCGGCGTGTTCGATCATCAGATGGACATCGAGCGGCAGTTTCGTTTCTTTGCGAACGAGGCTTACCACGTCCGGTCCAAAGGAGATGTTATCGACAAAATGCCCGTCCATGATGTCGCAATGAATCCAATCGGCGCCCGCGGCCTCGACGCGATGGATTTCGTCAGCGAGGCGCGAGAAATCTGCAGCCAAAATGGATGGAGCGACAATCACCTGTACCATTGCGTGTTGGATTAATGGAGTAATCGAGTCATGGCAAGCTCCACCGCAAAACTCTGGCACTTCAAAACTCCGCTAGCGCAATAGAATACGCTTGACGGCGGCTTGCGCCTTCTCATGTTACGGCGTTTCAGCCGGCCGAATCGCGCTGCGAGAGGGTCCATTGGATCCGGCTTAGATGCGTGAACGCGTTTCTTTCGGGCTGGAGAGTGCTGCTAATAAATAATTCATGTTCAACGGATTTTTCGGCTGGCTATCCAGCGACATCGGGATTGATCTCGGCACGGCGAACACGCTTGTTTACGTAAAGGATCAGGGGATCGTTTTACGCGAGCCATCGGTGGTTGCAGTGCAGGCAGGGACCAACCGCGTGTTGGCGGTCGGGGACGAAGCCAAGCGCATGCTTGGCCGCACACCGGCGAATATTGTCGCGGTCCGTCCGCTTAAGGACGGCGTGATTGCGGATTTCGAAGTCACCGAAGCGATGTTGCGTCATTTCATTACCAAGGTGCATAACCGCCGGGTGCGGGTGCGACCTCGCGTGGTCATTGCTGTCCCTTCTGGAATCACAGAAGTGGAAAAGCGTGCAGTTCGTGAATCGGCCACCCATGCCGGAGCACGCGAAGTCTATCTGATCGAAGAGCCCATGGCGGCGGCCATCGGCGTAGGACTTCCGGTTCAGGATCCCGCCGGCAACATGATTATCGATATTGGCGGCGGAACGACAGAGGTCGCGATTATTTCGCTTTCCGGGATTGTGTTTAGCCGCAGTGTGCGCGTGGCAGGCGATGAATTGGACGAAGCGATCGTTCAATACATGAAACGCGCCTACAATTTAATGGTCGGTGAGCGCACCGCCGAGGAAATTAAAATCAAAATCGGCTCCGCGTATCCGAGCGAAAAGGAAACCAGTGTAGAAGTCAAAGGGCGCGATCTGGTGGCGGGTTTGCCAAAGACCCTCATGATTACTTCTCAAGAAGTGCGCGAAGCGTTGCTCGAACCGATCTCGACGATTGTCGATTCGGTGCGCATCACTCTGGAGCGATGTCCGCCCGAGCTTTCGGCGGATCTAGTCGATCGCGGGCTTGTGCTGGCAGGCGGAGGCGCGTTACTTCGCGGCTTCGACAAACTTTTGAGCGAGGAAACCGGGTTGCCTGTCCACGTAGCTGAAGATCCACTCAGTGCGGTGGCGGAGGGGACGGGCAAATGCCTCAATGAACTTAAGTTTTTGCGTCAGGTCGCCTCGGCAGATCGCCAGTGGCGCTAAGAACAATCGCGAATTGGCGATTTCCGCGCGCGCTTTGATTGGCCTTCTCAGCCTGCAATCGATCCCTTTTAGGATGCAGTCCGCGGGAACGTCATGCGCCACGGCGGGCAATCCGCAATCACGATGAGCCGCACGAGTCTCATCAGCCTGCTGATTTTCGGCGCTATCCTGGGATATTTTCTCACCTTTGGTCCGGAAACTACGCAGAAGTTCAAGTCTGGTGTGTATGGGCTGCTGGCGCCGTTTTTGACTGGGGGGTCCGGAATCAAGAAGCAGATTACCTCAGTGCGGTCAGGGTTAAAGTCGCTTGACCAGTTGGAGCGCGAAAACGCTGCGCTGCAGGTGGAAAACCGGGAGTTGCGGGCGACCAATCAAGGCTTGCGCAATGTTGAGCACGAAGTAAATCGTCTGCGCCACGCCCTGAACTATCGCGAGCGCTCAGTCTTTAAGCTAGTCGCAGCCGAGGTGATCGCGCGCGATTCTTCGGCTTGGTGGCGAACAGTTACCATCAACCGGGGCAAAAGAGATGCCGTCGAAACGGACATGCCCGTAGTGACGGATGTAGGTCTGGTGGGAAAAACGACTACCGTGAGCGACACGATCTCAGTAGTCTTGTTGATTTCCGATGAAAACTGCCGCGTGGCAGTGTCAATAGAAGGCAGCCGCGAACAGGGCATTGTTTCCGGTGAGCGCGTGACCGGCGGACTGACCCCGTTCTTGGATCTGAATTTCTTGTCAAAACAAGCCGACCTAAAACCGGGACAGAAAGTTTATACTTCTGGCGTAGGAGGTGTTTTCCCCTCCGGCCTTCTGATTGGATCCGTAAAAACCTTTCACGTGCGCGAACTGGATGGACAGGCGCAGCTCACCCCCGCTGTCGATCTTTCTCATCTTGAAGACGTATTTGTTGTAACTGGCAGAAGATGATTTTTTTTGGATGTCTATTGGTACTGGTTCTGGTGGCGCAGATCGCGGAGCTCTTCATTCCGGCGCTCCCGTGGCTCTACAATGCCCACGTCTATATCGTGCCTGTCATTGTTTTCTACGGCGCAATGGCGCTGCCTTTTCCTCTGATGCTCGCCCTGGCCTTTTTCGCCGGGGTTTTGCTCGATGCCCTTACGGTTCAGGTGATCGGGGGGAAGGTTGAAATCTCAGCGGGATCATCGATACTCCTCTACGGTGTGCTGGCAGGAATAATGCATGGCCTGCGACCGCTTTTTGCCCGCGGCCGATGGGAAGTGCATTGTATCCTGAGCGGCGTTTTTACCTCGTTGATAGTTCTCGCACAATATCTCATGATCACTTTTCGCCGCGGCTCGCTTGTTTTCACGCCTGAAATTTGGTGGCAGATCGGCGGACCCGGTCTCATAGCCATGGCTATCGCGCCCATCTTTTTCTGGGGCTTGCAATGGCTGGGACAAATGACCGCCTATTCGTACGGTCCCGCAGGAGGGCGGGCGGAATGAGCAAACGCCGCTTAAGTTCCCGCCTGCGAATCCAATTCCTTGGACTCTTCATGCTATTGGGCGTCGGCTCGCTTGGTCTTCGACTCTGGTGGATCCAAGTGGCGCACGGCGCAGAATGGACGGCGCAGATTCGCGGCAGCTCGCAAGCCACCGTACGTATTCCTTCGGTACGCGGCGAGATCAAAGACCGTAACGGCGTTAGCCTCGTTCAAAACCGGGCCAGCTATGAGGTCGATTTTTATCTGCCAGAAATGGTCAAGGGGTACCGTGAGCGATTCGGTTCGCCCCCGACGGCTGAATACAGGGCGACCATCAGCGGGATGCCCAAAGATCTAAAGGAGCCGGACATAATCAAAATTGTTAATAACGGCGTCATCCCGCGTCTCAACGAGCTGGATCTGGCGCGCGATTACAATGCCGGCAAGCTGCAACGACATTTTCGGAACGATACCGAGGTCCCATTTTCATACATTAAAGACATCGATTTTCCAACGATGGCGAAGTTTGCCGAGCACGACGTTGGATTGCCCGGTGTTGATCTCGCCATTAAGCCGGTTCGTTCCTACGTCTACGGGGCACTTGGCGCCCATATTCTCGGTTACGTCGGTGCGCCTGATGACATCGATAAGGAGGAAGCAAAGAAGTTCACGTTCTATCAGGCGGACGTGGAAGGAAAATCGAACATTGAGAAAGCGATGGACGAATACCTGCGTGGCAAACCCGGCACACGGTACTTGCGGCGTAATGCAAAGGGCACGATCGACGGGGTCCTGCGTGAAGATCCGCCGCAGCAAGGAGCAAATGTTTATCTGACCATCGATGCTCGCATCCAGGCAATCGCCGAAGAAGCATTGCGCTCGGTCGGTCGCGGAGCTGCAGTTGTCGTCGATCCAAGTACCGGCGAAATCCTGGCCATGGCTTCTGTGCCGTCATACGACCCAAACACTTTCATCCCGAGCATTAAGGCAAAAGATTGGGCGGCACTGCGAAAGGATGAAGCGAATCCCCTGATCAACCGAGCGGTTAGCGGGTTTCCCCCTGGGTCCACATTTAAGCTGGTAACGTCTCTGGCTGGACTGCGTCGCGGGTTGGCCAAGACGAAATTCACCTGCAGCGGCGGAGTTCAGTATGGCGACCATTATTTTCAGTGCTGGATATCCGAAAAACATGGCGCGCACGGTACACTTTCGCTGCCGGATGCGATCAAAGTATCGTGTAATGCCTTCTTTTATCAGTACGGTAACGCTGCAGGCATCGATTCGATTGATCACGTGGGCGAATTACTTGGGATGGGGAAACCTTCTGGATTGAATTTGACTGGTGAACAGCCTGGCGTGCTGCCGGGGCCGGACTGGATGCGGATTTATTATCCCCAGGAAAGATGGTCACAAGCTTACACCGCCAACGTGTCCATTGGACAGGGCTACGATCTATGCACGCCTCTGCAAATGGCCATGGCCTACTCAACCATTGCTAATCACGGCACTTCTTATTATCCGCGTTTAGTGAAAAAGGTACTTAATCAGGATGGCACACCAGCATTAGACGAGGAGGGGAAGATCGCCGTGCCTGATCAACCCAGAGTGCACGCCGATTTCCGCTCTGAGATTTCGCCCGCCGATATCGAATTAGAGCGTCGCGGATTTTGGAATGTGGTGAACGCAGACGGTGGAACAGGAGGTCGCGCGCGTCTAAAAAATGTAGAGGTAGCTGGAAAGACAGGCACCGCGCAGGCAAAATATAAGGGCAGGGAAGACACGATTTCCTGGTTCGTTTGCTGGGCTCCATTCGATAGTCCGAAATATACCGTTGCAGTGATGGTACAGGGCGGAGAGCACGGCGGCAGCGTCGCCTGTCCGATCGCCGCTCGAATCATGGAACGTTCACTGGCGACGGACGAGGGAAAATTCGATGCCCAGGTTGCATGGCTTCCTCCCGCGCACAAGGCCAATCCGTTTCAAATGATCAAGGAAGTGAGTTTTCACGATTCCGGAGTGGACGGTGGCGGAAGTGACGACGAGAACGCCAACACGTCGCAAGGCGCAGACGTGCAAATGGCCAGCGCAGGCGGCGATCCTGACGTCGAACCCGAAGCAGATGCACGGGGGAAAGTTGCGCGGCGAGCTGCGGCCGCCCGCGCAATCCCAGTCTCCGCGCCCCAGCGTCCCCGTAACTTTTTTCAGCGGCTCTTCGGGGTCAAGCGCCGCCCCGCGCCGCCGCCACCGCCACCCAGCCGCAAACGCGGAACACGATGAACCCACGGTCAAAATCGCTATTGCAGTTCGTATCGGCAGTTCGCGCGATCGGCGGGCAACTAATTCAATTTTATGATAGACAAGGTAAGAAAGATTTTGGGTCTTCCTTCACGCAAGACCGGCAACAAACTCATATTGAGCGTGGAGAAACTCGAGACCCGTGTGGCTTTGCTCGAGGGGGGACGGCTTGAAGAATACAGCGTCGAACGTAAAACCTCGCGCAATATTGTAGGCGGCGTTTACAAGGGTAGAGTCAAAAACATCGAGATGGGTTTGAAGGCGATGTTTGTTGACATCGGCTTCGAAAAAAACGCGTTCCTCCATTTCTGGGATGCGATTCCCGCAGCGCTTGACAGCGGTATTGAAGAAATCGACCGCCGCGCGAGCAAGCGCCCGCGAAAACGAATCACGGTAAAAGATATACCAAGCATTTACCCGGTTGGCTCGGATGTAATCGTGCAGGTTACCAAAGGACCGATTGGCACGAAGGGTCCTCGCGTCACAACCAATCTAAGTTTTGCAGGGCGATATTTGGTGTTGATGCCGTTTAGCGATCGCAGCGGTATCTCGCGTAAAATCGAAGCGCCAAAAGAACGCGAGCGGCTGCGCAAGATTCTGCGGGAGCTGGATATTCCCGACGGCGTCGGGGTTATCATTCGCACCGTGGGAGAAGGTCAGCGCGCGAGGTATTTTGTGCGCGATCTCCGCGTCCTTCTCGACCAATGGGCCAAAGTCGATCAAGCCATTCGGGACAATGCCGCCCCGTGCTCCTTGTTTGAAGAACCCGATTTAGTCGAACGGACAGTGCGCGATTTTCTCACCGAAGAAATTAACGAAATCCTTTGCGACGACCGGGTAGCGACAGATCGGATGGTTGACATGATCGGCCAAATCTCAAGGCGCGCGCGGAACCGTGTTCGCTTTTACGACGGCGCGACGCCGATTTTTGAGACTCACGGTGTACAAAAGCAGATCGACGACGCCTTTCATCGGCAGGTCTGGTTGAAGTGCGGTGGGTACATTGTCATCGATGAGACCGAAGCGCTGGTGGCGATCGATGTGAACACCGGTCGCAATAAAGGGGGGCGCGATGTCGAAAAAACGATTCTGCAAACCAACCTGGAAGCGGCCGACGAGATCGCACGGCAGCTTCGGTTGCGCAATATTGGCGGATTGATTATTGCCGATTTCATCGACATGAAAAGCCGCAAGGATCAGCAGGCTGTTTATGCGTTGATGAAGGAGCGGCTCAAGCGCGACAAAGCGAGAACGCATGTGCTTCCCATTTCGCAGCTCGGCCTGATGGAGATGACGCGGCAGAGAGCGCAGGAAAGCCTTAGTGACACTATTTATGAAAATTGCCCCTATTGCGGCGGGCGCGGTGTAGTAAAAACAACCATGACTACAAGCGTGGAATTACACAGAACGCTCAATACCGTGATGCGCAAATACCAGGACTCTATTCACGAGATTCGGGTAATCCTGAACCCTGACGTTTTGAAGCGATTGAAAGAGGAAGACGAAGAGCTGCTCGTGGAGTTGGAGCGCCGTTACGCCGGTCGGCTGATTTTTCGCGGCGACCCGACGTTTCATCACGAAAAATTTGTCATTACCGACGCAAATACAGGGGCAGAACTAAAGACCTGAGCTCGTCGGAAATGGTCGAAAAAGCTTGCAATTTCCGGTAGCCCGGCTCACAATCACGGCATCCAGACACAGCACGGAAGTCGTTTACCGACTGGGGCGTACGAAGTTTGGAGGGCACTTAACCAAAAGGAGAGACACATGAAAAAGCTGCTGTCGTGGCTCGTGGGAATCGGCTTGTGTGCTTCGGCGGCTTCTGGGGGTACTAACTATTCTGGGAAGGAAATGAAGCAGGTTGCCCCGCCCCCCTGTCCTGAATGGTACGCTGACAGGGAATTTAATGTCAGCCTTTGGGGTACTTACATCTTCACTGGGAATAGTTGGGCAAATGACCGCTATCTTGAGACCGACCATGCCTGGGGCGGTGGCCTTGACTTAAAGTACTTCTTCATGCGTTACCTGGGAGTTGGCATTGAAGGCTGGGCAGTGGATGCGCGGCAGGCCCGCGAAAACATTTTCGTCGATTTTAGCGATGGCATCTTTGATCGTAGTTTTCAGCACGAAAGCAACGCAGTGGGAGCTGTCCTGGGCACGCTGACGCTCCGTTATCCGATCCCGTGCACGCGTTTTGCTCCTTATATTTTCGGTGGCGGCGGCGGGATATTTGGCGGTGGTCAGAAACGCGTTGACCAGCGATTCAGTGAACCGGCAGAAGGCAACGATATCGTCGCGACGACTGGTCACACAGACGCCGAAACGCGAGGAATCGGTCAGGTGGGCGGAGGCCTTGAATTTCGCCTTACACCACATATCGGCTGGGTGAGCGATTTCAGCTGGAATTTCGTGGACGGGCCGAAAAACAATTTCGGCATGGTCCGCACCGGTGTGAATTTCGCCTTCTAGGGCGGCGACCGAAATATTCGGACTGCGGCGACCGCCACGGGACGCGCTCTTTTCATCGAGTGGATCCGGAATTGTCGTTTGCGCACACAGGATGCGCTACGAAATTATCCAGATGTCATTTGTCCAGACATTGAACAATTTGGCGCTGAAAAAATCGGAGTTGGTTCAGCGTTTCGAACGACTAATCGCTCCCAAGTCCGACCAGGCGCTGGAGGAGATGGCCCAAATGTCCCGTGCCCTCACCCTGCAAAATTTTGGGCGCACGATGCGCCTGTTCGCACCGCTTTACCTCTCCAACGAGTGCATCAACAATTGTCAGTATTGCGGTTTCTCGCGGGACAATCCGATACTGCGGGTCACCCTTGATATCGATGAAGTGGTTGCCGAAGCGCAGCATCTGACGCGTCAGGGATTTCGCCAGATCCTTCTGGTTGCGGGCGAACATCCAAAATTTATTAGTGGCAATTATCTTGCCGAATGCGTGCGTGTTCTCTCACCCAATTTTTCGTCGATCTCGATCGAGGTTGGTCCAATGGATACGGGAGATTACGTCCCCATCGTCGAGGCCGGCGCGGAAAGCCTCGTTGTGTATCAGGAAACGTATAACCGCGGCGTTTATGCGGAAATGCACACCGCTGGACCTAAACGCGATTTTGATTACCGGCTCGATTGCGCGGAGCGAGCGTACGCCGCAGGATTTCGTCGACTCGGCATCGGAGCGCTGATCGGGTTGTCGCGCTGGCACGATGAAGTGATTGCGCTCGCCGCGCACTTGGAACATCTATTCAAACACTGCTGGCAGGCACAAATTACAGTCAGCGTGCCGCGGTTGCGCCCCGCGGCAGGCGGATTCCATCCACTTTTTGCCATGAGTGACCGTGAGGTGGTGCAGTTGGTATGCGCTTTGCGAATTACTTTCCCGCAAGTTGGGATCGTGCTCAGCACGCGGGAGCGGGCGCCGCTGCGCGATGCTTTGGCCTCGATCGGAGTAACGATGATGAGTGCCGGCAGCCATACCGAGCCGGGCGGTTACACCCGCCAGGGACGCGAGCATCTGCATCATACCGTCCGCGGCCGCATCATTGCACCGGAATATCAGCACGGCGAAGATGAAATCGCCACCGGACAGTTCGAGATCAGTGACGAACGTTCCCCCGCCGAGATCGCCGCAGTCCTTCGGCGTTTCGGCATCGAACCGGTTTGGAAGGATTGGGACCAGGCGCTTTGCGAAACATGACCATTTCACTCAATGGCGAAACAGCAGACACGCGCGAAGCGAGAACGATCGCCGAGCTGATCGATCGCTATCAATTGCCGCCGCAATCGATTCTGGTGGAACACAACGGGTTCGCTCTTCATCGCCACGAATGGGCAAAGCGCTCGTTAGCGGAGGGGGATCGCATTGAATTCATCCGCGTCGTCGCTGGCGGATAAACCAAGTCGATCAGACCGAAGTGCTGCTTTTCACAACCACCCGCATCCCGTCGGTTTGAATGACGGTGACAGGGGTAAGAGGGGCGATGAATTCACCTTCCGTGACGACATCGACGAGATGATCGGCGAAGCGCGCTTTACCGCTCGGTCGTAATACTGTCACTGCCGTGCCGTGCATTCCCGGCGCGAGCGCAAGTGCGGTTGTGAATTGTCGCGGGGCGCCTGCCAATGATGGTCCGGACGGGTTTGAATCGATCAAGGCAAAACGCCGATAAAAGTTCGTGCGCGGAAGATAACGAGCGAGCAGTGCGATCGCGATGGAGGCCCCCGCAACCGCGATCAACAGGTTGAGCAATGGGATCGCCAACATTTTACCGGTCGGCAACAACGGTTGCTGCGGGTAGCGATCAATCATTGTCCAGAGCAGCGACGCTATCATAAGAAACACGCCGACCACGCCGAACACGATCGTGCTGTGCGCGAAGAACAGTATCTCGATCAGCACCAGAGCCAATCCAAGAACAAAAAGCGCCACCACCTCCCAGCCAGCGAGCCCCGCAAGATAATGGCCGAAGAAAAAAAGCGCGAAACAAATCGCGGAGATAACTGCAGGCCAGGTTGCTCCAGGAATCTTGAATTCCAAATACGCCCCGAGAATTCCGCCGAGCAGCAGCAATGGCGCAAGTGCAGTGATCCAAAAGGCAATCTGCTCGAATCCGCTTGGCTCGACCGTGACGATCTTCCCTTTCAATCCGGCTTTTTTGGTTAGATCGGCAATCGAATCGACAATCGCCTCTGCGAGTAATGGTTTGCCGTTGATCTTTTCAGTGGCTTCCGGCGCGTTGACGGTCAAAATCGCGCCTTTCGGATGAACGACACGGTCGCCGATCTTTACTTCCTTGTCTTTGTTCATGAAGGCCTCGGCGAGGTCCGGATTGTGGCCGTTCTTGATTGCCGAACCGCGAATGAGGGCCGACCAATATGAAATAGTCTTTTCCTTCGCTGTGGCAGGAAGATCTTCGCCGGTCGAAAGGATCGGTGCGGCAGCTCCGATCGCACTTGTCGGCGCCATGTAGATATGTTCCGTGGCAACAGCGATCAACGCGCCAGCAGAGCCTGCGTTCGTATCGATAAACGTGTAGGTTGGGATGTTGATATGATTCAACGCATTCACGATATCGGTAGCCGTGTCGAGCCGACCTCCGTACGTGTCCAGATCAAGCACGATCGCGGAAGCCCCGTTGTTCTCGGCCGTCTTCAACGCTCGCCGCAGGAATGCCAGTAATGAGGGCGCAACTTCGCCGTGCAGCGGCACGACAACGACGTCGCCCTTGTGAATTGCCTCGCTTGCATTGGCCGGGACGACAGAAGCCAAGCATAGCACTAGCGAACCCAGCGCCTTCATTGCGAACGACGTGAACCCAAACGGAAGAATTTCCCGGCACTGTTTTGAAATAGCTCGACGAGTTCCCGCGCCGTCCCCTGGGATGACTGACAGATTATTGCTCTTGACGTTGAAACGCAGCTGCACTGCGTAAGTTTGCCATCGCTTTAGAACCCAAACGAGGCAAAAATAAGCAGGCGCGCATGGGAACGATCCCTTCGGAAACAATCGAACAAATCGCTGCTGCGAATGACATCGTCGAAGTGATTGGTTCCTATTTTCCGCTGAAACGCGCCGGTGCGAATTTTAAAGCCCTGTGTCCTTTTCATCAGGAAAAGACGCCTTCGTTCATAGTGAGCCCGAGTCGGCAGACCTTTCATTGCTTCGGCTGCGGCGTCGGCGGGAGTCTTTTCCGGTTCGTAATGGAATACGAGCATGTCGATTTTCCGTCAGCCGTACGCAAGCTGGGGGAACGCGCCGGCATTACTGTCGTCGAAAGCCGCGGCGCTGCCGAAGAGGATCGCCAATACCAGACGCGCCGTAAGTTGCTAAAATTGCATGCCGAAGCTTCGGAATGGTTCCATCAAAACCTAATAAAGAGCGAACGCGGAGAATCCGCGCGGAGATATTTAAAGGGTCGCGGAATCAAGGGAGAAATCGCGAAGAATTGGCAGTTGGGATATGCGCCGGATGAATGGGACGCGTTCGGGAACTGGGCGCGCGGACAAGGATACGAGCAGCGCGATCTGCTAGCCAGCGGCCTAGTCAAGGCGAGAGATGAAAACGATGCACAGGGACGGCAGGGTGGGTACGATCGCTTTCGCGGTCGGGTCATGTTTCCGATCTACAACGATATAGGCGAAGTGATCGCTTTCAGCGGTCGGCTCGTGAAGGACGAGGAAGGCGCAGCGAAATATCTGAACTCACCCGAGACGCCGCTTTTTCGAAAGGGCAATATGCTTTTTGGGTTGCATAAATCAAAGCGATCACTGATCGAAGCGAATTGTGCAATCGTCTGCGAAGGCCAACTTGATTTGATTACCTTGTTTGAAACGGGGATCAGGAATGTTGTCGCGCCACAGGGGACTGCGTTTACGGAGAATCAGGCAAGAATTCTCAGGCGGTTTGTTGACGAAGTGGTTCTGTGTTTCGACTCGGACGCAGCGGGGGCAAAAGCGGCCGAGCGTTCGCTCGATGCGTTGCTACAAAACGACTTTATCATCCGCGTCGTCGAATTGCCACAGGGCGAAGACCCGGATTCGCTTATTCGCCGGGAGGGAAAAGAAAAATTCGAAAAGCGCGTCGGGAATGCGCGCGATTTCTTCGATTACTGGACTGAGCGAGAGGCGGCCAACGTCGATCTTTCCTCTGCAGGAGCGAAGATTCAGGCGGCCCGAAGGACTGCGGAAATTATTAGCCGCATTGGAAGCGACCCAATACGCAACGAGGTCATCTATAAGGCCGCCGCGCGTTTTGACTTGCCAGCGACGGACCTGAAAAAACTTATGCCCAAGCTTTCGAGGCGATCAGCTGAATCGGTCCAGCATGACTTTGAACCTGTTGGCTCACCGCAAAAGATTAAGCAACTCTGCATTTTGGCCCTTCGGGACTCAGAAGTGCGCAATTTCTTGTTGGCGCAACCTTGGCAGCAAATGCTAGCGAAAACACCGGGTACTGAGTTGCTGTGCCGGGTGCTCAGTGCCGATGTGCGACCAGAGGATCCTGCCACCATCGCCTCGTTTTTGGCCTCACTGGGACCAGAAGAGGAAGCCATCGTGTCGAATTGGATTTCACCGAAAAGAATTCCCTACACGGATCGGGGTCTGGCTTATCAATGGTGGCAGAGCCTGACAGCGGAACCTCTCGAACGAGAATTAGAAGCGCTGAAGAACAAAATAAGACTCCCAGACTTGACTGCGGGCGAGGTCGTAAATTTACAGAAACAAATTCTTGACCTACAGGAACAGCTCCACGAGTTTTCCCGACCCGCCGGCCGAACCGACACTTAGTCGTCAAGTGCTGTGCGGCAGGCCGAAGGCCTTAGTCCAAATCCTTAACCGAACAAACTTGGCCAGGCATTCGAAACGAAGGGGGAGCAGCCGACGGTCGTCGGCGCGCCGGCTCAAAAACAACCACAACCGCCGCGTTCCGAAGAGGCGTTTAAGTGCGCGTGGAAATCTCAACAAGCATTCACGATCTAATGGGCTTAAGGCGCGCGTGAAATCTTCATCGCTTCGACCTAACAAGAACGGTCCGCTGTCCGTGCCAGCCCTTGGAGTATCTGGTCCCTACTCGTCGATTGAAGTTCAAACCCGCATTCGGGACCTTATCAAGCTGGCCAAAGAGCAAGGCTATCTCACGTTCGACGATCTGAACGAGGCGCTGCCCGAAGGAATTACCGATGCCGACGAACTGGATCTGATCCTCACCCGTCTGCGCCGCCTGGAGATTGATATCATCGAGGCCTCGGAGGTAGACCGCTATAGGGATGGCAAAAAAGACGCGGATGATGAGGAAGAGGAAGAAGAAAGTAGAACAACGACCAAAGTTGATATTCTGGATGACCCGGTACGGATGTATCTCAAGCAGATGGGGCAGGTGCCGCTGTTAACCCGTGACCAGGAGGTCGAAATCTCGAAGCGCATCGAGGTGGCTGAAGCGATGGTGCAGAAGCATCTTACCCGGTTCGGTTTTGTAGCGCGTGGGCATCTCGACCTGGCCGGAAAACTTCTCGAGGGGAGGGAACGCTTTGATCGCGTAATCCTCGACAAAAAAATCGAGAGCCGCGAAAGATACATGAAGAACCTTCCGCGCTTGAACAAACAGGTGGAACAATTGAGCGCGTCTGTCAGCCGTCAATTTTCCGACGTAGTGCGCGACTTTTCGAAGAAAGCGTCTCAGAAACACAGGGCATTGCAAAAAACGATGACTGCGCTGCAAAAGGTGTATCCTCGTTTTTATCTCAAGCAGCGGGTCACCGAGGAGTTTGTGCATCTCGCCGACGAGGCGCACCACACGTCACTTTATCTGCAGACTGAGCTGGCCAAAAATCCTCGCAGTAAGAAACGCCGGGTGCAGCTTCAGAATAAAGTCCGCGAACTGGAGACCAGCCTCTGGTTTTCGCTCTCCGATTACGCAGAGGAATATCGAACTCTTAAGAATTGGCTGCGTCAGGCGTTTAAGGCCAAAACCGAAATGGTCGAAGCCAACCTTCGTCTCGTTATCTCCATCGCGAAGAAATACACCAACCGCGGTTTGTCCTTTTTGGATCTTATCCAGGAAGGAAACATGGGACTTATGAAGGCGGTGGAAAAATTTGAGTATCGGCGCGGATATAAGTTTTCGACTTATGCCACGTGGTGGATTCGCCAGGCGATTACGCGTTCGATTGCCGATCAGGCGCGCACGATCCGAATCCCGGTCCACATGATCGAAACGATTAACAAACTCCTGCGCGTGCAAAAACAGCTCGTTCAGGAATACGGCCGGGAGCCGACGCCTGAGGAAGTGGCGGAAGAAGTGCTGCTGCCGGTCGACCGTGTGCGAGCGGTACTGAAAATGGCGCAGCAGCCCATCTCGCTTCAGTCGCCCGTCGGCGAAAGCGAAGAAACCAACTTTGGCGACTTTATCGAGGACCGAGGCGCCGAAAACCCCAGCGACATGACCGCCATCGTTTTGCTGAAGGAAAAGATTAAAGATGTCCTGGAAACACTAACCGACCGGGAGCGGCAGGTCCTCGAACAACGATTTGGCCTCGTGGATGGCTACAGCCGAACCTTGGAAGAGGTCGGCCGACAGTTCCAGGTCACTCGCGAGCGCATTCGGCAGATTGAAGCGAAGGCGCTACGCAAGATGCGCCACCCGACGCGCATTCGACAGCTGGAAGGTTTCCTGGAGGCGCCTGGAATATGATCCTGCGTTCGAGCGCAACTTCGAGGCATGGAGATGGTTGAATCGGATGGACAACATGGAACCTCAAGATGACAAAGAGCTATGGGATTTTCTCGCGCGGCTTCCTCAGCCCACGCTTTCGCCGTTTTTCGGCCGGAATGTCCTGAGAAGAATTAGGCAGGAACCGACTCATTTCGAGCGAGTGCGGAACTGGTTCGGCGTGTGGAGGCTCATTGGGGCGTCGGCTGTCGCAGCGCTCGTAATTGGTCTTGCTCTTGTTACACATCCAGGTTCGCAGACGGGGTCTTCGAGTGACTCAGACGTAGTGGCTAAAATCGATCCACAAGATTATGACGTCGTGGCTGATCTGGATGCATTGATCGCCTGGGATGAAAATAGCATGTGGGAAGAACAGCCAACGCTGTAAATTATTTGTTGGCTTGTCGGTTTTCGCCTTGTCCTGCGCTGCTGCACAAGCGCAGGGGCAACAACATCACGCGCCGGCTGGCCGTCCGGCGCCCAGGGTAGTTCCCCATGGACCGCCACCAGGTCAGGCTCATGGAGCACCGGCCGGCCAGGCCCGTGCACCATCAACGGGTCAGGCTCGCGCGATCCCGAAAGGCCAGGCTCGCGTGATACCGGGAGGCCAGAGTGTAAGAGACCGGTGGCTCGCGATGCCCCCTGATGCCCGTCAAAATTTTCGCCGCAACGCTGAGCTTTGGATGCAGATGACTCCCAAGCAGCGCAATCTGATGCGTCAACGTGAAACCATGCGTCGGCAGATTGTTACCCGCGAGGCTGATGCAGCCATTCGCAACTCCGGTCTTCAATTGAATCCTCAGGAACGCGCCCGATTTGAATCCCGGTACATTCAGGAACGCCGAAAAGTTGAACAGACGCTCCGGCAACAAATCGAAACCGAAAGGCAAAAGGAAATTCCCGCTCTCATTCGGGAGCTTAAGAAAGAGTTCCAAATTGATCAGCCGGTCAAAAGTCCCGCGGCAAAATCGGCAACTTCGGCAAAATCGGATAAATAGACCTGCGGTCGCTTCGCATCTCGGCGCTACTTCAGCGCGTTGTAGAAGAAAAGATCAAGCCGGCTCGAGAGCATATCGAGCCGGCTTGTTCCAATTATCTCCCCCGCAATTAGCGCCGGTAATAGTAGTTAGGATAATGATTGCGATAATACCTACGTCCGGCTGACCGGTAATAGGGGCGATAGTAATGACCGCGATAGTACGGTCGGTAATAATACCGGTACGGATAATAGGAACCGTACGGGTAATATCCGTAGCCGTAATAACCCGGAAACCCGAACCCGATGCTGAAGTAAACTTGAGCATCAGAACGCGGCGCTCCAGCGAACATAAAACCCCCGGCCACGAGTGCCATCAACAGAAGTTTTTTCATTCCTTTTCCTCCCATTCATTAAACAGGAAGAGCGCCCGAAAGTTGCCCCGTTTATTGGGCAAGCAAACCGTCCGGGTAACCCGTGACACAAACAGTTTGACCGATTTTTTCGTAGCCAACGTCCCGTAGCCGAAGCGAATCCGCAGTTTTGGCCGATCCTTTTCCAGGGAAAGCGATCACGGGTCCTCCAGTTAACACCGGGCCCAAATAGATCTGCACTTTATCGATGAGCCGTTTGTCGAGTGCCTCACCCAGGATTTCGCCGCCACCTTCGATCAAAACGCTGATGATGCAGCGTTTGCCGAGATCCTTCAGAACAGCGGCGAGGTGTTTTCCTCTGTAGATCAAAGTTCGCGCGGCAAATCTATCCGAGAATAACCGAGCCTGGCGTGGCAATTGGCCCGAGCGGGTCACCACAACGCGCCACGGTTGCCCTGCGCCGCGCACGCTGCGGACCGTCAAACGCGGATTATCGGCTCGAACCGTTTTCGCTCCGACGAGCACCGCGTCCACGTGCGCGCGAAGCTGATTTGCATCACGCCGTGCGGCGTTGTCAGTGATCCATCGCGGCTCGCCCGCTGGACGCGTTAAGCGGCCGTCCAGGGACATGCCGCATTTTGCGATTACGAAAGGTCGTCCGGTCACGATCCATTTATTGAAAGCCTCGTTAAGGCGAGTGCATTCATCCGCCAGAATTCCTTCCCGCACCGTGACCCCTGCCTTTCGCAATTCCATAATACCTCTGCCCGAGTGGCGTGGATTCCGATCTATCGCGCCGATGACTACGTTTCTGATTCGAGCCTTGATTATCCCGGCTGTGCAAGGCCCGGTCCTGCCCGCTGTCGAACAAGGCTCGAGAGTTACGTAAAGTATCGCGCGCGCTGGAACAGGGGCACCGAAATCACGCAGACATTCAATCTCAGCATGAGAGCGTCCCGCTTCACGATGGTGGCCTTTCGCCACTATCTGATGGTCGATAACCAGAACTGCTCCCACAGCGGGATTCGGACTCGTCTGGCCGCGTGCTTTTTTTGCCTCTTTCAATGCAGCACGCATGAATTTTTCATCCGGATTTGTCGTCATGGTTTCGGTAGACTAACAAACGGTGCATTCAAAAACGCGTGCCTGGAGGGATTCGAACCCCCAACCTTCTGATCCGAAGTCAGAAGCTCTATCCGGTTGAGCTACAGGCACTGTGAGCTTTATGATTTTGGACACACAATCATCGATCTTTGCTTCTAAATCGAAAATCGGCACTCGAAAATCTAAAATTATCGCGGGTGGCCGACGGGACTCGAACCCGCAACAACCAGAACCACAATCTGGGGCTCTACCATTGAGCTACGGCCACCACAATTGACGCGGGACAGACTCTAAGATTCCGCTTGCCCTTTGCAAACAAAGGACTCGACTTTTGCCGGTCACTCCACTAATTGTCAGCGCCGGTGGACCGGAAAACTCTCCCCAGCCGGTTGGTTAAGGCGCTGCACTGCCGCCTGACGCAACGAGGTGTGGCTTGCGGCGCGGTTTGGTTTTTCGTCGCCACCACCGGGATCGCCCTCGCGCAACAAGACGACCCAAGCGAAGTTTTTCTCAAAGCCTATCTCTCCGCCCAACAGGCTGAGAAACTGGAGCATCAAAGCCAATTCAAAACCGCTTTGGCGAAGTATCGGTTCGCCGGGAGCCTGATCGAGGAATTGCGCAAGTCGCACTCTGCCTGGCAGCCGGCGGTTGTGGAATATCGCGGGCGCAAAATCAGCGAAGGTATCCTCCGACTTCAGGAGCGAATGACGAGGCAGACCCAGCTCAACGCCAGCGCCAGTCCCTTGCCAGAAATTGCACCGGCAGCGCCCGAGAGTGACGCCTGGACTGAGCCTGGCCCGGAAGTGGTGACGCCCCAAACGAATGAGATCGCCACAAACACATCACGCGAGACCGCGGTGAAGGAAGCCACCAAAAAATTGCGTGACAAAGTTAATCAATTGCAGACGGCGCTCGACAAAACACGCGGCGACTTGGAAAGCGCTAGGAAAGAAAAGGAATCAGTCGATACACGCCTGAAAGAGACAAATTCCAAACTGGAGCGAGTTGAGACCGATCTCGATCAAGCGAAGAAATCCGAACGGCAGGCGCACGATCAGCTCGCCGAAGTCCAGAAGTCATTCGACGCTGCGAAGGCATCGGACGCCAACCGCGACACGGAACGGGAACAGTTGCGCGCGCAGATTGCCGAACTCAAACAGGCTGTTATTGCAGCCGATGAAGCGCGTGGGTCAGCAGAAAAGCAACGCGATGACACTGGGGCCAGATTCGCTGACGCGAATAATCAAATTATTGCGCTTGAGCATGAGCGCGATGACGCGCTCTCCCAATTGAGATCCGGAAAGGAAACGGAACAGCGTTTCCAGGCGCTCCTCGCCGAGAAGAATGACCTGCAACAGAAACTCGCGATCGCAGAAGAAAAGGTCAGCGTACTTGGCGACACCGATCCGAAAAAAGCGGGAAAATTGACCGAAATGGAACAACAGATGGCGCAGCTTCAAGAGCAGCTGACCGAAACCGAGAATAGAAATCACTATCTGGCAGCGCGCGCCGCGGAGCTGGATGTTGAACTGGAACACGCGGGCACGGACCTTCAAGCCGCCAAACTGGCCAGCGAAAACTCTCCTCAGCTTGCGAGAGAAAACGAATTGCTGCGAAACATTATTGTACGCGAACGACAGGAAGAGGCGCGTCGCGACGAGGCGAGAAAACTGGTCCTGGCGGAGTTGGATAGACTCAAAGTGAGGTCAGACTTGCTAAACAAACAGATCGAGTTTCTCGGGCAACCGGTGACCAAATTAACCAGCGAAGAACTGGCTCTGTTCCGGCAGCCGGTGGTTTCAATTTCCGATGAGAAGCCCGGAGTGTTTAAAGCGAATTTTGTTTTTGAAAAGAGATCGCCGGCGAAAACTGTTACTCCCGCGGAATCGGATGCAACAGCAACAGCCCCTGCCATGACCGTCCCGAGCGAACTTCAGGAAGTTGTGCGCGCTGCGCGGGAGAACGTTGAGCGGGGCAAATTCCGGACGGCGGAAAAGCAATATAAGCAGATTCTGACGGAAGCCCCGAACAACCTCGACGCGTTGTCCAATCTTGGGGTGGTTTACTTTCGCATCGGCAAGATTCGATCCGCGGAGTCCACGCTGAAGAAGGCTCTGGCCATCGCGCCGAACGATGATTTTGTGCTCACCACGCTGGGCATTGTGCATTATCGACAATCCAAATTCGACGATGCCCTGATGGAATTAAGAAAAGCCATCGAGATCAATCCAAACAGCGCCACTGCTCACAACTACCTTGGGATCACGGCCAGCCAGAAAGGCCGGCAGAAGGAAGCAGAAAAAGAGATGCTCCAGGCGATCACGAAGGATCCCAATTATGCCGACGCCCATTTTAATCTGGCGGTTATTCTCATTACTACCCAGCCTTCGTCGAAGGAACTTGCCAGAGAACATTATGCGCGGGCGACTGCGCTCGGCACGCAACCCAGTCCGTCACTGGAAAGATTGTTGCAGTAACGGAACTCATCTTCCGGCGGGCGCTGTCATGTTGAGCGAAGCGAAACATCTCTGATTTTTCTGTTTGCATGCGGAATCACGATTATTGGGTTTACATTCTCACCACTAGACGCTGCAAAGTATTGTATATTGGGATCGCGAACGACATTATCCGCCGTCTTAACCAGCACCAGTTTGGCGAAGTGAAAGGATTTACGAAACGTTATCATCTGAACCGGATCGTGTGGCTCGCGCACTTTCGAAATGTTAACGATGCGATTGCGTGTGAGAAGAAACTGAAGGGTTGGCGTCGCAGCAGAAAGATTGCATTGGTCGATAAAACGAACCCGGGATGGCTCGATTTGAGCCACGATTGGGAACAGCAACCGAACGTGTACGATCGTCCGTGGGAGATTGAAAAAATGATCCGAGACTGTTTCGCTTCGCTCAGAATGACACGCTCGCTCTTAGGCATTTATGTCATGTTGAAGCGAAACATCTCTGGCTATTGTTTTCCGTAACGCCGGAAAAATAATCTAAGATTCTTCGCTTCGCTCAGAATGACAATTGCGTGACCGGTTTCGCAGGATCAACAACGGCAACTTCTGAAAAGCTCAGGCAAAACTAACCTCGGATTCCTCATGGGCGTCCTTCATGCTTTGTTCGTTGCCCTTCTGACGGCGTTCGCCGGATGTATGCTTGCAGTCTTTTTCGATTGAAAAACATGCAACCATTTCTCACCGCGAATTGGCGTTATCTGGCGATGCTGAATTACGTCGTCGATCCTCGCCTGATCGATCCTCTGCTTCCGCTTGGCACCGAAATCGATTTCAATAATGACGAGACTTTTCTCAGTGTGGTCGGATTCCTGTTCCTCGACACCCGTCTCCTGGGTCTTCCAATTCCACTCCACCGCGATTTTGAAGAAGTGAACTTGCGCTTCTATGTGAGGAAAAAATCGGCGGACACGTGGCACCGCGGCGTTGTTTTTATCCGGGAATTGGTACCCCGTCGCGCAATCGCGCTCGTCGCGCGCGCATGCTACGGCGAAAACTATGTCGCCGTCCCTATGAAACACGACATCGAGCATCTCCATGGGAACTTGAAAGTCGATTACTCGTGGCAACGGGGCCGCAAATGGGAATCACTCAGGATGAGCGCGACCGGCGAACCGCAACCGACTCCGGCGGGCTCCCACGCCGAATTTATCACCGAACATTACTGGGGTTACACCGCCTTGCGTAGCGGCTGCGGCGAATATCGCGTAGAACATCCACGCTGGAAGATTTGGAACGCGACCCGGTTCGAATTCAACGCAGACGTAGCCACGCTTTACGGGGAACAATTCACCGAATCGTTGGAACAGCCGCCTCGCTCCGCGTTCATTGCCGAGGGCTCACCGATCACTGTCCAAAAGCGCCAGATCCTGTAGGCCGTCTGTGTCTGACGCCAGAGAAAGTGACTAAGGTTTCGACAGCAGTTGTCTGAGCACAAACGGGAGAATCCCGCCGTGGCGGTAATAATCGATCTCGATCGGCGTATCGATCCGAAGCTTCACCGGCACGGATTCGACAGCAGTTGTCTGAGCACAAACGGGAGAATCCCGCCGTGGCGGTAATAATCGATCTCGATCGGCGTATCGATCCGAAGCTTCACCGGCACGGATTGTCTTTCTCCGTTGTTGCGTTCAATCTCGAGCGTCAACTGTTCTCCCGGTTTGATGGAGTCCGACAATCCGGTGATCGAAAATTTCTCCGAGCCGTCTAGTGCGAGCGAGTGCGCAGATGTGCCCTCGTTAAACTGCAACGGCAATACGCCCATTCCAACCAGGTTCGAACGGTGAATCCGTTCAAAGCTCGCCGCGATGACCGCTTTGACGCCTAACAAACGCGTCCCTTTCGCGGCCCAGTCGCGCGATGATCCTGTGCCGTACTCGTGACCGGCGAGAATGACCAACGGAGTCTTGGTTTCGGCGTATTTCATCGCCGCATCAAAGATCGACATCTGTTCGCCCTCTAATGTAGGGCGAGCCTCCGGTTCGCCGCGGGACGAATCCGCCGTGGCGGACTTGCCCTCGCTCGCAACCGGGACGGTCGCGCTACCATAGAATTTCGTCACGCCGCCTTCCGTTCCAGGCACCATCAGGTTTTTGATTCGTACGTTGGCAAACGTACCGCGGGTCATCACCAGGTCGTTGCCGCGCCGGCTGCCGTAGCTGTTGAAATCACGCGGCTGAACTCCGCGCGACATCAAATATTTTCCGGCAGGGGATTTCTCTTTGATTGCTCCCGCGGGCGAAATGTGATCGGTCGTGACCGTGTCACCGAAAATTCCGAGCGCGCGAGCATTCCGGATTTCCGCGATGTGCCCAGGTTCCATCGAAAAATTTTCGAAGAAGGGCGGATCATGAATGTAATCGCTTTTCCCGTCCCATTGGTAAATGTCGCCCGTGCTCGATGGAATTTCGTTCCATTTCGGATTTTGCTCTGCGAAATCGCGATAAAATTTACGGAACGTCCCGGGTGTGAGCGCCTTCTGCATTGTATGCTGGATCTCGCTAAGAGTGGGCCAGAGATCGCGCAGAAAAGTTTCTTTGCCATCCTTGTCTTTGCCAAGCGGGTCCCGGGAAAGATCGATGTGAACTCGGCCGGCGAGAGCAAAGGCGACAACCAGCGGCGGCGACATCAGAAAATTTGCTTTGATATGCTGGTGCACGCGGGCTTCAAAATTCCGATTCCCCGAAAGAACCGAAGCTGCAACGAGATCGTATTTGTGGATCGCCTTCTCGATGTTTGGATGCAGCGGGCCCGAGTTGCCGATGCAGGTCGTGCACCCGTAGCCGACGAGGTTGAATCCGAGCTGATCGAGATATGTTTGGAGTCCGGTCTTTTCCAGGTAATCGGAAACAACCCTCGACCCGGGGGCGAGCGACGTTTTCACGCCAGGATCGACACGCAGACCGCGCTCGACTGCTTTTTTCGCTAATAATCCTGCCGCAATCATCACGCTCGGATTGCTCGTGTTTGTGCAGCTCGTTATCGCAGCGATCAGGACACTGCCGTGGCCAATGTGAGTACGCCCATGGAGGAACACCTGGCTTGATTCAGCTTCAATTTCTTTTCCCGGATCGGGGGTTGGTCGGTTTGAAACCATCTCGAGCACGTTACGCGCTTCGCCTGGGCTGATTCCTTGGTCCTCCTTGGTATCGGTAGAAAACATTGCGCCGTCTCGCGGCGCGCTGCCGTTCAATTCGACGACATGCTTTTCGCGAAGATCGACCTGTTTCTTTCCGTAACCGCCGTCGTGCACCGGTTTTTCGAGGAGTTCGCGAAACTTTTTCCCGAGCTCTGGCAAATCAATCCGGTCCTGAGGCCTCTTCGGTCCGGCGACGCTCGGCTGCACGTCCGCCAGATCCAAATCGATGTTGACACTATAGTCGATCTCACCCTTCAGCGGCATACCGAACATCTTTTGCGCACGAAAATAGTTTTCGAACGCGAGACACTGCTCTTCGGTGCGTCCCGTAGCCCCCAAATACTTCACCGACTCGTGGTCAACTGGGAAAAAACCCATCGTCGCACCGTACTCCGGCGACATGTTCCCGATGGTTGCGCGGTCAGGTACCGGCAGCGATGCCGCGCCCTCACCGTAAAACTCAACGAATTTGCCAACGACCTTTTGCGCGCGCAGCAACTCCGTGATGTGCAGGACGAGATCAGTGGCGGTTACTCCTTCATGCAATTGACCACTGATATGCACGCCCACGACTTCCGGCGTCAAAAAATAAACCGGCTGCCCGAGCATCCCAGCTTCTGCCTCAATTCCGCCTACGCCCCAGCCAACCACCCCGAGCCCGTTGATCATGGTCGTGTGCGAATCCGTGCCAACCAGTGTGTCGGGGTAATAAAGTAGCGCATCCGTATCGGTTGCGTTTTTTTTGTTCGCAAGTTCGCCACGGCGAATCCGTCCTCTGGCGGACGGGACGCTGACGCTACTCTTCAACACGCCTTTAGCGAGGTATTCGAGATTAACCTGGTGCACGATGCCGATCCCGGGCGGAATGAGCTGGAACGTTTTGAAAGCCTGCTGACCCCACTTGAGAAACTGGTAACGCTCGCGGTTGCGCTTGAATTCCATGTCCAGATTGAGTTGTAACGCACGGGGTGAACCGAAAAAGTCCACTTGAACCGAGTGATCGACCACCAGGTCTACCGGCACGAGCGGCTCAATGAGGTTCGGATCGCGCCCCAGCCGTTGCACTGCGCTGCGCATCGCCGCGAGATCAACAATCAGCGGAAC
>Ga0210120_1000037_pt1 | contig 33920 bp, 41 predicted proteins | sample Goodyear_PhragA__FD_184868 | JGI IMG/M metagenome (GOLD analysis project Ga0210120, IMG submission 184868) | Wetland microbial communities from San Francisco Bay, California, USA, that impact long-term carbon sequestration - Goodyear_PhragA_D2... | ecosystem: Environmental > Aquatic > Marine >... | reverse complement strand
CCCGCCGAGCCGCCGCATCACCTCGTCGTCGCTCGCGTCGATCAGCAGCACCGCGGTCAGCGCCCGGCCGAGCTCCTCGAGCTTCGCCGCCAGCGCCTCGGCCTGCGGCACGGTGCGCGGGAAGCCGTCGAGGATGAAGCCGTCGGCCGCCTCCGCCGAGTCGATCCGCTCGCCGATCGCGCCGACGATCACCTCGTCCGGCACCAGGTCCCCCCGGTCCATGTACTCCTTCGCCGTCTTCCCCAGCTCGGTTTCCTCGCGCACCGCGGCCCTGAGGATGTCCCCCGTAGCCCAGTAGGGCAATTGAAGGTCTTCCTGGAGTCTCTCCCCCTGCGTTCCCTTGCCCGATCCGGGGGGCCCTAGAAGTACGAGATTTAGCTCCATGAGGTCAAGTTAGTGAAGAATTGAACGGATTTGAAATAGGAATGAGGGCGCGAAAATCAAGCAGGTCGGGGGATGCAGGGAGGGCGACGAGGGGAGCGCACTCTAGTGCGTGACCCGAGGAGGCCGACCGAAGACCCCGAGATGCGCCGATTTGCAGCGTCCTCAACCTATTTCAGAAAGCCCTCGTAGTTGCGCATCATCAGTTGAGCCTCCAACTGCTTGACCGTATCCAACGCCACACCGATGACGATCAGGATCGAGGTGCCGCCGAAGAAGAAGTTGGCCGACGTCTGGCTGATCAGGATCGTCGGCAATGCCGCCACCGCGCCGAGGTAGAGGGCGCCGGGGAAGGTGAGGCGCGAGAGGATGCGGTCGAGGTACTCCGCGGTCGGCCTGCCCGGGCGCACGCCGGGGATGAAGCCGCCGTATTTCTTCAGGTTGTCTGCCTGGTCCACCGGGTTGAAGGTGACCGCCGTGTAGAAGTAGGTGAAGATGATGATGAAGAACACCTCGCCGACCACGTAGGCCCAGCCGTTGGGGCTGAAGAAGGCGGCGAATTCGAGCGCCGCCGGGGTGTTCAGCAGCTGCCCGATCGTCGGCGGGAAGGCCATGATCGAGGCGGCGAAGATGACCGGGATGACGCCCGCCATGTTGACCCGCAGCGGCAGATAGGTCGAGCCGCCGGAGGTCATTTTGCGGCCGACCATCCGTTTCGCGTACTGCACCGGGATGCGCCGCTGGCCCTCCTGGACGAAGACGATCGCGACGATCACCGCCAGCGCGATGAACGGCATCATCACGACGAAGACCTGGTCGGGGTTGGTCCACCAGGCCTGGATGCCGTTGGGGATGCGCGAGACGATCGAGGCGAAGATCATCAGCGAGATCCCGTTGCCGATGCCGCGCTGGGTGATCAGCTCGCCCAGCCACATCAGCAGCGTGCAGCCCGCCGTCAGGCAGATCACGATCAGGAGGATCTTCGCCCCGTTCAGCGAGCCGAGGAAGTTGTTGCCGTTTTCGCTGCCGAAGGAGCGGAAGAGGAAGACGTAGCCGAACGACTGGGCGAAGGCCAGGCCGACGGTCAGGTAGCGCGTGTACTGGGTGATCTTCTGCTGCCCGACTTCGCCTTCTTTCTGCAGTTTCTCCAGCGAGGGCACGACCACCGTCAGCAGCTGCAGGATGATCGAGGCGGTGATGTAGGGCATGATCCCCAGCGCGAACAGCGAGAGCCGCGAGAGCCCGCCGCCGGAGAAGAGGTTGAGGAAGCCGAGGATGTTGCTGCCGGCGAAGTTTTCCGAAAGTTCCTTGACCGCGTTGACGTCGACCCCGGGAGCGGGGATGTAGGCGCCGAGCCGGTACAGCAGGAGCATCGCCGCGGTGAAGACGAGCTTCTTGCGAATGTCCGCTACGGCGAAAGCGTTCGCAATAGTCCTGAGCATTACGGCTCCAGAGTGTGACAGGAACCGCCAGCCGCCTCGATCTTCTCCCTGGCGGCGGCGCTGAAGGCGTGCGCGTGGACGTCGAGCTTCTTCGAGATCTCCCCCCGGGCGAGGATCTTGACCGGGTCGGAGCGCTTTGCCAGGCCCTTCTCCTTCAGCGCCGCGGGGTTGACCTCGGCGCCCGCGTCGAAGCGCTCCTCCAGGTCGGCGACGTTGACCGGCTGGGTCGAGGTGCGGAAGCTCTCGAAAGGCATCGACTGCTTTTTGTGCGGCCCGCGGAGCTTTCGCATCCGCATGTGGATCGGGTTCTGGCCGCCCTCGTAGCCGGCCTTCCTCTTCGACCCCGAGCGCGAGCCGTACCCCTTCTGCCCGCGACCGGAGGTCTTCCCCAGCCCCGAGCCCTCGCCGCGCCCCAACCGCTTGCGCGGCCGCCGCGACCCGGGCTTCGGCTTCAAGTTATGCAGCCCGATCTCCTCGCTGCGAGCCGTCCCTTTAGAAGCTTTCTCAGCCACCATCGACCTCCACGAGGTGCGACACAACCGCAAGCTGCCCCTGCAACTGCGGCGAGTCCTTCATCTCAGCAGAGCTCCCGATCTTCCCCAAGCCAAGCGCGTACAGCGTCGCTTTCTGACTCGGATTGGACCCATTCGAAGACTTGACCTGCTTGATGATCACGAGCCCTCACCCTCAGCTTTGGGCGCCTCCTCGGCCGGGGCGCTCGCCTCGGCGGTTGGGGCCTCCGACTCCCCAGCCTCTTCACCCGCGGGTGGCGTGGGTGAGGGGGGGTCCGCGGCGAAAGCGGCGTCCGTTCCTCGCCCCTCAGACTGATCAGCCCCAGCCTCAGACTCCTCAGGCGAGGAACCCAGCGCAGCCGTGGACCCCCCCTCGCCCGCGACAGGACCCGCGGCTGAACCGTTGGTCCTTTGCACGCCAAGCACCTGCGCGACCGTCAAGCCCCGCAGCTCCGCAACCTCCTCAGGCCGCCGCAACCGCACCAGCCCGTCCATCGTCGCCTTGACCAGGTTGATCGGGTTCTGCGTCCCGATGCTCTTGGTGAGAACGTCGCGCACCCCGCCCAGCTCGAGCACCGCCCGCACCCCGCCGCCGGCGATCACGCCGGTACCGGGGCTGGCCGGCCGCAGCACGACGTGCCCGGCGCCGTAGCGCCCGACGATCTTGTGGGTCAGCGTCTGCCCGTATTTGGGCACGCGGATCAGGCTCTTGCGCGCGTTCTCGACCGCCTTCTGAATCGCCAGCGGAACCTCGCGCGCCTTGCCGTAGCCGATCCCGACGACGCCCTCTTCGTCGCCGACGGCGACCAGCGCGGTGAAGGAGAAGCGGCGGCCGCCCTTGACCACCTTGGCGACGCGGTTGATCTCGATCACCCGCTCCTGGAGATCCAGCCCCCGCGGGGAGACCGTCTCCACATTGGTCATGTCCATGCCTTTCATGCCTGGCCTCGCATAGTCATTAGAAAACCAAACCCTTCTCTCTCGCGCCTTCCGCCAGGGCCTTCACCCGGCCGTGGAACTTGTAGCCGCCGCGGTCGAAGACGCAGGATTCGATGCCGGCCTTCTGCGCCCGCTCGGCGAGCAGCTCGCCCGCCCGCTTGGCCTGCTCTTCGGCCGAAAGCTTGCGCAGCTCCGGCTCGGTCCAGTTGACCGCGGCCAGCGTGTGGCCGGCGGCGTCGTCGACCAGCTGGGCGAAGACGCCGCGGTTGGAGCGGTAGACGGAGAGCCGCGGGCGCTCGGCGCTGCCGACGATGCGGGCGCGCACGCGGCGGCGCCGACGCAGGCGCTGCTGTCGCTTGGTCGTGACCGCCATCAGGCCCTCTTCCCGACCTTGCGCGTGACGTGCTCGTCGCGGTAGCGGATCCCCTTGCCCTTGTAGGGCTCGGGCGGGCGGCGCTTGCGGATGTCCGCGGCCACCTGGCCGACCAGCTGCTTGTCGATCCCGCGCACGACCACCTCGGTCGGCTGCGGGACCTCGAACTCGATCCCTTCCGGCGGCTCGATCGCAACCGGGTGCGAGTAGCCGAGCGCCAGCTCGAGGCTCTTGCCCTTGAGCTGGGCGCGGTAGCCGACGCCCTGGATCTCCAGCCGTTTCTCGAACCCGTCGACGACGCCCTCGACCATGTTGGCGATCAGGCTGCGCGTCAGCCCGTGCAGGGCGCGGTGCTCGCCGCGGTCGGTCGGCCGGCTCACGGTCACCGTGCCGTTCTCCTGCTCGACCTTCATGTCGGCGTCGAGCGCCTGCTCGAGCTCGCCCTTCGGCCCCTTGACGGCGACCCGCCCGGGGGCGACCTCGACCGTCACGGACTCGGGCACTGCGATCGGCTTTCGTCCAATCCGAGACATCCGCTCACCATACGTAGGCGACAACCTCGCCGCCGACGCCTTTCTGCTTCGCCTCGTGGCCGGTCATCACGCCGACCGAGGTGCTGATGATCGCGGTGCCGGTGCCGCCGTCGACGCGCGGGACCTCGGTGTGGTCGACGTAGCGCCGCCGCCCGGGCCGCGAGATGCGCTCCAACCCGGCGATCACCGGCCGGCGGTCCTCCGTGTACTTGAGCCGGATCTCCAGCGCCTCGCCGACCTTTGCCGGCTTGCGCGCGAAGTCGACGATGTAGCCCTGCTCCTTGAGGATGCGGGTCATCTCCTCCTTCAGCCGCGAGGCCGGAATCCGCACGTCGTCGTGGCCGGAGCCGAGCGCGTTGCGGATCCGGGTCAGGTAATCGGCTATCGGGTCGTTCAGCATGTCCTAAGGTCCTGTCTCGCTACCAGCTCGACTTGGTCATTCCGGGGATGTACCCCTCGTGGGCCGCCTCGCGCAGGCAGATCCGGCAGAGGCCGAACTTGCGGAAGTAGCCGCGCGGGCGCCCGCAGCGCCGGCAGCGGTGGTACTCGCGCGACTTGAACTTGGCCTTGCGCGATTGCTTGACCTTCATAGAAGTCTTAGCCATCTTCCGAACCTTCTTTCTTGTCCTTTGAGGAGGCGTCTCCGGCGGGAGCCTCCTCACCCTCCGCATCGCCCTCGCCCTCGCCCTCGGGCTCGGGCTCGGGCGTCGCGTAGGCGTCGGGGTTCTCCTCTTTCAGTTGCTCGAGCGCGGCCTGCTCGGCCTCGGCCCGCCGGCGCGCCTCCTCCTTGCGCTGCTCCTCCTCGGCCTCGGCCTGCGCCGCGGCTTCCGCTTCGCCGGCGGCGCCGGGACGGCCCTCTTTGGCGAACGGCATGCCCAACCCGAGCAGCAGCTCGAAGGCCTCGGCGTCGGTCTGCGCCGAGGTCGCGATCGTCACGTCGAGGCCGCGCACCTCGTCGATCGAGTCGTAGTCGATTTCCGGGAAGATCAGCTGCTCCTTTACGCCCATCGAGTAGTTGCCGCGGCCGTCGAAGGAGCGCGGGTTGAGCCCGCGGAAGTCGCGGATGCGGGGCACGGCGATCGAGGTCAGCCGATCGAGGAACTCCCACATGCGCGCCCGGCGCAGGGTGACCGAGAGCCCGACCGGCATCCCCTCGCGCACCTTGAAGGAAGCGATCGACTTGCGCGCCCGGCGCACGTTCGGCTGCTGGCCGGCGATCGTCGCCAGCTGCTCCTGCGCCGCTTCGAGCATCTTCGCGTTCTGCCGCGCCTCGCCGAGCCCCATGTTGAGCACGATCTTCTGCAGACGCGGCACCTGCATCGCGCTCGTGTAGCCGAATTTCCGCGTCAGCGCCGGCACGACGTCCTGCTCGTAGCGCTCGCGCAGGCGCGGCGGCGGCGCGGCCTGGGACTGCGGAGTCGTGGCGGCCTCCACTAGAAGCTCACCCCGCTCCGCTTCGCGTAGCGCTCGCGCTTGCCGCCTTTGTCGCGGCGCACGCCGACCCGCGTCGGCTTGCCGTCTTTGGGGTCGAGCAGCATCACGTTGGAGACGTGGATCGGCCCCTCCTTGTCGACGATGCCGCCCATCTGCTGGCTCGCTTTCTGCACGTCCTGCACCGGCCGCGGTTTTTCGTGGCGCTTGACCATGTTCAGGCCCTCGACGTAGACGCGGCTCTTCGCCGGCTCGGTGCGAATCACGCGGCCGGTCTTGCCGGCGTCCTTGCCGCCAATTACTTTCACGGTGTCGTCTTTTCTAATTCTCATAGTGAATCCTCGAAAGGCTCCGAAAACCAAGCAGGTCGGGGGACGCAGGGAGCGAGGGGAGGGGAGCGCACCTCTTAGTGCGTGACCCGACCCGAGTCGACCGAGGACCCCGAGATGCGCCGGTTTGCAGGGGCCTCGTCACAGGACCTCCGGTGCTAAAGAGACGATTTTCATGAAATTGCGCTCGCGCAACTCGCGGGCCACGGGCCCGAAGATGCGGGTGCCGCGCGGGTTGTTCGACGCCGGGTCGATCAGCACGGCGGCGTTTTCGTCGAAGGAGATGTAGGTGCCGTCGGAGCGGCCGAGCTGCTTCTTTGTTCGCACGACGACCGCCTGCACGACCTCGCCCTTGCGCACGCCGCCCTGCGGGCTCGCCTGTTTGACCGTCGCCGTGATCACGTCGCCGACGCCGGCGTAGCGGCGGTGCGAGCCGCCTTTGACGCGGATGCAGAGGATCTCCCGGGCGCCCGAGTTGTCGGCGACCTTCAGTCTCGACTCCTGCTGGATCACGAAGTGGCCCCTTCCTGTCCCGCGTGCCCGCGGGGGCGACGCAGGTCGAGCTGGGCAAGGACGCAGGGCGCAGCCTTTGGTGGTGCCAAAGGCAAGCCCGAGGACGCAGATCCAGCGAAGGCCTGCGGCGTCATCCGTGGGTGCGTGGGGCGGGGAGGGGTCACTTGGCCTTCTCCAACACCTCGACCAGGCGCCAGCGCTTGGTCTTCGACAGCGGCCGCGTCTCGACGACCCGCACGGTGTCGCCCTCGCCCGCCTCGTTGCGCTCGTCGTGCGCGTGCAGCGTGCGCGAGCGGCGGATCACCTTCTCGTAGGTCGGGTGGCGGCGCACGATGTCGACGCGGACGGTGATCGATTTCTGCCCCTTGTCGGAGACCACGATCCCCTGCCGCACCTTGGCCGCATTGGAGTCCTTCTCGGCAACCGGCGTCCCGGTCCCCGCAGTGCGTTCTTTCTTCGCGGCAGCCCTTTCTTTCCGCCTTTCGGCAGCCTTCCGCTTCCGCTGGGCAGCTCGCTCCTCTTTCCGCTCCTCGACAGTCCGCTGAGGCCGAGCCTCATGCGGTTGCCGCGAACGCTGCAGCCTGCGCTTCTCCTTCCAAGGAAGATCGTCCTCAGGATTGGGCTCCCCCTCCTCTGACGCGGGTGGCGAGGCAGGGGGGACCTCCTCCGAGGAAGCTTCAGCTACCGCAGGAGGAGGTGGGTCCCCTGCCTCGACAGGACCCGCGTCCTGCGACGCCTCGTCCTGCTGGGCATCCTGCTCGGGGGCCTCATCCTGAGGCGCGTCCTGCTCAGTCTTCTCGTCTTTTTTCTCGTCCTCAGCCATCAGGTCCTCAGCTCTTTCTCGAGATCGATCCCCCGCTCCTTGGCCACGGTCAGCAGCCGCGCCACGTCGCGCTTGGCCTGCCCGAGCCGCGCCGTGTTCTCCAGCTCGCCGGTCGCGTGCCGGAAGCGCAGGTTGAACGACTCCTGCTTGGCGTCGATCAATTTCGCCACCAGCTCGTCGTCTTTCAGGTCGTGCGCCTCGGAGGCCTTCATGCCTCGACCCCCTCGCGCATGACGAATTTGGTCCTCACCGGCAGCTTGTGGCCGGCCAGGCGCAGCGCCTCGCGCGCCAGGTCCTCGGGCACGCCGGCGAGCTCGAACATCACCTTGCCGGGCTTGACCACGGCGACCCAGCCCTCCGGGTTGCCCTTGCCCGAGCCCATCCGCGTCTCGGCGGGCTTCTTCGTGTAGGGCTTGTCGGGGAAGACGTTGATCCAGACCTTGCCGCCGCGTTTGATCTTGCGGGTCATCGCCACGCGGGCGGCCTCGATCTGGCGGTTGGTGATCCAGCCGCGGTCGAGCGCCTTCAGCCCGTACTCGCCGAAGGCGACGTGGCTGCCGCCCTTGGTGTTGCCGCGCATCCGGCCGCGCATCTGTTTGCGGTGCTTGACCCGCTTCGGCATCAGCATGGCTAGCGGCCACCTCCATCCCTGCCGCCGGAGCGGTCGCCCGGGCGGTTGCCGCGACCGCGACCTCCGCCTCCGCCGCCCTGCTGCTCGCCGTCGGGGATCTGGTCGGAGCGGAAGCCCTCCGGCATCACCTCGCCCTTGTTGATCCAGCATTTGACGCCGATCCGGCCGGCGGTCGTGCGCGCCTCGTAGAAGCCGTAGTCGATGTTGGCGCGCAGCGTGTGCAGCGGCACGCGGCCGTCCGAATAGCTTTCGGTCCGCGCCATCTCCGAGCCGCCGAGCCGGCCGGAGACCTGCAGCTTCACGCCTTTGGCGCCGGAGCGCATCGCCGAGGTCAGGGCGCGTTTCATCGCCCGCCGGAAGGCGACCCGGTTCTGCAGCTGCTCGGCGATCGACTGGGCGACCAGCTTGGCGTCGAGCTCGGGGCGCTTGACCTCGCGGATGTTGACCTTCACCGGGCTGCCGGTGAGCTTGTGCAGCTCCTTGCGCAGGGCGTCGACTTCGCTGCCCGATTTGCCGATCACGATGCCCGGGCGGGCGGTGTGGATGTCGACCGAGACCTCGCCGCGGCGCTCGATCGTGATGTCGGAGAGGCCGGCGTGGGCGAGTTTGCCTTCGATGTGGTTGCGGATCGCCAGGTCCTCCTCGAGCACGTCGGCGAAGCCCTTCTCGTCGAACCAGTTCGACTTCCAGTCCTGGATGTAGCCGACGCGGAAGCCGCCGGGGTGGATCTTCTGTCCCATGATCTAGATGTCCTCTTCGGGGCTGAGCGCCACGGCGATGTGGCTGGTTCGCTTGTTGATCGGGGTCGCCCGGCCGAGCGCCCGAGGCCGGTAGCGGCGCAGCGTCGGCCCTTCGTCGACGGTGATCTCGGCGACGCGCATCTCGTCGGCGACCAGGTCGTGGTTGTTCTCCGCGTTGGCGGCCGCCGACTCGATCAGCTTGCCGATGTCGCGCGCGGCGCCGCGCGGCGAGAACTGGAGCAGCGCCCGCGCCTTCTCGATCTGCAGGCCGCGCACCTGGTCGGCGACGAGGCGCGCCTTTCGCGGGGCGACGCGCACGTAGCGCGAGCTGGCGCGGACGACGAGCGGAGCGGGCTTCGGCTTCGGCGCCTCTTTCTTCTTCGCCGGCTCCTGCTTGGCCGCGTCCTTCTTGGCGGCGGGCTTTTTCGCGTCCTCTTTCTTCGCAGTCTCTTTTTTGGCAGGCGCTTTTTTCCCGGCAGCTTTTTTCGCCGCCGGTTTTTTGGCTTTTTTCGGCTTTTTGTCTTTCTCGTCCGCCATCAGCAGCTCACCTATTCGCCCTTGCCGGTGCCGGAGTGGGCGCGGAAGGTCCGCGTCGGCGCGAACTCGCCCAGCTTGTGCCCGACCATCGACTCGGAGATGAAGACCGGCACGTGTTTCTTGCCGTCGTGGACGGCGATCGTGTGGCCGACCATCTCGGGGAAGACCGTCGAGGTCCGCGACCAGGTTTTGACCATCTGCTTCTGGCCGGAATCGTTCATCGCCGAGATCCGCTTCATCAGCGCCGCTTCGACCCACGGTCCCTTTTTCGTCGAGCGTCCCATCTACCTGCCCTTCTTCTTGCCGCGCTTGCGGCCGCGCACGATGTAGCGGTCGGACTGCTTGCCCTTCTTGCGGGTGCGGTAGCCGAGCGTCGGCTTGCCCCACGGGGTCACCGGGTGGCCGCCCGGCGTGTGGTGGGCCTCGCCGCCGCCGTGCGGGTGGTCGACCGGGTTCATCGCCACGCCGCGCGTCTGCGGCCGCTTGCCCTTGTGCCGGTTGCGCCCGGCCTTGCCGACCTTGACGTTCTGGTGCTCGGCGTTGGAGAGCTGGCCGACCGTGGCGCGGCACTCGGCGCGCACCATGCGCATCTCCGAGGACGGCAGCCGCAGGGTGACCATCTCGCCCTCCTTGGCGACGAGCTGGATCGCGGTCCCCGCGGCGCGGCCCAGCTTGCCGCCCTGGCCCGCCGTCAGCTCGACGTTATGGACGATCGTGCCGGTCGGCATCTGACCCAGCGCCATCGCGTGCCCGGGTTTGACGTCGGCGCCCTCGCCCGACTGCACGGTGTCGCCGGCCTTCAGGCTCGCCGGGGCGAGGATGTAGCTCTTCTCGCCGTCGGCGTAGTGGATCAGCGCGATGTAGCAGCTGCGGTTGGGGTCGTACTCGATGCCGGCGACCTTCGCCGGCACGCCGTCCTTGCGCCGCTTGAAGTCGATCTTGCGGTAGCGCCGCTTGGCGCCGCCGCCGCGGTGGCGCGCGGTGACGCGGCCGTTGGCGTTGCGCCCGCCGCTCTTGCGCAGCCCTTCGGTCAGCTTGCGCTCCGGCTCGCTCGCGGTCAGCTGCTCGCGCAGCGGGTAGGTGGCGAAGCGGCGCCCGGGGCTGGTCGGTTTGGTCTTGCGGTTCGGCATCTCTTCCCCTAGGCCGTCTCGGCGCCTTCGAACAGCTCGATCCGCTCGCCCGGCATCAGCTGGACGATCGCCTTCTTCCAGGAGCGGGTGCGGCCCTTGACGAGGCCGCGCCGCTTCGGCTTCGCGCGCACCTTCGAGGTGCGCACCTCGGCGACGGCGACGCCGAAGATCTCTTCCACCGCACGCGCGATCTGCGTCTTGTGGGCGCGGTCGTCGACGCGGAAGGTGTACTTGCCCTCGGCGATCAGCGCGTAGCTCTTCTCCGAGACGACCGGACGGACGATCACAGTGCGCGCGTCCATCAGGACAGCCTGCCCTTCAGCGTCTCGAGCGCCTTCTCGGAGAGGACCAGCGAGGCGGCGCCGATCACGTCGGCGACGCCGATCGCGCCGACCTCGGCGACGGTCACGCGGGCGATGTTGCGGAAGCTCTTCAGCGCGCCCGTCTCCTCGGCCCCGATCACGACCAGGGTCGGCCGGCGGGCGCCCCATTTGTCGAGCGCCGCCGCCGCGGCCTTGGTCGAGGGGGTATCGAAGGCACCGGCGTCGAGCACCGCGACGCTGCCGCGCTCGGCGTGGACCGAGAGCGCGGCGCGCATCGCCTTGCGGCGCGCCTTGCGGTTGACCTTGACCGTGTAGTGGCGCGGCTTGGGGCCGAAGGCGACGCCGCCGCCGAAGCGGTTGGGCACGCCGAGCGTGCCGGCGCGGGCGCGGCCGGTGCCCTTCTGGCGCCAGGCCTTGGCGGTGGTGAAGGCGACCTCGCCGCGGGTCAAGGTCGAGGCGGTGCCGCGGCGGCGCGAGGCCATGTCGGCGCGCGCCGTCTCGTGCACCAGCGAGTGGTGGAAGGGCTCGGCGAAGAGCTCCTTCGGCAGCTCGGCTTTCGTCGTCTTGCCCAGGACAGCCGCTTTAGCCATCGGTCCTCACCTCGATCAGCGAGTTGCGCGAGCCGGGAACCGAGCCCTTGAGCAGCAGCAGGTTGCGCTCGGCGTCGACCTCGGCGACTTCGAGCCCGCGCTGGGTGGTGCGCTTGTTGCCCATCTGCCCCGGCATCCGCTGCCCTTTGAAGACGCGGCCGGGGAAGGCGCTGGCGCCGATCGAGCCCGGCGCGCGGACGTTGTGCGAGCCGTGCGTGACCGGGCCGCGGCCGAAGTTGTGGCGCTTGATCCCGCCCTGGAAGCCCTTGCCGATCGAGGTGCCGGAGACCTTCACCTTCTGGCCCGCCTCGAAGGACGCCACGGTGACGTCGTCGCCGACCTTCGGGCCCTCGCCCTCCTCGGCGCCGAGGTTCTCGTCGCGGAACTCGGCCAGGTGGCGCAGCGGCGGCGCGCCGGCCTTCTCCAGGTGGCCGAGCTCGGGCTTGCTCAGCTTGCCCTCGGCGACCTCTTCGAAGGCGAGCTGCACGGCGGCGTAGCCGTCGCGCTCGGCGTCGCGGACCGCGGTCACCTTGCAGGGACCGGCCTCGACCACGGTGACCGGGACGACGCTGCCGTCCTCGCGGAAGACCTGCGTCATGCCGAGCTTCTTGCCGAGGATCGCCGCCATCTCGACCTCTACAACCTGATCTCGATGTCGACGCCGGCCGGCAGCGAGTCGAGGCGCTGCAGCGAGTCGACGGTTTTCGGCGACGGCTGGAGGATGTCGATCAGCCGCTTGTGGGTGCGGATCTCGAAGTGCTCGCGCGAGTCCTTGTCCTTGAACGGGGACTTGATCACGCAGTAGACGTTCTTCTCGGTCGGCAGCGGGACCGGGCCGGAGACGCTGGCGCCGGTGCGCTCCGCGGTCTCGACGATCTCGCGGGCAGCCCGATCTATGGCGTCGTGGTCGTACGCCTTCAGTCGGATTCGGATTTTCTGTGCCGCGATCGTCGCCACGGTGCTTCCTCTTCGTTTCTCCCTACGCGGTCTTCACCGCGTCGAAAGGGCGCCGCCCCCTGGTGGTGGGGCGCCGCCCCTTGGTCGTATGTCTTTTCAGTTTTCTCGCCGCCGGGCGGCGAGGGGCGGGCCGGCGCCCGCCCCGGTGCTGAGCTACTCGATGATCTCCGAGACGACCCCCGAGCCGACGGTCCGGCCGCCCTCGCGAATCGCGAAGCGCAGGCCCTGGTCCATCGCGATCGGCTGGATCAGCTCAATCGTCATCTCGACGTTGTCGCCCGGCATCACCATCTCCGTCCCCTCGGGGAGGTTGGCGATCCCGGTCACGTCGGTCGTGCGGAAGTAGAACTGAGGCCGGTAGCCGGAGAAGAACGGCGTGTGACGGCCGCCCTCCTCCTTCTTCAGGCAGTAGACCTCGGCTTTGAACTTGGTGTGCGGGGTGATCGAGCCCGGCTTGCAGAGCACCTGGCCGCGCTCGATCTCCTCGCGCTTGGTGCCGCGCAGCAGGGCGCCGATGTTGTCGCCGGCCTGCCCCTGGTCGAGCATCTTGCGGAACATCTCGACCCCGGTGACCGTGGTTTTGGACGTCTCGGGGTGGATGCCGACGATTTCGACCTCGTCGCCGCTGTTCACGATCCCCTGCTCGACGCGGCCGGTGGCGACGGTGCCGCGGCCGGTGATCGAGAAGATGTCCTCGATCGGCATCAGGAACGGCTTGTCGAGCTCGCGCACCGGCTCCGGGATGTAGGAGTCGAGCGCCTCGGCGAGCTCGAAGATCGCCTTCTGGGCCTCTTCGTCGCCCTCCAGCGCCTTCAGCGCCGAGCCTTTGACGATCGGCGTGTCGTCGCCGGGGAAGTCGTACTCGTTGAGCAGTTCCTTGACCTCCTCCTCGACCAGCTCGATCAGTTCCTCGTCGTCGACCTGGTCGACCTTGTTGAGGAAGACGACCACGTGCGGGACGTTGACCTGGCGGGCGAGCAGGATGTGCTCGCGGGTCTGCGGCATGACGCCGTCGGCCGCCGAGACGACGAGGATCGCGCCGTCCATCTGGGCGGCGCCGGTGATCATGTTCTTGACGTAGTCGGCGTGGCCCGGGCAGTCGACGTGGGCGTAGTGGCGGTTCTCCGTCTCGTACTCGACGTGGGAGGTCGCGATCGTGATCCCGCGCTCTTTCTCCTCCGGGGCGTTGTCGATCTCCGCGAAGCTCTTCGCCTCGGTCTCGCCTTTGCCGGAGAGCGTGGTGGTGATCGCGGCCGTCAGCGTCGTCTTGCCGTGGTCGATGTGACCGATGGTGCCGACGTTCACGTGCGGCTTATCGCGCTCGAACTTCTCCTTTGACATCTGCTCTCCGCTCTACCTTTCTAAGTTGGGATTTCTTGTCTCTGTTGTCTGCGGGCGAACCTGGGAAATATAGCCAGAATCAAGAGCCGGCTCCGACCGGCTCTCCCGAGCGGTGCTCGACGATCTCCTCGGCGATGTTCGAGGGGACCTCCTCGTAGCGCTCGAACTGCATCGTGTAGGTCGCCCGGCCCTGGGTCGAGGAGCGCAGATCGGTGGCGTAGCCGAACATCTCGCCGAGCGGCACGAAGGCCTGCACGGCGAGCGCGTTGCCGCGCTGCTCTTGGCCCTGGACCTTGCCGCGGCGGCGCGAGAGGTCGCCGATCACGTCGCCGAGGAACTCCTCGGGGGTGACCACCTCGACCGCCATCACCGGCTCCAGCAGGACCGGGTTGGCCCGGCGGGCGGCGTCCTGGATCGCCATCGAGCCGGCGATCTTGAACGCCATCTCGGAGGAGTCGACGTCGTGCGAGGAGCCGTCGATCAGTTCGGCCTTCACGTCGACCATCGGGTAGCCGGCCTTGATCCCGTTCTCCAGCGCCTCGCGCATCCCGTCCTCGGCCGGCCCGATGAACTCGCCCGGAATCACGCCGCCCTTGATCTTGTTCTCGAAGACGAAGCCCTCGCCGGGCGCCGGCTCGACGTTGATCACGACGTGGCCGAACTGGCCGCGGCCGCCGGTCTGGCGGACGAAGCGCGCCTCGACCTTGGGCACGGCCTTGCGAATCGTCTCGCGGTAGGCGACCTGCGGCTTGCCGACGTTGGCGTCGACTTTGAACTCGCGCAGCATGCGGTCGACGATCACCTCGAGGTGCAGCTCGCCCATCCCGTGGATCAGGGTCTGCCCGGTTTCCTCGTCGGATTCGATCCTGAAGGTCGGGTCCTCCTCGCCGAGCCGCTGCAGCGCGTTGCCCATCTTCTCCTGGTCGGATTTGGTCTTCGGCTCGATCGCGACCGCGATCACCGTCTCCGGGAATTCGATGCTCTCCAGCGCGATCGGCGCGTCGGGCGCCGCGAGCGTGTCGCCGGTGCCGGTTTCTTTGAGCCCGACGCCGGCGCAGATGTCGCCCGCGTAGCACTCGTCGATCTCCTCGCGGCTGTTCGCGTGCATCATCAGCAGCCGGCCGATCCGCTCGGTCCTGCCGGTTTTCACGTTGAGCACCCGGCCGCCTTTCTCGAGCTTGCCCGAGTAGACGCGGAAGTAGGTCAGCTTGCCGACGTAGGGGTCGGTCATCACCTTGAAGGCGAGCGCCGCGAAGGGGCCGTTGTCGTCGGCCGGGCGGGTGTCCTCGGTCGGCTCGCTCTCGCCTTTGCCGGCGGGGACGAGGCCCTCGACCGGCGGCACCTCGAGCGGCGAGGGCAGCAGCTCGACGATCGCGTCGAGCAGCGGCTGCACGCCCTTGTTCTTGAACGAGGAGCCGCAGAGGACAGGCGTGATCTCGGTCGACAGGCAGGCCGCGTGCAGCGAGGCCTTGAGCTTCTCCTCGGGGATCTCCTGCTCGCCGAGGAAGGCCTCCATCAGCTCTTCGTCGAAGTCGGCGCAGGCTTCGATCAGCCGGTTGCGGTATTCCTCGGCCTGCGCGGCGAGCTCGTCGGGGATCTCGACTTCGTCGTAGGCGGCGCCGAGCTCGTCGGTCCAGATCAGGCCCTTCATCTTCACCAGGTCGACGACGCCCTGGAAGCCCTCCTCGGCGCCGATCGGCAGCTGGATCGGCAGCGGGTTGGCGCCGAGCCGGTCGGTCATCGTCTCCACCGAGTGGAAGAAGTCGGCGCCGGTGCGGTCCATCTTGTTGATGTAGGCGAAGCGCGGCACGCCGTACTTGTCGGCCTGGCGCCAGACGGTCTCCGACTGCGGCTCGACCCCGGCTACGGCGTCGAAGACGGCGACGGCGCCGTCGAGCACGCGCAGGCTGCGCTCCACCTCCACCGTGAAGTCGACGTGGCCGGGCGTGTCGATGATGTTGATCCGGTGGTTCTGCCACTCGCAGGCGGTCGCGGCGGAGGTGATCGTGATCCCGCGTTCCTGCTCCTGCTCCATCCAGTCCATCACCGCCGCGCCCTCGTGGACCTCGCCCATTTTGTGCGTGCGGCCGGTGTAGTAGAGGATGCGCTCGGTCGTCGTCGTCTTGCCGGCGTCGATGTGCGCCATGATGCCGATGTTGCGCGTCTTCTCTAGGGGGAAATTGCGTGCCATGGTCCTAAGGTAGAGCGTTGACTTTCGTGAAGTGGGGACGAGACAGATCTGAGAAATCGGGGCCGCCCCGCGGGGCTCGCCGGGGTCGGCGCATGAAAAAGGCCCTGGCGGGCCCGGCGAAGCGAACTGCGAAGAGTAAGCCTGAGCGACGCGCGATGATAGCAGCGAAGCGCCGGCGCGAGCGCCCGCGTGGTTCCTTGTTCGCCCATGCGGTCAAGAACGCACCCCGACGGGCTCGCACGCTCACCCGCGAGGTCGACGAGCGAGCCGGCGCGCTGCTCGTCCGGGCTTGGGGGCCGCTGCTTGCGCTGGCCCGCTCGCTTCGCTCCCTCGCCGCGCGCCTGCTGCGCCGTCTGCGCCCGCCCGCCGCGCTGCTCTTCCGCCTGCTCGGCCGGGCCGAACGGCTGCTGCTGCGCCTGGCCGTCTGGAGCCGGCGCGCGGCGACGCGGGCGAGCGCGCTGCTCACCCCCTGGCGGGCGACCTGCCTCGCCGTGCTCGCGGCCGCCGTCTGCCTGCTCGCCGCGCAGTTCGTCGACTACCGCGCGGTCGAGGTCGGCGAGCCCGGCTACGCCGGCCTGCCGGCGGCGAGCGCCCCGGTCGTCGGCGCCGAAACCGCCGGGCGGGCGCACACCTACCTGCTGGTCCCCGTTGGCCTGCTCGCCGCGGCGCTGGCGCTGGCGGCGCTGCGCGACGAGCGGCGCCATCGGCTCGGCCGGATCGTCTTCGCGCTCGGCGCGCTCAGCCTCGCCGTCGCGCTGCTGGTCGACCTGCCCGCCGGCCTCGACGTCGGCGCCGAAGCGAGCCGCTTCGCGGGCGCGCGGGCGGTCCTCTACGACGGCTTCTACGCCGAGATCGCCGCCGCCGCCGGTCTGATGCTGGGCGGGATGCTGCTTGCCACCGCCCATCGGTTCCGCACCCGGCGCAGATATCGACTCCGGAAGCGAGCGCCCGCTACTATGCGCGGCCGTGCCGAATACCAACCAGCTAATCCGCAAGGGTCGTAAGAGGCCCAAGAAGAAGACGACGACGCCGGGCCTCAAGTCGGGCCAGGGGCGCAAGAAGAGGGTCGCGGCGCCGCAACGGCGCGGTGTCTGCACCCGCGTCGCCACGGTGACGCCGAAGAAGCCGAACTCCGCCCTGCGCAAGATCGCCCGTGTTCGCCTGACCAACGGGATGGAGGTCACCACCTACATCCCCGGCGAGGGCCACAACCTGCAGGAGCACTCGGTTGTCCTGGTCCGCGGCGGCCGCGTCAAGGACCTGCCCGGCGTGCGCTACAAGGTCGTGCGCGGCACGCTCGACGCGGCCGGCGTGTCCGACCGCAAGCAGGCCCGCTCCCGCTACGGCGTCAAAGCCTCCTGAGGTCCATCTAATGCCGCGCCGCTCAGCCGCACAGATCCGCCCGGTCGAACCGGATGCCCGCCACCGCAACCGGCTCGTCCAGCAGGTGATCAACAAGGTGATGAGCGACGGCAAGAAGTCGCTCGCCGAGCGGATCGTCTACGACGCGCTGGCGATCGTCGGCGAGCGCTCCGGCGAGGACGCCGTGGAGACGCTCGAGGCGGCGGTCAAGCAGCTGACGCCGTCGCTCGAGGTGCGCTCCCGCCGGGTCGGCGGCGCCACCTACCAGGTGCCGGTCGAGGTGCCCGCGCGCCGCGCCCGCACGCTGGCCGTGCGCTGGCTGGTCGACTTCGCCCGCAACCGCCGCGAGTACTCGATGTCCGAGCGCCTGGCCGGCGAAATCCTCGACTCTCTGCAGCAGCAGGGCGGCGCTTGGAAGCGTAAGGACGACATCTACCGCATGGCTCAAGCCAATAAGGCTTTTGCCCACTACAGGTGGTGAGGCGGGTGGGGCGCCTCTCGCCCGGACAAACGCCGGCCTAATTAGGCCGGCGTTTTGAGTATCCGCCCGATCGAGAGGCGCCCCACCCGCCTCTGCCCCATGCAATCCGGAGCCCCGCGCAAACCGGCCCGCCCCACGCGTCTGATTAGAGTCGGAGCATGAGTAGACCCATCCTCGCCGTCGACGTCGACGGCGTCATCTCGCTCTTCGGGTTCGACGAGCCGCCGGATAAGTCCGAGGCCAAGTTCGAGCTGGTCGATGGGATGGTGCACTGCATCTCGCTGGCGGCGGGGGAGCGGCTGCGGCGGCTGGGCGAGGTCTACGACCTGGTCTGGGCGAGCGGCTGGGAGGCGAAAGCGAACGACTACCTGCCGAACCTGCTCGGCCTGCCGGAGCTGCCCTACCTGAGCTTCGACGGCGCGGCCCGCTTCGGCTCGGCGCACTGGAAGCTCGCGCCGCTCGACGATTACGGCAAGGGGCGTCCGCTGGCCTGGGTCGACGACAGCTTCGACGAGAGCTGCTACGAGTGGGCGCGCGGCCGCGAGGAGCCGACCCTGCTCGTCCCCACCGAGTCCCATCTCGGCCTCGAGGAGGTGCAGGTGGAAGCGCTGACCGCATGGGTTCAGGACATCTGAGCCCGGGTAGACTGAACCGATGGACGGGTTCCTACCGATTTTCTTCCTCCTCGTCGTGCTCAAGATCCCCGTGCTGGGCGGCCTCTGGCTCGTCTGGTGGGCCGCCAAGTCCCCCGACCCTGAAAGCTCCCAGGACGAATCGGGCGGTGGCCCCAACCGCTGGCGCCCGATGCCGCGCAAGCCCCGCGGCCCCCACGGATTACCGGGAGGAGCCGGCGTCGCAAGGATGCGTCGGGGCTTTCCCCAGCTTGCGAGGTCGACCGAGAGGGTCCGTGCCCGTCCGACGGAACTTGTGAGCGACCGAAGGGAGCGGGTTCCGGCGGATGGGCACGGACCCTCTCCCCACCATCACGCCGGCTGAACGGACCGCTTTCTCTCCCGCTTGAGCTCCCGCATGTACGGGTAGAAGTCAACCTCGATCGTGTGCCGCTTGGAGCTCACGAAGCGCTTGTGCAGCCAGCGGTCGTATTCGGCGATCTCCTCGCGCATCTGCGGCGCGGGCGGTAGCGTCGCCTCGCCGCCGAGCAGGTCGGCGACCCATTCGGCCTGCGCCTCGGCCAGCGGCATGATCGGCCCCAGCGGCTGGATGAAGCCGATGAAGTAGAGCCCCGGGTTCTCGACCGAGACGACGCGCCTGTAGAGCGGCATGCGGTTGTCGGCGGCGGCGAAGACCCGCTCGTCGAGGAAGGGGAACTCGATCTTGTAGCCGGTGCAGTAGACGATCAGGTCGACCTGCTCCTCGCTGCCGTCGGCGAAGCGCACCGTGCGCCCGCCGGCGAAGCGCTCGATGTTCGGCTTGACGGCGATGTCGCCGTGGCCGATCCGCGGCAGCAGCTCCGAGGAGACCGTCGGGTGCGCCTCGAGCAGCCGGTGGTCGGGCTCGGGCAGGCCGTAGTCGGTCATCTCGCCGACGGCGGTCTTCAGCATCCGGTTGAAGAAGAAGCGCTGGACGCGGATCGGCAGGTAGCTGGCGATCGGCGGCGCGGCTTCGTCGATCGGCTTGCCGGCGAGGAACTTGGGGATCACCCAGGCGCCGCGCCGCATCGCCAGGAAGGTCTTGTCGGCGATCCGCGAGGACTCGACCGCGACGTCGACGGCCGAGTTGCCGATCCCCAGCACGAGCACCCGCTTGCCGACCAGCACGTCGGGCTCGCGGTAGTGGTGGACGTGCATCTGCTCGCCCTCGAACTCGTCGGCGCCGGGGAAGGCCGGTTCGGGCCCGCGCGGCTGCCAGTGGTGGCCGTTGGCGACCAGCACCGCGCGGTAGCGCTCGCTACGGCGCCCCTCCGGCCCCTCGACCGTCACCTCCCAGGGCGCCGTAGAGGTTGTGCTCGCCATGCGGTGCAAACCTCTACGGCGGTCGGGGGATTCCTCGTCGGCGACCAGCTCGACGGAGACGACCTCGGTGTTGAAGGCGATCCGCTCGCGCAGGCCGAAGCGCTCGGCGTAGGCGTCGAAGTACTCGGCCACCTGCCAGTGGCTCGCGTAGTCCGGATAGTCGTCCGGCATCGGGAAGGCCCGGTAGGACATCAGCTTGCGGGCGCTGTTGATGTGCAGCGACCGGTAGGCGGACGAGGTCCCGTTGTCGTTCCCGTAGCGCCAGTTCCCCCCGATCTCCGACCCCTTCTCGAAGCAGTCGTAGGGGATCCCCCGCGCCCCGAGCACCTGACAGGCCGTCAGCCCGGAGGACCCGGCGCCAATGATGCAGACCTTCTCAGCACCCCTGGCCACCCAGCCAATCTACTGAGCCGACCACGATTGCTGTCTTTTCCACACCCCCGTGGGGACAATGCAGCAATCGACGGGAGAGCGAGTCGAGTTCGACCCTGCACTCGGCGTCCGGAGGGCCGTCCTCAACCTCTGCGACGGTGGAGATTCATGTGTCATAATGGCTGCTAAATGACATCTGGGCCTGTAAAAGACAGCTCCGCGAAGAGCATCGGCACCGCGGAGGCTAAGCGTCGCTTCTCTGAGCTCGTCAACCGGGTTGGCGAGGGTGAGCGATTCGTGGTTTCCAGGCGGGGACGCCCGGTCGTGGCCCTCGTCCCGCCTGAGCCCGGGCTGCTGGAGGGCCCCGGCCCCGCCCCCACCGGGCTCGCGGCCATCGCCGGTGCGCTGGCCGAGTGGGAGGAGTTGGACGACGTCGTCGCGGATATCTACGCGGCGCGGCGCACCAGCGAGGACCGGCCGGCGCCCGACCTGGGCTGAGCGGGTGTACTGCTTCGACACCGACGTGCTCAGCGCGACCATCCGCCGCGAGCCCTCGCTGCCGCTGGTCCGGCGACTCGCCCAGGTGCCGGCGACCGATCAGTTCACGACGGCGATCACCATGGGTGAGCTGCTCTACGGCGCCGCCCGACGCGACAGCAGGCGCCTGGACGAGCAGGTCCGCGCCCTCCTCCGCGGCGCCCTGACGATTCTTCCCTTCGACGAAGCGGCCGCCGCGATTTACGGCCCCCTCCGGGCGGAGCTCGAGTCGGGCGGCGAACCGCTAGCGGAGCCCGACCTGCGCATAGCCTCCATCGCCCTGTCCCGGGACCTCACCATGGTGACCGGCAACACCCGCCACTTCGCCCGCGTCCCAAACCTCCCGGTGGAAAACTGGCTCAACTGAAGAAGGCTGGAAGCCTTCTATCCCCTATAGGGGACCCAAAGCTTCATCTGGGAGATCGAGCCGAGCTCGCCCACTGCGACGCACGTGCGGAGGGGCGGGGCGCCCGTCCGACGGAACTTGTGAGACGGCACGCCCGCCCGTACCCAGCCGCGTAACCGGCGGCGGGTTCCGGCGGATGGGCGCCCCGCCCCTCCGCCGCTACGAGGCTTTGTCCTCCGAGGATGACTCGATCTCCTGCGCCAGCTCCTCGAGCTCCTCGGCGAACGAGGGTCCGAAGCTCTCGACCGGGGCCTGCTCGCCGTCGACGCCGAGCTCGGCGGCCAGCTCGTCCTCGTCGAGCAGGTCCTCGTCGCTCGGCGGCTCGATCGGCACGGCCGGTTCGACCGCCAGCGTGCGGTAGTGCTTGAGGCCGGTGGCGGCCGGGATCAGCTTGCCGATGATCACGTTCTCCTTCAGGCCGACGAGCTTGTCCCGTTTGCCCTCCAGGGCCGCGTCGGTGAGCACCTTGGTCGTCTCCTGGAAGGAGGCGGCGGAGAGGAAGGACTCGGTCGCCAGCGAGGCCTTGGTGATCCCGAGGATGACCTCCTCGCCTTTCGCCGCGGTGCCGCCGTCGGCCTTGATCTGCTTGTTGAGCCGTTTGAGCGCGCCGCGATCCTCCAGCTGCCCCGGCAGCAGGCTGGTCGAGCCCTTCGACTCGACTTTCACCTTCTTCAGCATCTGCCGCGCGATCAGCTCGATGTGCTTGTCGTTGATGTCGACGCCCTGCGCCCGGTAGACCTTCTGCACCTCGGCCACGAGGTAGAGCTCGGTATCGGTGCGGCCGCGGATCTTCAGCAGGTCGGCCGGGTAGAGCGAGCCCTCGTTGAGCTGCTGGCCGATCTCGACCTTGTCGCCGTCGACCACGTGCAGGCGGGTGCGCGGCGGGAAGCTGTAGCTCTGCTCCTCCCCGTCGGAGGAGGTGATGATCGCTTTCAGCGCTTTGTCGGTCTCCTCGATCGAGACCTTGCCGGCCTGCTCGGCCATCTGCGCGAGGCCCTTCGGTTTGCGCGCCTCGAAGAGCTCGACGATGCGCGGCAGGCCCTGCGTGATGTCCTGGCCGGCGACGCCGCCGGTGTGGAAGGTGCGCATGGTCAGCTGCGTGCCCGGCTCGCCGATCGACTGGGCGGCGATGATCCCCACCGCGTCGCCAATGTCGACCATCGAGCCGGTCGCCGGCGCGACGCCGTAGCAGGCGCGGCACACGCCCGACTCGGCCTCGCACTTGAGGGTCGAGCGGACGGGGACCATGACCTCCTCGTCGCCGAACGCCTCGGCGATCTCCTCGACCTCGGCCATCGTGATCTCCTGGTTGCGCTTGAGCAGCTCGCGGCCGCGCTTGGTCTCGAACTTCTTCGCCGCCATGCGGCCCGCCAGGTTGTCGTTGAGCGAGCCGTCGTCCTTGCGCAGCGCCATCTCGATGTGGTCCTTGGTCTTGCAGTCCTCGTCGCGGACGATCACGTCCTGGGCGACGTCGACCAGACGGCGGGTCAGGTAGCCGGAGTCCGCCGTGCGCAGCGCCGTGTCGGCGAGGCCCTTGCGGGCGCCGTGCGTGGAGATGAAGTACTCGAGCACGGTCAGGCCCTCCATGAAGTTGGCCTTGATCGGGCGCTCGATGATCTCGCCTTTCGGGTTGGCCATCAGGCCGCGCATCCCGGCCAGCTGGCGGATCTGTTTGAACGACCCGCGGGCGCCCGAGTTGGCCATCATGAAGATCGGGTTGAGTTCGTCGAGGTTGTCCTCCATCGCCTGGGCGACCTCGTCGGTGGCTTTGTTCCACTGGCCGGTGATCGCCTCGTGGCGCTCCTCGGCGGTGATGTAGCCGTCGTCGTACTGGCCCTGGATCTCCGCCGTCTGCTTCTCGTAGCGGTCGAGGATCTCGGCCTTGTCGGGCGGCGAGACGACGTTGTTCTTGGCCACCGTGATACCCGCCTGGCTGGCGTAGTGGAAGCCGAGGTCCTTGAACGCGTCGAGCACGCGTGAGACCGCCGGCGCGCCGTAGGCCTCGACCAGGTCGGAGACCATCTCGTTGATGTTGCGCTTCTTCAGCGCCTGGTTGGCGAAGACGAAGCGCTCCGGGTCGAAGTCCTCGCCCAGCGCGTCGGCGAGCGCCCGCTCGATCTTCTCGTTGAAGATGATCCGCCCGACCGTGGTCAGGAAGTGCTCGTGCCCGGCGCGGCGGTACTCGGCCAGGTCGTGCAGCTTGCAGCCGCCGTTCTCGTAGACCAGCTCGGCCTCCTGCGAGGAGCGGAAGACCTTCGGCGCCGAGCCGTTCAGCTTGCCGCCCTTGCCCTTCTTCAGCTCCTCGTCGCGCTTCGCCAGCTGCTCGGCCGTCGGGCCGTAGGTCAGGTAGTAGATGCCGAGCACCATGTCCTGGGTCGGCGTCGCCAGCGGCGCGCCGTGGGCCGGCGAGAGGATGTTGTTGGCCGACAGCATCAGCACCCGCGCCTCGGCCTGGGCCTCGGCGGAGAGCGGGACGTGGACCGCCATCTGGTCGCCGTCGAAGTCGGCGTTGAAGGCGTGGCAGACCAGCGGGTGAACCTGGATCGCCTTGCCCTCGACCAGGATCGGTTCGAAGGCCTGGATGCCGAGGCGGTGCAGGGTCGGGGCGCGGTTGAGCAGCACCGGGTGCTCGTGGATCACTTCCTCGAGCACGTCCCAGACCTCGGGCACCATCGACTCGACCATCTTCTTCGCCGCCTTGATGTTCTGCACCGCTTTGCGCTCGACCAGCTGCGCCATGATGAACGGCTTGAACAGCTCGAGCGCCATCAGCTTCGGCAGGCCGCACTGCTGCAGCTGCAGGCTCGGGCCGGAGACGATCACCGAGCGGCCGGAGTAGTCGACGCGCTTGCCGAGCAGGTTCTGGCGGAAGCGCCCCTGCTTGCCCTTGAGCATGTCGGAGAGCGACTTCAGCGGGCGGTTGCCCGGCCCGGTGACCGGGCGGCCGCGGCGGCCGTTGTCGAACAGCGCGTCGACCGCCTCCTGCAGCATCCGCTTCTCGTTGTTGACGATGATTTCCGGCGCGCCGAGGTCGAGCAGCCTTTTCAGCCGGTTGTTGCGGTTGATCACCCGGCGGTAGAGGTCGTTGAGGTCCGAGGTGGCGAAGCGGCCGCCGTCGAGCTGCACCATCGGCCGCAGCTCCGGCGGGATCACCGGCACGCAGTCGAGGATCATCCAGTCGGGCCTGTTGTCGGAGTGCAGGAAGGCGGAGGCGACCTTGAGGCGCTTCACCGCGCGCGCCTGTTTCTGGCCTTTGGAGCTGTTGATCGTCTGCTCGAGCTCCTCGCATTCGGCCGCCAGGTCGACCTGCTCGAGCAGGTCGCGCACGGCTTCGGCGCCCATCCCGCCGCGGAAGTACTCGCCCCAGCCGAACGGGGAGCCGAAGCGATCCTTGAGCTCGCGGAAGACGGTCTCGTCGTTGACGACGTCCTTCGGCTTCATCTCGGTGAAGATCTTCCAGACTTCGTCCATCCGCTCGATCGCCTCTTCGATGTAGGCCTCGGTGTCGGAGATCTCGGCGTCGAACGTCTTGCGCAGCTCCTTGATCATCTTCGCGCGCTCGTCGTCCTTCAGCTTGCGCAGCTGCGCCGCGGTCAGCTTCAGCGAGTCGGCCCAGATGTGGTCGTCGTCGTCGAAGCCCTCCTGGCCGCCCTCCTCCAGGTACTTGATCCGGCGCTCGAGCGACTCGCTCAGCTCCTGCGTCCGCTTCTGCTTTTCGGCCTCGTAGCCGTCGCTGACCTTCTTGACTTCCTTCTCCAGCTTGCCGAGGTCCTTGTCGCGGGCCTCGGTGTCGACCCAGGTGACCATCGAGGCGGCGAAGTAGAGGACCTTCTCGAGCTCCTTCGGCGCCATGTCGATCAGGTAGCCGATCCGGCTCGGCACGCCCTTGAAGAACCAGATGTGGGAGACCGGCGCCGCCAGGTCGACGTGGCCCATGCGCTCGCGGCGCACCTTCGAGCGCGTCACCTCGACCCCGCAGCGCTCGCAGACGATGCCCTTGTAGCGGACCCGCTTGTACTTGCCGCAGTAGCACTCCCAGTCCTTGGTCGGACCGAAGATGCGCTCGCAGAAGAGGCCGTCTTTCTCCGGCTTCAGCGTGCGGTAGTTGATCGTCTCCGGCTTGGTGACCTCGCCCCAGCTCCAGGAGCGGATCTTCTTCGAGGACGCGAGGCCGATCTCGATCGCGTCGAAGTTGTTGATGTCGATCATCCTCAGTCCTCCACCTTGGTCTCTTCTTTGGCCTCGGCCTCGGCGCCGTCGCCACCGCCGCCGTCATCGTCGGAGCCGCCCTCCCCCTCGGCGAGGACCTGCTCCTCCTTCTCGTCGGCCGCGCCGTCGCCGTTGGCGCCGTCGGCGCGCACGCCGGTCAGGTCCATGCCCAGCTCCTCGGCGGCTTTCAACAGGTCGTCGTCCTCCTCGGAGATCTCGACGTCGCCGCCTTCGGAGACCACGTTGGCGTCCAGCGAGAGGCTCTGGATCTCCTTCAGCAGGACTTTGAACGACTCGGGAATCGAGGGCTCTGGGATGTTCTCGCCCTTGACGATCGCCTCGTAGGCCTTGACCCGGCCGACCGTGTCGTCGGACTTGACCGTGAGCATCTCCTGCAGCGTGTAGGCCGCGCCGTAGGCCTCCAGCGCCCAGACCTCCATCTCGCCGAAGCGCTGGCCGCCGAACTGCGCCTTGCCGCCCAGCGGCTGCTGGGTGACCAGCGAGTAGGGGCCGGTCGAGCGGGCGTGGATCTTGTCGTCGACCAGGTGCAGCAGCTTGAGGATGTACATGTAGCCGACCGTGACCTTGCCCTCGTAGGGCTCGCCGGAGCGGCCGTTGTAGAGCTGCATCGCGCCTTCCGCGCGGGCGCCGGCCCGCTCGCCCTTGTCGACGCCGAGGTCGATGCCGCGCTCGGCGTTCTGGTCCTGCCACTGCACGAGCGCCTCGTCGACGTCCTCGACGCTGGCGCCGTCGAAGACCGACGTCGCCACGTAGACGCGGCCGTCGCCCTGCTCGGAGTGCGCCTGCTTGTAGGCCTCGGAGCCGTCGTCGTACCAGCCGTTGCCGGCGACCCAGCCGAGGTGCGTCTCCAGCACCTGGCCGATGTTCATCCGGCTCGGCACGCCGAGCGGGTTGAGAATCACGTCGACGGGCGTGCCGTCGGCGAGGTGAGGCATGTCCTCTTCGGGCACGATCTTCGAGATCACACCCTTGTTCCCGTGGCGGCCGGCGAGCTTGTCGCCCTCGGCGATCTTGCGCTTGGTCGCGACGTAGACGCGGACCAGGTCGTTGACGCCGGGCGGCAGGTCGTCGCCGTCGTCGCGGCTGAAGGTGAGCACGTCGATCACCACGCCGCCCTCGCCGTGCGGGACTTTCAGCGAGGTGTCGCGGACCTCGCGCGCCTTCTCCTTGAAGATCGCGCGGATCAGCTTCTCCTCGGCGGTCAGCTCGGTCTCGCCCTTCGGCGTCACCTTGCCGACCAGCAGGTCGCCCGAGATCACCTCGGCGCCGACGCGGACGATGCCGCGCTCGTCGAGGTTGCGCAAGCTCTCCTCCGAGCGGTTGGGGATGTCGCGGGTGATCTCCTCGTCGCCGAGCTTGGTCGTTCGGGCGTCGATCTCGTACTCCTCGATGTGGATCGAGGTCATCTCGTCGTCCTTGACCAGGCGCTCGGAGAGGATGATCGCGTCCTCGAAGTTGTAGCCCTCCCAGGACATGAAGGCGACCAGGCAGTTCTTGCCGAGGGCGATCTCGCCGCCCGCCGTCGAGGAGCCGTCGGCGAGCACGTCGCCCGCCTTCACCTGCTGCCCGCTGGCGACGATCGGCCGCTGGTGGATGATCGTCCCCTGGTTGGAGCGCATGAACTTGTGCAGCGGGTATTCGTCGCGCTTGGAGCCCGCGCTGACGACGATCTTGTCGGAGTCGACGTGGCTGACCTCGCCGTCGTTGGCGGCGAGGATGACGTCGCCGGTGTCGACCGCGGCGCGGCGCTCCATGCCGGTGCCGATCAGCGGCGGCTCGGGCTTCAGCAGCGGCACCGCCTGGCGCTGCATGTTGGAGCCCATCAGCGCCCGGTTGGCGTCGTCGTGCTCGAGGAAGGGGATCAGCGCCGTCGCCACCGACCAGATCTGGGTCGGCGAGACGTCCATCAGGTCGACTTCCTTGGGCGAGGCGGAGGCGTACTCCTGCTCGGCGGCGCGCACCAGCACCTGCGGGCCCTTCAGCTTCTTCGTCTCCGGGTCGATCGCCGCGTTCGCCTGGGCGATCACCTTTTCCTCCTCCTGCGTCGCGTCGAGGTGGACGATCTCGTCGCTGACGACGCCGTCCTCGACCACCCGGTAGGGGGTGGTGACGAAGCCGTGCTCGGAGATCTGGGCGAACGAGGAGAGCGAGCCGATCAGGCCGATGTTCGGCCCCTCCGGGGTCTCGATCGGGCACATGCGGCCGTAGTGGGTCGGGTGCACGTCGCGCACCTCGATCGGCGCCCGCTCACGCGTCAGGCCGCCCGCGCCGAGCGCCGAGAGGCGGCGCCGGTGGGTCAGCCCGGACAGCGAGTTGGTCTGGTCCATGAACTGCGAGAGCTGCGAGGAGCCGAAGAACTCTTTCAGCGCCGCGACGACCGGCCGGATGTTGATGATCGTCTGCGGCGTGATCGCGTCGGCGTCTTCGGTCGTCAGCCGCTCGCGGACCACCCGCTCCATCCGGTAGAGGCCGATCCGGAAGGCCTCCTGGATCAGCTCGCCGACCGTGCGCAGGCGGCGGTTGCCGAAGTGCTCGTACTCGTCGAGGTGCTCGGCGACCTGCTCGCGCGGATAGGTGATCGCCTCCGCGGCGTAGTCCTTGATCGGCTGCTCCTCGTCGATCTCCTCGGGGATCCCGAGCAGCTTCGGCAGGCTCACCAGCTCCTTGATCAGGGCGATGATGTCGTCGTGCGTGAGCACCCGGTTGTCGAGGTCGACGTCGAGGTCGAGGCGGGCGTTCAGCTTGTAGCGGCCGACCCGCGTCAGGTCGTAGCGCTTGGGGTCGAAGAAGAGCTGCTCGAGCAGCGCCTTCGCGGCGTCGACCGAGGGCGGCTCGCCGGGGCGCTGCTTTTTGAACAGCTCGATCAGCGCCCCTTCTTCGCTCAGCGTCGCCTCGGTGTCGGCGGCGATCGTGTGCTTGAGGTAGACCGAGTCGTCGAACATCCGCAGGATCTGCTCGTCGTCGACGTAGCCCATCGCCCGCAGCAGCACGGTGACCGGCAGTTTGCGTTTGCGGTCGATGCGCACGTAGACGCGGCCTTTTTTGTCGATTTCGAGCTCCAGCCAGGAGCCGCGGGCCGGCATCAGGTTGGCGATGAAGACCTGTTTCTCGGGGTCCTTGGGCGCCATCACGTAGGCGCCGGGGGAGCGCACGAGCTGGGTGACGACGACGCGCTCGGTGCCGTTGATGATGAAGGTGCCGCGGTCGGTCATCCACGGGAAGTCGCCCATGAAGACGGCCTGCTCGCGGATCTCGCCCGTCTCCTTGTTCTGGAAGGCGACGGTCGCCGAGAGCGGCCGCGAGTAGGTCATGTCCTTCTCGCGGCACTCCTCGATCGAGTGCGGCGGCTGCTCGAACTTGAACTCGCCGAAGACGATGGCGAGGTTCCCCGTGTAGTCCTCGATCGGGGATATGTCGTCGATGGTCTCCCTCAGCCCGCCACCCTTCGGATCGGTCAGCTCTTCGAAGGAGCGACGCTGGATGTCGATCAGGTGGGGTACTTCGAGGGGGGTATCTAGTCGGGAGAAACTCCTGCGGGTTACGGGGGCAGCGTTCGAACGTGCCAAAGTCGGCGACTCCTCAGGCGGTCAGAGGGACGTGGATACAGCGCAGATATGGGCAGGGGGACACAACAGGCGCGCGACCACGGAAGTTAGCACAAGGCCAAACCGTGCCGCGCAAAGGCTGCGAAAACCAAGCAGTTTGCGGGACGCAGGGAGGCCGGTGAGGGGAGCGCACTAATAGTGCGTGACCCGATCCGGCCGACCGAGGACCTCAAAATGCGCCGGTTTGCAGCAGGCTCTATTTGAGTTCCACAGACGCTCCGGCCTCCTCGAGTTCGCCTTTGATCTTCTCGGCCTCGTCGCGCTCGATGCCCTCTTTGATCGCTTTCGGGGCCTCGTCGACGATCGCCTTGGCCTCTTTCAGGCCCAGCCCGGTGGCCGCGCGCACGACCTTGATCACGGGGACTTTCTGGCCGCCGACCTCGGTCAGCACCAGGTCGACGGTCGAGGACTCTTCGCCGCCGCCGTCGCCTCCCTCGGCGGGCGCGCCGGCCGCAGCCGGGGCCGCCGCGGCGACCGCGGTCGCCGAGACGCCGAACTCCTCCTCGAGCGCCTTGATCCGCTCGGAGAGCTCGAGCACGGAGATGCCCTTCAGCTCCTCGATCCAGTCCTCAGTGGAAGTCTTCGTTGCCATTACGCCTCTTTCTCCTTTTGCTCTTGCAGCTGTTGAAGTTGGATCGCGAGCCCCTGGACCATCGAGCCGAGGCCGCGGACCAGGCCGGTGAGCGGGCTCGCCACGACGCCGGCGAGCTGGCCGTCGAGCACTTCGCGCGCCGGCAGGCGGGCGATCGACTTGAACCGTTCCTCGTCGAGCGTCAGCTCGCCCATGAAGCCGCCCTTGTAGGCGAGCACGTCGTGCTCTTTGTTGAAGGTCGAGATCGCCTTCGCCGCCTGGGCGGTGTCGCCGCGGACGAAGGCGAGGGCGGTCGGGCCGCTGAGCAGCTCGTCGAGCCGCTCCTCCCCCGCCTGGTCGGCCGCCCGTTTGGTCAGCCGGTTCTTGACGATGCGGAAGCTCGCGTCGGCCTCGCGCAGCTTGGCGCGCAGTTCGGCCGCCTGGGGGACGCTGATGCCCCGGTAGTCGACCGCGAAGATCGCCTCGGCGCCGCCGATCTCGCCGGCGATCTGCTCAATCGCTTGTGCCTTTTCGTCTCTGTTCATGTCACCTGCACCGGGCTTCCACTGCCGACGGGCCTAAACCCCACCTATATCGTGGGAAATCGGCCCATCGGCGGCTGCCGGTGGTCTCTGGCCGATGCGCGGCGCGCGATTCTACGCGATCGCGGGCTCTTTCGTCCTCGCGCCCGCGTCGATGCGGATACCGGGGCCCATCGTCGTCGTCAGCGTCGCCGAGAGGATGTACTTGCCCTTCGAGGAGGACGGTTTGGCGCGCACCACCTCGTCGATCACCGCGAGGCAGTTCTCCAGCAGCTGCTGCTCGTCGAAGCTCGCCTTGCCGATCGCCATGTGGACGATCGCCTGGCGGTCGGTGCGGTACTCGACCTTGCCGGACTTCGACTCGCCGACCGCCTTCTCGATGTCCTCGGTGACCGTGCCGACCTTCGGGTTGGGCATCTTGCCCTGCGGGCCGAGCACCCGGCCGAGCTGGCCGACCGCTTTCATCATGTCGGGGGTCGAGATCGCGACGTCGAACTCGGTCCAGCCCTCCTGGACTTTCTCGACCAGGTCCTGGCCGCCGACGAAGTCGGCGCCGGCCGCCTCGGCGTCGCGCGCCTGCCGGCCTTCGGCGAAGACCGCGATCGTCACCTCTTTGCCCAGCCCGTGCGGCAGCGCCAGCGTGCCGCGCAACTGCTCCTCGGCGTGGCGCACGTTGACGCCGAGCCGCAGGTGCAGCTCAACCGTCTCGTCGAAGCCGGCGTCGGCCGTCTCCTTGATCAGCGCGACCGCCTCGGCCGGCGGGTAGAGATGCTCGCGCTGGACCTTGCCTGCCTGTTTGCGGTAGCGCTTGCCGTGGGCCATTCGAGTCTCCTATTTGACGTCGACGCCCATCGAGCGGGCGGTGCCGGCGATGATCTTCGAGGCGGCGTCGAGGTCGTTGGCGTTGAGGTCGGGCATCTTGCGCTCGGCGATCTGGCGGATCTGCTCCGGGCTGATCGTGCCGACTTTGTTCACGTGCGGCTCGCCGGAGCCCTTGGAGATGCCGATCGCTTCGCGGATCAGCACCGCGGCGGGCGGCGTCTTGGTGACGAAGTCGAAGCTGCGGTCCTCGTAGACCGTGATCTCGACCGGGATGATCGTGCCGCCCTCGCCCTGCGTCTGGGCATTGAACGCTTTGCAGAACTCCATGATGTTGACGCCGTGCTGGCCGAGCGCCGGGCCGACCGGCGGCGCCGGGTTCGCGTTGCCCGCCTGGATCTGCAGCTTGATGAGGGTGAGGACTTTTTTCGCCATCGGGATCGGAGAGGGTAGCTAGATCTTCTTCACCTGGTCATACCCGACCTCGACCGGCGTCTCGCGGCCGAAGATCGAGACCAGCACCTTGAGTTTGGCCGCGTCCTCGTTGATCTCGGCGATCTCGCCGGAGAAATCGGAGAGCGGGCCGGAGATGACTTTGACCGATTCGCCGACCGAGAACTGGGCCTGCGTGCGCGGCCGCTCGGCGGTCTCGCGGTGCAGCAGCCGGTCGACCTCCGGTTTGGAGAGCGGCACAGGCTTGTTGCGCGAGCCGACGAAGCCGGTCACCCCGGGCGTGTTCTTGACCAGGCCCCAGGCGTCGTCGGTCATCTCCATGTTGACCAGGACGTAGCCGGGCATCGTCCGTTTCTCCTTCGGCTCTTTCTGGCCTTCCTTGTTGAGCTCCATCACCTGCTCGGTCGGCACGACGACCTGGCGCACGTTGCGGTTCTGGGCCATCGTCTGCACCCGGTGCTCGAGGTTGTGCTTGACCTTGTTCTCGTGACCCGAGTAGGTGTTGATCACGTACCAGCGATACAAGTGAGTAGTCCTTCTTTTGGGATCCGCTAGAGGATCTGCTTGATGAGGAGGCTGAACAGGCTGTCGAGGGCGCCCAGGTAGGCGGCGGCGACGGCGACAAAGATGATCGTCACCGCGGTCGCCTGGACCAGCGTCTCGCGGTCCGGCCACTGGACTTTGCGCAGCTCGGCCCAGCAGGAGACGAGGAAGCCGATGACGCCGCCGCGCTGGCGCTTCTCGGCCTGGGCCTGCTTCTGGCGCTTGGCGACCTGCTCGCGCTCGCGCCGCTTCTGCTGCTCGCGCTCGCGCTTTTCGGCCTGCTTGACAGCCTTCGCCTCGACGCGCCGGACGCTGCGGCTCTTCGGCGCGTCCGGGGTCTCGAGGTCGGCTTCGGCCGCGCCGGCGCCGATCCCCTCCTCGACCGCCTCGACCTCGGCGACGTCGCCGGAGACGCCGACCTGGGTGTCGTGCTGGGCGCGCGAGTCGGACTTACGGCTGCCGTTGCCGGAGCGCTGCTGCTCTTCGGCTTCGCGGGCGCGCCGCTCGGCCTTGCGCTGTGCGCGCGATTTGGCCATGAGCCGCTACCGCGTCTCCTTGTGCGCCGTGTGGCGGCCGCACCAGCGGCAGAACTTGCGCAGCTCGATCCGGTCCGGCGAGTTTCGCCGCGACTTGTTGGTCTGATAGTTGCGCCGCTTGCAGTCTTCGCAAGCCAGCGTCACCGCGATGCGGACATCTCCGCGAGCCATGCTTCTCCTCGTTGCCGAACGACGCCGTTACAAGAGAAAACCCCGGGCCGAGGCGCGAGGCTGGACGAAGAATAGCGCTCCTACAGCCCCAGCGTTTTGGCGATGATCGTGCGCTGGATCTCCGAGGTGCCGCCGTAGATCGTCGAGACCATCGTCGCGCGGACGAGGCGCTCCATGTCGTACTCGGAGGAGTAGCCGTAGCCGCCCATCAGCTGCATGCCCTCGACCGCGACGCGTTTGGCGACCTCGGTGACGTGCAGCTTCACCATCGAGGCCTCGCGCGGCAGCATGCGGCCGGGATCCTCGTCGGTCAGCGTGGCGACCCAGCGGGTCATCAGGCGGGCCGACTCGAGCTCGGTCGCCATGTCGGCTAGCCGGTGCTGGAGCGCCTGGAAGGAGCCGATCGGGCGGCCGAACTGCTTGCGCTCCTTGACGTAGGCGAGTGCGTCGTCGAAGGCGCGCCGGCCGATCCCGAGCATCGTCGCGGCGAGGATCAGCCGCTCGACGTTGAGCCCGGCCATCAGCTGCGTCCAGGCTTGGTCGAGCTCGCCGAGCAGGGCGTCCTCGGGGGCCTCGACGTCGCTCAGGTAGAGCGTGTTGGTCTCCGTCCCGCCCATCGTCTCGATCGGGACGATCTCCAGGCCCTCGGTCTCGCGCGGCAACCAGATCATCGAGAGGCCCTCGTGCTTGGACTCGCCCTTGCTCGTGCGGCAGACGACGAGGATGTGGTCGGCGATGTGGGCGTTGGAGATGAAGACCTTCTGGCCGTTGAGCACGAAGCCACCGTCGACCCGCTCGGCCGAGGTGGTGAGCGAGCCGACGTCGGAGCCGGCCTCGGGCTCGGTCATCGCGATCGCCTCGACCGCGCCGCCGGCGATCCCGCCGAGGATCCGCTCCTTCTGCTCCTCGGTGCCGAAGCGCTGCGTCGCGCCGGCGACGATCAGCGTCGTCGCGTAGCCCCCGATCGGCGCGAGGCCGCGCGAGCTCTCCTCCATGAACAGGCAGGCGTCGAGCATCGAGCCGCCGGAGCCGCCGTACTCCTCCGGGATCGTCACCCCGAGCCAGCCGAGCTCGGCCATCTTCCCGTAGAGGTCGAAGTTGTGGTGCACCTCGTAGCCGTCGGTGAGCTGCTCGCGCTGCTCCGCCGTGCCGCACTCGCGCGCGCAGAAGTCGCGGATCGCGGCGACGAAGTCCTGCTGCTCGTCGGTCAGCGAGAAGTCCATGCGGGCCGGGAGGCTATCGCCCGGGCCGGCCGGGCGGCCAGTCGCCCGCGGCGGCCGTGGCGAAGCGCTTTGCCTCGGCGGTCCCGAAGTAGGGAGTGAGGACGAACTGGACGAGTTCGGGCGCCAGGTCGGCGAGGTCCTCTCGCCGTTCGTGACCGACCCGGTTGCCGACGATCGTCGCGACGCCGCCGGCGATCGTGCGCTCGGTGGTCGGCGGCAGCTCGTCGCCGTGCGGGCTCTCGGCACGGCCGCCCTGGAGCAGGCCGGCGATGTAGCTCATCAGGCGCTCGTAGCGCTGGACGCCGTCGACGCCTTCGGCGAGCGCCCGGTTGGTGAGCACGTTCGCGGCGTCCGGGTCGACCTCGGCCAGCTCGAGCGCT
>Ga0210120_1000034_pt1 | contig 34234 bp, 31 predicted proteins | sample Goodyear_PhragA__FD_184868 | JGI IMG/M metagenome (GOLD analysis project Ga0210120, IMG submission 184868) | Wetland microbial communities from San Francisco Bay, California, USA, that impact long-term carbon sequestration - Goodyear_PhragA_D2... | ecosystem: Environmental > Aquatic > Marine >... | reverse complement strand
GCTGGTCTTTAACTCATTCGAGACGCACTGACGTAGTGCCGTCAATCTGATCGCTCGCGCTCTGCAGCTAGACGGAATCCGCGCTCCTCGATCTGACCGAAGAACCATGAAACGACACCGTCACCGACGAGCGGCATGTGATCGATGATCGTATGGTCGGCGTCGCGGTCAAGGAACGCGACCTCCGCCCATCTGTATCCATCGTCGTTCTCGCGGAAGTAGACCCGAACATCGAAGCTCACGCCCGCCTTCTGCGACCTGAGCGCTCGGGGCATTACCTTGTCAAGTTGGCGTACAACTTTGTATTCCTCCTCATCCATCACGACCCCTTGGTGCGGCGAGCTTCGCTGGGGGGCCCCTTCACCCCGCACTCTCCGCGTGGTAGACCGCCACGTCAATCGCGTTCCGCAGCTTCCCGACTTCGGCGGTGATGTGGCGCTTCTGGAGCGGCCCCATCCCGGTGATCTTCCCGTGAAGGGTTATCGTCGTCTCTGCCTCGCCGTTCTCGGACATCCCGATCTCGATCTTCGACGGGTTGCGCGTCAAACCGACGCCGATTCGGGGCACGATCCGACCCGGCACCTGCTCCTTGACACCCCATCCGCAGTTGGCTACTGCCTCCTTCACCGCAAATTCGGCTTCTCGTAACGGCAGAAGGACCTGAAACTGATCCTTGTACTGGCTCATGACTGACTCCCTCCTCTTGTCAGGGGAACGCTATGCGTTTGGCTCCTCTTTTGCCAGCGCTGGTCACAGACGAGGTCGAGGACCCCCCCAACGTGCGCAGGCGAGGCGGACTGCCTCGTGGCGTAGACGGTGGGTGGAGGGCTTCTGCTTCCGCGTGAAGGGAATAGTGTCAACGACCGTCCGACGAGTGGGCACTTATGGGCGGGCGGAACCGGCGTTGCCGGGAAAGATACGGTATGACTCAAGCCATGCGACGGCGCTGGCGATCACCGCAGGCAGCCCTGCTCGCAGTCGTTCCACGGCCTTGCGGACTTCTTCGGGAGAGACATCCGGGGAGGCGTGCTCGAGGCGGCCCTCCAGTACGTAGCAACGGTTCAGCAGCTCGGCCTGCTCCTCCGTCAGGCCGCCATCGCTCTGCACAGCCGCGAAGACCTGGTCCGCGTGGGGACGGCGGTGCGGAAGGAGGCCGATCAACCTGTTGCCCGACGCGGCCTTGAGGATCTCGACGCTAGCGTTGACTATCGCCGAATAGCTGCCTGTCACGGCCATCATCCGGATCGTGTCGTGGGGATCGGAGGACTCGAAGGCCTCGCGCCACGCCTTCGGATCGAGCTCGCCGCGCCCTCTGGCTGATCGAGGTCTTGAGCTCACGGGTCATGCGGTCAGCTCGGCGATCGCCTCTGCGGCTTCGCGCATCTGGCGGCGATACGAACGGTCGGCGCGGGCGCGGATGGCGCGGCGGCGGAGGAGGTCGGCCCAGAGGCCCTCGCGGTCGACGATCACTCGCCCCTCGTCCAGCACGCGTTCCAGGAGGAGCGGGGCGCTCGCGTCGATCCGATCCAGGCGCGCGACGTCCACCTCACGAGCGGCCACGCCGGCCAGGCGCAAGGAAAGCTGCGCGGTCGCCGCGGGGTCTTCGTCGCCGGAGAGAGCGACGAGCAGTTCGAGGTCCGAGCCGGCGTCGGCGTCGCCGCCACGGGAAGAATAGCGCCGAGTGTGTCCGTTACATGCCTGGGACCGTGCACATCAAGCGCCGAGCGGTAGTGGGGTCGTCATCCGGCGAGCTTCGCCATCGCTTCGAGGCCGGGGGCTGCGGCGGCGCGGAAGCGCTCTTCGGCGGCGGCCAGGTCGGCGTCGGCGGCGCGGTCGGGTGGGACGCGGGCGGGGTTCAACGCGACGCCGTCGATCCATTGCTTGATGTCCGGCTCGGCACCGAAGGCGAACGACGCCCGGCCGCCCAGGGCCTGCATCAGCGCCCAGTCGGCGGGCGTGTCGGAGAGCGGCGACGGGGGGCAGACCCGGTTCTTCTCGGCGTCGTCTTCGCGGGTCGCCTCCACGTACCCGATCAGCGCCGCCGCCAGGCAGGGGAAGCCCGCCCGGACGGGCTGGATCGTGATCGCCTCCTCGCCCCAGATCGGAACCAGCGGCGGGTACTGCAGCCCGGCCGCGGCGCAGTGGACGACCGCCGCGTCCTTGTCGATCGCGACGTCGCCGTCCTCGAACTCGATCCGCCCCGGCTCCACGCCGCGGACGTGACCGCGGCGCACGACCCGCTCGATGCTGCGCAGGAGGTCAAGCTCCCAGCGGGCGAGGGTCGGGGTCTTTGCCATCGTCGGAGTCACAGAGGGATCGATCCGGAGCATCACCCCGGCCTCCTCCATTCGCAGGAAGAGGTCGTCCGGGGAAGAGGCCTCGCGCGCCGCCTCCATCGTGTCGGCCGCCATCCCGATGAACACGGCGGGGTCGGGCTGGACGACCGCGCGGTCGAGCATCCAGGGGTCGCGCGGGCGGACCCAGCAGATCGAGTCCGGGTCGACGCCGTTCTCGAGCAGCCAGACGCAGGCGTCGGTCGCCGTCTTGCCAGATCCCACGATGACGAACTCCCCCGGTGCGGCCTCCAGCCTCGGCAGCTCGTTGACCGGCAGCACCCGAGCGCCGTCGGCGACGCCGAACGGCGGCTCCGTGGTCGCGGGGATCTCGGGGGCGAGGTAGCTGGCGTCGACGGCCCTGCAATCGGGCCCGGCCCGATGACGCTCGCCGCTCAGCCGGGAGACGAACGAGCCGTCGCCCAGGTACTCGCAGCTCGGGTGGAACTCCACCCGGCCGGAGGGCAGGAGCTGCTCGTCCAGAACCCGGCGGTAATAGGCGCAGACCTCGGCGGCGGCGGCTCGCTCGTGCAGGCCGGCCTCCGGGCCTTCGCTCTGGATCGACCCGGAGCCGAGCACGGTCGAGGCGACGCCGTAGAACGACGACGCCTGGTGCAACCGCACGAACGGGTACGCGTCGAGCCAGTGGCCGCCCGGCCCGTGCCGGCGATCGACCAGGGCGACCCGCACGTCGGCATGCCGGGTCAGCGCGTCGGCGAAGGCCATGCCCGACGCGCCCGCTCCGACCACCAGGTAATCGGTCTCGAGCGCACGCGGCATCCAAGCCATTGAACCACGCCCGAGAGAGGTCGCGCTCAGGGAGACCGTGGCCTTTCCACCTGGACATGTCGCTAGGTGCGAAAGGTTCCGTCTACTGCATCTTGTAGTCTGCGAAGCAGCGGAAGAGGGCCTCACTTGGGTGCGTGAGGGTGCACTTGAGAAGTGTCACGGAGGCTTGGTCGCCTCCAGCGGGTTCGACTCCCGTCTCTTCCGCCAAATAGGAACTGCTGGCCGGGCGTCGGCGGCGATGCGATCGCCTCGCAGGGTTTGACCAACCTGGATCGCTCCCGACCCCGGCCGGTCGGTTCTCAGCTTGAGTCTTCGAAGCCTTCGAGCTACAGTTAGGTCACTTCTCAAGTGCACGCGGCCCAACCAGCCGCTCCAGAAAGACCCGCCTTCGCGGGTCTTTCTTATGCGAGGGCCATATACGCGAGTCGACCACCAAGTAATCGGCCTCAAGCCCATGCGGCATCCGAGCCATTGAACCACGCCTGAGAGAGCCGCGCCTCGGACAGGCTCAGGGAGACCCTGGCCTATCTACCGTGAACGCAGCAGTCAGGCGCGCCCCCCTCCCCCGAAGGTTGCGCCCCGCAACCTTGACGACCCGGTAACGACCGGCGGGGGTATCGGCAGGCAGCCGGACTGAATTGCAGAGGCCGGTCCTACCCGGACCGAGAATGCCGCCCCACGAGAACCAGGCTCCTGGCGTCAGACCAGGCTGTCGAACCCAGCTCCCATTCTTGAACCGCTCGATGGAGAACGATTCCCCGTAGGAGGCGGTGTCGGTGCCGAAGTTTTCAAGCCGGCTGAATACGCGTTGGCCAGGCCGAATCCGATCTCGCGCCAAACCTAGCTTCACATTCCAGTACGGCCGAACCCGCTTGAAGTAGGCGCCATACGACGCGATCGTCTTGCCCGTGGCGGATTCGATCTGCATGTCGAAGCGGTAGAAGCCGCGGCGGCCTGCGGGGGGCTTGACTTCTATCGCCGGCTGGTGCGCAGCATCGAGGCGACCGATAAACAGCTCTTGCGAATCCACCTTCTGAAAGGCCGTGCCGTGTTTGTCGATGGTCCACAGCTCGGCGGTGACGGTCCAGTCAAGCCGCACGGTCCCGCTGTAGTTGTGCTCAGTGAACCCGTAGCCGAACCCGGTCCGCTTTGGCATCACCCGATCCCAGCCACCGTATATATCGACGGCTCCCCGTCCTAGCGCCTTCCCGGCTTCCTCAGGTACTTCCCGAATCGGCGGTAGCTCGAGGAGGCCGAAATCCTCGACAGGCTTTTTCGGTGCGCAGAACGCCGGATTTCCGTCCGCGAGCGGATCGGCCGGGTAGGCCGCGGTGGCGGTAGCCACCGGCGCCAGAGCAATCCCTGCGAAGCTCATTAGACACCAGGGCAGCAAGCGCAATCGTCCCAGACCTCTCATGCATTCCCTCCCGGTTTGGTCCGGCTAAAGGCAGGATCATGTGCTCCTCCTCTAACAGTAACTCGGCAGCGGAGATGCGCCCGCCTCGTAGTCAGAACTCGTAGGAGCGGGCCTTGGCGTGGCGCTCGACCGCCAGCCGGACGAGGCGGTCGCAGAGGTCCGGGTAGGGAAGGCCGGTGGCCTGCCAGAGCTTGGCGTAGACGCTGGTCTCGGTGAAGCCGGGCATCGTGTTGAGCTCGTTGACGAGGATCTGGCCGTCGGGCTCGACGAAGAAGTCGCAGCGGGCGAGGCCGGCGCAGCCGCCGAGGCGGAAGGCCTCGACCGCCAGCTCGCGCAGGCGGGCGGTCTGCTCGGGGTCCAGCGGCGCGGGGACGATCAGCTCCATGCCGCCGTCGCTGTACTTGGTCTCGTAGTCGTACCACTCGCCGTGGGCGACGACCTCGCCGGGAAGGCTGGCCTCGACCTGCTCGTTGCCGAGCAGCGAGCACTCGACCTCGCGGCCGTGGGCGGAGGCCTCGACGATCACCCGCGGGTCGTGGCGCAGCGCCAGCTCGACCGCGCGATCGAGCTCCTCGCCGAGCCCCTCGACCCTGCTGATGCCGACGCTCGAGCCGAGCCGCGAGGGCTTGGCCCAGAGCGGCAGGCCGAGCTCCGCGCAGCGCGCGCGCCAGCCCGGCTCGCCGACCCCGGCGAACTCGACCTGCGGCAGGCCTGCCTCGGCGAACAGGCGCTTCAGCGTCAGCTTGTCCATGCAGACCGCCGAGGCCAGCACGTCGGAGCCGACGTAGGGGACGTCGAGCCACTCGAGCACCCCCTGCACGCTGCCGTCCTCGCCGAAGGGGCCGTGCAGGGCCGGGAACGCCGCGTCGGCGCCGAACAGGCCGGCGGCCGGCGTCAGCTCGACCGGCGCGCCGCGGAAGCTCCAGGCGCCGTCGCGGGCGATCGTCACCCGCAGCGCCTCGTGCCCGGCCTGCTCGAGCCCGCGCGCCACGGCCTCGCCGGAGCGCAGCGAGACCTCGTGCTCGGAGGAGCGGCCGCCGCTGAGCACCGCGACCTTCATTCGCCTTCCGCTTCCCCTTCGCCTTCGCTCGCCCGCTTGCCGACCGTGATCGTCACCTGCGAGCCCTGTTCGACTTCCGAGCCGGGCGGCGGGAACTGGTCGAGCACGCGGCCGATCTGCTGCGTCATTTCGGTTTCTTCTTCGCGCACGCTCGGTTCGAGCCCCGCTTCGCGCAGCGCTTCGACCGCTTCGCGCCTTTCCTTGCCGATCACGTTCGGCACCTTCGCTTCTTCGACCCCGGCCGAGACGACGATGCCGACGGTCGAGCCGCTCGGCAGCTTGGTGCCGGCGCTCGGCGACTGACGGATCACCTCGCCCGCCGGCTTGGCGCTTTCTTCTTCTTCGACGCTCGGCGTGAGTCCATGGCCGCGGATCTGCTGCACCGCGACCGAGCGCTGCGTGCCGACCAGCACCGGCACCTTGTTCAGCTTCCGGCCCTTGGAGACGACGAGCAGGACGGTCGAGCCGCGCGTCGCCGTGCTGCCGCCGGACGGTTCGGTGCGGATCACCGCGCCTTCTGCCACCGCTTCGGAGTTGACCCGTTCGACCCGCGGCTCGAAGCCAGCTTCTTCGACCCGTTCGACCGCCTCTTCGGCCGGCACGCCGGAGAGCCCGCCCGGAACCTTGGCGCTGCCCGGCCCGGAGCTGACGGTCAGCGTCACCTTCGGCTTCGAGCAGAACCAGCTCAGCACCGCGCAGTCGAGCGAGGCCCTGCCGGCCGGCGGGTCCTGCTCGAGCACCGTGTTGGCCGCGACGTCGCGACGCACGTAGACGGGCTTGGCGACCGAGAACCCGTTCCGTTCGAGCCGTTCGGTTGCCGCGCTGCGCATTTCGCCGGTCACGCTGGGCACTTCGGTCGTCGTCTCCCGGGAAAGCCCCCAGCCGACCAGGGCGCCGATCAGCACCGCGATCGCCGCCAGCACCCACCAGGTCCGGCGGCGACGCCGGCGGCGCTGCTCCTCCTCGTCGGGCTCCGCCGCGACCGCCTCGCCCGGCGCGACGACCGGCGGCGGCAGCGGAGCGAAGGCCGCCGTACCGCCCCCTCCGCCCGGTTCGCGCGCCGCCGCGTCGAGCGCGGCGATGAACGCCTCGGCGCTCTGGAAGCGCTGCCCCGGGTCCTTTTGCAGCGCCCGCATCACGGCCGCGTCGAGCGCCGGCGACACCGCCGGGTTGACCGAGCTCGGCCGCTGCGGCGTGTGCGAGACCTGTTTCATCGCGATCGCCACCGCCGACTCGGCTTCGAACGGCACCCGGCCGGCCAGCGCCTCGTAGAGCATCACGCCGATCGAGTAGAGGTCGGAGACCGCGGTCACCGCCTGGCCCTGGGCCTGCTCGGGCGAGAGGTAGTGCGGCGTCCCCATCACCGAGCCCGCCTGCGTGATCTCCGAGGCGCCGGCGCGGGCGATGCCGAAGTCGGTCACCGTCGCCTTGCCGTCGTCGTCGACGATCACGTTCTGCGGCTTCAGGTCGCGGTGCACGACCCCGTGACGGTGCGCGTAGCCGGCGCCCTCGAGCACCTGGCGGATCAGGCTCGCAGACTGCTCCGGCGTCAGACCCTGGTCGATCAGCTCCTTCAGCGTGCGCCCCTCGAGCAGCTGCATCGCGATGTAGTGGGCGCCTTCGTCGTCGCCGCGGTCGAAGACGGCGACGACGTTGGGGTGCGAGAGCCCTGCCGCGTGCTCGGCCTCGCGTTCGAAGCGCTCGACGAACTCGCGGTCCTGGGCGAAGCGGCGGTGCAGGACCTTGAGCGCGACTCGGCGCTGCAGGTGCGGATCCTCGGCCTCCCAGACGTCGGCCATGCCGCCGGAGCCGATCCGGCGCAGCAGCCGGTACCTCCCGTCGATGACGCTTCCTTCGCCGACTTCAGCCGACACGCTCAACTCCCTTCCTGGTTGAGAATGGTTTCCGCCACGGCGCGGAAGATCGGCGCCGCCGCGTCGTTGCCGAACCGTTCGGTGCACTCGACCGTCGCCGCGATCGCGACCTTCGGGTCTTCGGCGGGGGCGAAGCCGATGAACCAGGCCTGGTTCTCCGCTTCGCCGCCGCCGCACGATTCGTTGCCCGGCGTTTCCGCCGTGCCCGTCTTGCCCGCCACCCGCACGCCCGGGATCGCCGCGTTGGTGCCGGTGCCTTCGCTGACCACGCCTTCCATCGCCGTCGTCAGCTCTTCCGCCGTCTGCGCGTCGATCGGCCGGCTGTACTCGGAGGGATCGAGGCGCCCGGTCACCCGCCCGTCGGGGTCGATCGTGCGGTTCCAGATCTGCGGCTTCATCAGCCTGCCGCCGTTGGCCACCGCGGCGGCGACCTCGGCCATCTGCAGCGGCGTGACGGCCAGTCGCTCCTGGCCCATCGCGACGCGCGCGACGTCGACCGGGTCGCCCGGGCCGAGCAGCCTGCCTTCGTCGTAGACGCCGCTCTTGTAGACCTGTTCGCTCGGCAGGTCGATCGCCGGCGTCGCGTTGAAGCCGAAGCGGTCCATGTATTCGAACAGCGTGCCCTCGCCGAGTTTCTGGCCGAGTTGGGCGAACCAGGTGTTGACCGAGTTGGTCAGCGCCGTGTCGAGCGAAATCGGCGGAAAGCTCTGGTTGAAGTCGTTCTGCAGCGGCTGCGCTTCGACTTCCAGCGGCGAGGGTGCGGCGAACGCGGTTTCCGGCGTGATCAGGCCCGAGTCGAGCCCGGCGGCGGCGGTCACCACCTTGAAGGTCGACCCCGGCGGGTAGAGCCCCTGGGTGGCGCGGTCGAGCAGCGGCGTTTCGAACGTGTTGCGGTTCAGCTTGCTGAGCTCGTAGGGGATGCGGTTGGGGTCGTACGGCGGGTTCGAGGCGAGCGCCTTCACCTCGCCGGTCGAGGGCTGGATCGCGACCACCGCGCCGAAGCCCTGTTCCTGCAACGACGACATCGCGACCTGCTGGGCGGCGGGGTCGATGTTGGTGACAATGTCTTCGCCTTCCTGGTTGTGGCCGGCGAGCTGGTCGAGGATCGAGCCGAATTCGGATTCTTCGCCGATCAGCTCGCCGTTGTGGAATTTCTCGAGCTCGCTGTCGCCCTGGCGGACGAAGCTGTAGCCGATCGGGTGCCCGTAGAGCGAGCCCTGCGGGTAGCGGCGCACGTAGCGCCGCCCGGCGCCGCGCCCCTTGCCGACCGACTTCGCCAGCACCGTCCCGTCGGCGGCGAGGATCCGCCCGCGCTTGATCTGCTGCTGCTCGAGCAGCGGCCGGGCGTTCGCTTCCTTGCCCTTCAGCGACTTGGCGTCGAAGACAGCCCACCAGGACGTGAAGCCGATGAGGACCGCGAACAGCACGACGACGAAGGCGAAGAGCTTGACGATCTGCCGGTTCATTCAAATACCTCGCGCTTCGCTCCCGGCGCGAAGAACCAGAGATGCACGCTTGGTCGCTCCGCGCTCACAGTGCCGCCTCTCGCCGCGCCCGGTCGGAGATCAGCAGCAGCAGGGCCAGGAGGACGAAGTTGGCGACGATCGAGCTGCCGCCGTAGCTGACGAACGGCAGGGTGACGCCGGTCAGCGGGATCACCCGGGTGACGCCGCCGACGATCACGAAGGCCTGGATCGCGAAGACCGCGGTGAGCCCGGTGGCGAGCAGCTTCGAGAAGCCGTCGTCGGCGAGCAGCGCGATCTTGAAGCCGCGGGCGGCGATCAGCAGGTAGGTGAGGATCACCGCGCAGGCGCCGAACAGCCCGAGCTCGTTGACGATCAGCGAGTAGATCGTGTCCGTCTGCGCCGCCGGCAGCAGCGCTCTGTGCGTTCCCGGGAAGTCGATCAGCGCCTGCCCGAAGCCCTTGCCGAAGAGTCCGCCGTCGGCCTGGGCGAAGATCGACTGGAGGATCTGGTACCCGTTGCCGGCCGGGTCGCTGTAGGGGTTGAGCCAGACATCGACCCGGTCGTGGACGTGCGGCACGGTCGAGGCGAAGAACCAGGCGCCGAGCAGGAACAGCGCCATGCCGATGACGACGAAGGAGAAGCGGCCGGTCGCCACGTAGAGCAGCGCGAGGAAGGCGGCGAAGAACATCAGCGAGCTGCCGAGGTCGCGGATGAAGACGAGCATCAGCATCGAGGCGCCCCAGACGACCAGCAGCGGCCCGAGGTGCTTGAGCGGCGGCAGGGTGACGCCGAGCACCCGCCGCGCGCCGACGATCAGCACCTCGCGGTGCTCGCGCAGGTAGCTGGCGAGGAAGACGACGAGGCAGATCTTCGAGAGCTCGGCCGGCTGGAAGGCGAGCGGCCCGAGCTTCACCCCGAGGTAGGCGCCGTTGACCTGCTGGCCGATCCCCGGCAGGCGCGGCGCCAGCAGCAGCAGCAGGCCGGCGCCGGCGATCGTGTAGCGGTAGCGCTCGAGCACGTCGTAGTCGCGCAGGAAGTGGATCGTCAGGGCGAAGAGGACGAGCCCGAGCACGAACCAGTTGGCCTGGTCGCGGGCGAGGCTCTCGTCGATCCGGTAGACCATCACCAGGCCGAAGGCGGTCAACAGGGCGACCAGCGGGAACAGGTAGGGGTCGGCGTCGGGCAGGCGCAGGCGCAGGTAGACGTGGGTCGCCAGGCAGACGGCGAGGAAGTAGGCGCCGTAGACGAGGCTGAGGTTGCCGAGCCTGGCGTTCTCCTGGGCGAAGACCGCGGCGAAGCCGGCGCTGAGCAGCAGCGCGACCGGGATCAGCGCCAGCAGCTCGCGATTGCGCGCCGGGGATTTCAGCGCAGACATCAAGGATCGCGCTCCGCTCCCGGCGCGAAGAACCAGATATGCACGCTTGGTCGCTCCGCGCTCAAGGGACGCCCTGGCTGCGTTCGATGTCTTCGATCAGAGAGACGGCGTCGGACTGCGAGCGCACGTCGTGGCCGACCACCGCTTCGCGTCGCTTGCGGTTCAGCGCCGCGGTCTGCACCGGGCTGGCGTAGCGCTCTTCGTAGAGCTCGATGCCGAAGGGCAGTTCGTAGGGCAGGCCGCGATAGAGGGCGATGCGGCCGCTGCCGTCGGTGCCGAGGAACCAGGCCTGGCGGTTGCCGTACCAGGCGCCGAAGGCGAGCGCGGCGAGGACCGCGACGGCGGCGAGGACCTTGGCCGCCGTGCGCAGCCCGCGCCGCGGGCGCTTCGCCGCGATCCGCTCGCGCCGCTCGCGCGCCGCCTCGGCGGCGGCGCGGCGGCGCACCTCGGTCGCGGTCAGCCCGGCCTCCTCCGCGGCCGTGCCGATCAGCGTCGCCTCCTCGGGCCGCTCGCCGAGCGGCGCCGCGGCGTCGGCGAGGCGGAAGGCGAGCGCCGTGATGTTGTCGCGCCCGCCGGCGCCGTTCGCCTCGTCGATCAGCGCGCGCACCGCCTCGCGCATCGAGGAGGCGCCGCCGAGCACCGCGGCGATGCGCTCCTCGCTGACCATCGTCGTCAACCCGTCCGAGCAGAGCAGGAAGACGTCGCCGGGGGAGGCGGGCACGGTCTGCAGATCGACCTCGACCTGCGGCTCGGGCCCCAGGGCCCGGGTGATGATCGAGCGCTGCGGGTGGTCCTCGGCCTGGGCGTCGGTGATCTGGCCCTTGCGGCGCATCTCCTCGACCAGCGAGTGGTCGCGGGTCAGCCGCTCGAGCTTGCCGCGGCGCAGCCGGTAGGCGCGGCTGTCGCCGACGTGGCCGATCCCGACCTCTTCGGTGCGCGCGTCGACGATCGCCGCGGTGATCGTCGTCCCCATCCCGGCGCGCGAGGGGTCGGCGCGGGCGAGCTCGTGGATCCGCCTGTTCGCCTCCTCGATCGTCTCGCGCAGGAAGCCCTCCGGCGGCCCCTCGGGCAGGTCGCGGTCGAAGGCCTCGGCGGCGGTCTTCGAGGCGACCTCGCCGGCCTGCGCCCCGCCCATCCCGTCGGCGACGACGAAGATCGGCGCGCGGACGAAGAGCGAGTCCTCGTTCTCGCTGCGCTGCCGACCGGTGTCGGTGCGAAAAGCCTGGTCGTCGATCCTCAGCAACTAGGTCCCCCCGGCCTCGAATCTGAATTCGGTGTCGCCGATGCGGATCGTGTCGCCGTCGATCAGCTCGGCCTCGCCGTGCAGCTCGGCCTCGTTGAGCAGGGTGCCGTTGGTGGAGTTCATGTCTTCGGCGTAGGCGCGTCCCTCGCGCGAGAAGATCCTCGCGTGCAGGCCGGAGGCGTAGCGATCCTCGATCCGCAGGTCGGCTTCCTGCGCGCGGCCGATCGAGAGCCCGCCGAAGAGATCGAAGCGCTCGCCCTCGCGCAGGCCGCCGCCGCGCAGCGCCACCAGCCAGCTGTCGCCGCCGGCCGGCGCTCCCTCGTAGGCAGGCACGGGGTGGAAGCCGGTGGCGTCGGGCGCCGGGGCGACCGTGCCCCGCAGGTCCTTGAGCGCGCTGCGCGCGATCCAGAGCAGGAACAGATAGAGGACGGCGAGGAAGCCGAACTTCAAAGCGACGCTAATGGGTTCGTAATCCACGCCAGCACCCTAATGGCGGCCCCAGCGCACCGCCGGCCATCCTCATTCCTCGATATCGAACCGGAAAGTCGTCGTCCCCAGCGTCACCTGGTCGCCGGACTTCAGTCGGGTCGAGCCGACGCGCCGGCCGTTGACCTTGACCCCGTTGGTCGAGCCGAGGTCGGCGATCGTCCACTCGCCGCGCGGCGAGCGTCGCAGCTCCGCGTGGTGGCGGGAGACGTTGGGGTCGCGCAGGACGCAGTCGGCGTCGCGCGAGCGGCCGATCGTCGAGCGCTCGCCGTCGAGCACGTAGCGGCGGTCGTCGACGGTGACGATCGCCCGGCTGGTCACTTCGGCACGGTGCGGCGGGGGGGCCTCGCGCACGGCCGAGTAGACCATCGTGTGCCCCTCCTCGCCCTGGCTCGGCGCCTCCCCCTCGTGCGCCGGCGGCTTCACCATGCGCGGCTGGATGCCGAACTCGCCGAGCCGCAGGCGCTCGTCGGTCTCGAAGGCGACGGTCGGCCGGGTCAGCAGGTCGTAGCCGCGGCGCCGCGCGTGCTCCAGCAGGTAGCCGGAGAGCTCCTGCTCGAGCGAGCGCTCGTAGCCCTCCAGCCGCGAGCGGTCCTTCTCGGAGAGGAAGACCGTGTACTCGTTGGGGACGTAGACGCGGGCGACGCCGGCGGTCTTGTGGGCGTCCATCTCCTTGGCCAGCTTGCGCGCCAGTTCGACCGGCTGCACCTCGGAGCTGAAGGCGCGGCTGAACACCCCCTCGACGAGGCCTTCGATCCGACTCTCGAGGTTGCGCAGGACGCCGATCGGAGAATCCTAGGGGAGCACGACCCCGTGGCCCAGGGCGAGCCAGGCGCCGAGCATCGCGGCGGCGGCGAGGGCGCCGGCGCGCAGGCCGAGCTGCATGCGCGCCTCGGGGAGGTCGTCGGCGAGCAGCTCGAGCGAGTCCTCGATCGCCGAGCCGAGCTCTTCGAGGCTCGGACGGCGGCCGGGACGGCGGCTGAGCGCCGCGTCGATCGTCTCGCCGAGCTCGCGCGGCAGGTCGGGGCGCAGGCGGCGCAGCGGCCGGGCGCGGCCGCCGATCGCCCGCGCGGTCGCCGCCGGCGTCGCGCGGCGGTGCGGGTTCTCGCCGCCCCAGCACTCGTACAGGGTCAGGGCGAGCGAGTAGACGTCGGCCTCGGGCCCCGCGGCGCGGCCTTCGGCCTGCTCGGGGGCCATGTAGGCGAGCGTGCCGACGACGTCGCCGGGCGCGGTCAGCGAGGCGCCGTCGGCGAGCCGGGCGATGCCGAAGTCCATCAGCTTGGCGCGGAACTCGCCGTCGGGGGCGACGACGACGTTCTGCGGCTTGATGTCGCGGTGGACGACGCCGCGCGAGTGGGCGTGGTCGAGCGCCTCGCAGAGGTCGGCGCCGATCTCGCCGATCTCGCGGTCGCTGAGCCCGTCCTCGGCCGTCAGGCGGGCGAGCGTCGAGCCCTCGACCAGCTCGGTGACGAGCAGCGCGTTGCCGTCCTCCTCGCCCATCTCGTAGAGCGTGACGATGCCCGGGTGGTTGAGCCGCGCGGCCGCCTGGGCCTCGCGCAGCACGCGTGCGCCGGCCTCGCCCCGGGACTCGATCGCCTTCACCGCGACCGTGCGCTCGAGCCGCCCGTCCCAGGCCTCGTAGACGACGCCGAAGCCGCCGCTGCCGATGCGGCGCTCGATCAGGAAGCGGTTGAGAACCAGGGAACCGACCAAGACTCCTTCGAGTTCGCCGCGATTCCGCTTCCTCCTGCGACATACTCCCCGCCACTTGGAGGATTCCCTCTCAGCCCAGCCGGGGCGCCGCGCGCGCCCGCCACGCCGTCCGCAGCGGCAGCAGATCCTGATCAGGCGGGGCCTGGCGCTCGGCGCCGGGCTGCTGGTCCTGATCCTGATCGTGCTCGGCGTGCGCGGCTGCCTCGACGCGCGCAAGCGCAGCGCGCTCAGCGGCTACGCCGACAACGTCGGCGAGATCGTCCACGAGACCCAGCGGACCAGCAAGTCGTTCTTCGGCAAGCTCTCGGACCCCGGCAAGCTCTCGGTGACCGAGTTCGTCGCCCAGGTCAACGCCGACAGCAGCGCGATGGACAACTACGTCTCGCGGATCGACTCGCTCGACGCTCCCGGCGACATGAGCAGCGCGCAGCACGCGCTCGAGCTGAGCTACGAGCTTCGCGGGGCGGCGATGGCGAAGATCGCCGACAAGATGAGCACGGCGCTGGGAGACGTCGGGTCGAAGAAGGCGACCGAAGCGATCGCCGGGCAGATCGGCGTGCTGGCGGCGAGCGACGTCGTCTACGCCGAAGTCGCGCGGCCGGAAATCAACGGCGTGCTGGCCCGCAACGGGATCGACGGCCACGACGTGCCGAGGAGCGAATTCGTCCCCGAAGGGACCAAGTGGCTGGACGAAAGCGCAGTCGGCTCGGCGCTCGGCTCGGTCAGCGGCTCGAGCGGCGGGGCGGCGACCCCTGGCGTGCACGGGCTCGGCCTGCTCGGCACCAGCATCAACGGGACCGAACTGTCGAGCGAAGAAGCGACCGGCGTCGTCGCCGAAGAAACGCCGGAAGTCGAAGTGCGCGTGCAGAACCAGGGCGAATCGACCGAGAACGGGATCACGGTCTCGGTGACCGTGAACGGCAACACCTTGACCGGCGACATCAGCAGCATCGAAGCGGGCGCGGAAGAAACGGTGACGATCCCGCTGACCCCGGCGCCGAAGGGGGAAGTGACGCTGGAAGTCGAAGCGGAACCGGTGCCGGGCGAGGAATTCGCGGAAAACAACGAAGCGTCGTACACCGTCGTCTTCGAATGAGGGGTGGCGGGCCTGGCGGGGGGGTCCGGTGGAGCCTGGCGGGGGAACCTGTGGGTGGGCTCCGCTGGAGCCTAACTTCGCTCGCTGCGCTCGCTCGTGAATTTGGCGCCCGCATTCGCGGGCCCCGTATAGCCCGCCGGGGCGCCGCTTCGCGAGGCTCCATCGGAACCCACCCACAGGTCCTTGCCTGGTACCGGCACGTCCGTCCCTCACTCCGATCGGCGGCTGGCTAGATGCGCGTCTCGTTTCTCGGACCTGCCGGCACGTTTACCGAAGATGCGCTGCGAGAGGCTTCCTCGCCGGGTGGTGAAGCTGGAGGGGGGATGGAGTTGGTGCGGATGCCTACCGTGCACGACGCGATCCTGGCCGTCGAGCGGGGCGAGTCCGAGCGGGCGTTCGTGCCGTTCGAGAACTCGATCGAGGGGTCGGTGCGCAGCACGCTCGACACCCTGGCGTTCGAGACCGAGGGGGTGACGATCGTCGGCGAGCACGACTTCCGCGTCCACGCCCACCTGATCGCGCGCGAGGGAGTCGAGCTGGAGGACGTGGCGGCGGTGCTGTCGCATCCCCAGCCGCTCGCCCAGTGCGCCGGCTTCCTGCGCGACAACCTGCCCGGGGTCGAACGGCGCAGCGTCAGCAGCACCGCGGAGGCGGTGCGGATGGTCGGCGAGTCGGTGCGCCCCTGGGCGGCGATCGGGGCGCGCGCCGCGGCCGAGCTCTACGGCTGCGTCGTGCTGCGCGAGGGGATCGAGGACGAGGCCGACAACGTCACCCGCTTCGTCTGGATCGCCCCGGCGGGCACCGCGGCCGCCACGGCGGGCCCGCACCGCACCTCGCTCGTCTTCTCCGAGCTCGGCGCCGACCACCCGGGCGCCCTGGTCGACGCGCTGCACGAGTTCTCCAGCCGCGGCGTCAACCTGAGCCGCATCGAGTCGCGCCCCCTGCGCCGCGGCCTCGGCCGCTACATGTTCTTCTGCGACCTCGAAGGCGGCGTCGAAGACGAGCCGGTCGCCGCGGCGCTGGAGGCACTGCGGGCAAAGGCCGAGAACGTCCGCATCCTGGGCTCCTATCCGATTGGCTGAGGGAAGATCGGGATGGCCTCGCCGGAGCCCAACTTCGCTCGCTGCGCTCGCTCGTAATGATGGAGCCCGCCTACGCGGGCCCGGGATAGCCCGCCGGGGCGCCGCTTCGCGAGGCTCCGGCGAGGCCATCCCGATCTTCCCCCGTGATCGTCTGCGTAGAATTCCCGAGCAGAATGGCACGTGTGCTTGTGCTGAACGCGACGTATGAGCCGATCAACGTCTGCACGTTGAGACGCGCCGCTGTGCTGCTGCTGAAGGAAAAGGCGGAGCTGCTGGAGCGGCGCGCCGGGGCGATCCACTCCGAGCACATGACGATGGAGCGGCCGGACGTGATCCGGCTCGTCAGCTACGTGAAGGTGCCGCGCGAGGCGCACCGGCGCAAGATCACCCGGCGCGCCGTGCTCGCCCGCGACTCCTGGACCTGCCAGTACTGCGGCTCGACCAAGTCCGGCCTCACCGTCGACCACGTGATCCCGCGCAGCCGCGGCGGCAAGTCGGTCTGGGAGAACATCGTCGCCGCCTGCGCCAGCTGCAATCGCCGCAAGGGCAACCGCCTGCCGCGGGAGATCCAGATGCACCCGAAGAAGGCGCCGAAGGCTCCGGGCCCGAGCATCTTCATCCAGGTGGCGAGCCCGTCGATACCACCAGCGTGGCAACAGTACTTGCCAGCCGCCGCCTGACCAAGCAGATCAAGGACGCAGTGAGCGTGGCGTGCTCTGCACGCGAGCGAGCGAGGACGCCGAGATGCGCCGGTCAGTCGGCGGCCGGCGCCGGCTCGTCGGACTCGACGACCAGGGCGACGGCGCTTACGCGGTCCTCGTCCTTGATGTTCATCACGCGGACGCCCTGGGTGGCGCGGCCCATCAGCGAGATGCCGCCGGCTTCGGTGCGCTGGACCATGCCCTGGTGGGAGATGAAGAGCAGGTCCTGGTGCTCGCGCACGACCATCGCCCCGGCGAGGCCGCCCTTCTTCTCGGTCAGCTTCGCGGTCAGCACGCCTTTGCCGCCGCGGCCCTTGACCGGGTACTCGGCGATCGAGGTGCGCTTGCCGTAGCCGTTCTCGGTGACGACGAAGAGCTCGGTGTCGTCGCGGGCGACGTCCATCGCCAGCACCCTGTTCTCCTCGCCGTCGATCTTGCCGGAGACGTTCATGCCCTTGACCCCCGCGGCGACGCGGCCCATCGGCCGCGCGGCGGCCTCGGAGAAACGCACCGCGTGACCCGACTTGGAGACCATCAGCAGGTCGTCTTCGCCCGAGGTCAGGCGCACCCCGACCAGCTCGTCGCCGTCGCGGACCTTGATCGCGATGATCCCGTCGGCGCGGATCGGCGTGTTGTAGTCGAGGAACTCGGTCTTCTTGATCTGCCCCTTGGCGGTGGCGAAGGCGAGGTACCTGTTCTCCTTGAAGTCGCGGGTCGGGATCACCGCCATCACCCGCTCGCCTTCGCGCAGCGGCAACAGGTTGTTGAGCGAGCTGCCTTTCGAGGTGCGCGAGCCCTCCGGCAGCTCGTAGACCTTGAGCCGGTAGACCTTGCCGCGGTTGGTGAAGAAGAGCAGGTAGTCGTGGGTCGAGCAGATGTGCAGGTGGGCGATGTAGTCGTCCTCTTTGAGGTTCATCCCCATCACGCCGACGCCGCCGCGGCGCTGCTGGCGGTAGGTGGCGAGCGGTAGCCGCTTGACGTAGCCCGACGCGGTCAGCGAGATCACCATCTGCTGGTCGGCGATCATGTCCTCGATCCCGACATCGCCCTCGAAGTGGGCGATTTCGGTGCGGCGCTCGTCGCCGTAGGAGCCGACGATCTCGTTCAGCTCCTCCTTGACCAGGCCGAGCACCTTCGCCTCGTCGCCGAGGATCGTCCGCAGCTCGCCGATCCGCTCGAGCAGGTCGGCGTGCTCGGCGCGCACCTTGTCGGACTCCAGCGCGGTCAGCCGCTGCAGGCGCATGTCGAGGATCGCCTGCGCCTGCTCGCGCGAGAGCTCGAACTGCGAGATCAGGCCGTCGCGCGCCGTGTCCGGGTCCTTCGAGCCGCGGATCAGCTTGATCACCGCGTCGAGGTTGTCGAGCGCGACCAGCAGGCCCTCGAGGATGTGGGCGCGGGCCTCGGCGCGCCGCAGTTCGTACTGGGTGCGCCGGGTGACGACCTCGCGCTGATGCTCGACGTAGTGCTTGACCAGCTCGAGCAGGCTCAGCGTGCGCGGGACCCCGTCGACCAGCGCGACCATGTTGATCCCGAAGCTGGTCTGCATCGCGGTTTTCTTGTAGAGGTTGTTGAGCACGACCTTCGCCGGCTGGCCGCCGCGCTTCAGCTCGATCACCAGCCGCATCCCGGAGCGGTCGGACTCGTCGCGCAGGTCGGAGATCCCCTCCAGTTTCTTGTCGCGGACGAGGTCGGCGATCTTCGTGATCAGGCCGTTGTCGCCGCCCTTCTTGACGGTGAACGGCAGCTCGGTGACGACGATCGCGTCCTTGCCCCCCTTCAGCGGCTCGACGTGGGCGCGGGCGCGCACCTTGACCGTGCCGCGGCCGGAGGCGTAGGCGTCGCGGATCCCCTCCAGGCTCATGATCCCGCCGCCGGGGAAGTCGGGGCCCTTGACGTGCTCCATCAGCCCCGCCAGGTCGATCGCCGGATCGTCGATATAGGCGGAGACCGCGGCCGAGACCTCGCGCAGGTTGTGCGGCGGGATGTTGGTCGCCATCCCCACCGCGATCCCCGACGAGCCGTTGACCAGCAGGTTGGGGAAGCGCGACGGCAGGATCCCCGGCTCCTGCGTCGATTCGTCGTAGTTGGGGACGAAGTCGACGGTGTCCGCGTCGATGTCCCGCAAGAGCTCAGTGGCGAGCCGCCCCAACCGGGCCTCGGTGTTATGGCTGACGAAGCCGTTGGTCAGGAACGAATGGTCTTCGCTGTCGACCCGGATCGAGTAGACCGGCTGCACGCCGGCGTCCGCAACGGACTCGACCTCGGCGTAGAAATAATCGCCGGTGACCAAGGGCTCGACGACCTTGCGGACCTCCGCCGAAGCGATCCGCTCCATGATCGCCGCACCGCCCTGCTCCCAACGCTCGATCCGATCCACGTTGTGTCGACGCAGCCAATCGCGCTCGGTCCAGCGGGACTCGCGGTCCGAGCGGATGTAATCGGCCACGAAGGGAACGTGGTCGCGGCTGAGTGCACGGCTCGACTCGGGGATGACCGCCAAGGCGCGCTCCAATTTCTCCTGCTTGGCGCCGAGGAAACCGACGCGCTGCGCGAAGAGGCGAGCGTCCCGCCTATTGCTGATCACGACCTTGAACTCGCCCGTCTCGTAGCGGCAGATCCGTGAGACGACGCCACTCTCGAGCAGCAGCAGCTGAACGTCGCGCGCGAGGCCCTCGCTGTACGTGGAGTAGGAGACCTGGATCGATCGCCGCGGCAGCAGTGAGGAGGAGCCGTCACCGGTGAACAGAGCCCGCAGGAAGGCCCGCTTGAACGCGCCGTCAGCGCGCCAGACGAACTCGGGCGCTCGCTTCTCACTTGCCCTACCGATGACCGAGCCGAGCTGACTCTCATTCAGAGCATCCAAGTTCTGGATGTCGAGCTCGTGAAGAATGCTGCCGGAGGCGATGCGCCGGGACGACACGTACCGCCGCCCACCGACAACAGCGTCATAAGCCGACAGAACCGCGTCGAAGAACTCCCTGTCGACATTGTTGAAGCCGGCACGCCGGTCACCGATCCAGCCCTCGGAGACGAAGGCCCCGGCGAGGAGCGCGAGCTGTGCATCGCTCCTGCTGAGCGATAGGGAGCTGGCTTCCAGGTCTCGCGGCGTGCGCGAGATGAGCACGCGGTCACCTGGCTTGACCTCCTCGAGGAGCTTCCAGAGAAGAAGAGGCACGCCCTCCATGTCGACCAGGCAGAGAACGGGGTGGTTGTGCGTGCCCGTCAGCTCATGACCCTGCGCCGTACGCAGGCGCAGGGTCGGATGATCACCGGAATGAAAGAGCTTTGACGCGTGCACCGGGCGGCCGAGACGGTCGAGCACCTCCAGGTCGATGTCGTTGTCGCTGTCCGGCTCTGCCCCATCGACCAATGAGTCGATGCGCATGGTCCCCTTCGTCGTCGCCACCCGGGTGTCGCCGGCGACGCAGTACCTCATCGCGGCTGCCGGGTCGTCGTCGATCGAGCCGAAGTTGCCCTGGCCGTCGACCAGCGTGTAGCGCAGCGAGAACTCCTGCGCCATGCGGACCAGGGTGTCGTAGATCGCCGAGTCGCCGTGCGGGTGGTACTTGCCCATCACCTCGCCGACGATGAAGGCGCACTTGCGGTAGGGGCGGGTCGGCTGCAGGCCGATGTCGTGCATCGCGTAGAGCACCCGGCGGTGGACCGGCTTGAGGCCGTCGCGCACGTCCGGCAGCGCCCGGCCGACGATCACGCTCATCGCGTAATCGAGGTAGGACGAGCGCATCTCCTTCTCGAGCTCGCGCTCCTCGATCCTGCCCGTGAGTGCCTCTAGCGCCATCTACTCACCACCCCCTAGGAACGCGAAAACCAAGCAGGTCGGGGGGTGCAGGGAGGGTGGCGAGGGGAGCGCACTAACAGTGCGTGACCCGAGGAGACCGACCGAAGACCCTGAAATGCGCCGGTTTGCAGCGTCCGCGTTTCTCGCGACTTCATACATCAAGAAACTTCACATCCTTTGCGTTGCTCTCAATGAAGTCGCGCCGGGGGCCCACCTGGTCGCCCATCAGCATCGAGAAGATCTGATCGGCGGCGGTCGCGTCGTCGAGCGTCACGCGCGCCAGGGTGCGGGTGGCCGGGTCCATCGTCGTCTCGCGCAGCTGGTCGGCGTTCATCTCGCCGAGGCCCTTGAAGCGGGTCAGCTGGACGCCGTGCCGGGCCAGCTCGATCACCGCCGGCCGCAGGGCCTGGAAGGAGAGCGCCTCTTTCGCGCGGCCGGCATAGCGCACCTCGAACGGCGCCCGGCCGACCTGCTTGAGCAGCGCCGCGTGGACCTCGGTGAATTTGCGGTAGTCGTGGTGCTCGAACAGCTCGCGCGGCAGCCGGTAGGTGCGGGCGAGGCCGCTCTTGCGTTCGACCGCCTTGACCACCAGCCCCGCCTCGGAGTCGTCGACCAGCTCGGTCTCGTAGGGCTCGCTCTCGTCCTGCCTGCCGCCGAGCACCTTGCGCGCCGAGGCGAGCGTCGCCGCCTCCTCGTCGAGCAGGCTCGACTCCTCGAGGAAGCGCACGGTCTCGTGGCCGAACTCGGCCTGCAGCGAGGAGCCCCAGCCCTCGTACTCTTTCGCCCGCCGCACGTAGCTCTGCCAGCGGCTTTTGCTCAGCTTCGTCGCCTTGCCGTTGGCGTCGGCGATCTCGAACTCCTCGAGCTTGTCGCGCAGCAACAGCTCCTCGAGTTCGGACTCGCGCTCCAGGTAGGTCTCCTGGTTGCCCTGCTTGACCCGGTAGAGCGGCGGTTTGGCGATGTAGACGTAGCCGGCGTCGATCAGCTCCGGCATCTGCCGGTAGAGGAAGGTGAGCACGAGCGTGCGGATGTGGGCGCCGTCGACGTCGGCGTCCGTCGCCATGACGATTTTGTGGTACCTGGCGTCCTCGAGGTTGAACTCCTCGTGCACGCCGGTGCCGATCGCCGTGATCAGCGCCTGCACCTCGTTGTTGGCGAGGACCTTGTCGATCCGGCTCTTCTCGACGTTGATGATCTTGCCGCGCAGCGGCAGCACCGCCTGCGTCGAGCGGTCGCGCGCCTGCTTCGCCGAGCCGCCGGCGGAGTCGCCCTCGACCACGAAGAGCTCGGCGTCGCGCGGGTCCTTGACCGTGCAGTCGGCGAGCTTGCCGGGCAGGGTCGAGTTCTCCAGCGCCGACTTGCGCCGCGTCAGGTCGCGCGCTTTGCGCGCCGCGTCCCGCGCCCGCGAGGCGTCGATCGCCTTGGTGATGATGCGCCGCGCGTCGCCCGGGTTCTCCTCGAGGAACTCGGCCAGCTTGCGGTTGACCGTCTCCTCGACCAGCCCGCGGATCGGCGGGTTGCCCAGTTTGGTCTTCGTCTGCCCCTCGAACTGCGGGTCGTGCAGCTTGACCGAGATCACCGCGGTCAGCCCCTCGCGCACGTCCTCGCCGCCGAGGTTGCCGTCCTTCTCTTTGAGGATGCCTTTGCTGCGGGCGTAGGCGTTGAGCGTCCGCGTCAGCGCCGCGCGGAAGCCGGAGAGGTGCGAGCCGCCCTCGTGGGTGTTGATGTTGTTGGCGAAGCTGAAGATCGACTCCTGGTAGGAGTTGTTCCACTGCATCGCCACCTCGACCTGGCCCTCCTCCTCGTCGCCCTCGAAGAAGATCGTCTTGCGGTGCAGGGTGTCCTTGTTCTCGTTGAGGTGGCGGACGAAGTCCTCGATCCCGCCGTCGTACTGGAAGCTGACGCTGTTGGTCTGCCCGCGCTCGTCGACCAGCTCGATCTTCAGCCCGCGGGTCAGGAAGGCGGTCTCGCGCAGCCGCTCGGCCAGCGTCTGGAAGTCGAACTCGACCTCGTCGAACACCTCGGGGTCGGGCTGGAAGGTGATCGTCGTGCCGTGGTCCTTGCTGGCGGCGCCCTTGGCGAGGTCGGCCTGCGGCTTGCCGCGCTCGTAGTCCTGCGTCCAGACCGCGCCGTCGGTGCGGATTTCGAGATGCAGGCGCTCGGAGAGCGCGTTGACGACGGAGACGCCGACGCCGTGCAGGCCGCCAGAGACCTTGTAGCCGCCACCGTCGCCGAACTTGCCGCCGGCGTGGAGGACGGTGAGCACGACCTCGGCCGCCGGCCGTCCCTCCTTCTCCATCGTCCCGACCGGGATGCCGCGGCCGTCGTCGCTGACGGTGCAGCTGTCGTCTGGGTGCAGGACCACCCGGACTTCGTCGCAGTGGCCGGCCAGCGCCTCGTCGACCGAGTTGTCGACGACCTCGTAGACCAGGTGGTGAAGACCGCGCGGCCCGGTCGAGCCGATGTACATCCCCGGCCGCTTGCGCACGGCTTCGAGGCCCTCCAGGACGGTGATGTCCTCGGCCCCGTAGGAGCCGTCTTTGTTCGCCTTCTTCGCGCCGGCGCTCTTCTTCTCGTCAGCCAACTGGTCCCTTCCGCGTTTCAAAGAAAACCCCGACCATATGGCGCCGTCGGCGCCCCGGTCGGGGCAATCGATCGAGTTGACATAAGGATACCAGTTCGGGCTCCCGGAACTCCTGGTTCAGTCTAAAAAAAGGCCTGCAAATAAGCGCAAAAGTCGGCGACTCTCAGGCGTCTTCCACACGGAAGCGCAGTGCCCGTGGCGCTGCGGCGCCGAGGCGCTCGCGCAAGCCCTCGAGCAACTGCTCCTGCATCAGGTCGAGCTCCTCGGCCCAGACCGCGTCGGCGCAGGCGACCGTGACCTCGCCGGCGCGTTCGGAAGCCGGCTGGGCGACCGCCGCGATCCGCTCGCCCGCGACCTCCGTCCAGACCGACTGCAGCGCCGCGAGCCCCGTCTGCGGGGCCACCCGCTCGAGCGCCGAGCGGAAGGCGCCCGCCGCCGGCCGCGGGGCGGGGCGCCGGCTCACGCCGCCGCCGATCTGACAACCCGCAGCGGCATCCGCACGACGTGGCCGCGAGCGGCGCTGGGCACCGACTCGTCAGCCGCTGCGGTGATCAGGACCTGCCCGCCGTCGCCGAGGCGCTCGACCAGGCGCTCGCGGCGCTGCGGGTCGAGCTCGCTCATCACGTCGTCGAGCAGCAGCAGAGGCGTGACCCGGCGAGCCGCCAACAGCGCCTCGCGCTCGGCGAACAGGAGGGCGAGCAGAGCGGCGCGCTGCTGGCCCTGCGAGCCGTAGCGCCGCAACGACTTGTCAGCGAGGCAAATCTTCAGCTCGTCGAGGTGCGGGCCCCAGGAAGTGCGCCCGAGCCGCAGATCGGCCTCGCGACGCTCGAGCAACCCGGCGCGGATCTCATCCGCCGTGCCCGCCGCCCGCGGCGCGTACTCCAGCGACGCGGCCCCGGGCAGCCCGAGATCCGCCGCCGCCGAGGCGAACGGCGCGGCGAGCTCGGCAACCGCCTCGGCCCGGGCCGCCACCAGCGCCGCGGCGACCTCGGCGAGCCCCTGGTCCCAGACGCCGAGGTCCCCCCCGCCCTGCCCGGCGGCGTGCCGCGCGAGCAGGGCGTTGCGCTGTGCGAGCACCTGGCCGTAGCGCCGCCGAAGCGGCGCCCGGGAGGGCCGGCGGGCGGCGACGTAGCGGTCGAGGTGGGCGCGCCGCTCGCCCGGCGGCCCCTTGATCAGCGCCAGCCGGTCGGGAGAGAAGACCGCGACCGGCGGCCTGTGGCGCGCGATCTCCGCCGGCTCGGCGGGGCTGCCGTCGAGCAGGTGGCGCCGGCCTTCGCCGCGACTGACCGAGGCGAGCAGGCGGTGCTCGGCGCCGTCCCCGTCGCGCACCAGCGCCTCCGCCCGGGCGAGCTGCTCGCCGAAGGGGATCAGCTCGCGCCGGTCCGAGGTGCGAAAGGAGCGCCCGGTGAGGGCAAAGTAGAGCGCCTCGAGCAGGTTGGTCTTGCCGGCGCCGTTAGGGCCGATCAGACTGACGACCCCCTCGTCCAGCTCGACCCGCGCGGCGGCGAGGCTGCGCAGCGGTCGCGCTTCGACGGCGGCGACCAGCACTAGGTACCAGGCCCGGCCGCCATCCGCTAGACGTTGAGCCGGATCGGCATCACGAGGTAGCGGAAGTCTTCGTTGTCGACCGGCTGCAGCAGCCCCGGCCGCAGCGGCGAGATCAGCCGCAGCATCACCTCGTCGCCGGCGACGCTCTCGATCCCGTCGCGCAGGAACTCCGGGTTGAAGCCGATCTCCAGCGGCTCGCCCTCGAAGGCCGCCGGCATCGTCTCCTCCGCGTCGCCGACGTCCGGGGTCGAGGCGGAGACCTTGAGCTCGCCCGGCGCGAAGGCGAGCCGCAGCGGAGCGTTGCGCTGCGCCAGCTGGCTGACCCGCCGGGCGACGTCGAGGAATTCGCCCCGCGGAAGGCGCACGTCGTGCTCGTAGGACTCCGGCAGGAGCTGTCGAAAGTTGGGGAACTGGCCGTCGATCAGCCTCGTGTTGAGGAGGATGCCCCCTGCCCTGAAGAGCGCCTGGTTGGAGAGCAGGCTGACCGCGACCTCGCCGGCCTCCTCGCCGCCGACCAGGCGGCCGAGCTCGCGCAGCGCCTTGGCCGGGATGTTGGCCTCGAGCTCGCCGCCGATCGGGCTCTCCAGCTCGGTCCGCTTGACCGCCAGCCGGTAGGAGTCGGTGGCGACCATCGTCATCTCCTGCCCGGAGGCGTTGACGAGCACGCCGGTGAGCACGGGCCGCATGTCGTCGCGCGAGGCCGCCCGCGCGACCAGGTCGACCGTCTCGGCCAGCGCCGGCGCCGGGATCTTCAGCGGCTGCTCGCCCTCGTCGGGGAGGTGGGGAAAGTCCTCGGCCGGCAGCGTCCGCAGGTGAAAGCTGGAGCCGCCGCTGCGGATCTCGACGTCGCGCTCGGACTCGCGCAGCTCGATCTCCACGCTCTCGTCGCCGAGCGAGCGAGCGAGCTCGGCGAGCAGCCGGCCCGGCAGCAGGGCGGTCCCGCCGCCGCCGATCTCCGCCTGCATCTCCGTGCGCAGGCCCATCTCGCCGTCGGTCGCGGTCAGCGCGACGCTGCTGTCGGAGGCGCTGAGGAGGATCCCGGAAAGCGCTTGGGTCGCGGCGCGGGTGGAGACGCCTCGCGAGACGACGGAGAGCTTGGAGACGAGCTCGGTTCGTTTGGTGGTCAGCTTCAAATGACTGATGTCCTCTTGAGTTGGGTTAGTGCCTGTGGAAACTGCCAGAGCCGGCGGATTTCTGCATGCCTAGGCGGATCTCGGCCTGTGGACGCGGTTGGGGAAAACGCTGATTCTTACAGCGGCGACGGAGGTCAAGACGGTTTCGGGGAGGGGCTGTGGACAGCGCCGCGCAGATCGGCGACCTGGCGGGCGAGCTCGGCGTCCTCGCTGAGGCTCGTTTCGATCCGACGCAGGGAGTTGAGCACGGTCGAGTGGTCGCGGCCGCCGTAGAGGCGCCCGATCTGGGGCAGCGAGAGGTCGGTCGCCTCGCGGGTCAGCAGGATCGCGACCTGGCGGGCGCGAAGCGGCGTCGCGGCGCGGCTGCCGCCGACCAGCTCGGCGCGGGAGATGCCGAAGGCGGCGGACACCCGCTGCTGGATCTGCTCGACGGTGGTCGGCTCGCTAGGGGTCCCGCGGTGGGGGATCAGCTCGGCGATCAGCTCCGGGCTGAGCGGCTTGGCGGTCAGCGAGGCGTGGGCGATGACCTTGGTCAGCGCTCCGTGCAGTCGCCGCACGTTGGCGTCGATCCGGCGCGCGAGCTCGCTCAGCGCGTCGTGGTCGCCACTGTCGAGGCCCGCCTCGCCGGCCAGCCGGCGCAGGACGGTGAGCCGGGTGGCGAGGTCGGGCGCCTCGACCGGGATCGTCAGGCCCCACTCGAAGCGGTCGCGCAGGCGGGCCTCGAGCGTCGAGAGCTCGCTCGGCAGGCGGTCGGCGGATAGCACGAGCTGGCTGCCCCCCTCGTACAGGGCGTTGAAGGTGTGGAAGAACTCCTCTTCGGTGTGCTGCTTGCCCTGCAGGAACTGGACGTCGTCGACGAGCAGCACGTCGAGGTCGCGGTAGCGGTTCTTGAACCGCTCGGCGCCGCTCGAGCGCAGCGCGGCGACGAACTCGTTGGTGAACCCCTCGGCCGTCGTGTAGCGGACGCTGAGCCCGGGCGCGTTGGCGCGCAGGTAGTTGGCGATCGCGCCGAGCAGGTGGGTCTTGCCGAGGCCCGGCGGGCCGTGCAGGAAGAGCGGGTTGTAGGCCTCGGAGGGCGTCTCGGCGACCGCCAGCGCTGCGGCGTGGGCGAGGCGGTTGCCCTCGCCGATGACGAAGCGCTCGAAGCTGTAGTTGGGGTTCAGCTCGACCGCCGCCGCTTCGGGCCCGGGGCTCGTCGCCCCTGGCGCCGCGAAGGCGACCTCGGTCAGCGAGGAGCCGGCCGCCTCCAGCGCTTCGCCGAGCAGCGCTCGGTAGCGGCGCTCGACCCAGGTCTGGATGCCCTCGGGGGCGGTCAGGAAGAGCGTCTGGCCCTGCGCGCCGACCGGCCGCAGCGGCTCGAGCCAGATCTCGAAGGTCGACCGGGGCACCGCCCGGCGGAGGTGAGCGCGCACCTCGTCCCAGAGAGTCTCGAGGTTCTGTTCGGAGGGGTCCGCGGGCACCGGCGAGCGACGATAGCGACGGTCGTCGGGCGCGATTCGGGGGCTCTCGCAAATGCCGCAGAAATGATTTCCGGGCCGGCCCCCGACCGTCGGCGGCACGTCCGTATACTGCGACGGCCAATGAAGCGCACCTACCAGCCGAAGAGGCGAAAGCGGGCGAAGACGCACGGCTTCCGAGCGCGCATGCGGACGCGCGGCGGACGCGCGATCCTCAAGCGACGCCGCAGCAAAGGCCGGAAGCGGCTCACGCCGTAGACATGGCAAAGCGACGCCGGCTCTCGCGCAGTCGCGAGTTCGACCGCGTCTATCGCGACGGCGCCTCGCATGCCACCCGCTATCTCGTGCTCTACAGCTTCCCCCGCAAGAACGAGGACGCCGGTGAGATCCGGCTCGGCGTCTCGGTGAGTCGCAAGGTCGGCGGCTCGGTCGACCGCAACAAGGTCAAGCGCACCCTGCGCGAGGCGTTCTGGGAGCTCTCCGACCGCGTGCCCGAGGCGCATGACTTCGTCGCCGTCGCACGGCCGGAAATCGGCGGCCTGATCGAGCGCGAGGGGACGGCCGGTGTGCGGGCGAGCCTCGAAGAGGCGCTGTCGCACACGTCGCCCGGGGGGCGTTCCACGTGAAACGCGTCGCGCTCGCACCGATCTCCGCCTACCAGCGCTGGGTGTCGCCGGCGCTGCCGCGGCGCTGCCGCTACGAGCCGACCTGCTCGGCCTACGCAGCCGAGTCGATTCGGCGCTACGGCCTGCGCGGCATCCTCCTCGCCTCCTGGCGCGTTCTGCGCTGCAATCCCTTCAGCCACGGGGGATTCGATCCCGTCCCCGAGCGCTTCACCCTGCGCGTCGGGCCCGTCGATCCGAGCGAGTATCACCGCCGCCACGGGGCGCGCACGTGATCCCGGCCGCCGACATCCTGCAGCCGCTGGTCGACGTCGCGAACAGCGTCCTCGAATTCTTCCACGACAACGTCGGCCTCAGCTGGGGGATGTCGATCATCGCGCTGACGGTCTGCACGCGGGCGATCCTGATCCCGCTGACCTACAAATCGCTGAAGGGGATGCGTGCGCTGCAGGCGCTGCAGCCGCAGCTGAAGGAGATCAAAGAGAAGTACAAGAACGACCAGCAGCGCATGCAGCAGGAGATGATGGCGTTCTACAAAGAGAACAAAGTCAACCCCTTCGCCTCCTGCATTCCGCTGATTGCGCAGCTGCCGGTTTTCATCACGCTCTTCCACGTGCTGCGCAACGAGCTCCCGGCCGACATCGGCTGCGAAGCGGGGCACTGCGGCAGCGAAGCGTCCTTCCTCTTCATCCACGACCTGACGGCGAAGGCGACCGGCGGCGAACTGATCGCGCTGCTGATCCTCTACGTCGGCACGCAGCTGGTCTCCGGCATGGTGATGGCGGTTACGGCCGACAAAAGTCAGCGGACGATGATGTTCGTCCTCCCCTTCGTCTTCGTCCCCTTCATCATCAGCTTCCCGGCCGGGCTCGTCCTCTACTGGATCACGACGAACTTCTGGACGATCGGCCAGCAGTACGCGCTCAAGCGCTTCATCCCGGCGCCGGCGGTGCCCACTCCGGCCCAGGTGGCAGCAGCGAAGCCACCTCCGCCACCGCCCAAGAAGAAGAAGCGGCGACGCTAGGCAAGCCCCGGTGGCCCCGGGTGGTGCCGGCTGTGATCGAGCGAGCGCAGCGAGCGAAGTTAGGCAGGTTTCGAGGGCCTTCCCCACCTCCCCCGTTGAGACCAACGTCGGGAGCCCCCACGTACAGCTCTCGCTCGAATAGGGTGGGAGCTGTGAGTGGAGATGGAGCATGGCCGGAGGCGCCTGCCGATCGGGTTCGGGAGCTGATCGAAGGGGTCCTCGAGGAGCTCGACCTCGAAGGGGAGGTCGAGATTCGGGAGGACGAGGAGCGGATCGAAGCGGAGGTCGTCGGGGACGAGGACCTCGGGCTGCTGATCGGCAAGCGCGGGCAGACGATCGACGCGCTCCAGTTGCTCTGCTTCCAGGCCGCCTTCCGCGGGTTGCGCGACCGCAAGCGGGTGGTCCTCGATGCGGCCGGCTATCGCGAGCGGCGCAAGGAGGTGCTGACGGCGCGCGCCGACCGGGCTGCGGACCAGGCGCTGGACCGCAACGTCAGCGTCGAGATGGACCCGATGAGCGCCCAGGAACGGCGCGTCGTCCACGAACACCTCAAAAAGCGCTCGGGCATCGAGACCTTCAGCGAAGGGGACGAGCCGCGGCGTTGCGTCGTGGTCGCGCCTCTGGTGTCCGAGTAGAGGGCGTCCCGGTAGGGGTTCCACTTAACTTTTTCGGTGGATCCGTCAGAGGCTGACGCCCGTGGGCGCTCGACGAAGAAGTACAAGACGTTCCACCCCTACCGGGACGCCCTCCAGTGAGCAGCGGGAAAGGCTCGACCACGTCCTTTCTTTGCTTGAAAAGGAGAAAGCTTCGGTCAGCTCTGTTACGGAGCGGGAGCGTGCCTGGGCAGTGCACGTCGAGGACAGCCTCACGGGGCTCGAGGTGGAGGAGCTGCGGAAGGCCCGGCGAATCGCGGATATTGGCTCTGGGGCTGGGTTTCCGGGCCTCGTGCTGGCGGTCGCCATGCCTCAGGCCCAGGTGGACCTGATCGAGTCGGTGGGCCGCAAGTGCGAGTTCATCCAGCGCGCGATCGAGGTGGCCGAGATTCCCAATGCAACCGTCCGCAACGCCCGCTCCGAGGACCTCGCTTCCGGTGAGCTGCGCGACTCCTACGACGCCGTAACCGCCCGAGCCGTGGGCCGCCTCTCGACCCTCGCCGAGCTCGCCTCCCCCTTGCTCCATGAGGGCGGCGTCCTCGTCGCCTGGAAGGGCAAACGCGATCCCGATGAGGAGCAACAGCTCGACCGCGCCTCCGAGCAACTGGCTATGCACCCGGAGCAAATCCTCGACGTAGGCGACCGCGCCGGCAGCAAGCACCGCCACCTCCACATCCTGCGCAAGCTCGGCCCGACTCCCGCCGACCTCCCCCGGCGCCCCGGAATGGCCAAGAAGCGCCCCCGTGGTTAAGCGTCCTGCGAAAGGGGTCGGGAGTTGCCCCGGAAGTGCCTCGCGAAGCGGCGCCCCGGCGGACTACCCCGGGCTGCCCGCAGGGCAGCTCCAAATTCACGAGCGAGCGCAGCGAGCGAAGTTAGGCACTTCCGGGGCAACTCCCGACCCCGACCCCTCGAACCCTCAGCCGAATAACCTCCGCCATCCATGGGCCTCGTCTACGCAGTGGCGAACCAGAAGGGCGGCGTCGGCAAGACGACGACTGCGGTGAACCTGACCGCCTGCGTAGCCGCCGCCGGCTCGCAGACCCTGCTCGTCGACCTCGACCCCCAGTGCAACGCGACGGTCGCCCTGGGCGGCGACCGCGACGCGCACCCCTCCTCCTACGACTGCCTGATCGGCGACGTATCCGTGGCCGAGGCGGCCCGGCCGGCGGGCCCCGACAACCTCTGGCTGGTGCCCGCCAACCGCGACCTCGCCGGCGCCGCGGTCGAGCTGCCGCGGATGGAGGGCTCGGAGACGCGGCTGCGCGAACGGCTGGGACCGGTGCGCGAGCGCTTCGCCTTCACGATGCTCGACTGCCCGCCGTCGCTCGGGCCGGTCAGCGTCAACGCGCTGGTCGCCGCCGACCGGGTGATCGTGCCCGTGCAGGCCGAGTACCTGGCGCTCGAGGGATTGATCCAGTTCCTCGACACGCTGGGGATGATCCGTCGCGAGCTCAACCCGGCGCTGAACGTGTCGGGTCTGTTGATCACCATGCACGACGAGCGCACGCGCCTCGCCCAGGACGTCGAGCGGGAGCTGCGCGAGCATTTCCCCGAAATGGTCTTCGATACCGTCATCCCGCGCAGCGTCAGGGTCGCCGAGGCGCCGAGCTATGGGCTGCCGGTCACCGAGCACGCTCCGTCCTCACGCGGCGCGGACGCCTACCAGGCGCTGGCGAGGGAGCTGGCGAAGCGTGGCTGACGCGGCGAAGAAAGGCAAGGCCAAGCGCGGCATGGGCCGCGGCCTCGCCGCGATCCTGCCGGAGAGCGCGCCGGGCGGCGACGTCGGCGACCTGCGCGAGCTGCCGGTCGCGCTGATCAAGCCGAACCCCAAGCAGCCGCGGACGCAGTTCGACCCCGAGGCGCTCGCCGGACTCGCCTCTTCGATCGAGACCAGCGGCGTCGTACAGCCCTTGCTGGTGCGACCCCTGCACGACGGCAGCTACGAGCTGATCGCCGGCGAGCGGCGCTGGCGCGCCGCGCAGCAGGCCGGCCTGGAGAAGGTGCCGGCGGTGGTGCGCGACTCCGAGCAGGCGGAGCGGCTGCAGGTGGCGCTGATCGAGAACATGGTCCGCGAGAACCTCAACCCGGTCGAGGAGGCGCGCGCCTGCGCCGCCCTGGTCGAGGACCTCGGCCTCTCCAAAGAGGAGCTCGCGCGCCGCGTCGGCCGCAGCCGGCCCGCCGTCTCCAACCTGATCCGGCTGCTTGACCTTCCCGACGAGGCGCTCGAGCTGCTCGAGTCGGGCGAGCTCAGCGAGGGTCACGGGCGCGCCCTGCTGGGAGCTTCCGGCAACGACGCCCGCCGCCGTCTCGCCCGCGATGCCGCGCGCGGCGGCTGGTCGGTGCGCGAGACCGAGAACAGGGTTAAGCTGGCTGGCCGGCCAAAAGCCGCGGGCCGCGGTGGCGCGAAGCTCAGCGCCGAGGAGTCCGCGGCGATGCGCGAGGCGGCCGACAAGCTCGAGACGGCGCTCGGCCACGAGGTCAAGGTGCGGCCGCGCGGGGGGGAGGTGGCGGTCGAGATCCGCCTCGCCGACCTCGACGAGGCCCTGGCCCTGGCCGCTATCATCGGCCGCGGCTCGGGCGATTAGCTCAGTTGGTTAGAGCGCGTCTCTGATAAGGACGAGGTCCCTGGTTCGAATCCAGGATCGCCCACTGCCGCGTTTCAGTGTCCCGCATTGGTGCAGTGAATCTCCACGAGTTGAAGCGGCTCGGGAGAGATCGTCACCGTCTGGGCGCAAACTGCGTTGCTCACCACGAAAACCCCATAGCAGCCGGTTTCGAGGGCGAATGGGGTCAGCTGGTTTCCATCGTTGACGCTCCGGGAGGCGACTACCTGCTGATTCCGGCTTATGACGATCGCGCAGTCGCCCTGCAGGTCGGAAGCCCGCACCACAACCCGCGCCGGTGGACCGGGGGTTTGATCGGAGGTGAGCGCATCGTGGACACTGATGCCTGCTCCAACGAGATCGACGAGCGCAATCGCGTCACCAGAAGGGCGCCGAGTCCGAAGACCATGCCGACCAGAGCTCGGGGTAGGAGCTCGGATGCCGACAGGGTCGACGCGGCGATCAATACGCCGATATTGAGAACGAAGAAGTACTCTGAGCGACGCCAGTTCAGATCGACCTGGAATCGGTACTCCTCGATCGCTAGGCGGTATTGCTCAGCGAGGTCGGGCGCCTCGGCCTTCATCGCCCGAGATCGTGGCCGAATCTATCGAATAGCTGCCGGAAGGTGGGGGTGAACTCGTCGGGCCGTTTGCGAATCGCCTCGCCGACTCTCTCGAGGGTCCAGTACTTCAGTGCACCAATGTGCCCCGGCTCTCGGATCTCGGGGATCTCGGGCCGCCCGTCGTTACACCCGTGGAGAGGCGTCGCAGATCGTCGGCGAGCTCGCCCGTTTACAGCTTCGACAGCCGCTGGGCTCCCTGAGCGCCGCCTCGCCGACGCTGCTCGACCTTCTCGCCCGCGCGGAACGCCATGTGGCGGAACGCCGCCGTCAAGGTTTCCGATTCGGATAGACGAGGCCACTGGCCCTGGAAGTCGCTTCCAGGGCCAACTGGGCTCGTTCCTATAATTGGCATCCACCCTCGGCTCGGAGAGCGGAATTTTGCAGCAGATGCAGATCTACGGGGTCAGCTTCGACATGGTCGGCAAGCAGCCGATCGTCTTGTTGAAGACCGTCGACGGCAACCAGTTCCTGCCGATCTGGATCGGGCATCCCGAGGCCGCGGCGATCCTGATGAAGCTGCAGGGCGCATCGACGCCGCGGCCGATGACCCACGACCTGCTCTCCGACATGCTCGAGCAGCTCGAGGCGAGGTGCGTGCGGGTCGCCGTCACCGAGCTGCGCGACAACACCTTCTACGCCTCGATCACGGTCTCCGTCAACGGCTCGGAGCTGGAGATCGACTCCCGCCCCTCCGACGCCCTGGCGCTCGCCGTCCGCGTCTCGGCGCCGATCTTCGCCGCCGAGGAGGTAATCGAGGAGTCGGCGATCGAGTTCGAGCACGAGGTCGAGGACACCGAGGAGGTCGTCGACAAATTCAAAGAGTTCCTCGACGAGGTGACCCCCGACGACTTCGCCGAGGGAAGCTCCTAGACCGCGGCGGGCTTTAGCGCGAGGTCCAGAATTTTCTCGACCAGCTGCTCGAACGAGAGGCCAGCCGCCTCGGCGGCCTGGGGGAGCAGGCTGGTGTCGGTGAGGCCGGGGATCGCGTTGACCTCGAGCACCTGCGGGCCGTCCTGGCCGAGGATCAGGTCGACCCGCGAGAAGCCCGAGCAACCGAGCACCTCGTAGGCGCCCAGCGCAGCCTCCCGCACGGCCGCCGCGTCGCCCTCGCTCAGCTCGGCCGGGCAGGCAAACTCGGTGCGGCCGATCTCGTAGCGGGCCTCGAAGTCGTAGCGGTCCCCTTCGGCGGGGATCACCTCGACGATCGGCAGCGGCTGCTCGCCGAGCACGCTGACCGCCAGCTCGCGCCCCTCGACGAAGCGCTCCAGCAGCACCCGCTCGTCGTAGCTGAAGGCCGAGACCAGCGCCTCGGGCACCTCGAACCAGTCGGCGGCGAACTTGATCCCGAGCGAAGAGCCGCCGCGGCTCGGCTTGACCACGAGCGGGAAGCCGAGCCGCTGCTCGAGGTCGCCGAGCGCATCGGCCGCGCCGAGCTCGCGGAACGCCGTCTCGTTGAAGGCGAACCAGTCAGGGGTCGGCACGCCGGCGCCGCGCAGCTCGTGCTTGGCCAGAACCTTGTCGATGCAGCGAGTGCAGGCCGCGACGCCGGG
>Ga0210120_1000033_pt1 | contig 34563 bp, 38 predicted proteins | sample Goodyear_PhragA__FD_184868 | JGI IMG/M metagenome (GOLD analysis project Ga0210120, IMG submission 184868) | Wetland microbial communities from San Francisco Bay, California, USA, that impact long-term carbon sequestration - Goodyear_PhragA_D2... | ecosystem: Environmental > Aquatic > Marine >... | reverse complement strand
CGGACACCGGACACGGGACCGGCCGGGCGAGCGTCTACTCGTCGCCCAGCGGCCTGACGATCAGTCCGAGCTGGTACGCCTGGCGCACCGCGTCGGCGCGGTTTTTCGCGCCGAGCTTGCGGTAGACGTTCGTCAGGTGGAACTTCACGGTCTGCTGGGTGACCCAGAGCTCCTTCGCGATCTCGTCGTTCGACTTCCCTTTCGCGAGCTCGGTGAGGATCGAGATCTCCCGGTCGGTGAGGCCGGCCGCCTTCGCACCGCTCGGCACCGAGCTCTCGGTCGCCCCCACCGTCGAGAAGACCGTGCCGTTCGCCACCTGGCGCAGGGTCGAGGGCAGGTCGCTCGGGTCGACCGTCTTGAGCACGTACGCGCTCGCGCCGCGGCGCAACGCCCCGTCGATCAGATCCTGCGTCGTCGACGCCGACAACATGACGACCTTGACGTCCGGGTAGCGCCGCCGGATCTCCTCGAGGCACTGGAGGCCGTCCATGTTCGGCATGCGGACGTCGAGCACGACGAGGTCCGGGTTCGTCTGCCCGACGAGCGGCAGGACCTGGGCCCCGTTCTGCGTCTCACCGACTACCTCGAACCCCCCGTCCTCGTCGAGGGCCCGACGGATTCCGTCGAGCATCAGGCGATGGTCGTCGGCGAGGAGCACGCGCATCACGCCGTAAGTGTCGCAAAGACGCCCGACGGCGGGGCGTCCCCCATGCGCGGCAGAGGTGGTGACCGTGTGTCACTCGGACGAGGCATGGCGCCCCTCCGATGGGTGACCTAGCGTTCGAGTCAGGCAACGCAAGGAGGGGGAGATGGGCACGGCGAGGCAGCAGGAGATCCGCATCCAGGCGCTTGGGCTGATCGCTCTCGTGGTGCTGTCCAGCGTCATGGTGCTCTCCGCCGCGGTGGCGTTCGGCGGAAAATGGCACTTCCAGATTCCGGGGACCGCCGTGCCTCAGGACGTGGGCGGCGCGTCCGCCACCTACCAGCAGCGCTGACACCCGGGCTACCTCGGGACCGATGCGCCCGCCGGGCCGCGGCGAACGATCTCCACGCGCGGCGGCGAGACGCTCAGTGTGAGGCGCAGGTCGACCCAGGTGAGGTTGTTCTTCTCGTTCGACTCGCGGAACCAGCCGCCGGGGTCGGCGGTCGCCCAGAGCCGGTAGACGCCGTCGGCCAGTCCGGTCACGTCGAGGCGCTGGTCGGGGAGCGCCCAGGAGTACGGGTCCGACCAGCCCGGCGAGATCCCCATCGTGAACTCGAGCGCGTCCCGGCCGTTGCAGCTCGTGACGGGAAACCGGGCACGGGGCGGTGCGTCCGGGGGCTGAACGAGCAAGGGCTTCTGGTCGAAGAAGCAGAAGCCGACCTTGTCGTACGTCCGCAGCCGCCGCGTCGAGCCGGGGCGGGTCAGCCAGTAGGACGCGCCCATGTGGACGTGCCAGTGGTTGTGCCCGTGGCCGCCCCAGACGACGTCTCCCGGCGTGATCGTCTCGCTCAGCGATCCGTCCGGCTCGTCGAAGCGCTGCGAGACGCGCCATCCGCCGCGACGGTCGGCACGGACGGCATGGATGATCAGCGCCCCGCGCCCGACGTTCGCCGGGGCGGCCGTGAACGACAGGTACTCGGCATCGCGGCCGACGGCCTCGCTCGCGGCGATCTCGCTCAGCGGAGACATCGCGAGGTCGGGGAGCGCGGGCGACCTCGGCGCCGGCAGCGGGTCGGGGAGCGCCGCCGAGCGCATCGTCCAGGCGACCGCCGCGATCACGCCGACCACCGGGATCCCGACGAGGAATCCAAGGAGCAGGCGGCGTGGCACAGGAACCAAGGGTAGCCGTGAGCCCGGAAAGCCCTGTCCGCCGGTTAGGGGGGGCGGACCTACCCGAACGAGGGAGTGTCATCACCCTTCAGAGCCATAAGATCCGATCCAGAGTGCCGGTCGTTCCCGCGGCTTCCATGGGTCGCCCGGCAGCAATGAGAGGGGAAAGGGTGGATCACATGGTCAAGCGATCGAGAAGGGTTGCGCTCGCCTCGGGGCTGGTGGGCCTCGTGGCGCTGCTCGCGCTCATGATCGCCGGCGCAGCGACAGCGGACCAGGGCTACGACGGCCCCGCGAAGCAGGTCTACGAGGCCGGCAACCCAACGTGTCCGGCGGGCCTCGCCGATGCCGGCAGCACGAAGATCGACAACAGCGAGCTCCAGGCCGGTTACACCGACGGCCGCATCCGCATCACGCGTCGTGGGCTCGTCAACGGCATCGACTCGTTCGACTGGGAGATCGTCGACCACAGCGTCGACGTCATGGCCGTCATCGTGAAGGGCGGCGACGGCGCCTACGTCTACTTCTACGACGCGCTCGGTGGAAGCTGGGGCGACAGCAACCTCGCGCCTCCGCTCAACGGCGGGGATCAGCCGCCGCAGATCAGCCACGCCGAGTTCTGCTACGACCCGAAGGAAGCCCCGAATCCGGAGCTGAAGGTCGAGAAGTCGGCCGGCGGGACGTCTCAGATCACGCACAGCTGGGCGGTCGACAAGCAGGTCAAGGTCGCCGGCGCGGCGGACTCGACGTACGCCGACAACAAGGTCCTCAACCTGCCGGACGGCGGCAGCGGCTCCGTCACCTGGAAGGTGACGGTCACGCACTCGCAGGTTCAGACGTACGCCGTCAGCGGGACGATCACGGTCACGAACGAGGGCGAGGTCGACGTCTCCGGCGTCGACGTCTCGGACTCGATCCCCGGCGCCGTCATCGACTGTGCCGGGCATGGCAGCACGGGCATCACCGTGCCGGCCAACGGCTCGGTCGAATGCGACTACAGCGTCACCCCGGGCTCGGCGGTGGAGAACAACACTGCCACCGCGTCATGGGGCTCGGGCAGCTCGGCGTCCGACACGGCGACAATCCAGTGGGCCGACCCGACCGAGGTCGGCACTCCCGCCTCGGTCGTCGACGACGGCGACGTCGACGCGACGATCGACACCGGCGACCTGACGGACAACCAGTGGACGACGACCTACGACGAGCGGTGGACGTGCTCGAACGGCACGCCGTCGCCGAACAACGGCCGGACGAACACTGCGGTCGTCACGTGGGACGGCGGGTCGGACTCGGACAGCGCGAGCGTTCAGGTCGGCTGTGGCAAGACTCCGCCTCCGCCGCCTCCGCCGCCTCCGCCTCCGCACGGGCCGGAGTCGATGGACCTCCAGATCGTCAAGGACGCGACTCAGCACGTGGAGCTCGCCGGCGGTCAGGCGGACATCGCCTACACGGTGGTCGTGAAGAACAACGGGCCGAACCAGGCGCACAACGTCGTGGTCTCGGACGCGGCGCCTGGCGGCGTCACGTTCCTCGCGGTCACCACCCAGCCGGTCGGCGGGAACTGCACGGTCACCGCCGCGACGCTCGACTGCACCCTGGGGACGCTCGGCCCGGGCGTCGCGCGGACGATCGGCGTCTCCGCTCGCGTCACCCAGACCGGGACCTACACCAACTGCGCAACGGTCACGGGTGAGGGTGGCGACACGAACTCGGCGAACAACACCGACTGCGCGGAGACGGTCGTGACGGCCCCCGCGGTGCAGCCGGTCACGCCGCCGTTCACGCCGCCGGTGACGCCGAAGCCGAAGCCGAAGCCGAAGCCCAAGCCCGCGGCGAACCTGTGCCGCATCCTCAAGGTCAACACGAAGATGGTGAAGGCCAACGGGCACAAGCACGGGATCGTCGCGAGGGTGACGCGCTCGCGGAACCCGGTGAAGGGCGTCAAGGTCCGGTTCAAGGGCGCCGGGGTGTACAAGTCGGCGCTGACGAACAAGAAGGGCGTCGCTCGGATCACGGTCAGGACCAACAAGGCCGGGATCATCCGGGTGAACATCGTCAACAAGAAGGCGTGCAACACTGCTCGCATCGGCGTTGTCGGTGTGTTCCAGCCTCCGGTCACGGGTTAGGGGAATCCCCCGGGCCGGCACTCGGTCGGCGCTCCCGGGCCAGTCCCGGGGGCGCCGGCGCCTCGGGGGAGAAGGTCAGCGGGGCCGCAAGGCCCCGCCGGCCGTTCCGGGACCGGCCACAGGTGGGGGATGGGACCCCTCTTTCGAGGCATGCTGCCTACCCCAGACGACACTACAGTTGGAAACATGAAGCGGGTGTTCGCGAGAGCGGTGCTCGCCGTCGCGCTCGTGGCGGCGGTGGCCGGACCGGCCGCGCAAGGGGGCGGCAAGACACCGCTCTCGCCGCTCGCGAGCGTCGACGTCGTCGGGTCGGGGCCTCTGGCGTGGCGCAGCGTCGCTGTGCGGCGCTTCCCTGACCGCTCGGCACGCGTGATCACGACGTTCACGCAGTTTCGGGAGCACTTCAGGCCCCGCATGGTGCTGGCGCTCGAGACGCGGCGGGACGCCGACGGCCACCCGGCCTGGTACCGCGTCGAGATCCCAGGACGCCCGAACGGGCGCAGCGGCTGGATCCCCGCAGCCTCGGTCGACCTGACGCCCGTCGACCGCTGGCTCGTGGTGTACCGAGGCTCGCGGAAGTTCGAGTTCTACGTCGACGGCCGGCTGAAGCGCACCGGCCCGGTCGCAGTGGGTGCTCGCGGAATGGAGACGCCGATCGGCCTGTTCTACGTGCAGGCGCGCTTCGTGCCGAGCCAGTATCCGATCCTCGGCGCCTTCGCGTTCGAGACGAGCGGCTACTCGAAGCTGTCGGACTGGCCCGGCGGGGGAGTCGTCGGGGTGCACGGGACGAACACGCCGTGGCTCATCGGGCAGGCCGTCTCACACGGCTGCGTCCGTCTGCGGAACAGCGACGTCCTCGCGCTGCGCCGCTACGTGCGGCTCGGCACGCCGGTCAAGGTCGTCCGCGCGTAGGACGACCCGTGTCCGACTTCAAGTCGGACACCGGTCGGTCTGGGCTCGGGTCTCCGACTTCAGGTCGGACACCTGCGGCCCTCTTCTAGGCGGAGGCCGCGTCGAACGCGTAGGCCTGCAGCGACCCCGCCGACAGCGTCCGCTGCCCGCGCGGGGAGGGGCTCAACTGGCGAACCGCGTAGCCGCGGTCGCGGATCGTGTACCCGGGCACGAGCGGCCGCCAGGAGCCGCCGAGAGACTGGGCAACGCCCACGCGCTCGAAGCGGAACCGGAACGAGTTGCACGTCGAGACCCCGCCGTTCCACGACTCCGCCGTCGCAAGCGGCTGCCAGCGCTTGTGCGAGCCGCGCAGCACGATCGGGTCGGTGACCGGCCTCCCGTCGAGCCAGATCCGCCACACGCCGGGCCTGCGGCTCATCTCGAGCACTGCCAGCCGGTGGCTCTCCCCGACCGCGACGTCGTTGTGGAGCGAGAGGAACACCGGGTCGTGGCCGGGGCGCGTGATCTCCGCGTAGACCATGAGCGGCGTGCGCGGCAGCGCGGCGACGCCTGTCTGCAGCCACATCGTCTCGCCGCCTGGCCCTGCTCCGGGGCCGCCGACGCCGATCCAGCCGGCCGCGTGCCCGGCCGCGACGGCGGGCTGCCTCAGCGCCGTGATCGTCGCGCGGACTCCGCTGCCGACGCGTCCCGACTGGAGGCCGGCGTAGGCGTAGCCCGGCGCCCCGTGCGTCCCGGAGCCGCAGGTCAGCGCCCGGGAGGTCGCGCCCGCGGAGGCGAGGAAGACCGACACGGCGGCGAGCGCGACGACCACGAACGTGCTGACCGCGAGTGTCTTCACCGTCCCTCGATCGGCGTCCCTCGATCTGGCGCAGATCCCTCGATCGGGTGGAACGGGGCGCGAGCGCGACGGCGGTAGCATCCGTCGCATGGCGCGGGTCGAGGATCGACGCACGTCCGCCCTCGAGGCCTGGCGGTCGCGGCTCGACGGGGCTCCGCTGCGGGAGGACGAGCTGTTCACGTCGATCTCGGGCGTGGAGGTGGAGCCGTTGTCCACGCCCGACACCGTGTCGGTCGACTACGAGCGGGATCTGGGCTATCCGGGCTCGTTCCCGTTCACGCGTGGGGTGTATCCGTCGATGTACCGGGGCCGGTTGTGGACGATGCGCCAGTTCGCGGGGTTCGGGACGGCGCAGGAGACGAACGAGCGGTTCCGCTACCTGCTCGAGCACGGGCAGACGGGGCTGTCGGTCGCGTTCGACATGCCGGCGTTGATGGGCGTCGACTCGGACTCGCCGCGGGCCGAGGGCGAGGTGGGGCGCGAGGGTGTCGCGGTGGCGTCGCTGGAGGACATGGGGATCCTGTTCGGTGGGATCCCGCTGGGTGAGGTGTCGACCTCGATGACGATCAACGCGCCGGCGGCGATCGCGCTCGCGATGTACCTGGTGGTGGGGGAGGAGCAGGGGGTGCCGCGGGAGCGTCTGCGGGGGACGATCCAGACTGACATCCTCAAGGAGTACATCGCGCAGAAGGAGTTCATCTTCCCGCCGGGCCCGTCGATGCGGCTGGTGACGGACATGGTCGAGTTCTGCGCCGCCGAGATGCCGTTGTGGCATCCGATCTCGGTCTCCGGCTACCACATCCGCGAGGCGGGCTCGACCGCGGCGCAGGAGCTGGCGTTCACGCTCAAGGACGGGTTCACCTACGTGGAGTGGGCGCTCGAGCGGGGGCTGGAGGTCGATGCGTTCGCGCCGAGGTTGTCGTTCTTCTTCAACGCGCATCTGGACTTCTTCGAGGAGATCGCGAAGTACCGGGCGGCGCGGCGGATCTGGGCGCGTGAGCTGCGCGAGACGTATGGCGCCCGCGACGAGCGCTCGCTGCTGATGCGCTTCCACACCCAGACCGCCGGGGTGTCGCTCACCTGGCAGCAGCCGCTGGTGAACGTCGCACGGACGGCGATCGAGGCGCTGGCGGCGGTGCTCGGGGGGACGCAGTCGCTGCACACGAACTCCTACGACGAGGCGTTGGCGTTGCCGACCGAGGACGCGGCCAGGCTCGCGCTGCGCACGCAGCAGGTGATCGCGCACGAGACCGGCGTCGTGAACGGGATCGATCCGCTCGGCGGCTCCTACCACGTCGAGGCCTTGACGAAACGGCTGGAGGAGGAGGCGTACGAGCTGTTCCGGCGGATCGACGAGCTCGGTGGGATGGTCACCGCGATCGAGCAGAACATGCCGCAACGCGAGATCGCGGAGGCAGCGTTCCGCTACCAGCAGGAGGTCGAAAGCGGTCAGCGGGTCGTGGTCGGCGTCAACCGCTACCGCACGAGCGGCGACGAGGAGCTCGCGATCCTCCGGATCGACCCCGACCTCGAGCGCAAGCAGATCGAGCGGCTGCGGGCCTTCAAGTCGCGCCGCGACTCGGCGGTCGTCGAGGCGCGCATCGCCGAGCTGGCCGAGACCGCGTCGGTCGAGGGGCGCAACCTGATGCCGGTGATCGTCGACGCCGTCCGCGACGGCGTCACCCTCGGCGAGATCTGCGACACCTGGCGCCACACCTGGGGCACCTGGCGCGAACAGCCGGTCTTCTAATAATTCGCGAAGCAGAAATCCGCTCGCGCGGATTTCTGCCGCTTGATCCCCGCCTGCGGCGGGGCAGATCCCTGAAGGCGTCGGCTTCGTCGCCGCAACTGCGGCACCTGGCGGGAGCAGCGGTCTTCTAATTCGCGAAGCAGAAATCCGCTCGCGCGGATTTCTGCCGCTTGATCCCCGCCTGCGGCGGGGCAGATCCCTGAAGGCGTCGGCTTCGCCGCCGCAACTGCGGCACCCTCGGCGAGATATGCCACACCTGGCGCCACACCTGTGGCACTTGGCGGGAGCAGCTGTCTTCCAATTCGGCGGCGTACCGGCTGCCGGCGTCCGACTCTGAGTCGAAGACCGAGCTCGGCCGCTCGTGGGTGTCCGACTCGAAGTCGGACACCCGGGGTCCGGCGTGGGTGTCCGACTTCGAGTCGGACACCTTCTGCGGCTGTCTCATTCGGCCACTTGTGTTCAATTTTGACAACAGCGATGCTGAAGATTGTGTCTCGTCCCCCACGAGAGGAAGCGCCGGGCGCGATCCACCATGTGATTCCGCGCGGCAACGCCGACCGCCCGATCGTCTACGACGATCGCGACCGCTGCGCGTTCGTCGCGCGTTTCGCGCGTGTCGGGAACGAGTTCCAGTGGCTCACGCACGCGAGTTGCCTGATGGACACCCACCACCACGCGATCGTCGAAACGCCTGAAGCGGACCTCGCCGACGGCATGCGGCGGGTCATCGGAGGGCACTCCCGGTGGCTGAACGTCCGCCACGGTCGACGGGGGAGCGTGTTCACGCCGCACTTCTGGTCACGACGAATCGGGGACGAAGGTTGGCTCTTTCGTGCCTGCATCTATGTGGTGCTCAACCCGGTGATTGCTGGGCTCTGCGACCACCCGGCCGCATGGTCCTGGTGCTCGTACAGGACGACCGCCGAGGGCCCTCTGGACGCGTACGCGCCAGGGGAGGAGCGCCTGCTCTCGATGTTCGGTCGAACCCCTGCCGCGGCCCGGCTCTCGTACGCGAAGGTGATCGACGACGCGGTCGCAGGCATCGTCGCCGAGCGGCGGAGTGCGACGGCGGCCTGGGACGCGCTCCGGGAGCTACGCCCGCCGCTCGCCTCCTGAGGTGTCCGACTTGACGTCGGACACCGGGCGTCGAGAGTGGCTCTGCGGATCGCCTGGTGGGGCGTGGATGTCCGACTTGAAGTCGGACACCGGGCGTCGGGTGGTGCTCGGTCGGCCGCTGCCTGTGTGGTGTCCGACTTGAAGCCGGACACCCGACGGCCGCCGCGTCGCAGTCGCCGTTCAGGCGCCGTTCGAGGGCTCGATCTCGACCTCCATGCCGTCGTAGGCGAGGTCGAGGCCGTCCGGGAGCGCGAGCTCCGACGGGCGGTGCGTGAGCAGCAGTCGCCTGGCGCCGGAGGCGCGGTAGGCGTCGAGCGCCTCGTCGACGCTCAGATGGCCCCGCGGCTCGCCGTCGGCCGCTCCCGTCTCGAGCGTGGCCTCGCAGACGAGCAGGTCGACGTCCCGCGCGAGCTCGGCGATCCGCTCGCTCGGGCCGGTGTCCCCGGTGTACGCGAGGGTGGCCGTGTCGTTCGAGACCCGGAATCCGTACGTCTCGAGCCGATAGTGCGGCAGTCGCACCGGGAGCACCTCGAGCCCCGCGGCCGTGAACGGCGTCTCGCCGTCGTACTCCGAGACCTTGAACGTCCGGTCGAACATGTCCGGGAACCCGAGTCGCGAGCCGAGCTCCTCGAGGTACGCGCGTCCCCCGCGATAGACCCAGAGCTCGGGCTGGACGTCGTCGTGACCACGGCGGTAGAAGCTTCCCCAGACCCACGGGACGAGGTCGCCCCAGTGGTCGAGGTGGAAGTGCGTGATCGCGATCGCGTCCAGCATCGGCCACGCCTCCTGCTCGCGCAGACGACCCAGCACGCCGGGGCCGCAGTCGAGCAGGAGGCGCCGGCCGCGCGCCGAGACGAGGTAGCCGGAGTGGGCGCCCCCTGCGTTCGGCCAGGCCGGTGACGACCCGATGACGGTGAGGCGCACGTTCCTATACTGACCGCGTGGAGCGGACGATTCGGGTGGTGATCGCGAAGCCGGGGCTCGACGGCCACGACAGGGGCGCCAAGATCATCGCGCGGTCGCTGCGGGACGCGGGCATGGAGGTCATCTACACCGGCCTCCACCAGACGCCGGAGCAGATCGTCGAGACCGCGATCCAGGAGGATGCCGACGCGGTCGGGATCTCGATTCTCTCGGGTGCGCACATGACGTTGGTGCCGCGGATCGTAGAGGGTCTCCGGGCGAACGACTCGGGCGAGGTGCTCGTCGTCGTGGGGGGGACGATTCCCGAGGAGGACGCGGAGGAGCTCAAGCGGCTCGGGGTCGCCGAGGTGTTCACGCCGGGCGCCCCGACGAGCGCGATCGTCGACTTCCTGCGCCGCGCGCTCGCGCCCGCGTAGGCAACCGGGGCGGTCACAGGCCGCCCGGGAGCCCGTCCTGCGGGTCGGCCGCGGGCGGACTGCCGGTCTCGCCGGCCGCCGGGCCGCCGCTCGCGTCGGGCAGGTCGACCGGGACCGAGAGGCCGCCCGGCCGGGTGACACGCGTTGCGACGAGCGCCCCGGGCATCCCCCGCAGCGCCGCCGCCGTCACGAGGCCACGCGCCGTGAAGGCCGTGTAGGAGGTGCCGTCGAAACGCGCGCCACCTGCCTGCAGCGTGTCGAGCGTCGGCGCCTGGAGCGCAGCGACTAGCGTGTCGTCCACGCCGGCGCCGCCCGCGATCCTGAGCGTGATCAGCCGCTCCCTGACGAGCGACGTCCACTGGCCGCCCGGCCACCAACGCACGGCGCTCGCGCGGAGCCGGAGCGTGCCGGCGCCCGCGGCCACCGGTACCCCGCGCACCCCGAGCGAGAACGCCGCTCCGAGCCGCCCCGGGAAGAGCAGCCGCTCGGCGGCGTTCAGGAACGGGTAGGGGTTCACAGCCCCACCGTCGCCGGGGTGCACCTCGAAGTGGAGGTGGTAGTTGCCCTCGGCGTCGCCGGAGTCGCCGCTCCACGCGATCTGCTGTCCCGCCGAGACCTTTGCGCCGTCCGGGACCGCGTACGAGACGCCCGCCTTGCAGCCCCCGCGATCCTCGGACGTGGCCGTCAGGTCGTTGTTCAGGTGGATGTAGAGGTAGGTCGTGCCGCTCTTCCCGTACAGGTAGAGCATGCAGCCGGCGCGCGAGGAGGTCGTCCACCACTTGATCGTCCCGGTCTCCGCCGCGACGACCGGGGTGCGCCAGGGGACGTGCTCGATGTCGATCCCCTCGTGCCTGCCCTGCCCGCGGGGGTCGCCGAAGTTCATCGTGTACGCGTAGTCGCCGATCAGCGGGAAGACGATCGGCCGGCCGGCGACGAGCCCGGGCTTCGGCGCGGCGGCGAGCGACGACGCCACGGCGAGGCCGAGCAGGGCGGCGAGGATGAGGAGAAGGCCCCCTCGTGCTGTCGTCCGGTGGCGAGTCATGGCTCCGGTGCGCTGCGCGAAGCGCCCGAGGCTACCAGAGCGCACCGGCGAGGAGGTGTCAGCGACATCGTCCGGCCGGGTCTGGTGCGGACACGTCTTCGTCCGCCCGATCGGCTCCGCGAGGCTCCGCGCGTGCCGTGGCGGTGGCGTGTGATTGGTGTCCGACTCGACGTCGGACACCTTGCTGGCTCGGGGGACGCTTCGGGTTGGTATCCGACTCGAAGTCGGCACCCTCGCTGGCTTGGGGGCACGTTTCCGGTCGGTGTCCGACTTGAAGTCGGACACCTCGCTCTGCTCGTGGCAGTGCCTGTGGTCGGTGTCCTACTCGAAGTCGGGCACCTCCCTGGCCCGAGGGCACGCTTTCGGTTGGTGTCCTACTCGAAGTCGGACATCTCCCTGGCCCGAGGGCACGCTTTCGGTTGGTGTCCAACTCGCAGTCGGACACCTCGCTGGGCCCGGCGCGGGCCTCGCTAGAGTCCGCCGCGTGAAGATCGCCGTGTGCGTCAAGCAGGTTCCGGATGCGACCTCGCACAAGCGCCTCGACCCGGGGACGCTCCGGCTCGACCGCTCGGGCGAGGGGGCGCTGAACGCGACCGACGTGAACGCGGTCGAGGAGGCGCTGCGCCTGAAGGACGCGCACGGGGGCGAGGTGGTCGTCGTCTCGCTCGGCCCCGAGAAGGCCATGGAGTCGCTGCGGAAGGCACTCGCGATGGGCGCGGATCGCGCGCTGCTCGTCACGGACCCCGCGGCGGCCGGCTCGGACCTCGTCGCCACCAGCCGGGTGCTCGCGAAGGCACTCGAGAGGGAGGAGGCGGACCTCGTCCTCTTCGGCCAGCAGTCGAGCGACGCGGACGGCGCGGTGCTCTGGGCGGCAGTCTCCGACCGCCTGCGCCGGCCGCTGGTCTCTCAGGTCGCCGAGCTGACGGTCGAGGCGGAGGCGCTCACCGGGAAGCGGCAGACCGAGTTCGGCTACGACGTGATCTCGGCCCCGCTCCCCGCGGTCGTCGCGGTCTCGGACGCGATCAACGAGCCGCGCTACCCCTCGCTGAAGGGGATCATGGGCGCGAAGTCCAAGCCGCAGGAGACCGTCTCGCTCGCCGAGCTCGGCGTGGAGGCCCAGCTCGCGGGCGAGGCCGGGTCGCTCACGACCGTTCGCTCGGCCTCTCCGCCCCCGCCGAAGAGCGACCAGGTGAAGCTCGAGGACGACGGGAGCGCCGCGGAGAAGATCGTCGAGTACCTCGCGGAGAGGCGGCTGCTGTAGGTGTCTCCTCGGGCGATACCCCCCGGGTCGAGCGCGCACGACGAGTCGCGCCGCGCGTCGTCCCCGGCCGGCGCGCTGCCTTCGGGTGTCGGGGCTCTCTCCGCCCTGTTCCCGCTCGTGCCTCGCATGCGACGGACCTGCCAGCATCGGAGGAGGCACGCGCCGTGACGACGCTGGTCTTCCTCGAGAGCCACGACGGCGCGCTGACCAAGGGCGGGCTCGGCGTCCTCGGTAAGGCGGCATCCCTCGGCGGCGAGGTCGCCGGGGTCGTGCTCGGCAGCGGGATCCGGGAGGCGGCGTTGGGCGCAGGGCCGTTCGGCGCCCCGACGGTCTACGTGGTCGACGACGAGACGCTCGCCGCGCCGCTTCCACAGCCGCGGGTCGACGCGCTCGAGGCGGTCGTGCGCGAGTCCGCCGCGGACACCGTGCTCTTCCCCGCCTCGGTGCTGGCCGCCGACGTCGCGGCGGGGCTGGCCGCTCGGCTCGAGGCGGGCCTCAACTGGGACCTCACCGATCTCCGCCTCGAGGGCGACGAGCTCGTCGGCGTCCGCCCGGCGCTCGGCGACACGGTGCTGGCCGAGGTGGGGTGGACGTCCTCGCCGCGGCTCGCCCTGATCCGCTCGGGCACGTTCGACCCGGTCGAGTCCGGAGGCTCCGCGGACGTGAAGGACGTGGACGTGAGCTTCCAGGACTTCTCCACCGGGGCACAGCTCGCCGAGCACCTCACAGAGGGCGCCAGCGGGCCGTCGATCGAGGACGCGGACGTGATCGTCGCCGGGGGCCGCGGGCTCGGCGGCCCCGAGGGGTTCTCGTACTGCGAGGAGCTCGCAGAGGCGCTCGGCGGCGCCGTCGCCGCGACGCGCGCGGTGGTCGACGCCGGCTGGTACCCGTACGCCGCGCAGGTCGGCCAGACCGGAAAGACCGTCTCGCCGAAGCTCTACGTGGCGCTCGGCATCTCGGGCGCCATCCAGCACAAGGTCGGCATGCAGGGCTCGGGGACGATCGTGGCGGTCAACAAGGATCCGAACGCACCGATCTTCGACTTCGCGGACCTGGGCGTCGTCGGCGATCTGACGCAGATCGCCCCGAAGCTCACCGAGCTGCTTCGGGCGCGTCGGTGAGCGGCGTCCGTCCGGCCGACTACCCGCCCCCGTTCTCGACCTCGGAGGCGATCGGCGCTCCGACCGACGCGGCCGAGGAGCGGATCGACGTCGGCGTGCTCGTCGTCGGCGGCGGCCCGGGGGGAATGGCCTGCGCGGTCCGGCTCGGCCAGCTGCTCGAGGAGCACCCCGAGGTGCGCGAGCGGCTCGGCGACGTGCCGGTCGCCGTGATCGAGAAGGGGAAGCAGCCCGGCTCGCACCTCCTGTCCGGCGCGGTCATGAACCCCCGCGCGATCCGGCGCCTCTTCGCCGGCCGGATCCCGATCGAGCAGATGCCGACGTACGGCCCCGTCCACGGGGAGGCCGTCTATCTCCTCACGAAGGGCGCGGCGCTGCGCATACCGCCGCCGCCGACGATGATGAACCACGGCAACTGGATCGTCTCGGTCTCGGAGCTCGGGCGCTTCCTGGCCCAGCAGGCGGAGGCGACGGGCGCGATGATCCTCCCGGAGACGGCCGGCGAGAAGCTGCTGCTCGAGCACGGGCGCGTCGTCGGCGTCCGCACGGGAGACAAGGGGCGGGGGAAGGACGGCGAGCCGCTCGCGAACTTCGAGCCGGGCGTCGACCTGACGGCGCGGGTGACCGTGCTCGCCGAGGGGACCGCGGGGCACCTCACGAACGCGGCGATCGAGCGGTTCGGGCTCGAGGGCCGGAACCCGCAGATCTGGGCGCTCGGTGTGAAGGAGGTCTGGAAGGTCGCGCAGCCCCTGCGCAGGATCGTCCACACGCTCGGCTGGCCGCTCCGCAAGCGTGCTCGGTACGGCGAGTTCGGGGGCTCGTTCGTCTACCCGATGGGTGACGACCACGTCTCGTTGGGCTTCGTCGTCGGGCTCGAGTACGCCGACGTCGAGCTGTCCGCGCACGACCTGCTCCAGGAGTTCAAGACCCACAGGCTCCTCCGCAAGATCCTCGACGGCGGGGAGCGGGTCGCCTGGGGCGCGAAGACGATCACGGAGGGCGGCCTCAACTCGCTGCCGGCCAGGCTCAACGCCCCGGGGCTCGTGCTCGTCGGGGAGGGGGCCGGGCTCGTCAACGTGCCGCGGCTCAAGGGCGTGCACTACGCGATCGAGTCGGGGCGGCTCGCCGCGGAGGCGGTCTTCGCGGCCTTCCAGCACGGCGAGGTGGCCGGCCGGCGCGGTGCGCTCGACGCCTACGACGACTCCCTCCGCGCGAGCTACGTCTGGAAGGAGCTGACGGAGGTGCGCAACATGCGGCAGGCCTTCGACAAGGGATTCTTCGTGGGCGGCGCGCTCGCGAGCGCGATGACCGTCACGAAGGGGAAGCTGCCGCCGAAGAAGCGCGTCACGCACCGCAATGCCGAGGCCGCGCTCCTGCGCACCGGGCGCGCCGCGAGCTACCCCGCGCCGGACGGCAGGCTCACCTTCGACAAGCTGTCCTCCGTCTTCGCCTCCGGCAACCGCACGCGGGACGACCAGCCGAGCCACATCCGTGTGCAGACCGAGGTGCCGCGCGACCTCGCCGAGATGTGGCAGTGGATGTGCCCCGCCCAGGTGTACGAGGTCGGGGAGGCTGACGGCGACGGAACGGTGAGGGTGGAGGTCAACGCGTCGAACTGCGTGCAGTGCGGTGCGATCAGCGCCAAGGGCGGCCGGCTGACCCCGCCCGAGGGCGGCTCCGGGCCGGAGTACACGATCACCTGACGGGCATGAGCGGATCCCGGTTTGACGTCGTGGTCGTCGGCGCGGGGATCATCGGGCTCGCGGTGGCGCGCGAGCTGCAGGCGCGCCGTCCGGGGCTCGAGATCGCCGTCGTCGACAAGGAGCCGATCGTGGGCGCGCACCAGACCGGGCGCTCGAGCGGTGTCGTCCACCGTGGCGTCTACTACGCCCCGGGGTCGCTGAAGGCGCGACTCTGCGTCGACGGAGCCGAGCGGCTGCTCGCGTACTGCGAGGAGCGCGGGATCCCGGTCCTCCACTGCGGCAAGGTCGTGGTCGCGACGACCGCGGAGGAGCTTCCGCGGCTCGACGAGCTCCACCGGCGGTCGCTCGCGAACGGCGTGCCGGACGTCGAGCTGATCGACCGCGATGGCCTGCGCGAGCTCGAGCCCCACGTCGCGGGCCTGCGTGCCGTCCACTCGCCCCGGACCGCCGTCGTCGACTTCTCTCAGGTCGCGGCCGCCTACGCCGACGACGTGCGCGCGGCCGGAGGCGAGGTGCTGCTCGGGCGCGAGGTCGTCGGGTTTGCGCGCAGGGGCGGCGCGACCGTCGTCGAGACGACGGGCGGCGAGCTCGAGGCCGGGCGCGTCGTGGTCTGCGCCGGTGTGCACGGCGACCGCCTCGCCGCGCTGACCGGCGCGCCGGCCGAGCCGCGCATCGTCCCCTTCCGCGGCGACTACCTCGTGCTGAAGCCGGAAAGGCGGCACCTCGTGCGCGGGCTGATCTACCCGGTGCCGGACCCGGTGTTCCCGTTCCTCGGCGTCCACACGACGGTCCGTCCGGACGGCGAGGTGTGGCTCGGGCCGAACGCGGTCCTCGCGCTCGCGCGCGAGGGGTACCGACGCCGCGACGTCTCCGTGCGCGACCTGCGTGAGACGGTTCGCTCCCCCGGCTTCCGGCGGCTCGCCCGCCGGCACTGGCGCACGGGCGTCGCGGAGACGGTGCGCGACCTGTCCGTGAGGAGCTTCGTCGCGGCCGCTCGCCGGCTGCTCCCCGACCTCGAGGCGGCCGACGTGCTGCCCGGCCCGGCGGGCATCCGGGCGCAGGCGCTGGCGCCCGACGGAACCCTGCTGGACGACTTCGTGTTCCACGAGGCGCAGGGCGTCGTGCACGTGCGCAACGCGCCCTCGCCGGGCGCGACGTCCTCGCTCGCGATCGCCTCGGTCGTCGCGGACCGGGTCGAGGCGACAGCTCCGCTGCGCTGACCGTCTTCGCTGCGCTACACGCGCTGCGCTACCCCTGCCGCTCTACCCGTGCCGCGCCTCCCAGGCGTCGGCCATCGCGACGCGCTGGGCGAGCGTCGGGTGCGTGTCGAGGAGGAGGTGGGCCCAGGTCGGCGGGCTCGGGTCCCCGAGCGACGTCACCGCGAACTCGCGGAACAGCCCACGCGCCCCGGTGGGATCGCGCGTGGTCTCGAGCGCCTTCCAGTCGGCCTCGGCCTCGGCGCGCCGGCTGATCACGTTCTGGGCCGGGCTCGTCGCCAGCGTCCACGCGGCCGCGACGAGCAGGGCGAGGGGCACCGCCCGCGGGTCGCCCATCCCGCCGAGATGCCGCGTGCTCAGCATCAGCAGCAGCGCTCCCGGCAGCGCGAAGAGCCCGAACCATCCGAGCGCCTTCGGGAGGTGGTCGCTCGAGTGGTGCGCGAGCTCGTGCGCGAGCACGACGTCGACCTCGCGGTTCGTGAAGCGCCCGTCGAGCAACGTGTTCCAGAGCACGACGCGCCGTGACGGCCCGAGGCCGAAGGCGAAGGCGTTCGCCTGGCTCGTCTCGTCGCTGACGTGCTCGACGCGGAGGGGAATCCCGCTGAGCCCCTCGGCCCGCTCGAGCTGCCGATACCGGCCGACGAGCCCCGAGTCGTCCGGCCGCTCGAGCCCCGGGTAGACGTAGGGACCGACGAAGAGCACGAGCGCGGCGATCCCGGTGAACACCGCAGCGCCCGGAATCCACCACCAGGAGCCCAGCCGTCGGGCGAGGCCCATGACGACGAGCAGCGCGACGGAGACCGCGACGAACGTCAGCCCGAGCTCGGCCCAGCCTCCGACGACGGCCTGCAGGTACCCGACGTGCGACACGCCGTGCCGCCGGGCCCACCACAGCGCGGTCACCGTGAACGGCAGCTGCGCGAGCCAGAGGATCGCGAGCCCGAGCATCCCGAGCAGCATCCCGGTACCGAGCGGCCCCGCGGCCGACTCGCGTGCGAAGCGTCCGCCGTGACGCGCGTAGAGCGCCAGCGTGCCGAGCATCACGATCGTCTGCAGCGCCCACAGCACGAGCAGGAAGCGCTCGTAGCGCTCCGCGCGCGCGACGACCGCCTGTCCGAAGGCTCCCTCGACGTCGACGTGCGGAAGCGTCAGACCGTCCGGCACGACACTGCCGGAGATCAGCCAGGCGAGCACGAACCATCCGGCGACGAGCGCCGCGTAGCCCATGACGCGGAGCGCGGTCATGCGGGCAGGGTCGCCGGCTCGACGACCGGCCGCCCGACGGGGCCGCGCAGCACGGGAGAGGAATCGGGGTACCGGGCGGTGAGGAGCAACCCGTACGCCGCGAGCTGCGCGTGGTACCGGAGCGACGCGGCCCCCACGTCCCGGAGGCCCGAGGGCATCCGGCCGGTCGCGAGCGCCCCGAACCAGCCGAGCAGCGCGGCGACCAGCGCGACACCGCCGTACGCCGATGCGAGCAGGAGCGCGGGCAGCGCGAGCACGGGCCTGACGAGCACGCCGAGTCGGGGCTGGCGCCGCGGGGGCTCGACCGTCAGGTCGATCGGGTAGCTCCCTTCGCGGCCGACGAAGCCCGGGAACGGGCGGCCCACGAGGAGCAGGAACGCGCCGACGTGCGTCGCCGCGCGCACGAACGCCGCCATGAACCGGTGCAGGAATGCCGGCACGCGGCCGAGGATCAGCGCCGTCACCCACGCTGCGACGGCCGCGAGGACGACGAGTGTCGCCCACAGCGTCAACCAGACGAGGTGCGGCACCACGAGCGGGAGCCGGAAGAGCACGAGCAGGCGAGGGCGGAGCGGATCGCGGTCGACGGCGATCGCGACGGGGTGCGGCGGGAGTTCCGGCGGGGGGCTGGCGGTGCCCGGCCTCGAGTCCGGGTACCGGTCGGTGAGCATGAGCACGTAGGCGGTCGTCTGCGCCCCGTAGCCGATCGCGTACGCGGCGGCGTCGCGCATCCCCCGCGGCATCGCCCCGCGGACGAGCGACGCGAACCAGCCGAGGACGCCGGCGACGACCGTGAGCCCGCCGAGGGCGCCGACCACCGGGCCGCCGTAGCCGCCGCCGAGCGCCGTCGAGCCGCCCAGCGACGACGCGAGAGCGAGCGCGGGAATCGCGAGCACGATCCGGAACGCGGCGCCCCACCGGCCCTGCCGCGCCGGCGGGTCGATCTCCACGTCGACGGGGTACGGCGTGGCGCCGGTGAAGCCGGGATACGGATCGGCGGCGAGGCAGAGGTACGCGGCGAGGTGGACGGTGTAGCGCATGTAGCCCGCGAGGAAGGCGTGCAGCGACGCCGGCGCGCGGCCCTCGACGAGGACGGCGAGCCAGACCACGAAGGCGAGCAGGAACGCCGCCGCGCCGTAGAGCGTCGCCCACACGAGCTGCGGCAGTGCCAGCAGCAGCCGGAACGCGACCGTGAGCCGCCGCCGGCGCAGGTCGTCGTGCACCAGGAGCCGGACGGGGTGAGGCTCGGCAGTCGTGGTCACGGTGGGCATTCTGCGGCGACGGGTCGGACCGCGGCGCCGCCCTGAATCTAGGATCCCCGCGTGGGCGGGGATCCTGTGAGCCGCGAGCCCGTGACGCACGACGACGTCGTCCGGGCGGCCGAGACGATCCGCGGACGCGCGCGACGGACGCCGCTCCTCGACGGGTCGGCGCTCGCGGCCGGGCTCTCGCTGAAGGCCGAGCTCTTCCAGCACACCGGTTCGTTCAAGGTGCGCGGGGTCGTGAACCGGCTCGCCGCGCTCGACTCGAACGAGCGAGAGCGTGGCGTCGCCGGAGCCTCCGCCGGCAACCATGCGATCGCGCTCGCCTGGGGCGCGGCGGCGGAGGGGCTCGGCTGCATCGTGTTCTCCTGGTCGTCGGCGAGCACCTTCAAGCTCGACCGGGCTCGCGCCCTCGGGGCAGAGGTCGACGTCGAGGCGGACGACCCGTCGGCCGCGTTCGCGCGACTGGACGAGCATCTCGCCGAGACGGGGCGCGTGCTCGTGCACCCCTTCGACGACCCGCTCGTGATGGCGGGCCAGGGGACGGTGGGCCTCGAGGTCCTCGAGGACGCGCCGTCGACGGACGTGATCGTCGTCCCCGTCGGGGGAGGGGGGCTCGTCGCGGGGATCGCCGCCGCGGTGGCCCCGAGAGGCGTCAGGGTGATCGGCGTGGAGCCTGAGGACGCGGCGTCGCTCGACCTCGCGCTCGGGGCCGGCGAGCCTGTCGCGATCACGCCGCAGACGCGAGCCGGTGGGCTCGACGCGCCGTACGCGGGCCGGAACGCGCTCGCCGTCTGCCGGGCGGCCGGAGTCGAGGTCCTGCGCGTCTCGGACGACGCGATCGAGGAGGCCATGCGCCGCGTCTACGCGGATGCCAAGCTGGCGTGCGAGCCGGCCGGCGCAGCGGCCGTCGCGGCGGCGCTCGACGGCCGCATCGCCGGTGAACACGTGGTCGCCGTCGTCTCGGGCGGCAACGTTGGGGGCGAGACGGCCTCTGCTATCCTGGCCGGTTCATGAAGACCGACATCCACCCCGAGTACGTCGTCGCGCACGTGACGTGTTCCTGCGGGAACGAGTTCACGACCCGCTCGACGAAGCCGGAGCTCCACGTCGAGGTCTGCTCGGCCTGCCACCCGTTCTACACGGGCAAGCAGAAGCTGATGGACTCCGGCGGACGGGTGGAGCGGTTCCAGCGTCGGCTCGAGAAGGCCGCCGCCACCAAGAGCGCCTAGCGGCGCCGGGCGTCCTGGGTAGCCTGGGCACATGAGCGTGTCGTACGGGGGACAGGCTGTGCTCGAGGGCGTGATGATGCGCGGTCCGTCCTGCTGGGCGGTCGCGATCCGCACGCCGCAGGGGGGGATCGAGGAGGTGATGCGGGACGTCTCCTCGCCCATGCGCCGTCATCGGATCTGGCGTTTGCCGGTGATCCGCGGCGTGATTGCGCTGGGCGAGTCGCTCGCGATCGGCTTCCGCGCCCTCGCGATCTCGGCCAACGTCCAGGTCCGCGAGGAGGACGACGAGGGCAAGGTGATCACGGAGATCTCGCGCGGGCAGATCATCTTCTCGTTCGTGATTGCGATCGGCTTCGCGCTGATGCTGTTCAAGGTCGGCCCGGCCCTGCTCACGAACTGGCTCCCGATCGACGGCACGACGTGGTTCGTGATCGTCGAGGGCGCGATCCGGGTGACAGTCTTCATCGCGTACATCGGGCTGATCGGGCTGCTCCCCGACCTGAGGCGCGTCTTCCAGTACCACGGTGCCGAGCACAAGACCATCAACGCGCTCGAGGCGGGTGTCGAGCTCACACCGGAGCGTGTGCAGAAGTTCAGTTTGATCCACCCTCGTTGCGGCACAGCTTTCCTGCTATGGGTCATGGTGCTCGGCATCTTCGTGTTCGCGCTCGTCGGGCATCCCACCTGGTACTGGCTCATCGTCAGTCGCATCTTGCTGCTGCCGGTGATCGCGGGGCTCGCGTACGAGCTGATCCGCTTCGCCGGCAAGCATCAGGACAGCCGGGTGCTGATGACGCTGCTCGCACCGGGGCTCTGGCTGCAGCGCCTGACCACGCGCGAGCCGACGCTCGACATGGTCGAGGTGTCCATCCGGGCGATGGAGAAGGTCGTGCGCCGCGAGTCCGGCGAGTCCGTCTCGGACCTGGAGGCCGACCGCCGGGTCGAGGTAATGGCCTGAGCGGTCGCTCCGGGAGATCCTGGCACGCTCCGCGCGGCTGCAAACCTTCGGATGCCGTCGTCCTCAGTCGCCCCGATACCGTCTGGTATCGGGGCTCCCTGCGTCCTAGGCCCGCTCGGTTTTCGCCGGCGGATCACGCCACGATCTCCCGGAGAGACCGCTAGGTTCCCTCCATGCCGCGGATCGTCCGTGATGCCGACGTCGCGTGGGACGGGAACCTCGCCCGAGGCGACGGTGCGATCACCGCCGCCTCGTCCGGAGCGTTCACGTCGCTGCCGTACTCCCTGCCGACGCGGATCGCCGCCCCCGAGGGCAAGACGAGCCCGGAGGAGCTGCTCGCAGGCGCCCACGGCGGCTGCTTCACGATGTCGCTCGCGGGCGAGCTGACGGCGGCGGGAACGCCGCCCGGCCGCCTCGACGTCCACTGCCGCATCACCATGGACGAGGTCGAGGGTCAGGGGCACCTGATCGTCCACTCGGCGCTCGACGTGCGCGCGCGCGTGGACGGGGTCGACTCCGACGCGCTGGCTGCGGCGGTCGACGCGGCGCATCGCGGCTGCTCGTTCTCGTCGCTCCTTCGCGCCGCGGGGGTCGGCATCGACATCGAAACGACGCTCGAAGGAGGCGACTGACATGGCGACCGATCGCATGGCGAAGGTGACGTGGTCCGGCTCTCTGATGGAGGGCGCAGGCACGATCGAGGGCGTCGGCAGTGCGGCGTTCGGGCCGCTCGACGTGACCTGGGCCTCCCGCGCCGAGACGCCGGACGGGCGCACGAGCCCGGAGGAGCTGATCGCCGCGGCCTGGGCCTCCTGCTTCTCGATGGCCCTCGCGCACGCGCTCGCAGGGGCGGGCACTCCGCCCGAGCGGCTCGAGACGTCGGTCACCGTCACCTTCCAGCCGGGTGAGGGGATCGTCAAGGGCGCGATCGAGGTCGTCGGCACCGTGCCGGGGATCGACCGCAGCGCGTTCGTCGAGCACGCCGAAGGAGCCAGGTTCAACTGCCCGGTCTCGAAGGCGCTCACCGGCATCCCCGAGGTCGCCCTCGCGGCGACGCTCGCCGCCGCATAGGTACGCGCCTCGCGGCGCACCTAGACTTGGTGGCGCGATGGCGTCGCTGGAAGCACTGGCCGACGAGCTCGAGCGGTCGCACGCCGAGCTCCAGGAACGTCTGGCCGACCCGGCCGTCTACTCCGACCGTCGCGAGGCCGCGGACGTCGGCCGCCGTCTGAAGGAGCTCGAGCCGGCCCTGCGCGCCGCACGGGAGTGGCGGCAGGCGAGCGCCGACCTGGTCGACGCGAAGAGCGATCCCGAGCTCTCCTCGATGGCCGGTGAGCTCGAGGGCGAGGTCGCGCGCCTCGAGGACGAGCTGCGAGTGGCCCTCGTCGAGCGCGACCCCGCGGACGCGAAGGACGTGATCGTCGAGGTCCGGCAGGGCGTCGGAGGCGACGAGGCGGCGCTCTGGGCGGGGGAAGTGGCCCGCATGCTGCAGCGCTACGCGGAGCGGCGCGGGTACCGGACGGAGGTGCTCTCGGTGAGCGAGAGCGACGGGGGCGGCGTGAAGGAGACCGTGTTCGCGGTCAAGGGCGACGGCGCCTACTCGGTGTTCAAGTGGGAAGGCGGCACCCATCGCGTCCAGCGTGTTCCCGCAACCGAGTCCCAGGGCAGGATCCACACCTCGACGGCCACCGTCGCCGTGATGCCCGAGGTCGAGGAGGTCGACGTCACGGTCGAGGACAGGGACCTGAAGATCGACGTCTACCGCTCGACCGGCCCGGGCGGTCAGTCGGTGAACACGACCGACTCGGCCGTGCGCATCACGCACCTGCCGAGCGGCATCGTCGTCTCGATGCAAGACGAGAAGTCCCAGCTCCAGAACAAGCAGAAGGCGCTGCGCGTGCTCCGCGCACGCCTCTACGACGCCGAGCGCGAGCGGCAGCAGGCCGAGCTCGCGGCCGCGCGCCGCTCCCAGGTCGGAACCGGCGAGCGGGCCGAGAAGATCCGCCGGTCAGTCGGTGAACACGACCGACTCGGCCGTGCGCATCACGCACCTGCCGAGCGGCATCGTCGTCTCGATGCAAGACGAGAAGTCCCAGCTCCAGAACAAGCAGAAGGCGCTGCGCGTGCTCCGAGCACGCCTCTACGACGCCGAGCGCGAGCGGCAGCAGGCCGAGCTCGCGGCCGCGCGCCGCTCCCAGGTCGGAACCGGCGAGCGGGCCGAGAAGATCCGCACCTACAACTTCCCCGAGAACCGGCTCACGGACCACCGCGTCAAGCACACCTCGCATCGCCTCGACCACGTGCTCGACGGCGACCTCGACGAGTTCACGGATGCTCTCCAGGCGGAGGAGCGCCGCCGCGCGCTCGAGACCGCGGTGTGACGAGGTCTGCGTTGCGATGTCCGGCTTCGGTCGGACATCTGCTCGCCGGGTGGGAATGCGCGGCAGGACGCCGGGTGTCCGACTGAAGTCGGGCACCGGATCCCACGCCGTCGGCGAGGTCGTACGCCGGACGGCAGCGCGCCTCGACTCCCACGGGGTCCCGCGCGGGCAGCTCGACGCGGAGCTGATCGTCGCGCACGTCCTCGGGGTATCGCCTGCGGCCCTCGGCCTCGAACGGGGCCGTACGCTGACCACGGCGGAGCAGGAACGCGTCGCCGGCCTCGCCGCGCGGCGGGCAGGACGGGAGCCGCTGCAGTACGTGCTCGGTGAGTGGGGGTTTCGCCGCCTCGTCCTGACCGTCGATCGCCGCGCGCTGATCCCGCGCCCGGAGACCGAGGTGGTGGTCGAGCGGTGCCTCGCGCTCCTCTCGGGCCTCGAGGCGCCGCGCGTGCTCGACGTCGGCACCGGCTCGGGAGCGATCGCGCTCGCGATCGCGGACGAGCATCCGGGGGCGCGGGTGACCGGGATCGACGCGTCCGCCGACGCGCTCTCGCTGGCTCGGGAGAACGCGGCCCGCACGCGGCTCGTACTCGAGCTCGCCGAGCACGATCTGTTCCGCGGGCTCCCCGACGGGCCGTGGGACCTCGTCGTCGCGAATCCTCCGTACGTCGACCCGGACGACCGCAGCCTGCTCGCACCGGAGATCGCAGACTGGGAGCCGCCGATCGCCCTCTACGGACGCGATGCGCTCGCTGCGGTCGCGCGGGGAGCGCGGACGGCTCTCCGTCCGGACGGCGCCCTCGTCCTCGAGGTCGGCGACGGGCAGGCGCCCGGCGTCGCGGCGCTCCTCGAGTCGCTCGGCTACCGCGACGTCGCGGTCACGCCCGATCTCGCCGGCCGAGACCGCGTCGTGGAGGGGCGCACGGACACATGAGCCGGGCCGGGGAGGCGATCGAGGTCCTGCGGGCCGGCGGCCTGGCCGTCGTCCCGACCGACACGGTCTACGGTCTCGCCGCGAGAGGGGACAGCGAGGAGGCCGCACACGTGCTGTACGCGGCGAAGGGGCGCGACCCCGCCCAGCCGACGGCGCTCCTGTTCGCCTCGGTCGAGGCGCTGCTGACGCGAGTGCCCGAGCTCCCGCAGGACGGCGTCACCGCCGTCCGCGCGCTCATGCCCGGCCCCGTGACGCTCGTGGTGGCGAATCCAGCCCGCCGCTTCGCGTGGCTCAACCTGCGCCGGCCCGACGCCCTCGGCGTGCGGGTCCCCGCCCTGGGCGGCCCGGGCAGGGACGTGCTCGAAGCGCTCGGTGTGCTCGTCGCGACGAGCGCGAACCTCCCGGGCGGGCCCGACCCGCGCCGCCTCGGCGACGTCCCCGACGAGATCAGGGCCGCGGCGGACGCGGTGCTGGACGGGGGAGAGCTGGCCGGCGCCCCGTCGACGGTGATCGACCTGACGGGGCCGGAGCCCGTGATCCTCCGGGAAGGCGCGCTCCCACCGGGCGAGGCACTCGCGCGCCTCGACTCGGCCCGCCGCTGAGGCACGGGCGCGCGCCGTCCTCCGCGCGGAGCCGGCGTGCGACACCGTTTTCCCGGGCGGCGCCGCCGAGGCGAGTAGCATCCACGGCGTGGCAGTCGCGGCCGACCAGCTCGAGCGCCTGCGGACAGGGGGCCTCGCGGAGGTCGACCCCGACGTCGCGACGCTGATCGGCCGCGAGGCCGACCGGCAGCGGAACCAGATCGAGCTGATCGCGTCGGAGAACTTCACCTGGCCGAGCGTGCTCGAGGCGGTCGGCTCCGTGCTCACCAACAAGTACGCGGAGGGCTACCCGGGACGCCGGTACTACGGCGGCTGCGAGCTCGTCGACGAGCTGGAGCAGCTCGCGATCGACCGCGCGAAGGCGCTGTTCGGCGCGGAGCACGCGAACGTGCAGCCGCACGCGGGCGCCCAGGCGAACATGGCGGTGTACCTCGGCCTGCTCGAGCCCGGTGACACGGTGCTCTCGCTCCGGCTCGACCACGGCGGGCACCTCACCCACGGCCTCAAGGTCAACTTCTCCGGCCGGCTGTACACGATCGTCCACTACGGCGTCTCCCGCGAGACCGCCCTCGTCGAGGAAGACGAGGTCCGCGCCCTCGCGCGCGAGCACCGCCCGAAGCTGATCGTCTGCGGCGGCTCGGCCTACCCGCGCACGGTGGACACGGCGATGTTCCGGCGCGTCGCCGACGAGGTCGGCGCGCTCCTCTGGTGCGACATGGCCCACTTCGCCGGTCTCGTCGCCGCCGGCATCCAGCCGAACCCCGTCACGGACTGCGACGTCGTCACGTCGACGACCCACAAGACGCTGGCCGGCCCGCGCTCCGGGTTCGTGCTCTGCCGCGCGGAGTACGGTCAGGCGATCGACCGGGCCGTGTTCCCGGGCCTGCAGGGCGGCCCGCTCGAGCACGTGATCGCGGCGAAGGCGACGTGCTTCAAGATCGCCGCCTCGGACGAGTTCCGCACGTACCAGCGGCAGATCCGCGCGAACGCCGACGCGCTCGCGGACACGCTCCTCGAGGGGGGCCTCGAGCTCCTGACGGGCGGCACCGACACGCACCTGCTGCAGATCGATCTGCGTAGCACGGAGTGGACCGGGAAGGACGCGGAGGAGCGCCTGCACGCCGTCGGCCTGACGACCAACCGCAACACGGTTCCCTTCGACGAGCGGCCGCCGACCGTCGCCTCGGGCGTGCGGGTGGGCACACAGGCGGCGACGATCCGGGGGTTCGACGAGGAGGACTTCCGCGAGGTGGGGCGCATCGTGGTTGGCGCGCTCCACGCGGATGCGGATGTCGCCGCGCTGCGCTCGCGTGCGGAGAGCCTGTGCGAGAGGCGACCACTGTATCCAGGCTTCCGGGGATACCCCACGTACCTCGGCGAAGGCTGAAGGCACATGGCGGTCGGCAGCACGTCTAGCACTTCCTTGACCGGCACGGTCACGGAAGTGACGCATCCGCTCGTCCAGCACAAGCTCGGCCTGCTGCGGGACGTGACCACCACGACGCAGATGTTCCGCCAGCTCGTGAACGAGCTGACGCTGCTCCTGACCTACGAGGCGACGAAGGACCTCGCGGACGAGCAGGTCGAGATCGAGACCCCGCTCGAGCGCACGACCGCGCGGCGCATCTCCGGGAAGAAGGTCGCGATCTGCCCGATCCTGCGTGCGGGCGTCGGGATGCTCGACGCCGTGCTCTCGCTGGTTCCCGCCGCACGGGTCGGCTTCATCGGGCTCTACCGGAACGAGGAGACGCTGCAGCCGGTCGAGTACTTCGTCAAGCTTCCGAACGACATCGCCGACCGGGACGTGATCCTGCTCGACCCGATGCTCGCCACCGGCAACTCGACGGCGGCGGCCGTGGAGAGCGTGAAGCGCGCGGGCGCCACGTCCGTGCGGTTGATCGCGCTGATCGCGGCGCCCGAGGGCATCGAGCGCATCCATCGCGACCACCCCGACGTCTCGGTAGTCGTCGCGTCCGTCGACCGCGCGCTCAACGAGAAGGGCTACATCGTGCCCGGGCTCGGGGACGCAGGCGACCGGCTCTACGGAACGAAGTAGAGGCAGAAGTGCTGGACGACCTGCGAGCGAGCCCCGAGGTCCTGTGGGGAGCGCTGATCGCCTTCGGCGTCGTCGTGCTGCTCACGCCCGCCGTGGGCGGCATGGCGCGCCTGCTCGGCGTCGTCGACCGGCCGGGGGACCGGCGCCTCAACAAGCGGCCGATCCCGCGCCTCGGCGGCCTGGCGATCTTCCTCGGCATCCTCGTCCCGTCGCTCGCGTTCCTCTCGCTCGACCGGGAGATGCGCGGGATCCTGCTGGGCGCCGCCGTCGCGTGCGTCGTCGGCGCGATCGACGACTTCCGCGGGCTCGACCCGCTCCCGAAGCTCGCGGGTCAGGTCGCGGCCGGCGCGATCGCGTGCGCCTCCGGGGTCTGGATCGACCACTTCACGTTCCCGTTCGTCGGCGTGGTCGACCTTCCGGCGACGGTCGGGATGTCGCTCACGGTCGTGTGGATCGTCGCGGTGATGAACATGGTCAACTTCCTCGACGGGCTGGACGGGCTGGCGGCCGGCGTGTGCGCGATCGCCGGTCTCACGTTCGCCGTCCTCGCGCTCTCGCTCGGGAAGACGGACGCGGCCGTGATCTCGGCCGTCGTGGCGGGCGCCTGCATCGGCTTCCTGCGGCACAACTTCTTTCCGGCCCGGATCTTCATGGGCGACTCGGGAGCGCTCGTGCTCGGGTTCACGCTCGCGGCCGTGTCGATCTCCGGCCTGCTGAAGACCGCGTCGACCGTCGTCCTGTTCCTCCCGCTGCTCGTGCTCGCCGTGCCGATCATCGACACGTCGTTCGTCGTCGCGAAGCGGCTCAAGTACCGGCGCCCGATCTCGTCGCCCGACCGGTCGCACCTGCACCACCGGTTCATGAGCATCGGCTTCTCCCAGCGCCGGGCCGCGCTGACGATGTGGGCCTGGACAGCGAGCCTCGGGGCGGCGGCGCTCGCCACCCGGTTCGTCCCGTTCCGGGCCGGCGGTCAGTGGCATCTCGGCTGGTCGCTGGCGGTCGCGGCGATCGCCCTCTTGGCGCTCGCGTTCTCCGTGTACGTCGTCTACCTGCTCGAGATCGTGAAGCTCGCGAACCCCCGCGTACGCCGGCGCCGGGAGCGGGACGACGAGCAAGAGCGGCTCACCGCCTGACGGACGCCGGCCGCGCCGCCACGGTCACTCGGTTGTGCGCTCTCGGTGCGCGGAGACGAGCTCTCCATGCGGCACGCTCGATCACGTAACTTCCTGCCTTCCGGCCGTTCGCGAAAGGGGGTGCCATACCATGAGCGCGCATCCCGAAGGACTCGTCGCGCACTTGCGCGACGAGCTGGGCCTTGCAGCGGTCCTCGACGACGACGAGTGCCCGGGTTGCCGGGTGGTCATCGCCGACGTCGACGGGCTCCAACACATCTGGCACGAGCCTCACTGCGCGATGATGGCTCACCCATCGCAGACCGTCAGCGAGGAAGAGCCGACCGCGCCGGAGCGTGGACCGCGCACGGCAACGTGGGAGCGCGGATCGAGGATCGGACACGTCTACGCATCGAGGTACAAAGACTCGATCTTGGACGACGAGTACACCGCACGCGGCGTCCTGACTCTCAGGATCCTCGCGGCCGGCCTGATCCCCGAGGACCTTCGCTCGAGAATCGCAGCGTTCCTGGTCGACCCGGACGACGTCGGGGAAGTCTCGCAGTTCTGGAACGGGTTTGCCGCTGGTGTGACTGCCTATCTCGTCGAGGAGGAAATGACTGCCTTGACCGAAGCCGACAACGGCTAGGAACCACGCTCGTTCACCGGTCGCCTTCTGAGTCGCGTCGAGGGGCTGCTCACGGGCGAGCCGGTCAGGCGCGTCCACCGCTGCGTCGAGTCCGTCAGCCACGAGGCTGAGGCGAGACCGTGCGACGTTCACCGAGGGAGGCGAAGGCTGCTCGTTCTCGGCGGCCTGCGCCACAGAACGCATGTGACGAACTTCACCGCTTTTTGGCTCGGAATGGCGGATTTGGCTGTTACAAGCTCGCTGATATGCTCCGGTCCGCATGGCCGCCACCGCCGCCGCTCCGCACTCGCTCGCCACCGCATCCGGGCTCCTGCTCGGCACGACCGGGGCCTCCATGGCGGTCGGGGGCCTGGTGGGATGGGCGCTCGGCTCGTGGGGGATCGGGCTGCTGGTCGGGGCGATCGTGGGCATCCCGCTCGCGGTCTTCGTGGTCTACAAGGTCTACGCCGGCAGCCCGAGATGAGCACCGGCGTGTTCAGCACCCCGCGGGCGATCCCGGGCCGTCTGGTGCCGGCGCTCGCGGGCACCGGTGTGATCGCGCTCGCGCTCCCCGTCTTCGTCGTCGCGGGCTGGCCGATGGGCGGCTGGACGCTCGCAGCGGTACTGTGGATCGCGGCCCAGGGCTTCGCCTGGCTGTTGACGCGACTCTCCCTGGACGCCGGTAACCTCGCCGCCGCAGGCATGCGGGGCATAGGCACGAGCTTCAAGGCGATCGCGGTCGGGGTTCCGCTCGTCGCGGTCACCGTCTCGGACGAGCGGGTCGGCGTCGCCGCCGCGCTCGTCTACGCCTTCGCGTTCACGGTCGAGCTGGCCGTGTCCCTGGTGACCTACTTCGACGCGGAGGCGAAGGCGTGAAGGCCCGCGTCCTCGGACTTGCGACGCTGCTCTTCTTCGCTTTCCCCGTCCTGGCGCTCGCCGCCGACGAGTCGAGCAACGACAAGTTCAACCCGGCCGACGAGTGGGAGCTCCACGACTGGATCCCGATCCACCTCGGGCCGCTCAACATGTCGGTCAACAAGGCTGTCGCGTACCTCTTGCTCGGCACCGTGATCTCCTGCGCGATCGGCATCGTGCTGATGCGCGTCAAGGTCGGCCGCGATCCGACCCGCCGGCAGGCCCTGGGGGAGACCGTGTACGAGGTGGCCCAGGTCCAGGTCGCCGAGCAGGGGCTCCCCACGAGGGCGATCGCGCGCTGGTTCCCGTACTGCGCCTCGCTGCTCCTGTTCATCTGGACCGTGAACATGATCGGCTTCATCCCGCTGCCGCTCTCGGACGAGAAGTGGCACGGCGTGCCCACGTTCGCGATCTTCGCCGCCACCTCGACCCTCTCGGTGACCCTGGCGCTCGCGCTGATGACGTGGGTGTTCACGCACATCGAGGGCATCCGCGAGAACGGGGTGATGCGCTACCTGCAGAGCTGGATCCCGGACGTCCCCAAGGGCCTCTATCCGCTGATCGTGCCGCTCGAGATCCTCGGTCAGTTCATGCGCCTGATCTCGCTGAGCGTGCGTCTCTACGCGAACATGCTCGCCGGGCACATGCTGATCCTCACGTTCATCGGGCTGATCTTCCTCGTCACCCCGTGGATCGCACCGTTCTCGGTCGCGCTCGCAGCCGTCTTCTACCTCTTCGAGGTCGTCATCGTCGTCTCGATCCAGGCGTACATCTTCGCCGCCCTGTCCGCCATCTACATCGGCTCGGCGATCGAGCCCGAGCACTAAGGAGGATCCTTCCACCATGCTGTCTGCGTTCTTTGTCCTCGCGGAGACCACCGGCGACGTCGCTGACGCCGGCAAGGCGATCGCCCTGGCGCTCGGCATCGGCCTGGGCGCCCTCGGGGCCGGTGTCGGCATCGGCAACATCTTCGGCTCGATGATCCAGGCGGTCGCGCGCCAGCCGGAGCTGCGCGGCGAGCTCCAGGGCATCCAGTGGCTCGGGTTCGCGCTGACCGAGGCCGTCGTCTTCTACGGCCTGATCGGCGGCCTGCTCGCCTACGTGCTGATCTGACATGAGCGACGTGCTCGCCTCATCCGGGCTGATCGAGGTCGTCCCCGGCCTCATGATCTGGACGCTGATCGCGTTCGGAATCACGTTCTACGTGCTCCGCAAGTACGCGTTCGGGCCGATCCAGAAGACGATCGACGATCGTCGCGACCGGATCCGCCAGGCCGTCGAGGAAGCCGACGCCGCGCGCAACGAGGCGCGCGAGCTCCTGGAGCAGAACCGCGCGATCCTCGCGCAGGCCCGCTCCGAGTCGGCGGAGATCCTCGCCGAGGCGCGCAAGGTCGGTGACTCCCACATCGAGCGGGCCAAGCACGAGGCGGAGTCCGAGCGACAGCGGCGGCTGGAGGACACGCGTCGCCAGATCGACGCCGAGACCGTGCGGGCGATCGGCCAGATCCGGACCGAGGTGGCCGACCTGACCGTCGAGGCGACCGAGCGCGTCGTCGGCAAGGTGCTCGACACCGCCGACCAGCGCAGGCTGGTCGAGGAGGCGGTCGAAGGGCTCGACTTCTCGGCCCTCGAGCAGGGATCGGCGAACTGATCCATGGCGGTCGCGCAGCGCATGTACGCACGGGCGCTCTACGAGGCTGCCCGAGAGAAGGATCGCGTGGAGGTCGTGCGCGACCAGCTCGGCGAGCTCACCGCCGCGATGGAGACCACCCCCGAGCTCGAGGCGTTTCTCGCCAACCCGCAGCTCGACCCGGGCGCGAAGGCCGACGTGCTGGAGGAGGTGACGACCGGCGGGGACCCGGTCGTGCGCAACTTCGTGCGGCTCGTCGCGTCGAAGGGCCGGGCGGGGCAGCTCCGGACGATCGCCGAGGAGTTCCAGGCGCTCGTCGACCGGGAGCAGGGACGCCTCTCCGTCGAGCTGACCACCGCGTACGCGCTGGACGAGGACGAGGCCACGGCGATCGTGTCCAAGATCGAGGCGGCATCTGGCCGCACGGTCGACGCGACCCGGTCGGTCGACCCCGACCTGATCGGCGGCATGATCCTGCAGGCCGGCACGCTGCGCGTCGACGCGAGCGTCCGCGGGCGCCTCGATCGCCTCCGCCGCGAGCTCGTCACCCGAACCTGAGTCCAAAGGAGAGACGTCTGTGAAGCTCCGCCCCGAAGAGATCACGTCCATCCTCAAGCAGCGAATCGAGGAGTACGACGTCGAGACCGACCTCTCCGAGGTCGGCACCGTGCTGCAGGTGGGCGACGGGATCGCCCGTGTCTACGGGCTCGAGAACTGCGTCGCTCTGGAGCGGCTGGAGTTCGAGCACGGCGTGGTCGGCATCGCCTTCAATCTCGAGGAGGACAACGTCGGCGTCGCGCTCTTCGGCGAGTGGCAGCACGTGAAGGAGGGCGAGCCTGTCCGGCGCACCGGCGCGGTGATGAGCGTGCCCGTGGGCGAGGAGCTCCTGGGGCGCGTGGTCGACCCGCTCGGCAACCCGCTCGACGGCCAGGGCGAGATCGGGACGAGCGAGCGGCGCCTGCTCGAGTTCAAGGCGCCCGGCGTGATCCAGCGTCAGCCCGTCAACGAGCCGCTGCAGACGGGTCTCAAGGCGATCGACTCGATGATTCCCATTGGTCGCGGCCAGCGCGAGCTGATCATCGGCGACCGCGGCACCGGCAAGACCGCGATCGGGATCGACACGATCATCAACCAGCGCGGCGGCGACGTGATCTGCATCTACGTCGCGGTGGGACAGAAGGCCTCGACGGTCGCCCAGGTCGTGGAGCGCTTCCGCGACACCGGCGCGATGGAGTACACCATCGTGATCTCCGCGCCGGCGCAGGAGGCCGCGCCGATCAAGTGGATGGCGCCGTTCGCCGGCGCCGCGATGGGAGAGCACTTCCTGTTCAACGGCAAGCACGCGCTCGTGATCTACGACGACCTGACGAAGCACGCGGACGCCTACCGGCAGCTCTCGCTGCTCCTCCGCCGGCCCCCGGGACGCGAGGCGTTCCCCGGGGACGTCTTCTACCTCCACTCGCGGCTCCTCGAGCGGGCGTGCAAGCTCTCCGACGAGCTCGGCGGCGGGTCGCTCACCGCGCTCCCCGTGATCGAGACGCAGGCGGGCGACGTCGCGGCGTACATCCCCACCAACGTGATCTCGATCACCGACGGCCAGATCTTCCTCGAGTCGAGCCTCTTCTACTCGGGGATCCGGCCCGCGATCAACGTCGGCATCTCGGTGTCCCGGGTGGGCGGCAACGCGCAGACGAAGGCGATGAAGAAGGTCGCGGGCCGCCTGCGCCTCGACCTCGCCCAGTACCGCGAGCTGGAGGCGTTCGCGCAGTTCGGCTCGGAGCTCGACGCCGCGACGCAGCAGGCGCTCGCGCGCGGGGAGCGGATGGTCGCGACCCTCAATCAGCCGCAGTACCAGCCCTGGCCGATCGAGGAGCAGGTGGTCGCGATCTACGCCGGCATCCACGGCCGGCTCGACAAGGTGCCGGTGCCGCAGGTGCCGCGCTTCCAGCAGGAGCTGCGCGAGACCCTGCAGGCGGAGGAGTCGATCTACCGGACGATCCGCGAGAGCGGAGACCTCTCCGACGAGACCACCGCGAGCCTCGACGCGGCGCTCGAGAAGTTCGTCGACGGGTTCAACATCGAGGAGGAGACCGGCCTCGTCTAGGCACTTTCCGCCTCCGGCGAAAAGTGCCAGGAGAACGACCAGAACATGGCTTCCGTTCAGGACTACAAGCGGCGGATTCGCTCCGTCCGCAACACGCGCAAGATCACCCGTGCGCTCGAGCTGGTCGCCGCGGCGAAGCTCCGTCGCGCCCAGTCGCGCATCGAGGCGATGCGCCCGTACGCGGACACGATGAGCGAGCTCATCTCCGGAGTCGGGCGGGCCGCGGGGTCGGTGCAGAGCCTGCCGCTCCTCCAGCAGCGCGAGGAGATCGGCACCACGCTCGTCGTCCCGCTGACCGGTGACCGGGGGCTCGCGGGAGCGTTCAACGCGCAGGTGACCCGGCGCGCCTTCGCCCTCGACCGCCGCGTCCAGGCGGACGGGCAGACGGTTCGCTGGCTCGCGGTCGGGAAGAAGGGGCGCTCGACCCTGACCTTCCGGCGGCGGACCCTGGACGGCGCGTTCGTGGGGTTCATGGACGCGCCCTCGTACGCGGACGCGCAGGCGATCGCGCATCGCGCCGCCGAGCTGTTCGTCGAGGGAGAGGTCGACCGCGTCGTGCTCGTCTACAACACGTTCGTCTCCGCGTTGACGCAGACCGTCACCGAGCAGGAGATCCTGCCGATCTCGGCCGAGGTGCTGGAGACCGACGAGGAAGAGCGCCGCGACGACGCCCTGCGCGGAGACTTCATCTTCGAGCCCGAGCCCGAGGAGATCCTCGAGCGGCTGCTGCCCGTCTATCTCGAGACGCAGGTCTACCGCGCGCTGCTCGAGTCCGCCGCCTCGTTCCAGGGCGCCCAGATGACGGCGATGCGGAACGCGTCGAAGAACGCCGGCGAGCTGATCGACAACCTGACGCTCCAGATGAACCGTGCGCGCCAGGCGGAGATCACGCAGGAGATCCTCGAGGTCGTCGCGGGCGCGGATGCGTTGACCTAGCCTGCTGCGAGCGTCCGTTCCGCTCGCGCGGAACGGACGCCGCAAACCCCCGTGCGCCCGGCTTCGCCGGTCGCGCGGGTAGATCCCTGAAGCGGACTGCCGGCTGCGCCGGCGTCCGGGCTGTTGGCCCGCTTCGCCGCGTCCACGGCACACGCTGACGCGGACTGGCGGGCTTCGCCGGCGCTCGGGGGCTGGCCGGTGGGCGCACACACGTCGCTAACAACTTTCGTCCGGAAACGTAGAAGAAGGTACGTGGCGGAGTTTCAACCAGACGGGCGGCCCGTCGATACCATCGTGACGGTGGAGCGCGCCCTCGCGGACGACGACAGGGA
>Ga0210120_1000031_pt1 | contig 35401 bp, 29 predicted proteins | sample Goodyear_PhragA__FD_184868 | JGI IMG/M metagenome (GOLD analysis project Ga0210120, IMG submission 184868) | Wetland microbial communities from San Francisco Bay, California, USA, that impact long-term carbon sequestration - Goodyear_PhragA_D2... | ecosystem: Environmental > Aquatic > Marine >... | reverse complement strand
TGCTGGCGACAGTCAGGACCGCGCCCGACACGACCGTGCCGGCGGAGCTCGATCGCGCCTTCCCGCCGGAACGGCTCGTGCGGCTCCCCCTCGGCCCACTCAGCGTTGCCGCGCTCCACCACCTGCTGCGGGAGCGAGTCGGCCTCGAGCTGACTCGACCGGAGCTCGTCCGGGTGCAGGCGGAGTCGGCAGGCAACCCGTTCTTCGCGCTCGAGCTCGGCCGCGAGCTCGTCCGTACCGGCTCGAGGCCAACCGCGGGGAAGGCCCTGCCCGTGCCCGACAGCCTGTACGAGCTCCTCGGGGGCCGGCTCGCTCGGCTGCCGACCGATACGGGCGACGTCGTCCTCTTCGCGGCGGCCCTCGCCCGGCCGACGGTCGACCTCGTGGTCGCGGCGCACGGACACCGCGAGACGGTCGTCGAGGCGCTCGGCACCGCCGCACGGGAGGGCGTGATCGAGCTCGACGACTCGCATCTCCGCTTCGCCCACCCCTTGCTCGCGTCGATCTGCTACGAGCAAGCTCCGATCTGGAAGCGGCGCGCGATCCACGGGGCGCTCGCGCGGGCGGTCACCGACGTCGAAGAGCGGGGGCGCCACATGGCTTTGTCGGTGGATGGTCCCGACGCGGTTGCCGCGTCGTACCTCGACGCAGCCGCCGAGCAGGCCGCAGCCCGCGGGGCGACCGCGGCGGCAGCAGAGCTTTCCGAGCTCGCGGCAGACCTGACGCCTGGCGATCCGCCTCTAGAGCGGCGACGGCGCTTGCGCTCGGCGATGTTCCATACCCTCGCCGGCGACAGCGCCCGGGCGGTCCTGCTGCTGGAGCAGATCCTCATCGAGGCTCCGGAGGGCCCCGAACGGTCGGATGTTCTGTTCGAACTCGCCTCGACTCTGAGAGCCGACCCGCAGACGACGATCGAGCGCCTCGACGAGGCGCTCACGAATGCCGCCGGGGACGAGATTCGGCAGGCGCGGATCCTCGGGTACCGCGGCTGGATCCGGGTCTTTCAGGCAGACATCGACGCGGCACTCCTCGATACGCGTGCGGCTCTCGAGAAAGCAGAGCGCATAGGTGATCCCGCACTGATCGCCTCCACCATTGGACACGTTGCGATAGCAGAGGGTCGTGCCGGCGACTTCACTCCCGGTCTCGTCGAGCGGGGCGTCGAGATCGAGCACCGGCTGGCACTCCAGCTGCAATACAACGAAAGCCCATCCGTCTCCCTCAGCAGGCGCCTGGCCGGCCAGGGGGGCTTGGATCGAGCTCGGGCGTTGCTCCAGGAGATCGAGACGAACGCAGCAGCCCGTGGGGACGAACGCCTGCGTGCGCAGGCCCGCGGTGCCCGCTCGCGGATCGAGTGGTTCGCGGGGAACTGGCAGCTGGCGCTCGACCTCGCCATCGAGGCGTCCGAGCTCCACGACCGCATCCGGCACGACGTCGCACAACACTTTCGCCTCAAGGCGCTCGCCGAGGCCGACCTCGGCCTCGTCGAGCAGGCGCGCGCGTCGGCAGAAGCGGCGCTGGTTGTCGCGGAGGAGATGTCGGACCGGGAATGGGCCATCCTCAGCGCCGGTGTGCTGGGGCGGCTCGAGTTCGCGCTCGGACATGTCGACGCGGCTCTCGGCTATGTGCGCGAGCTGCTCGGAGAGCTCCTCTCGAAGGGGTACAAGGACCCGACCGCCCCTGTCTGGGGAGACGCGATCGAGATCCTCATCGCAGGCGGCGAGCACGAGCAGGCGAGGGGCTTTCTGACGCAGTACGAGTTGAACTCGAGCCGCGCTGGAAGTCCGTGGGCGGTTGCCGTCGCCTGGCGCTGCCGCGGGCTCCTGGCATCCGCCGAGGACGACCCCGCCTCCGCTGTTGCGGCGTTCGAGCGATCTCTCATCGAGCTCGAGGAGCTTCCGTATCCGTTCGAGCGCGGCCGCACGCTGCTCGCACTCGGCGCGGCGCGCAGGCGGGCCCAGCGGAGGAAGGCCGCCCGCGACGCGCTCGAGCACGCGCTCGCGATCTTCGAGGAGCTCGGCGCACGGCTTTGGGCGGAGAAGGCACGCGCCGAGCTCGGGCGCATCAGCGGCAGGCGGACGTCATCGGACGAGCTGACCGAGACCGAGTCACGCGTCGCCGAGCTCGCGGCCAGGGGCCGCACCAACAAGGAGATCGCCGCCGACCTCTACATGGGGGTGAGCACGGTCGAGGCGCACCTCTCCCGCATCTACCGCAAGCTCGGCATCCGCTCGCGCGCCGAGCTAGGGCGCTGGGCCGCCAACCAGAGGGACGAGGCCGTCCAAGCCTAGGGTTCGCCGGGTATCGGGGCCCCGACCCTAGGCCCTACCGTCGACGGCATGGTCTTCGTCGTCGAGCGCTACCTTCCCGGGCTCTCCCACTCCGATCTCCTGCACGAGCTCGCGAGGCTCGAGCGTACGCAGGAGCTGCGGGACGTGGCCGGAGCGGTGCGCTACCTCGGCTCGACCATCGTTCTGGGAGACGAGGCCTGCTTCTGCCACTTCGACGGGCCCACCGAGGCAGCCGTCGCCGAGGCGAACCGAAGGGCAGGCGTGCCGTTCGACCGGATCGTCGCAGCAGTGACCGTCCAACCCGAAGGGAGAACGACCATGAACATGTCCACCACGATCCCGCAGACCGTGCAGATCCGTCGTGGGCGCCTGCTCGGCCTGTTGGCGGGCGTCGCGACCCTCGCGGCCGCAATCACGTGGCTCGTGCTCGGTCTCGCCGGCGAGACCGGCGGCGACGTACGAACGAGCGCACCGGCGCAGTCGTGGAACCTCCCCATCCCCGCGATGTCCGTCACCGCACCCGACCAGTCCTGGAACCTCCCCATCCCGGCGACCGCCGTCACGCGCGGGAGCGCAGCGCAGAACGGGCGCGTCGTCCGGTCGATCATGGACCTGACACCCGGCGATCTCGCCGGCGGCGGTCTCGGGGGATACGCCCTCCCGAACCGGCAGAGCGGCCAGACCACGGCGGACGTGCTCGCCTCGATGAGCCCACAGACACGGCATTACACCGAAGCCGTCATGAAGCTGACGTTCGCGCAACTCGCGGCCGGCGCCGCGGGACACCCGTAGTCCGAGCCACGGGAGGGGGGAGGTCTCGACCCCTCCCCTCCCGCGTGAAGGCAGACGTGTTGCATCGAGACGACTTCGATCCCACAATGGAAGGCCGTCGAAAGGAGACGGGGCGATGAGCATCGCCGATCACACGGGCGCGCGGCGCGCAGGCTTCCCCAGCCCGTTCGAGGTGACGATTCCTCCCGAGTGCGCGGGGTGGGAGGAGATGTACGCCGACCACGTCGTCTTCGGTGAGGACAGGCGAGCATTCGAGGAGGGCCGGTTCTGGTTCCAGGACGGGCTGCACGCCGCGGAGCCCGTCTACCCCTTCGACTCGTTCGTGTTCGAGTACGCCGTTGTGGCGCTCAACCAGGCGAGCTCCCGTCTGTTCGTCGTCCCCCCGTCGCTCGGCGTCGAGTGCCGACTCCTCAACGGCTACGTCTACGTCAGTGCGAACCTGGTCACCGACGAAGTGACACTCGCCCGTCGCGCGGAGCTGTTCTCGGGGCGGGCGGGCTATTACTACGAGCACTGGGACGACCTGTACGAGCGGTGGCTCGTGAAGGTAGAGGCCACCACGAGCGAGCTCGTCGAACTCGAGATCCCCGTGCTCGCCGAGCTCGAGGACGAGTCGATCGTCACGGAGGGCCGCGGGCTCGGGTCGAGTCACGCGCTCCTGCACGCGTACGACCGCCTGCTCGAGGGGGTCGACCGCATCTTCCAGTACCACTTCGAGTTCCTCAACCTCGGCTACGCGGCGTACCTGGTCTTCTACGAGCGGTGCCGAGAGGCGTTCCCGGAGATCTCCGACCAGACCGTGGCGACGATGGTGTCCGCCATCGACGTCCTGGTCTTGCGTCCCGACGACGAGCTCCGGCGCCTTGCGCGCCTGGCGGTCGAGCTGGGCGTGTCGGAGGAGGTCGCGGACGCCGAGAACGAGGGTGAGCTCGTCGCGGCGCTCGCGGGCAGCGACGCAGGCGACCGGTGGCTCGCCGACTTCGAGCAGACGAAGGATCCCTGGTTCTACTTCTCCTGCGGAACCGGCGTCTTCCATCACCACCACCGCTCGTGGATCGACGACACGAGGCTCCCGATCGAGACCATCCGCTCGTACGTCGTTCGACTCGGCGCCGGCGAGGACATCGCGCGTCCTCGGGAGGCTTTGCTCGCCGAGCGTGAGCTCGTCACCGAGGAGCACCGTGCGTTGCTCGCGCCCAAGCCGCGCCAGGCTTTCGACGACAGCCTCGTGCTCGCGCGCACGGTCTTCCCATACGTCGAGAACCACCACTTCTACATCGACCATCGCTACTTCACGATCTTCTGGAACAAGGTGCGCGAGCTCGGAGCGCTGCTCGCCCGCCATGGGTACGTGGCCGACGGGGAGGATGTGTTCTACCTGCGACACGACGAGGTGCGCTCCGCGCTCGAGGAGCTGCGGCTCGACTGGAGCTCGGGTGGCGCAGGGGTGGCGCGCGGCCCGCGCCTGTGGCCGCCGGTCGTGGAGCGGCGACGTGCGATGTACGAGGCGATGTGCGCCTGGGCTCCGCCTCCGGCTCTCGGCCGCCTGTCCGAGGAGATCACCGACGCGATGACGATCATGCTCTGGGGCATCACGGACGAGCGCGTGCAGGAGTGGGCGTCGTCCGACGGTCATGGGGCCGAGACGCTCACCGGCTGCGCCGCCTCGGGCGGTATCGCGGAGGGCGTCGCGCGAGTCCTGCTGCGCGTGGATCAGCTCGGCGAGCTTGCTGACGGCGAGATCCTGGTCGCGCCGGTGACGTCGCCGAGCTGGACGCCTGTCTTCCACCGGATCGCCGCGGCCGTCCTCGACACGGGCGGGATCATGTGCCACGCGGCGATCGTCGCCCGCGAATACGGCCTTCCGGCCGTCGTCGGGACCGGCACGGGCACGAAATGGATCAAGACGGGCGATCACGTCCGCGTCGACGCCGACACGGGCATCGTCACGATCCTGAACCGCGGGTAGCGGAACGTCTTCGCCACAGGGGTGCCCCGGGCGTGCTCGCCGAGGCACCCGGATGCCGTTCGGCTCAGGAGACCCCGGCCTTCGTCCGCCACCCCTCGGCGTACGACGTGCGCGCCACCTCGGAGTACGGGCACGGGCTGACGATCGCGCGGATCTCGGCCTGCCGATGGCGCTCGACCACCGGCTTGGAGGAGCCGCCGTTCTCCTCGCCCCACACGAGCGTCACTTCTGTGCCCACCGCGACGTTCGCGTCGACGACCGCGAGGGAAAGCATCGAGCGCTCGTTGTAGCTGTACCCGGAGAACGTCGACACGCCCACCAGCTCACCGTCCTTCGTCACCCGGTCGTTCGGCCACGTCGAGTAGTTCGACAGCGGGAGGTCGATGTACTTCACGGGGTCGCCCCGCTCGAAGAGCGTCTGCATCGCGTGGGCGACGTCCTCGCCGTTCCAGGCGAGCGTGACCTTGCGCCGTGACGGCTCGTCACCCATCTGCTCGAGCGCGTCGCGACCGACGAAGTCGTGGTCGAACTTCACGAAGGGGCCGTAGCCGGCCTCGTGCGGGGTCAGGTAGTAGTCCGCGATGTCGTCCGTGTAGAAGCTCCCGCCCAGCGAGCCCGTCGCCTCGTAGCCGTCTCCGGGCAGCCACTCCCTGTAGGCACGCAGCTCGTCGCCCGTGAAGACGGCCGGCAGCGGGCAGGGGATCCAGCCCGACTCGAGCGTGTTGGTCGCGTACACGCGGGAGCCGACCTGGCGGAGGCCGTGGTTTTTGCCTGCGTCCACGATCGCGGCACGGACGTCTTCCCGCTCCTCCCACGGCCCGAAGAGCTCGAGCCCCGGAACCCCGGACATGCCGTGGTGCAGCGCGCGGACGGCGTGTCCCGCGATCGTGATCTCGCCCATGTTGAAGAACTTGATCTCGGGCAGCGTCCCGCCGGTCGCCTGCTCGAGGACGTCCATGGCGGTCGGCCCCTGGACCTGGAAGCGGTAGATCTTGCGCCGCCCGGTGGGGTTCGCGGCGGTGCGCTCGTCCCGCTCGACGGTCACGTCGTAGTCGCCCGTCTCGGCGTGGAACTGGACCCAGTTGTGCGCGGACGGACGCCCGACGAGGCTGACCCGGTTCTCGGAGAGGAAGAAGAGTATCCCGTCCCCGATCACGTACCCGTCGTGGTTGCAGGCGACGAACTGCTTGGCCTTGTCGACGGCGAAGTTCTGGAAGGTGTTCACCCCGAGGTCGGAGAGCAGCCGGATGACGTCCGGGCCCTCGACGTACAGGTCGGTCATGTGGTGCGACTGGTCGAACAACGCCGCGGTCTCGCGCCAGGCGACCTGCTCGTCCCGCCAGTTCGAGAACTCGCTCGGCACCGCCGGGTAGACGTACGGGCCGATCTGCGAGTTGCGTGCCATCTCGACGGCGCTGCCGACCGCCTGCAGCTTCTCCTCCAAGCTTGCGTAGCTCACGTTTTCGTACCTCCTCGTGAAATGACGAGTCGCGTGGTCGGCACTCCGCGGCCCCGTCTGTCCGTGCCCGCGGGTGGCGCCTCCGACGATGTTATTCCAGCGGCCGCTCCCGGCCGGCTCGCTGCTCCTGCTCCTCCCTCGGCGCTCGGGCCTGGTGGTCACGGCCGAGGAAGGTGTTCGCCCAGGCGCTCGTCCCCGCGAGCGCGTTGTCCTTGACCACGACCGGACCGTCCAGCATCTCCTCCTCCTCGCCGTACGCCTTGAGCCGCTCGTACGCTTGCGACCAGATGCACTCCGTGTCGTAGACCTCGCAGAGCCCGTCCCGCGTGCCGCCGCAGGGGCCGTTGCGCTGGTTCTTCGCGCACTGGGACTCCGGGCACACGTACGCGATCTCGGCAAGCGAGCAGTCGCCGCAGTCCCGGCACGAGAAGAGCGGCACCTTGGCCGCCTGCTCGAGCGCGTGCGCCGCTCGGCGCACGGGGCGGGGAGCCGAGTCGAGCCCCCGGTAGACGCTCCGGGCGGCCGGGCGCAGCGGTGCGTCGCTCGCGAAGACCTTCTCGTGCACGCGCCGGCTGAAGCGGTACGAGAGCGGCACCCGCAGGTCGGTGCGCCGTCGGCGCTTCGACTGGAGGTAGGCGGCGTTTACGCGCTCGGACGAGAGGCCGCTGTCCGGCTCCTCCTCGAAGAGGTAGAACTCGCCGGGCAGCGGGTACCGGATCTCGCGCACGAGCGCGCGCCAGCCGTCCGCGAAGGTCGCCGCGAGGTCGAGGATCTCGCCGAACGTCTCTGCCGGCATGTGCCCCCCGAGGTAGACGCCGTGGTAGCCGAGCCCGCGTGCGATCGCGACGTGCTTCGCGGCCAGCTCGACGAAGAACGCCCGGCCCTTGTCCGGGCTGGCGCCGTGCCGCTCCGCGAGCTCGAGCAGCGGGTCGCTGACGACGACGCCCGGGATCTTGCCGCTGCGAAACGCCCGGGCGGCCGGGGGGGAGAGGAGGTACACGTTCGCGATCGCCGTGAGCGGCAGGCCGTCGCGGCGGATCCAGCGGAGCAGCTCGTCGTCCTTGCGCACGTCCCAGCCGATCTGGTTGACGACGAAGCGCGCCCCGGCCTGCGCCTTCCGCCGGAGCTTGAAGTACTGGGGCATCACCTCCCGCTCGTGGCGCTTGTGGTTCGTGACCACGCACCCGAGGAGGAAGTCCGTCTGCTCGAGCCTCGTCTCCGGCCGCCGCTCGTCGCGCAGCCCGGCGTTCATCTCGGAGAGGAGGTTGAGGAGGCCGACCGAGTCGATGTCGAACACCGGCGCGGCGAGCCCGCGGTGCCCGGCGACCGGGTAGTCGCCGGAGAGCGCGAGCACGTTGTGGAATCCCTGCGAGGCGAGTTGCCAGCCGCGGCTCTCGAGTGCGTTCCGGTTCCAGTCCTTGCACGCGAGGTGGATGATCACCTCCTGGCCGCGCGAGATCATGTCCGTCCCGAGCGCGTCGGGCGCCAGCATCGCGTGGCCGCCGGGGTTGTCGGTGATCGAGAGCACGTCGACCCGTGGATCGGCGGCGAGCGCGCGCGAGAGCTCGAGCACCCGCGCGCCCCCGTCGGCCGAGATCAGTCCGCGGCTGGTGACGATCTCGGCGGCGACCACGAATCGCTCCGGCTGGGCGAGCAGCTCGCGGAGGGGGACGATCGCGCTCATCGTGACGCCGGTGGCTCGACCGGAGGGGTGCCGTACGTGTGGAAGCTCTCGATCGTGTGCACGCCCCAGAACTGCCCCCGCGCGCGCTCGGCCGCAGTCCACACGGTCGGCTCGAAGTCCGGGTCGTAGACGAAGTAGCCGCCGGTCGTGACCTCGATCCGGTTCCCGCCCGGCTCGTAGGCGTAGAGGAAGAATCCGGCGGCGACGGCGTGCTTCGAGGGGGCGGCTTCGATGTAGACGTCGTTGTCGACGAACAGGTCGGCAGCGCGCAGGCACTCCTCGCGCGTGTCGACCCAGAACGCGAGGTGGTGCAGCCTGCCCGACGCGCCGTACGCGTCCTTCACGTAGATCAGCTCGTGCGCGGCGATCGAGAGGCTCAGCCAGGCGCCCGTCTCGGTGCCGTCGTCGAGCTCGATCCGCTCGTAGAGCCGGTAGCCGAGGACGTCCTGGGCGAACGTGCGGTTCGCGCGCACGTCCGCGGCGAGGACGTTGACGTGGTCGAGGCGCTTCACGCCGGCCCCGCGCCCGACGTAGCGCTGGGGTTGGTTCCTCCACGAGGGACGCAGGTGCTCAGGCGGGACGTACCGCTCGGCCTCGTAGAAGAGCTCGAAGAGATGGCCGTCGGGGTCGGTGAAGCGGTACGCGGGCCCGTGGCCGACGTCCCCCTCCACCCAGCCCCGACCCAGGCCGGTTGCCTCGATCGCCGCGACCCGGCGGTCGAGCGCCTCCGGGCTCCAGGCACGGAGCGCGAGCTGGCCGAGCCCGGGCTGCGGCGCCTCGGTGAGCTTCAGGCTGTAGCGCAGGTAGTCGCCCCAGCCGCGCAGGTAGACGGAGGCCCCGTCGCGTGACTCCTCCTCCATGCCGAGCACGTCGACGAAGAAGCGGAGGCTCTCCTCCGGCGTCGGGGTCAGGAGCTCGGCGTGAGCGATCCGGGCGACGTCGTGCAGGATCTCGGTCATCTCGGCGACACTATCGCTCGGCTTCGTGTGCCCCGCTTGACAGCGAGCGACCACTATCGGGAGGCGCGCCCGCCAGCTCGGCGAGGAGCGCCGCGCTCGCCGAGGCGATGCGCGGCTTCACCCCCAGGCCGAGCAGCAGCTCGCGGGCGGCGTCCATCTCGTCCGCCCGGCGGGCCGCGTGCGTCCGGCTGCCGGTGAGGAGCCGCTCGAGGAGCGGACGACCGATCACCTCCGCGATCTCGCCCTCGAGCCACGCCCGGTGCCCGGCGGCCTCGGCCGCGTCCAGGCTCTCGATCGCCGCCGCGGCGAGGCCCTTCATGAAGACGGAGCGAAGCAACTTCAGCGCAGCGGCGTCGCCCGGGTGCTCGGAGACCACCTCGACGGGCATCCCGAGTCGGCCCAGCGTGTCCGCGAAGTCCCGCGCGGCGGGGCCCGCCGCCAGCGCGGGGGTGCGCAGGCCTCGTGCGGGCACCGGCCCCAGCAGCGCGACGTCGACGAACCGTCCTCCGGCCGTCGCGACGGCCTCGGCGAGCAGCCGCTTCAACTCCGGTGGACCGGTGTTGAGGTCTGCGTAGATCGCGCCGGGCCGGAGGCCGGGCAGCGCGGAGCGGGCTGCCTCGAGCGCGACCGCAGCTGCCGTGAGGCTGAGCACGACGTCGCGCTCCGTCACTGCCGAGACGGGATCGGGGGCCCGGTCCGCGATGCCCTCGCCACGCGCGTCGTCCGGGTCGTAGCCCCGGACGCGTGCGCCCGCGGCCGAGAGGTCGGCGGCGAGTCGGCCTCCTGCCTCGCCCAGACCGAGCACCGTGAACGTCGGGCCCACGGTCGTCGAGCTCTGCCCCCGGGCCGTCACGGCCGGCGGCGGCTCAGAGCCGCTCGAGCGCCCGGCGCACGAGCACCTCGGCGAGATGCGTGCGGTAGGCGGCGCTGCCCTGCACGTCGCTCGGCGGCTCTGTTCCCTCGCCCGCGCGGGACGCCGCCTCCGCCGGCGACGCGCCTCCCGCCAGCGCGTCCTCGACCCCCGACGCGCGAAGGGGTGTCGCGCCCATGCTGGTCAGCCCGACGCGCGTGGCGCCGTCGACGCGCGCGACCGCGACCCCGACGAGCGCCCAGTCCTGGGCCCGCCGCACGTGCTTGAGGTACACGCCGTCCGCGACGGTCGGCACGCGGAGCTCGGTGAGCACCTCGCGCGGTGCGAGCGCGGACGCGAACGGCCCGTGGAAGAAGCCGTCCGCCGCGATGGTGCGCTCACCGTCCGGCCCGCGTGCGACGAGCTCCGCGCCGAGCGTGACCATGAGCGTCGCCATGTCGGACGCCGGGTCGGCGTGGGCGACGGAGCCGCCGATCGTGCCGCGATGGCGGACCTGGGGGTCGCCGATGCCCTCGGCGACCTGCGCGACGAGTGGGCTCCGCTCCTTCAGCACGGGGTCGCGCGCGAGGTCCGCGTGCCGCGTGAGCGCGCCGATCGCGATCCGGTCGCCGTCCTCGCGGACGTAGCGGAGGTCGGCGAGCCGGCCGATGTCGACGAGGAGCGAGGGCCGTGCGAACCGCAGGCGCAGCATGGGGATCAGCGAGTGGCCGCCGGCGAGGAGCTTCGCATCCTCGTCGCCGAGCAGCTCGATCGCGTGCTCGACAGAGCTCGCTCGCGCGTACTCGAACCCGGCGGGGATCACGTGGTCGCCCTCGCGGCGGCCTCCACGGCCCGGACGATGTTGTGGTAGCCGGTGCAGCGGCAGAGGTTCCCCTCGAGCGCGTGCCGGATCTCGTCCTCGGACGGGCTCGGGCTCTCCTTCAGGAGCGACACCGTCGCCATCACGAACCCCGGCGTGCAGTAGCCGCACTGGAGCCCGTGCTGCTCGTGGAAGGCCTGCTGCACGGGGTGGAGCTCGTCGCCTTCGGCGAGACCCTCGATCGTCGTGAGCTCGGTGCCGTCGGCCTGCACCGCGAGCACGGTGCACGACTTCACCGACTCGCCGTCGAGCAGCACCGTGCACGCCCCGCAGGACGAGGTGTCGCAGCCGACGTTCGTCCCCGTCAGGCCGAGCTGCTCGCGCAGGAAGTACACGAGCAGCCGGCGAGGCTCGACCTCGGCCTCGTGGCGCTCTCCGTTCACGGTCAGCGCGATCTGCGTCATGCCCTCGCCTCCTGGAGCGCCTTCCAGACGTTCTCGCCGTTGCAGGGCAGGTCGACGTGACGGACGCCGTGCGGCAGGAGCGCGTCGATGACCGCGTTGTGCACCGCCGGCGTCGCGCCGACCGTGCCCGACTCGCCGATCCCCTTCACGCCGAGCACGTTCAGGGGCGTCGGCGTCACCATCTCGACGCGCTCGAAGGAGGGCAGCTCGGCGGCCGAGGGAAACGCGTAGCCGACGAACGTGTCTGTCAGCGGATAGCCGTCCTCGCCGTAGACGACCTCCTCGTACAGCGCCTGCCCGACGCCGAACGCGATGCCGCCGTGCACCTGGCCGTCGGCGACGACCGGGTTGATCAGCGTGCCGGCGTCATCGACCGCGACGTGGCGCCTGAGCTCGACCTTGCCGGTCTCCGTGTCGACCTCGACGACCGCGACGTGGACGCCGAAGGGGAAGGTGGGCAGCCCCCGAAACTCGTGCGAGACCGTGAGCTCGGAAAGCCTTCCGTCCGCTGCGGCACGCGAGGCGAGGTCGCCCCAGGCGAGTGACGGCTCAGGGGTGCCGGCGACGTGGAAGCTGCCTCTGCCAAGGTCGAGCACCACGTCTGCCGTGCTCGCCTCGAGATAGTCGGCGACGAGTCCCTTCGCCCGCTCGACGACCGCGTCCGCGGCAAGGCGCCCGGCCACTCCGCCGATCTGCGTGGACTTGGATCCGAACGTCCCGGCCCCCTGCGGCACCTGGGCCGTGTCGCCCTTGATCACGGTCACCCGTTCGACCGGGATTCCCAGCCGCTCCGCGACGATCATCGCGAACGTCGTCTCGTGCCCCTGGCCGTGGGAGAACGAGCCCGTGCGGAGGATCGCGCCTCCGTCGGCGGTGATCTCGACCTCGCCGAACTCCGTCTCGCCGATCCCGTTCGTGATCTCCGCGTAGGCAGCCAGCCCGATCCCGAGCTCGATCGGCCCTTCCTCCGCACGGCGGCGCCGCTGCTCCTCGCGCAGCTCGTCGTACCCGGCCGAGCGGAGCGCCAGGTCGAGCGCGCCCTCGTAGTCGCCCGAGTCGTACGTCGCGCCGGTCGGGGTCGTGTACGGGAACGCGTCCTTCGCGACGAAGTTCTGCCGCCGGAGCTCCGCCGGGTCGATGCCCGCCTCGGCGGCAAAGAGATCGACCGCCCGCTCCATCGCCTGTGCGGCCTCCGGGCGTCCAGCGCCGCGAATGGAGGTCGTCGGCGTCGCGTTCGTCGCGACCGACACCGTCTTGACCTCGACCTTCGGAATCGCGTACACCTCGCTCGCCATCAGCGCGGTGAGGTTCGGCAGGTATGCCCCGAGAATCGGGTAGGCGCCGGCGTCGGCGAGCACCTGGAGGCGGTAGGCGAGCAGCTTCCCGTCGCGGGTTCCCCCGAGCGTCACCTCGAGGCGCTGCGCCCGTCCGTGGAGGAGCCCCAGCATGCTCTCGGTTCGCGTCTCGGTCCACCGCACCGGCCGTCTTAGTCGCCGAGCGAGCCACGCGACGAGCACGCCTTCGGGCTCCAGCGTCTTCGCACCGAAGGCGCCCCCGACGTCCTGGCTCACGACGCGTACGTGGCCCGGGTCGAGCCCGAGCATGCCGGCGAGGATCATCCTGTCGGTGTGAGGAATCTGTGTCGTGCTCCAATACGTCAACCGGCCGTCGTCGTCCACCTGGGCGGCCGCCGAGCGCGGCTCCATCGGAGCGGCGGACATCCGCTGGCTCCAGAACGTGTCCGAGACGACCACCTCACAGCCCTCGAAGAGGCTCTCGTCGAGCTCCTCCAGGTCCGGCTCGGGGAAGTTCGCGACGTTCGTCCCGATCTCGGGGAAGAGCAGCGCATCGCCCGCCAGCGACTCCTCCGCCGAGAGCACGACGGGCAGCGGGTCGTAGTCGACCATCACGAGCTCGGCCGCGTCGGCGCCGGACGTTCGGTCGTCGCTGACGACGACCGCGACGATCTCGCCCGCGAAGCGGACGACGTCGCCCGCCACGAGCGGCCGCGCCATGCCCGGGTTGATGTTCCAGTACGGCGGCGGGCCGAACGGCGGCGCGTCCACGTCCGCGCCGGTGAAGACCCGGACGTCCGGGAGCGCCTCCGCGGCCGACGCGTCGAGACCCGCGATCCGTGCGTGCGCGAACGGCGAGCGGACGAACGTGACGGCGAGCGCGCCCTCCAGCGGCATGTTCTCGAGGTAGCGGCCCTCGCCCCTGAGGAACCGGGGATCCTCCACCCGGAGCACGCGGTTGCCGAGGATGCTCATGCGCGCGAGCCTATCGTCTGCATCAGGCCGCGACCGGCGCCGAGCCGACGGCCTGCTGGACCGCGGCGACGATCTTCGCCTCGTCCGGCAGGAGGTACTCCTCCATCGGCTGGCTGTAGGGAATCGTGGCATCGAGCGCGGTGACGAGCCCGATCGGGGCCTTCAGCGCCGAGAACCCCTCGGACGCAGCCTCGGCGGCGATCACCGCGGCGGCCGACCCGTGCCGCGTCGACTGGTCGGCGACGACGAGCTTCCCGGTCTTCGCGACCGACTCGAGGATCGTCCGGGTGTCGAGCGGTGCGAGCGTGCGCGGGTCGATCACCTCCGCCTCGATCCCCTCGGCCGCAAGCTGCTCGGCCGCCGCGAGCGCCTTGCCGACGAGCCACCCGATCGCGACGATCGTGACGTCGCCGCCCTCACGGACGACCGCGGCCTCACCGAGCGGCACGACGTGCTCGCCCTCCGGCACGTCGCCGTGCTCGAGCGTCAGCAGGTAGTGGTGGAAGAAGACGACGGGGTTGTCGTCGCGGATCGACGCGGTCATCAGGCCCTTGGCCTCCGCGGGCGTGGCCGGCACCGCGACCTTCAGCCCCGGCACGCCCATGAACATCCCGTAGATCGAGCCGGTGTGCTGCCCGGCCCAGCCGGCGGTGAAGCCGTAGCCCGCCTGGAGCACGATCGGCACCGTCACCTGGCCCGCGGTCATGTAGTGGAAGCGCGGCGCCTCGTTCACGACCTGGTCCATCGCCACGAGCATGAACTCGGCCATGTACAGCTGCACGACCGGCCGGTAGCCGGCGAAGGCTGCGCCCACCGCCATCCCGATCTCGGCGGTCTCGGAGATGGGCGTGACGCGGACGCGGTCCGCACCGAAGGCCTGCAGGAAGGGGTCCTCGTCGCTCGTTGCGAGGTTCTGCCCGAAGTAGAGGACGGTGGGGTCGCGCTCCATCTCCTGGTGGACCGCCTCGCCGATCGCGGCGATGTACGGAAGCTCGCGTGGCATCGGATCCTCCTCTCCTAGGCGTAGACGTGGTCGACGGCCTTCTCGGGGGCCGGAAACGGGCTGGAGAGCCCGAACTCGACCGCCTCGTCCATCTCCGTGCGTGCGGCCTCGGCGATCGCGTCGGCCTCCTCCGTGGTCAGCGTGCCGTCGGTCACGAGGCGGGCCCGGAAGCGCGGCACCGGGTCGCCCCGCTTCGCCGCCTCGTACTCCTCGGCGTTGCCGAAGACCGTGATCGCCTCGTGCTCCGGGAAGTGGAGCGGCACGCCGGGGGGCGCGATGATGTTCCCGTGCGCGCTCAGGCGGTAGACGCGCGACTCGACGAGCGTCGGCCCCTCGCCCGAGCGCGCGCGCGCGACCGCGGCCGACACGTGCTCGTACACCTCGACGGGGTCGCCGCCGTCCACGGTGACGCCCGGCATGCTGTACGCCGTCGCCTTGACCGCGAGCGGCTCGCCGGCGGCGGCGTTCGCGTCCTCCTGCTCGACCCTCGTGTAGACGTTGTAGTTGTTGTTCTCCATCACGAACACGACGGGCAGCTTCCACAGCGAGGCGATGTTCATGGTCTCGTGGAACGCCCCCTGCTTCGAGGCGCCGTCGCCGAAGAACGAGAGCACGACCTGCCCTTGACCGCGGATCTGCGCCGCCCAGGCGGCGCCCGCGGCGTGCGGGATGCCCTGCCCCACGATCCCCGAGGTGCCGAGGAACCCGCGGTCGACGTCGGTCAGGTGCATCGAGCCGCCGTAGCCCCCGCAGAGCCCGGTCTCGCGACCGTAGATCTCGGCCATCATCGCCTTCGCGTCGGTGCCGAGGGCGAGCGGGTAGCCGTGGCAGCGGTACGTCGTCAGCAGCTGGTCGTCCGGCCGCAGCGCGGCGATCGAGCCGACGATCGACGCCTCGGCGCCGTCGGCGAGGTGCGTGTGGCCGCGGATCACCCCCGGGTGCTCCTCGAAGGTCCGCTTGACGCGCTCCTCGAACTCGCGGATCCGCGTCATCTGGGTCAGCAGCCAGGTCAGGCGCTCCTGGTCGAGGCCGTTCTCGGGCACCGCGCCTCCTCTCGATCTCGGCAGCGGCACGGGCCGCCGCACGTCTCCCGTTCGCGAATCTCCGGCAAACCTAACGTCACCCTCCAACTCCCGCCAGGCCGCCGGCGGCGACGTTCAGCTCGACGCGGACCCCGTTCGGGTCCTCGACGAACAGCTGGCGCAGGCCGGGGCCCGGGACGTTCTCCGTGACCCGGACGCCGGCGCCCGCGAGGCGCCCCGCGAGGCTCCCGTCGTCGTCCTCCGCGGCGAACGCGACGTGGTCGACGGGAGCGGCGTCGACCGCCAGGCCGAGCGTCGCCGCGTGCGCCTCGTACGCGGCCCGGTCGGCGACGTGGAGGCACGGCGTCCCGTCGAGGTACAGCCAGTGGCCGGGGAACGGGAGCGGCGGCCGCTCGCCGACCTCGAGGCCGAGGACGTCGCAGTAGAGCGCGCGTGTGGCGTCGAGGTCGTCGGTCAGCACGAGGACGTGGTCGAGCCGGCGGAGCGCCATCACGCCCGTGCCGTGGCGGCCCTGGTGCGCGCGTACTCGGCGAACGGCTCGATCGCCGAGGGGTCGACGAGCGCGTCGCTCGCGGCGACGTCCGACACCGCCGCGCCGGTCAGGATCCGCTTCACGGGAACCTCCAGCTTCTTCCCCGTGAGCGTGCGCGGGATCGCGGGCACGGCCACGATCGCATCAGGTGCATGGCGGGGCGAGAGCGATGTGCGCAGCGCCTCCTTGATCGCGCCCTCCAGATCGGCATCGAGCTCGAGCCCGGGGCGGAGCACGACGAACAGGAGGAGCTCGTCCTGCTCCTCGAGGTGTACGACGAGGCTGTCGAGCACGTCGTCGAGCTCCTCGACGACCGAGTCGATCTCGCTCGTGCCGAGCCGGACGCCGCCGCGGTTCAGCGTCGCGTCGGACCGGCCCGTGATGACGGAGCTGCCGCGCTCCGTGAACAGGATCCAGTCGCCGAACCGCCAGACCCCCGGGAAGTGCTCGAAGTACGCCTCGCGGTAGCGCGTGCCGTCGGGGTCGTCCCAGAACGCGACCGGCATCGACGGCATCGGCTGGCGGATGACGAGCTCGCCGAGCTCCCCGACGACCGGCGACCCATCCGGGCCGTACGCCGCCGCGTCGACGCCGAGGCACGGCGCGGACATCTCGCCCGCGTAGACGGGCAGGAGCGGATACCCCTGGACGAGCCCGGTGCAGACGTCGGTGCCGCCGCTGCCGACGTTCAGGTAGACGTCCGGGCCGAGCTGGCGGTACAGCCACTCGTACGCCTCGAGCGGGAGCGGCGAGCCGGCCTCGCAGACCATGCGGATCGACGTGAGGTCGAAGCGCCGGCCCGGCTCGACGTCCGCCTTGCGGCACGCCATCGTGAACGCCGGGCTGAGGCCGAAGAACGTCGGCCTCGTCCGCTCGGCGAGCTCCCACTGGAAGGCGAGGTCGGGGTAGGCGGGATTGCCGTCGATCATCACGATCGACGCGCGCAGCAGGAGCGTCGAGACGAGCGCGTTCCACATCATCCAGGCCGTCGTCGTGAACCACTGGAGCCGGTCGCCGGGGCGCAGGTCCCAGCTGAACGCGTGGTTCTTCAGGTGCTCGAGGAGGATCCCGCCGTGGCAGTGCACGATCGCCTTCGGCAGCCCCGTCGTGCCGGAGGAGAAGAGCACGCAGAGGGGGTGCGCGAACGGGAGCGACGCGAAGGCGAGCTCGCCCGGCTCGCGCGTCAGCTCCTCCCACGGGACGGTGTGCGGCAGCACGTCGTCGGCACCGTTCGCGTACGGCACGTGCACGACCGCCTCGAGGCTCGGCAGGCCCGCGCGCACCTCGGCGACCTGCTCGCGGCGGTCGACGTGCTTGTCGCCGTAGCGGTACCCGGCCACCGCGAGCAGGACCTTCGGCCGGAGCTGGCCGAGCCGGTGCAGGACGCTGCGGACGCCGAACTCGGGCGGGCACGTCGCCCAGATCGCCCCGAGGCTCACGGTCGCGAGGAACGCCACCAGGGTCTCGGGCACGTTCGGGAGGTACGCGACCACACGGTCGCCGGGGCCGACGCCGAGTCGCTGCAACCCGGCCCGCGCCCGCGCCACCTGCTCGCGGAGCTCGCCGAACGTCAGGTCGAACGGCTCGCGCGTCTGGGAGACCGCGACGACCGCAACCGCGTCGGCGTCCTCCTCGCGCCCGAGCATGTGCTCCGCGTAGTTGAGGAGGGCGCCCGGAAACCACTCCGCCCCCGGCATCTCGCGCGAGCCGAGCACGCGCTCGTAGGGCGCGTGGGCGCGGATCTCGAAGTAGTCCCAGATCGACGCCCAGAAGCCCTCGAGATCGGTGACCGACCAGCGCCAGAGCTCGCCGTAGTCGGGGAACGCGAGGCTCCGCTCCGAGTCGAGCCACGCGAGGTAGCGGCCGAGCTCGGTCCGCTCCCGCGCGTCCGCGGGCGGCGACCACAGGACGTCCCCCCGGGCGAGCGTGCCGTCCGTCAGGGAGCGCATCGCCGCGATCCTACTGCCTCCCCCGACCGCGATCTTGTCCCTCCGCGAACGAGTTTCGTGCGCCGGCGGGGCGTCTCCGGAAGCCGCGTTCACACACTGCCGGCGAGCACGAGCGTGCCTCCGTCGACCAGGTACGCCGCGCCGGTCATGAAGCTCGAGGCGGGCGACGCGAGCAACAGGACGAGCCCCTTGAGCTCGTCGGGCTCCGCCATGCGCCCGAGCGGAACCGTCCTCGCCCACATGTGCTCCAGCTCCGGCGTCGGATCCTCCGTCACGCCGCCTCCGATCCTCGTCCCCTTGAACGGGCCCGGGCAGATCGCGTTGACGAGCACGCCGTGCGGCGCGAGCTCGAGCGCCGCCATGCGGACGACGTTGAGGATCGCGGCCTTGCTGGCGACGTACCCGTAGCAGACCTCCGGCTCCGGGCGCAGGCCGGCGTTGGAGGACGTCACGACGATCCGGCCCGACCCCTGACGTCGCATCGCGGCGGCGGCGTGCTTGAGCGTGAAGAGGACGCCGTTCAGGTTCACGCCCAGCACCCGGTCCCAGTCGGAGCGCTCGACCGTGTCGAGCCGCTGCCCGCCCTCGACGCCGAACCCCGGCCGGGAGGCGATCCCGGCGTTGGCGAACACGACGTCGAGGCGTCCCTCGGTCGCGACGACGTCCTCGACGAGCGCCTCCACGCTCGCCTCGTCCGACACGTCGACGACGACCGAGCGCGCGTCCAGCCCCCGCTCGGCGAGCGACGCGGTCGACGACTCGAGCCGCGCGACGTCGACGTCGGCGAGCGTCACGCGCGCGCCGCACTCGGCGAGCACCTCGGCCATCGCGAACCCGAGGCCGCTGGCGGCCCCGGTGACGACGATGCGGGCGTCGCGGACGTCGAAGAGGCGCTGGTAGACGCTGCCGGCGTCCATCATGTCCGCCCGCGCCGCCTACGCCGCCAGGTAGCCGGCCGGGTCGGCGTCGAGGTGCTCTGCGAGCCGGGTCGCGAGCGCCATGATCGTCAACGACGGGTTGACCGAGAGCGTGCGGGGCACGAGCGACGCGTCGCCGACGAAGAGGCGCTTCACGTCGTGGGACTCGCCGTTGCGGTCGACGACCGACTGCGCCGGGTCGTCGCCCATGCGGCAGGTGCCCTGGACGTGGGTCGACGCGAGCGCCGACCAGTAGACCTGTGTGGCGCCCGCCGCCTCGAGCACCTCGCGGCTGAAGCGGAGCCCGCTCTCGATCCGCTCGAGGTCGGCCGCGGTGAACTCGACGTCGAACCGCTCGCCGCCGTCCTCCTCGACCACGACCGCGGCGTTGTTGTCGTCGTTCGCCATCGCGAGCAGGCCGACCCAACGGCGGAACGACCGCACCGCCTCGACGAGCCGCGTCCCCCACAGCGGTCCCTGCTCGTCGCAGAGCGTCGTCGCGAACGCGATCGGATCCTGGATCGTCGTGGCCTCGATCACGAACCCTCCGTCCTCGTCGTGCTGGTGGTCCATGCAGTGCGCGGTGATCGGGTAGACCATGTGCGCGTCCTGCGGCTCGTCGAAGAGGCCGTAGACGAGGCGGACTGGGTGCACCCCGAGGTGACGCCCGATCGCCGCCGTGCTGGGGGACGCGTGGCCCGAGCCGCCAAGCCCCGAGCGGACGAGCAGTTGCGGCGTGTTGAGCGCGCCGCCGGCGACGACGACTACCCGGGCGTCGACCGCGACCCGCGCGCCGTCGCCGTCGACGTACTCGACCCCGGTGGCCCGCATCCCGCCCGCGGCGTCCTCGATCACCACGCGCTCCACCGTGGCGTGCGCGCGGAGCTCGAGCAGCCCGGCGGCGCACGCGTCGTGGATGTAGGTGTTCATGGTCGACTTGCCGGCGTTCGTCGAGCAGCCCTGCAGGCACGAGCCGCAGCTCATGCAGTTCGCGTCGGTGTACGAGCGGACGGGCTCGAGCTCGGCGCCGAGCGACCGGAACCCCGGCTCGACCGTGTGGACGCTCTTCTGCCAGTCGCGGCGCTCGCGCACGCCGAGCACTGCCTCGACGCGGTCGTAGTAGGGGTCGAGGTCGGGGGCGGCGAACGGCGTCGTCCCGTCGCTCGTCAGTCCCGTCGCGGCGTGCCACTTCGCGACGTCGCGCTCGTGGGCACGCAGCGCGACCTTGGTGTTGATCGTGGTCGTGCCCCCCACGCAGCGACCGCCGAGGAACGCCAGCGCCTCGCCGCCCGTCAGGGGCGCGAGCCGCAGCGGCCACCAGAAGTCGTGTGTCGCCTTTGCCTCCCAGCGCACGAAATCGGCGGCGGTCAGGTGGGGGCCGGCCTCGAGGAGGAGCACGTCCCGGCCGCGCTGCGCGAGCTCCGAGGCGACCACCCCGCCGCCCGCGCCGGAGCCGACCACGACGACGTCGAACTCGGTCCTCACGCGATCCCCAGGTACGACCAGTCCTTGCGCAGGCGCAGCGCGAGGGGCGAGTTGAAGTCGATCTCCGACCACGCGCCCGGCGCGTCCCTGCCGGGGGCGACGAAGTCGCTGTAGTACGCCTCGATCGCGAGCGCGCGGACGAATGCGAACTCCGGCGTCCGCTCCTGCTCGGCGAGCGCGTCGACCCCGCGGCGCGCCGCGGGCGCGAGCGCGTCGATCGCCGCGAGCGCTCCGTCGCGGACCGGTGCGGGCATCCCGCTCAGGAGCGCGTCGACGTACACGACCGGGCCGACGCCGCTCGACCCGGGCACGATCAGCTCGCAGAGGGCCTCGACGGCCTCGGCCCGCTCGGGGTCGAGCGTGCGGAGGGTGGTCACGGCGCCTCCAGTCGGATCACTGCCTTCATCACCTCGGCAGGATGCTCGATCGCGTACGCGATCGCATCCGGAGCGCGCTCCAGCGGGAACTCGTGGGTCACGAGGGCGGCCAGGGTCACTCCGGCTCCGCCGGCCGGATGGTCGTCGGCTCGTGCTCGCGGAGCAGGTACGCCGAGTGGAGCCGCTCCGGCTGGTCGCGCAGCTCCTGCGCGGTGCCGTGGTCGCGGATCCGCCCGCCCTCGAGCACGTAGGCGGTCTCCGCGACGGCGAGCGCGACGTTCGCGAACTGCTCGATCAGGAGGATCCCGACGCCGGTGGCGGCGACGGCCTCCAGCGTGGGGATCAGTCGCTTCACGATGAGGGGCGCGAGCCCGAGGGAGAGCTCGTCGACGAGGATGAAGCGCGGTTGGGAGACGAGCGCCTGCGCGAGGACGACCATCTGCTGCTCGCCGCCGGAGAGCGCGCGCGCGGACGCCTTCCAGCGCCGCTCGAGCGCCGGGAACAGCTCGAGCGCGTAGTCGAGCCCGTCGCGGGCCTGCGCGCGCCCGAGCGCGTACGTCGCGACGCGGAGGTTGTCCTCGACCGTGAGCTCCCCGAGCAGGCGCCGGCCCTCCGGCACGATCGCGACGCCGGCCTTCCGGATCGCCTCCGGCCGCCGGCGCGCGAGGTCGACGTCTCCGACGAGGACACGGCCTGCGGTGGGGCGGAGGACGCCGCCGACCGCGAGCACGAGCGACGACTTGCCCGCGCCGTTCGGGCCGAGCAGCGCGGTGATCGCGTGGGCCGGGATGTCGAGGGAGACGTCTTGCACGACCGGCCGGCCGCGCGAGACGCAGAGCCCGTCGAGCCGCAGTGTCGGCGCCTCGCTCGCACGGGGGGCGGCTTCGGGCGTGGCGCTCACTAGACCTCCTCGGTGCCGAGGTACGCCCTGAGCACCTGCTCGTCGCGAAGCACCTCGGCGGTCGGGCCGAGCGCGATCAGCTTGCCGAAGTCGAGCACCGCGGTGGTCGAGCAGCAGCTCGAGACGAGGCTCATGTCGTGGTCGACGAGGATCGTGAGCGCGCCGAAGGCGTCGGGGATCTTGCGGATCACCTGCGAGAGGTGGTCCGTCTCCTCGTCGGGCAGCCCGGCGGCGGGCTCGTCGAGCAGCACGAGCCTGGGCCGGCCGACGACCGCGCGCGCGACCTCGACGAGTCGCCGTTCGCGTGCGTTCAGCGTTCCGACCTTCGTCTTCGGGGGCATCGTCAGCCCGACGAACTCGAGCGCCGCCTGCACGTCGGCACGACGCGTGGAGCGCTTCGCGCCCGAGTGCTCGTGGATCATCGCGACGTTGTCGTACACCGAGAGCTGCTCGATCGCCATCTCCGTCTGGAACGTGCGGCGCAGGCCCCAGCGCGCCCGCCGGAAGTCCGCCATCTTCAGCAGGTCCTCGCCGAAGGCCGAGATCGTGCCCGCGGCGGGCTTGACGAACCCGCTGAGCACGTTGAAGAACGTCGTCTTGCCGGCGCCGTTCGGCCCGATCAGGCCGCACGTGCCGACGGGGAACACGAGGCTGACGTCGTCGATCGGGGTGATGCCCGAGAAGCGCACCGTGAGGCCGGAGACGTCGATCACGGGTCGCTCTTCCGGGACGGACGAAGCGACCGGAGGCCGCGCCACACGAGCCTCCCGAGGTTCGCCATGTCGCGTGGGAACTGCTGTGCCAGCCCCCCCGGCGCCGTCAGTAGCACCTGCAGCAGCCCGACGCCGAAGATGATCAGCAGGAAGTTCGTGTTGATCCCCCACTGCGCCTGGAAGAGGAACGGGAGCACCTGATTGAAGACCGCCGCGACGATCGCGCCCCAGATGCTGAAAATCCCGCCGATGAGCGCGGTCGCCGCCAGCGTCAGAGAGTCCTGCGTGCGGAACGTGATCGCACGTGGCACGCCCACCTGCGACGCGAACAGGCAGCCCGCGACCCCGGTCATGAAGGACGCGAGCGCGAAGGCCCACATCTTGTAGAAGGTGATGTTCACGCCGGCGGCCAACGCGGCCGGCTCGCTCTCGCGGATCGACGCCCACGCCCGTCCGGGCTTCGTCGCGACGTGGAGCAGGGCGAGCAGGAACATGAGCGCGGCGACGACGACGATGTAGCGGTAGAACGCGACGTCCCCCTCGGCGATCGACGGCCGCCGGACGGGGGGAGTCTCCGTCGTCAGCGCGCCGGTCGCGGACCTGCCCTTGAACCCGCCGCCTCCGTTCGGAAAGTCGGTCACCGACAGCACGATCGTGGTTGCGCCCGCGAACATGAGCGTGATCAGCGCGAGGTAGAGACCCGAGAGCCGCAGTGACGGCAGCCCCACGAGCGTGCCGATCACGCACGTGAGCGCACCCGTGGCGAGGAGGAGGAGCGGGTACGGCATGCCGGTGCCGTACGCGAGGCGCGCTCCGATCCAGACGCCGACCGAGAGGAGCGCGACCTGGCCGAGCGAGATCATCCCGACGCGCCCGTACAGGATCCCGAACCCGAGCGCGACGATCGCGTAGATCGAGGTGCTCGCGAACGTCGTCAGCCAGTCCGAGCCGACGAGCGACGGCACGGGAATGAGCACGAACAGGAGCAGCCCGGCTATCACCACGGCGCGGACCGCCACGCCCGGCTCAACGCCGAAGCGGGCGCGGGTGCCGGCGTCCGATGTCGCTGCGGGAGCCGTGCTCACGCCGTCAGTTCGCGGTCCGCGAGATCGTGACGACGCGATGGCGGGAGAGCACGAGCAGCGCGATGATCGCGAGCACGAACGGCGCCGCCTGGCGGTAGGCCGAGAGGGACGCGTACGGGGTCAGGACCGCCTGGGCCAGGCCGACCGCCATACCGCCGAAGAACGTCGCCCACAGCGAGCGCAGGCGGCCGATCAGTGCCGCTGCGAGCGAGGCGATGACGAGGAACGTGAGCGCCGCATAGTCGAGCGACGTGAGCAGGTCGGGCAGGAGGAGGCCGGCTGCCCCGCACGCGAGGCCCGAGCCGAACCAGGCGACGGCCTCGACGCGCCGCACCGGCACGCCGAGCGTCGCGCTGATCTCGCGGTCGTTCGCGAGCGCCCGCATCGCGGTCCCGAGGCGGGTGAGGCGCAGGAAGATCGTCACTCCGGCCGTGAGCACGAGCGCGACGGCGATCGAGATGATCTGGGTGAGGTTCACGGACGTGCCCGCGATGAAGTAGTGGTGCTCGGAGCTGGGCAGGGGGAGGAAGCGGGCGAAGGCGCCACCGGCCGGTGCCCGCCAGCCCATCACCCCCAGCAGGATCAGCGCCAGGGCGAGCGTGCCCATCATCTTCACGAGCGGGTCGCGCCGCGCGAAGGCGGGGCCGAAGATCACCCCGTAGGCGAGGTTCAGGACGCCCCCGAACAGGACGCAGACCGTGAACGCGAGCCACTGTGGGCAGCTCGTGTGGTTGATCAGGTAGTAGGCGATCAGGGCGCCCGCGGCTCCGATGGCGCCGAACGCGAGGTTCAGCACTCCGGTTGCCCGGTAGAGCACGACCAGCCCGACGCCCGAGAGCGCGTACACGCCCCCGAACGCCAGGCCGATCACGATGAAGGGCTTGAGGAACTGCCAGTCGACGCCGAACACGCTCAGCGCGAGCAGGTCAGCCATCGATGCCTCCGGGCACCCTGATCGTCATCTCTCGATTTCGTTGCCTCTGGCTACTTGCCGGTGTTGAGCTTGAACTTCTTCTCGAACGCGCGAGTCTGCGCGATCGCCTTGTCCACGGCCTGGAAGGCCGTGCAGCCCTTCTTCACGACCACGTTGCCGTTCTTGTAGTCGACGATGATGTTCGTGTTGTTCGGGATGTGGAACGGCAGCGCCCCGACGTAGAACGGCTTGCACAGCATGTCCGACTTCTGGTTCTTGAGCTTCCGCACCGCGGCGTTGTACGTCTTCGCGGTGACGGGGCCCTTGATGCTCAGCAGCGCGTTGGTCGCGAACTTCCCGGCGAGGAAGCCCATCTGCGCGAACGCCTGCGGGGCGATCTTCGGGGAGTACTTCTTGAGGATCGCGAACATCAGCGCCGAGTCGGGTCCGACCTTCGGGTCGACGTTCGAGAACTCGTTGTCGATCCACAGCCGCCCGTCGAACGCCGGGGAGAACTGGCTCGACATCAACGTGTTCGCGATCGGGGTCGACGAGCCCCAGAGCACCTTGTCGACGATCCCTTGCTGCTCGGCCGCCTTCATGAACGCAGGCGCGGTGTCGGGCGTGAAGTCGATCAGGATCGCCCCTCCGTCCCCGACGAACTGGTACATCTGGATGAGCTGCGAGGTCGCGTCGGTGACCGGCAGATGCGTCGGGTAGATCTTGACGGGGATGCCCGCCTTCTTCGCGACGAGCGCCGGGCCGCCGTCCGCGTACGCGGAGATGGTGTCCGGTGACGCGATCGCGAGCTTCTTCGCGCCGGCCTTGATCAGAGCCTGCGCCGCACCGACGTTCGAGTAGCGCGGGCCGGAGTTGACCATCGCGTAGGAGGGGGTGCTGTAGCACTCGGCCTGCACGCCCGCGCCGATCACGATGAAGCCCTTGCTCTTGTAGTACTTCCAGTTCGTGCCGCACTCGGCGAAGCTCGTGTTGCCGACGACGCCGACGACCTTGTCGCCCTCGATCATCTTCCGTGCGAGCGCCTTCTCCTGGTTCGGGTCGAGCGCCTCGGTGTAGAGCTTGTAGCTGATCGGGCGACCGTGGATGCCGCCGTTGTCGTTGACGCACGCGAAGTACGCGGCGGCGACCTTGCCGATCGTCGTGAAGTCGACCCCCGGGATCAGCATGTCGAGGCCGGCCAGCTTGATCGGCGCCCCCGTCGCCTTCTTGCCGGTCCCGAGACCGCAGACGCCCAGCGCCATCGACTTCCCCTTGCCGGGTGGAGTCGCGTCCGGGCCTGCGCCCGCGCCCGTGACCGCTATGGCGGACGCCATCAGCGCAGCGACCCCGCCCACGGTGAGTGCCCTCCGAAACGTCATCCGCATCCTCCCTTTCTGTGGCTCTCCGTCGAGCCGTTGGAGTGGGGCCTCCCGATTCGTTCGAGTATGTGGGACGTGACTCCGCATACCCGACGAGGAATCTTTAGTGTCTCGGGTTCCGGAATGCAAGGTCGGAGGGCGCTCGCCAGCCACTCCGCCACACGCTCGCGGCTCCGATCGGGCCGGCGACGTGCGAGGATCGCGCCTTGCACGATGCAGCAGACCTCGGGGTGCTCGAGGCATCGGACCTGCTCCGGCAGCGCGCGCTCTCGGCCCGCGACCTCGCCGAGGCATGTCTCGCGCGAATCCGCGAGCGAGACGGCGTCCACAGCCACGAGGGCGATCCGCGCTCCGTGAACGCGTGGGTGCGCGTGTACGAGGAGGACGCGCTCGCGGCGGCCGCCGCCGCGGACGAACGACTCGCGCGGGACGACGCGCCCGTCCTCTGCGGGATCCCGATCGGCCTGAAGGACCTCTACGCCGTCGCGGGCAAGCCGCTCACCGCCTCGAGCCGGGTGCTCGACGACGTCCCCGACCGGGACTGCGACGCCTGGGCGAGCCTCTCGGCCGCCGGGATGGTCCTGCTCGGCCATCTGCACACACACGAGTTCGCCTGTGGCGGGACCACCGACCAGGTCGGCAACCCGTGGTCGCTCGAGCGCTCGGCCGGGGGCTCGAGCGGCGGCTCGGGCGCGGCGCTCGCGTCGCGCCAGGTGCCGGCCGCGACCGGCACGGACACGGCCGGCTCCCTTCGCATCCCTTCCGCGGAGTGCGGCACGTCGACCGTCAAGCCCACGCGCGGTCTGCTCTCGCTCCGTGGGATCGTGCCGCTGGCGCCGAGCTTCGACCACCCGGGACCGATGACCCGCACGGTGCGCGACTGCGAGCCGCTCCTGACGGCCCTCGCGGGCACCGAGCCCCCGCGCGAGCGGCGGCCGCTCCGCCGGTACGCCGTCTCCCCGCGTATCGCCGACCTCGACCCGGACGTCGCCGACGGCTTCGAGCGGGCGCTCGCCGCGCTCCCAGGCGAACGCGTGGAGCCACCGCCTCCGGCGGCCCGCCTCGACGTGCTGGGCGAGTTCTTCGATCTCGTGCTCACCGAGATGCTCGTCTACCACCGGCGCTTCGACGACCGGCGCGACGATTACCGGTTCTCGAACCGCGCGCGTCTCGAGCACGCCGAGCAGCGGGCGATGACGGCCGAGGAATACGTCGCCGGCCAGGTCGGCCGGGCGGAGGACACCGCCGCCTGGTGCGACTGGCTGGCCCTGCACCGGATCGACGCCGTCGTCGAGCCCACGATCCCGATTGTCGCCCCCGTGCGCGGCAGCGGCTACGACGAGCCCTTCGGCGACCTCGACGACCTGTCCCTGACGTACTACTGGGACTGGGCCGGGTTCCCCGTCGTGGCGCTCCCGTCCGGCGTCGGCACGCGGAGCGGGCTGCCGACGAGCGTCTCGCTCGTCGGCGCACCGGGCGCCGACTGGGACCTGCTCGCGTGGGGAACGGCGCTGCAGGCGGAACTGGGTACGGTCTCGCCGTGATCGACCTCGCATCTGTCACCGCGATCGACGTGCACGTGCACACGGAGCGCACCCGCGCGGGGCACGATCCGGTGCCGCCCGACCTGCGCGCGGCCGCCAGGCGGTACTTCGGCAGCGACCACCCCCTGCCGACGATCGACGACGTCGCGGCGTACTACCGCGAGCGGAGCCTGGCAGCGGTCGTGTTCACGGTCGACTGGGAGTCCCGGAGCGGGATCCCGCCGATCCCGAACGAGGAGATCGCCGAGGGCGCAGCCGCGAACGCCGACGTCCTGATCCCGTTCGCGAGCGTCGATCCCGCCCGGCCCGATGCCGTCTCGCGTGCGCGCCGGCTGATCGCCGAGCACGGCGTCAAGGGCTTCAAGTTCCACCCGAACCTGCAGGAGTTCTTCCCCGACGACCGCGCCGCCTATCCGCTGTACGAGACGATCGCCGAGGCGGGGCTGCCCGCGCTCTTCCACTCCGGCCACTCGGGCATCGGCACAGGCCTGCCCGGCGGCGGTGGGCTGCGGCTCAAGTACTCGAACCCCATGTGCCTCGACGACGTCGCGGCCGACTTCCCCGAGCTCCAGCTCGTGCTCGCGCATCCCTCGTTCCCGTGGCAGGACGAGGCGATCTCGATCTGCCTGCACAAGGAGAACGTCTGGATCGACCTGTCCGGGTGGTCGCCGAAGTACTTCCCGCCGCAGCTCGTCCGCTACGCGAACACCCAGCTCCGGACGAAGGTGCTGTTCGGCTCCGACTTCCCGCTGATCACGCCCGACCGCTGGCTCGCCGACTTCGAGGAGGCCGGCTTCAAGGACGAGGTGCGCCCGCTCGTCCTCAAGGAGAACGCGACGCGGCTGCTCGCCCTGACGTAGAGCCCGGTCAGCGCCGGGTGGGGTGAACGTCCCCGTCAGGTGGTTTCGGCCGCCGCCGGCGGGGCCGGGGCCGAGGCAGGGGCGCGAAGCAGCGTGAACGCCGCGACGGCGCCGACCGCGAGCACCACCGCACCCGTGACCAGGACGTCGTTGAGGCCGGTGACGAAGGCGGTCTTCGCGGGCTCGACGAGGCTCGGCTGACCCGCGACCGCCCGGACCCCCGCCGAGCTCACCGCCGCGCCGAGACCCGCTGCGTTGCCGCCGGCCACCGCGGAGAACTCGCTTACGACGCGGTTCTCGAGCAACGCCCCGAGCGCTGCGACCCCCACCGCCACGCCGGCGAGGCGAAACGTGTTGTTGATGCCCGACGCCATTCCCGTTCGTGCCGGATCGACGACGCGCAGCGCGCCGGCGGCCAGCGCGGGGTTCGCGATCCCGATGCCGACGCCCGCGACGACGAAGCCGGCCAGGAGGGCCGTCCAGGTCGAGTCGACGCCGAGCCCGTCCATCAACGCCAGACCGCCCGCGACGAGCGTGAGGCCCGTGCCGATCATCACCCACAACGGCACGCGGGCGGCGAAGCGGCGTGTCGCGAGCGGCACGAAGAACACGAAGGCCGTGAGCGGCAGGAAGCGCACACCCGCGGCGAGCGGCGAGTAGCCGAGGATGTCCTGGAGGTAGATCGACAGGTACGGGAACATCGCGAACATGCCGGCAGCGATGGAGAACGTCGCGACCGACACGCCGACGAATGCCCGCTGGCGGAACAGCGTCACATCGAACATCGGTCGTTCGTGGCGCAGCTCGAGCACCACGAAGAGGACCAGCAGGACGACGCCGCAGACGAGCGACAGGACGATCACGGTGCTCGCCCAGCCGAGGGCGTTTCCTCGGAGGATCCCGAAGACGATCAGGAACAGCGCGGCGGAGAACGTCACGAGACCGCGCACGTCGGTGTGCCGGGCGCCGGGATCGCGGGACTCCGTGATCCGGGTGAGCGCGACCGCGAGCGCGAAGACGCCGACAGGGATGTTGACGAAGAAGATCCAGCGCCAGCCCAGGCCGTCGGTCAGGATCCCGCCGACGAGCGGTCCGCAGGCGACCGCCGCGCCGACGGTCGCCCCCCAGACGGCGAGCGCCCCGAAACGCTCGGGGCCGCGATACTCGTGCCCGATCAGCGCGAGGGCGGTCGCGAACAGCGCCGCGCCGCCGATCCCCTGCAGCGCACGTGCGACGTCGAGCGCGACGATGTTCCACGCGAGGCCGCAGAGCAGCGACGACATCGTGAACAGCAGGACGCCCGCAATGAACACCATCCGGCGTCCGTACCGGTCCGCGAGCGCGCCGGCCGTGAGGATCAACGCGGCGAGCGTGAGCGCATAGGCGTCGACGACCCACTGCAGGCCGGTCAGGCTGGCGTCGAAGCGCTCCTGCATGTTCGGCAGGGCGACGACGACGACCGTGATGTCCAGCAGGAGCATGAACGTCGTCAGGCAGACGGCCAGGAGCGTCCACTTGCGCACGCTGTCGGGTCGCACCATCGTCGGGACGCTACAGAATCGCGCTTGATCCGCGATCGAAGGCGAGTTGTGGTTTCCAGCGGCGAGCTCCTACCTCGTTGGGAACTGCATCTACGTGCGTGAGCAACGCCGTCAGGGCTCCCAGCTCGGACAGGCCATTGACCTGCCTGGCTGCAACTGCGACGATCCGGCGGGAATTCTGCGGTCGCCGGCAAGTCCGGCGGGAGAGGAGAGGGGTACTTGCGGTCATTTAGGCCAGGTCTGGCCGTCGTCGTCCTTGCGGCTGCGGTCGCGTTTTCGCTCGCCGGAGGCGCCGGGAGTGGGTCGGGCGCGAGGACGGATCCCTGTCCGCCGACCTCCGGCCGGCAGTTCTGCGTCATGGTCACCGACACGGACCCCGTCTCGGCTTCGGTCGACGGCGTCGTCGCCTACGTGCTCTACACGGTCTCGGTCGACAACGTCGGCGGCACGACGCTGACGAACGGCGTCGTCTCGGCGACGCTGACCGACCACGTCGGGACGACGACGCCGAAGTCGAGCGCGCAATTCATCGCCGGCGCGTCCTCGCCTGGCTGCGCGGCGGTCTCGGGCCCGACGAACACCGTCACGTGCAAGATCGGCAACCTCGCTGCCGGGCAGTCGATCACGCCGCTCCAGCTCGTCTACAGGACGTCCACGACGACCGGCGTGACCTCGACCGACGCGAGTGTCATGGGGGCGTTCAAGGAGAAGGCGAACGACAACCAGACGAACGATCCGAATCCGGACACGCGCCCTGTCCTCGAGACGACGACGTACGAGCCGTGTCCCGACTGCTCGTACGCGTTCGCGCCGCCCGGCCAACAGGTGAAGCTCGGCACGACGGCCGATGGGGACACGTGGGGAACGTTCACGTTCACGAACAAGGGTCAGGGCGTCGTCACCACGCTCGACGAGTTCGCCGCGCCCTCGGATCAGTATTGCGCCACAGGGCACACCTGCTTCGGCCAGGTCGTCCACACGGACATCAGCACGGTCACGGTCGACGGGCTGCTTGCGTGGCAGACGACGTGGAGCCTCGACGTGGTCGCGTCCGGCGTAAACGACCGCAACGTGGTCATCGTCCACACGCCCGAGGTGGGCGCCGACCCGGAGGTCATCTCCCGCCGGTGCACGAGCGATCCGCCGACGCTCGCCGACGTGCAGGCGAACGGGCCGTGCCTGCTCGCCTCCATCAGCCACGGACAGGTGAAGACGCTCACCGTCCGCTGGTGGAGCACCCACAACGGCTTCGGCCGCGGCGGCTGATCGCTAGCGCGGAGCGGCGGCGGCGAGGCGGTCCCTCGCCGCCGCCGCCGCCACGAGGTTGCCCTTCCGGTCGTAGAGCGCGACCGCCTCGGCGAGCGCGGCCGCGGCATCGCGATCACGTGCGCCGTCCTCGAGAACGGAAGCGAGCTCGGTGAGCGCATCCCCGAGCGTGACGAGGAAGTCGGTTGCCCTGAGCAGCTCGACCGCCTCGCCCGCGAGCGCGATGCCTGCGTCGACGTCGCCCGCCCTGGCGAGCACCTGAGCCCGCGCGGTGCGCCAGAGCGCCTGGGAGGAGACGTCGTCCGGCGCGGCGACCTCGTAGGCGACGCCCGCGAACGCATCCGCCTCGTCGAAGCGGCCCTGCAGACAGAGCATGCGCGCGAGGCACCCGGCGACGGTCGGCATCAGGTACGTCTCCTTGAGCGCCGCGAGCGTCTCGTAGTCGCGGCGGAGGTCGCGCTCGGCGGCCTCGAGGTCGCCGGCGAGCCACTCGACCGCGTACGAGTCGAGCGAGGTCGAGGCGGCCATCAGCGTCCCGCCGATCTCCTCGAGCGTCGCGCGCGCCCGTCCGACCAGGTGGCGCGCCTCGCCGAAGTCGCCCTGCATGGCGCGGAGCGAGGCAGAGAAGCACATCACGAGACCCTCGGTGCGCCGGTCCCCGCGGCTGCGCGCGAGCACCTCCTCGCAGCGCGCGATCGCCTCCTCGACGGGCGTCGGCCCGTAGAGCGCCGCCATCGCATACGCGGTCCCGGCTCGCCCCTCCTGGCGACGGTCGCCTGCCCGGCGGGCGTGCTCCATCGCCCGGTGCGCGGCCTGGGCGGTCTCCTCGAACCGGCACGCCGACGTGTGCACCCATTGGACGATTCGCCAGGCGCGTGCGAGCCCCGCGTCGTCTCCCACTGCCTCGAAGACCGGGATCGCCCGCTCTGCTTCCGCGAGTGCCTGCTCCCCCCAGGCGCCGTTCTCGCCGGCGTGCCGGGAGGCGAGCAGCCTGACGAGCGCTGCCTCCTCGCGCAGGCGCGCGTCGCGACGGGCGATTGCGGCCTCGATCGCCTGCTCGAGGAAGACCTCGACCCACGGCAGCTCGCCGATCTCTGTCAGCGCCTCACCGAGGTCCGGCAGGAGCGCCAGGCGGTCGGGATCGTCCTCCGGCAGCAGGCCGGCGGCGCGCCGGAGCAGGTTCGCGGCCGCCGGCATGTCACCTCGGGCGAACGCGCGCCGGCCCGCGGACGAGAGCTTCGTCGCGCCGCGGCGCCCGAGCTCGTGCCCGTGGACGTCGAGCGGGCCGAGCTGCGCGAGGTAGGTGTACGCCTGCTCGAGGTGGTACCCGACGATCTCCTCGTACTCGGTCGTGCGATCGCGGTCGGCGTTGACGCGCTCCCCCCAATCGGCGAAGCGTTCGTGGAGCGTCGCGCGCGTCCGCTTGAGGAGGCCGGCGTAGGCCGCATCCCGGATGAGGATGTGGTGGAAGCGGTAGAGCGACTCCTGCCCGTCGGTGCGCTCGGGCCGGACGAACTGCTTGCGGCCCAGCGCGGCGAGTAGCTCGGGCACGCGGTCGCGGACGGCATCGGGTACGAGTTCGCGGACCGCGTCTTCCTGGAATGCGAGCCCGATCACCGAGGAGGGCTCGATCACCGCACGCTCCTCGGGCGAGAGCAGGTCGAGGCGCGCGGCGAGGAGGGCATGGATCGTCGGCGGGAGCGCGAGCTGGGAGAGGTCGCCCGTTGGCAGCCAGCGGTCACCTTCCTGCTGTACGAGGCCCTCGTCGACGAGCATCGACAGCAGCTGCTCGACGAAAAGCGGATTGCCCTCTGCCGACTCGACGATCCGGGCGCGCACCTCAGCGTCCAGCACCGCATCGCCGAGCACGTTCTCCGCGACGGCAGCGCTGGCCTCCGGCGAGAGCGGCTCGAGCGCGACCTCCGTCGCGCGCGTCTCCTCGAGCCAGTTCGGGCGCACCTCGGTCAGCATCGGACGCGCGGGGCAGAGGACGAGCAGTGGGACGTCCACGACGTTCGTCGCGAGCGAGGCGAGCAGGTCGAGCAGCGTCGACTCAGCCCAGTGGACGTCCTCGAAGACGAGGACGAGCGGCTGTTCGGCGGCCAGCGTCTCGCAGAGCTTCCGAGTGGCCCAGAAGAGCTCGTCGAGGGAGAACAACTCGTCGGAGAGGCCGCTCACGGAGGCGAGCCGCCGCGCGACGTCGGCGTCGCCGGCGCAGGCCTCGAGCTTTGCGCGGGCCTCGGCGGGCGCGTCCTCGTCGCGGACGCCCGCCGCGGCACGCAAGATCTCGATGAGTGGCCAGAACGTGATGCCGCGCCCGTAGGGAAGGCAGCGGCCGCGGAGCACGCTCGCTGACCGTTCGGCGTGGTGGACGAACTCCTCCACGAGCCGCGACTTCCCCATCCCGGCCTCGCCGAGCACTGCGACGAGGCGGGCCGCCCGAGCCGCGACGGCGTCCTCGAAGGCGCCTTCGAGGCGGGCGAGCTCCTCGGCCCGGCCGACGAGCGGACGCGCAGGCCCCCGCGCCGCCCGTGGGTCGTCGTGGACCGCGAGCAGCCGGTAGGCGGGGACGCGCTCCGCCTTACCCTTTAGCTCGAGCGGCTCGACCTCCTCGACTTCGACGGCGTCGCGGACCAGTCGGTAGGTCGGCTCGCCGACGAGCACCTCGAGCGCGGGGGCGGCCTGCTCTAGGCGCGCGGCGACGTTCACGGTGTCGCCCGTGACGAGTCGCTGCCCGGTTGTCGGGTCGCCGGCGACGACCTCACCTGTGTTCACACCGGTGCGGTTCGTGAGGCGCACTCCCCAGCGGTCGTGAAGCTCGTCGTTGAGGTGGGCCAGAGCGACCTTCATCTCGGCGGCTGCGCGAACGGCGCGGAGCGCGTCGTCCTCGTGCACGGTCGGCAGGCCGAAGACGGCCATGACCGCGTCGCCGATGAACTTCTCGACCACGCCGCCGTGCCGCTCGAGCACCGCCTGCATGTCGTCGAAGTAGCGCGAGAGCACCTCGCGCAGCGCCTCCGAGTCGACCGACTCGCCGAGGCTCGTCGATCCTTTTAGGTCCGAGAAGACAATCGTCACGACCTTGCGCGTCTCGTGCGGGGGAAGGACGGGTACGAGCGGCGTCCCGCAGAAGCCGCACAGCCGGAAGCGGTCGGGGTTCTCCTCTCGGCAGGTGGGGCAGATCGCCATGTCTCGAGTCTAGGACGGGCCTCTGTCGTCCGGTACTGCGGATTCGAACCGCTGTCGCCCGAGAAGGCCGGCGGCGGGCCGAATTCGCCCCGAAACGTCGCGTTCCGACGTCCCCGAACCCGAATCGTTCCTCGCTCGGATCCTCGAGCGGGTGACGCAGAACGAGTGGGAGCGCTCGACGTGACGGCGCACGAGCTCATCCGTCGTCGGGCGCGAGACTACGAGGCGCTCGCGGAGTGGCACGTCGAGCGGGCGGCGGGCGATCCCCGGTACGGGGACGCCGCCGACTCGCTCGTCGCCATCGCGATCGTGCTCCACGAGCGCGCAGACCTCTTCGGGGAAGAGAGGGAGTTCCGGCATGCCTCGAACCGGTGATGTCTACATCGCGCCGTTCTAGCCAGCGCTCCCTCAGAGCGCGTACGCCACTGACACGATGACGGCCAGCATGACCGGCAGCATCACGAAGACGAGCGCCGCGTACTGGATCAGGCGAAGCAATCGCCTCTTGCGGGAGGTCCCGTCGCTTGACCAGGACGGCGATGGCCAACCCGCCGATGAGCGGGACGACTGATCACGATGCCTCGCGGCCACGTCGCTGAGCAAGAGCATGAAGGTCGCCATCGCGGCCGCGGGGACCGGCGAGTATCAGCCATTGCAGGCTCTCTCGCACCCCCCGAACATACGCGGGGCACAAGACGTGACCGACGGCGGCAACGTCGCGTGCCCGGGCTCACCGGCGCGCTCCAGTGGGCAGCCTTTCCCGGTAAAGGCGACGAGCGGATTCGAACCGCTGTACGAGGCTTTGCAGGCCTCTGCCTAACCACTCGGCCACGTCGCCTGAAGGACGCATCCTAGCCCTGGCGCGCCGGCCGACACCTCTTGGCTCTGCTCCGCACGCGAGGCAGAAGCGCGCGATGTCGGGGTTCTCGGTGCCGCACGCCGAGCAGGTCTTCATCCGCCCGAGTGTACGAAGCCGGTCGACGGACACCGTCGCGGGACCCACCGGGCGCGCGGGCACGCCCGGCCGGCCGACGGCGCCTGCCAGAATGCGGAGGTGCCCGACGCGGCCACCTCGGAGCTCGTACGGCATGCGGCCGACCTGGAGCGCCAGGATCAGGTCGTCGCGGCTCAGCTCGACACGCTGGC
>Ga0210120_1000030_pt1 | contig 35488 bp, 28 predicted proteins | sample Goodyear_PhragA__FD_184868 | JGI IMG/M metagenome (GOLD analysis project Ga0210120, IMG submission 184868) | Wetland microbial communities from San Francisco Bay, California, USA, that impact long-term carbon sequestration - Goodyear_PhragA_D2... | ecosystem: Environmental > Aquatic > Marine >... | reverse complement strand
AAGCGCCGCCCCCGCCAGGGTGAGCGCGAGGCCTGACCGCGTCGGTCGCCGAAGGAGAATGCCTGCGAGTCCTGCGACCAGCCAGAGCAGTGGCGGAGGGAAAAGCTTCGACGAGCGGCTGAACTGGAGCGTCAGCCACGCGCTCCCGTGGTACGGCGGCACGTCGGCCAGCAGCGCGGCCGCGTCGCTCGCCATCTCGTCATAGCGCCGTTGCATCTCCGCCGTCGCGAAAACGCGAGAGTGATCCACAGGCGACGTCCACTTCTCTTGAATGTGCCCGTCGGGCGTCGTCGAGAAGAAACCCTGGTGCGCGGCAGGAATCACCTCGCCGTCCGAAGGAACCGGAAGCCCTGCCGGCGTGTCCGGCTGCGAGCCGCCGTTCGACGTCGAGGAGTCGTTCTGTCCTACGCCGCCATCGTTCGGGAGCGCGACAAACAGGGGGTTCCAGAGCTCTCCAAGGATCGTCTTGCTGACACCGGAGGCGTACCGAAGAGGATGCGCCTCGACCGCCTCGACACCGACCGCACGCATCTGCGCGTAGTCGGAGTTCCACCCCCAGAGCCGATCGGTGATCCCGACCACGTCCTCGAACTCGCGCGGGCCCCCGCGGCTGAAGAACTCGTCGAGCGTGATCCCGTACGACTGGTAGGGCTCTTCGGGTAGGAGCTCCCGCTTGACGGCGTCCGCGAGCTCGCGCGACGCGTGCCCGTTGTCCGGGTAGACGATGTGGTCGGTCGTGAACGCGCGATAGAACGGGAGGAACGCCCCCGCTCCTCGGGCGACGGTGTAGTCGTCGTAGCGGATCCCGTTCAGGATCGTCCAGGACCCGAGGAATCCCAGCACGACGCCGGCGCAAGTTGCGGCGCAAACGAGCCGCTTGCGCCACGGCAGGCGAAGGATGAGCGGCAACGCCGCAACCAGCACGAGCACTTGAAACGCGGGCCGCGCCAGCGCCGTCGCCGCGGTGGCCGCGCCGACGACCGCAAAACGCCCGAAGCTGGGGGCCACCCATGCGCGCGCGACCGCGAGTGCCCATGCGGCGAACGCGGCGGCGATGACAGGCTCGCTCGCGGGTGTGTGGAAGAGAATCCCGTAGCCCGGATACGCCAGCAGCGCCGCCGCCGTGAGCAAGGCGGGCCGTGGCCCGAACACGAGCGCTGTCCGCGTCCACGCCGCGATCGACGCCGCGAACAGCAGCGCCATCAGTATCTCCAGGCCCCAGCCGCCCACGAGGTCGAGCGTTCCGCCGATCACCAAGGGGGCCAGGGGTGTTCGGTACAGCATCGACATCGGCTCCACCGAGTGCCAGTCCCACATCTGCACGTAGTAGCGGAGGTACGTCTCGAAATCGCGCCCGGGAATCACCGGGAGCGCGATGCTCCGGAGACCGAACACGACGAGCGCGAGCGCGAAGATCGCCGCCGCGCCCCGGCGCGTGCCGACCCTGGATTCCAGCGATCCGAGCGCGCGGCGCAGGCTACGCGCCATCTGCGCGCGGGGCTGTGACCGCGATGGCACCGGGATGCGTCCGTGACGGTCGGCCAGCCCTACGCTGCGTTGCCCGTCGCCGTGGAGAGGAAGATCCATCGGCGCCACCGGGCGCCGCAGAACACGTCTCGATCCTCACGGGCGGCCAGCATAGCCAGCGTGTGGTTCGCGCCCCGCGCGACACGATCTCGGAGCTGCCGGGCCGCCCGCGAGCGGCCGGGCCGCCCCAGTCACGTCCTGCGAGCGCCGCTGGCGCGTCGGCTACGGTCTCGTGTCGACCATGCCGACTCTGCGCCTCGTCCCCGAGACCGAGCTCGATCGGCTGCGCACGGCGGCCGTCGATCGCGACGCGCGGCTGGCGCTCCTCGCAGACGCGTGCCGGCTGAACGCGCTCGTCGCCGTGAAGCGGGCGGGCTCGGGGCACCTCGGCTCGACCTTCAGCGCGCTCGACCTCGTCGCGCACCTCCTGTTCGAGGAGCTCGACGTCGCCGAGCGTGGCTTCCGCGATCCCGAGCGCGATGTCTTCTTCTCCTCGAAGGGCCACGACGTCCCCGGCCTGTACGCGGCGCTCTTCGCGCTCGGCGTCGTGCCGCGCGAGCGCCTGCTGCGGCTCCGCCGCCTCGGCGGGCTCGACGGCCATCCGGACGTGGGGGTGCCGGGGATCGAGGCGAGCTCGGGCTCGCTCGGCATGGGCATCTCCAAGGGCCGGGGGATCGCGCTCGCGAAGCGGCGGCTCGGCAGGGATGGGCGCGTCGTCGTAATGACCGGCGACGGCGAGCTCCAGGAGGGGCAGAACTGGGAGGCCCTCCAGGCCGCGGCGCACGAGCGTCTCGGCCGGCTCTGGGTCGTGGTCGACCGCAACGAGGTGCAGTCGGACAAGCCGACGGAGGAGATCGTCGCGCTCGGTGACCTCGAGGCGAAGCTCCGCGCGTTCGGCTGGCACGTCGCGACGGTCGACGGTCACGACCACGCGGCGCTGCGGACGGTCTTCGGGCGCTTCCGCGACGAGCACGACGATGTGCCGAAGGTGCTCGTGGCGCGGACGGTGAAGGGCAGGGGTGTCTCGTTCATGGAGCATCCGCGTGCGCTGGCCGAGGGCGACGGGACGTACCGCTGGCATGCAGGCGCGCCCGACGACGATGCGTTCGATCTGGCCGTCGCCGAGCTCGAGGCTCGTCTTGCGGAGCGGTGCGCAGCGCTGGGCCTCACTGCCCCGGCGCTCGTCGGTGTCGAGCGCGAGACACCCGTCGACGGTCTGGAGGGCGAGCCGCGGTCGGGAGCAGGTGCCACGGCGCGGCGCCGGGTGCCTCTCCGCGGCGAGGCGGAGTACGTCGTCGAGGCCTATGGCGCGACGCTGCTCGAGCTCGCGGCCCTGCGTGACGACCTCGTGGTGCTCGACGCCGACCTGGCCTCCGACTGCCGCATCCGCGCTTTCGAGCTCGAGTATCCAGACCGCTTCTTCCAGTGCGGGATTGCCGAGCAGGACATGGTGTCGACGGCGGCGGGCATGGCGCGCCACGGGCTGCTGCCCGTCGTGAACTCGTTCGCCGCGTTCCTCGGATCCCGGGCGAACGAGCAGATCTACAACCAGGTGAGCGAGGGCTCGAGGGTCATCTACGCGCTCCACTACGCCGGACTGATCCCGGCGGGGCCGGGCAAGTCGCACCAGAGCGTTCGCGACGTCTCGCTGCTCGGTGCGTTGCCGAACCTGACGATCATCCAGCCGGGCTCGTCCGAGGAGGCGTCGGCGCTCGTCCGGTGGGCGGTCGAGGATGCTCGGGAAAGCGTGGCCGTGCGGTTGGTGATCGGGCCGTCGCCGAGACCGCTCGATCTGCCTGGCGGCCCTCCGGCAGTCGGCCGCGGCACGGTGCTTCGCGGGGGAACCGATGCGCTGCTGATCGCGTACGGGCCGGTGATGCTCAATGAGGCGATCGTCGCAGCGGAGCATCTCGCCGAGAACGGCGGCCCCTCGCTCCAGGTCGTTTCGATGCCGTGGCTCAATCGCTTCGCCGCGGACTGGCTCGAGGCAGAGGTGGCCCCCTTCGAGCACCTCTTCGTCCTCGAGGATCACGCACCGGTCGGTGGGCTGGGCGACCGCCTCCGCGCCGCGCTCGACGGCCGTCCGGTGGAGGTGTTCGGCGTCGAGGGATGGCCCGCGTGCGGTCGGCCGGACGAGGTGCTCCACCACCACGCGCTCGACGGCGCATCGCTCGCGCAGCGGGTCGCCGCGCACGTCGGCCGAGCGGCGGAGCGGGTCGGCTCGTCGTCCCCTCGATGATCGAAAAGCGAGCCTGGGTCGTCCTTCCGGACCTGCTCTCGATCCGGGTGTTCGTCGACACGGGGATCGTGCGTGGGTTGTACGAGCGTCTCGACGGCAGGCTTGCGTCGGTGTTCCTGGTGCCGCGAGCCGAGGCGGCCGAATGGGCCGGGCGGCTCCCCGACGTCCCTGTCCTCCACGGCCAGGACCTCGTCGCTGCGGATGGGCTCCCCGACCGGGCGCTCGGGCGGGTCGACGCATGGCTCGACCGCCGGGTCGGCTACCACCCGCTCGCGATCCGCCTGAACTACCGGCACGGCTTCCACGTCGAGCGCATGCAGCCCGGCCACCCCAACTGGATGCTCGACACCGACCGCGACGGCCCGCTTCCCCATCGGCCGTCGGTCGAGCGGGCCATGGAGCGCTGGTTCTTCAGCGCCCGGCGCCACGTCCCGGCCCGCGTGCTCGAGACGATGCGCCGCGAGTGCTCCGGGGTCGTGCTCTCGAACGTGCAGCCCGCGAGCGCGGTGCCGTTCCTCACGGCCGCGCGGCGCCTCCGTCTTCCCGTCGTCGCGCACGTCGCGAGCTGGGACCACACGGTCGGGAAGGGCGTCATCTCCCCGTACTGCGACCTCTACGTCGTCCAGAACCGCGTGATGGAGGACGACCTACGCCGGTACCACGGCATCGACCCCGCGCGGGTGCGGGTCACCGGCTGGCCCCAGACGGATCTCTTCCACCGGCGACGGCCGCGTACCGACTACGACGCCCTGGTGCGCGCCCTGGGGCTCGACCCGCGCCGACCGCTGGTGCTCGTCGCGGGGAACACGCCGAGCAATGCCCCGTACGAGGATGTGTTCGTCGAGCGCCTCGTTGCGTGGTGGAAGAACGAGGCGAGACCTCGCTTCCAGCTCCTGTTCCGGCCGCACCCCCGCGACAGCCGTTGGCGCGAGCGCTTCGCGGCGGCGAGCGGGGAGAAGGGAGTCGCGGTGCAGGAGGCGTCGTTCACCGACCTCGACGACCTCGCGACGCTGCTCGGGCACGTCGATGCGGTCGTCTGCAACGCGGGCACGATCCTCCTCGACGCGCTCGTCGGTGACCGTCCCGCGGTGTGCGTGCTGTACGACGAGGGCGCGCCGCCGGGGGAGTCGTGGGCGGCGAAGAACGTCGTCGGCAAGCACTACGAGGAGCTCGCGTCGTCCGGTGCTTTCTACCGCGCCGAGCGCTTCGAGGACATCGTCTCCGGTGTCCAGCGCGCGCTCGCGTCCCCGGACGAGCTTGCGGGGCAGCGGCGGCGCGTCGTTGAGCAGGTCGTGGGTGAGGTCGACGGCAGCGCGGGCAAGCGCGTGGTCGATGCGGCGCTCGAGGGTCTCTCCGCGCTGCGATGAGGGTCGTGATGACGCTGCTGGCGCGGGACGAGGCCGACATCGTCGACGCGCAGATCGCGTTCCATCTCCACGCAGGCGTCGACTTCGTGATCGCGACGAGTCACCGCTCCATGGACGGGACGGCCGAGATTCTCGAACGACACGAGCGTGAGGGGCATCTTCGCCTGATCCGCGAGGACGCCGAGGACGTCCGGCAGGCGGAATGGGTGACGCGGATGGCGCGCCTGGCCGCCACCGATCACGGCGCCGACTGGGTCATCAACACGGACGCAGACGAGTTCTGGTGGCCGCGCGCGGGCTCCCTGAAAGACGTGTTGGCCGCCGTCCCCGGCCGGTTCGGCGTCGTGCGCGGCGCCTGGCGCCACTTCGTGCCGCGGCCCGACGACGGCGCGTTCTTCGCCGAGCGCATGGTCGTCCGCCTGCGGCGCCCTGCCCACCCCGGCGCGAAGGAGACGGTGTTCCACGCGCACCAGAAGGTGGCACATCGAGCGTTGCCGCACGTGCACGTGGAGCTCGGCAACCACGATGCCGTAGGCGCCGGGCTCCTTCCGCTGCGTGGATGGCTGCCGATCGAGATCCTGCATTTCTCCTTCCGCAGCCTCGAGCAGGTCGAGAAAAAGGGCCGAGGAGGTTGGTGGGTGTGTCCCTCACCCGACCTGGCCGAACACATCGCCCTGCTCGGACGTGCGTCTGCCGGGGGACGCATCGCCGAGCATCTCGCGGCGGCCACCGTGGACGACGACGCGCTCGCGCGTGGTCTTGCCGACGGCGTGCTCGCCGTCGACACGCGCCTTCGCGACGCCCTCTGGCGCATCCGCCGCGACGACGGCGTGTTCGTCCTGCCCGAGCCGGGTGATCCCCGCCGCATCGCGTTTCCCCATCCCGCGCCTCGCGACGACGCGGCCCTCGCCGCCGAAACCGCCCCTCTCGCCGAGATCGACGGTGTCGTGCGCGCGGCAGCGCGCGTCCAGGCACTGGAGGCGCGCCTCGCCCGACTGGAACGGGAGCCGCTCGGGCGGCTGCATAGACTGGCGCGGTGATGAAGGTCGTCATGACGCTCCTCGCGCGTGACGAGGCGGACGTCGTCGAAAACTGGCTCGACTTCCACCTCGCTGCCGGCGCGGACTTTGTCGTCGCGACGGACAACCGCTCACAGGACGGGACGACCGAGATCCTCGAGCGTTACGCGCGCGACGGTCACGTCCATCTGATCCGCGAGTCGGGGGAGGATCTGCGGCAGGACGAATGGGTGACACGCATGGCGAGGCTCGCCGCGACGGACTTCGGCGCCGACTGGGTGATCAATTCCGACGCCGACGAGTTCTGGTGGCCGCGCGGCGAGTCGCTCGGCGACGTGCTCGCGGCGGTCCCCGTCCGCTACGGGACGGTAACCGCGTTCCTGCGCGTCTTCGTGCCGCGGCCGGGCGAAGGGCCGTTCGCCGAGCGGATGACCGTCCGGTTCTCGGCGCTCGCGCCCATCAACGACCCCGCCTCGCTCTACAAGCCGATCAGGAAGGTCGTTCATCGTGGCCACCCCGAGATACGGCTGACGCGGGGGAACCATGCGCTGGTCGACAGCCCGTTCGCCCCGCTCCGCGGCTGGTTCCCGATCGAGGTCTTCCACTTTCCGCTCCGAACGCCCGCGCAGACGGCCCACAAGGCCGAGCTGCAGGGAACCGCCTTCGCGCGCCACATCGAACGCGCCCCGACCGCGTACCACCGGAACATGTTCGAGGCGCTCGGCTCGGGCCGGATCCGTGACTACTACGAGGCGCTGGTGGTGGACGACGACGAGCTGGAGCGCGGCCGTGCCAGCGGCAGACTCGTCGACGACACGCGCCTGCGCGACGCGCTGCGGGCGAAGGCCGCCGGCGCCGAGCCGGCGTTCGTGATCCCGACGCTCGTCGAGGATGCGGAGTACGCCGTCGAGGCAGCGGTTCTCGGGGAGGCGGACGTCGTGCGGCTCCAGCGGCGGCTCGACGAGCTCGAGAACCGTCTGGTCACCGTCGAGCAACGGCTGGGCACCCGCGTCTATCGCAAGGTCTCTCGTACCGCGATGCGCGTCATGGGTCGTGAGGAGCCGGCGTCGCGTTGAGGCGGCAGACGATCTTCGTCGTCCTGACCACGCAGCGAAGCGGTTCCGGCTGGCTCGTCGACCTCCTCGACGACCATCCGGCGATCGCCTCGTACGCCGAGATGTTCCGCGTCACCGACATGACCGTCTCCGACTACGGAGCCACCGCGGTTCCCCGGTTCGAGGTCATGGTGGGTCAGAGGGCGTTCTCCACCGCGCCCGGGCTCGTCGTGCGACGCCACGCATACGTACGAGGTCTCGCGCGGGCTCATCCGGAGGCGCTCGCCGTCGGCTTCAAGCTCATGTACGACCAGACCCGTGACCACCCGGGCCTCATGAGCATCCTGGCATTGACCCGTGCGAGGTTCATCCACCTCGTCCGCCGCGACACGCTCAGCGCAGTCGTTTCGTTCGACATCGCGTCCGAGCGAGACCGGTGGCACTACCACGCCGGCCAACCGATCCCCCCGCTGCGCGTCCGCATGGACACGAAGAGCCTGCTTGAGCGTCTGCAGCGAAGGGACACCGAGGTCGAGCGCTTTCGGCGGCGACTGGCCCGGATGCGTGTGGCGGTGCACGAGGTCGCCTACGAGGATCTGGTCGCCCGCCGCGAGGAGACCCTGAGCGAGGTGCTCGAGTTCCTCGGCGTTCCGCAGCCGACGCTCCCCCTCCGATCGTCTCTCGTCCGCCCGACTCCCGCGCGCGCCGCCGACCTCGTGGAAAACAAAGCGGACATTCGTGCCGCGCTTGCCGGCACACCGTACGCGGAGCTCGCCCGGTAGCCACGGCCCGGCGACAGCTCCTCCTCTAGTCTCTGACCTGTGGCAGCACCGATGCGGCTCCGCCGGCTGCGCCCCGCGCCGCCGGCGTCTCGGGAAGCGCCGACGCTCGTCGCATGAGGACGGACCACATGTCGACGTCGGCGGCCCCCGGGGCCTCTCCTCGGCTCGCGAACGTGCGGGTCACGATCGTGCTGAAGTGGGCGGGCCTCGGCGGAGCCGAGCGCCAAGCACTCGTCCTCGCGCGCCATCTGCGGGACGCCGAGGGCGCCGTCGTCGAGGTGCGAGCCCTTAACGACGTGGTCGGACGGGCGACCACGCTGTTCCGCGACGCAGGCATCCCCTGGCGTGCACAGCGAGGGCGGTGGCGCGGGGGCCGGCCGCGGACCGTCGCCCGGCTGTCACGGACCGCGTTGATGCTCCGCCGTGGGCGGCCGGACGTGCTGCTCCCGTACTGCGAGGTTCCCAACGTCGTGTGTGGGCTGCTCTGGCGCCATGTCGGGGCGCGAACGTGCGTCTGGAGCCAGAGGGACACCTTTCCGTTCACGCTCGGTGAGCGGTTCGCGCGTCGTGCGATCGCAGCGACTCCCGTGCTGGTCTCGAACTCCGAGCACGGCGCCGACTTCCTCACGGCCCGAGGTGCACGCCGCGATCGGATCCGCGTGATCCCGAACGGCGCGGCGCTCGCCCCGGCGCGCGCGGGCCGCGACGAGTGGCGTCGTCGTCTGGGTGTTGCCGAGCGCGACGTCGTCGTCACCGCGCTCGCGCATTTCTACGAGCGCAAGAAGCACGAGGCGCTGCTCCACGCCTGGCAGCGGACGCTCGTTCGGGCGGACGGCAACCGCGCCGGATTGACGCTCGTGCTCGCCGGGCGACCCGAGGGCCGGGGAGAGCTGCTCGAGGAGCTCGCGCACGACCTCGGGGTGGACGATCGCGTCCGCTTCCTCGGGGACGTCGACGACGTCGCCGGCCTCCTCGCCGCCTCGGAGCTCGGCGTCCTCAGCTCGCCGGGCGAGGGATGTGCGAACGCCGTTCTGGAGTACATGGCCGCCGGGCTACCCGTCGCCGGCACCGACATTCCCGGCATCCGAGAGACGCTCGGCGCCGCGGGGCGCCCGTACCTCGTCTCGCCGGGCGACACCGACGCACTCGGCTCCGTGCTCGCGGGCCTGTGCGCCGACAGGGCGCTGCGCGCGCGCCTCGGCGAGCACAACGCGGCCAGGCAGCGAGCGGCCTTCGCCAGTGCGCGGATGCTCGACGAGACCGTCGCCGCGATTCTCGACGGGCTCGCGCTCAGCCGGGTCTCGGCTTCACCGCGCGGATCCCGACGATGACCTCGAAGAGCGGGTCGCGCAACGCGAGCTCCTCGGGGCGGAGGTCGGGTGCGGCCAGGCCATAGAGGAAGCCGGCGGCCGCGAGCACGTTCCCGTACGTCTCCACCTCGACGTTTACCGCCCCGAACGCCTCCTCCGCGAGCCTGCGGGCCGAACGGCCGGTGTAGTGCCACCATTCGCCGTACTCCTCGTCCTCGAGCAGCGATATCTTCGTGATCCCGGGAACCGTGGCGAGCAGCACCCCTCCGGGTGCGAGGATGCGGTGGAGTGTCGCGAACGCGGCGCGGATGTCGTAGACGAACTGCAGCGTCTGCGTCACGATCGTGCAGTCGAAGGTGTCGCTCGCGATGTGGGGGGCGTTCGTGAGGTCGGCGACGATCGTCGCCTGTGGGCTTCCCTCCTTCGCCATGAGAATGTCGACGCGCTCGACGTCGCTCCCGTAGCGGCTCGCGTAGTCGGGCGCCGCGATCTCGAGAACGCGCCCGTGGATGTCGGCTGCGTGGGAGCCGATGAACCGCTCGACGAACACGCGGTCGATCGGCGTTCCACGCTCGTACCCCCAGTTCGGGTCGATCGGCTCGGTGCGGCGCAGGGCCCCGAGGTCGAGTGGCCTGCTGCGCCGCCAGTCGAGATATGCGATGTGGAGCGGGCGGAGGCGACGCTTCGCGGGCGCGGGGAGGAATCGTCGCCAGCCTGACAAGGCCGCGATGATACTGCCGGTGTCCAGCGCGCCTGTCAGCGAGCGGATCGTGGTCATCTCGCCGCACCTCGACGACGGCGTGCTGTCGCTCGGCGCGTCGATCGCCTCGTGGAGCCGGGCTGGAAGACCGGTCGACCTCTTGACGGTGCTCGCCTGCGACCCGGACTCCGAGGCGCCCGCAGGCGGCTGGGACCGGCGTGGCGGGTTCGCGACCGAAAGCGAGTCGGCACGCGGCCGGCGCGAGGAGGACCGCCACGCGTGCGCCGTACTCGGCGCGCGACCCGTCTGGCTCCCGTTCGGGAGCGTCGACTACGAGCGCCACGGGACGGACGAGGTCGTGCGGCAGGCCGTCGCGGCCGCAATCGACGACTCGGGCGTGGTGCTCGTTCCGGGCTTCCCGCTCAGCCATCCGGACCACGAATGGCTCGCGCGCGAGCTCGCGACCGTGCTGGACGGAAGACGCACCGGCCTGTACGCCGAGCAGCCGTACACGCGGCGGACAGGCGTCGATCCGGAGGTGCCGCCCTGGATCTCCGAGAACCTCGGTGCACGGACCTTCGCGCCGGTTGCGGCCGGGCCCCGCGACCGTGCGGCGAAGTGGCGTGCGATCCGCTGCTACCGCTCGCAACTCCCGCTGCTCGGGATGCACCGGAGCCTGCGTCGTGGCCCGCTCCCCTCTGCTCTCGCTCCCGAGTGGGTCGCCTGGGGCGCGGACTAACCTCCTCTCCGGCATGAAGCTCGTCATGACCCTTCTCGTCCGCGACGAGGCCGACATCGTGGACGCGCAGATCGCCTACCACCTCCGTGGCGGAGTCGACCTCGTCGTCGCGACCGACAACCGGTCGGAGGACGCGACCACGGAGATCCTCGAGCGCTACGCGCGCGAGGGCGTGCTGCACCTGATTCGAGAGCCGGGAGACGACCTGCGCCAGAGCGAGTGGGTGACGCGGATGGCGCGGCTCGCTGCGACCGACTTCGGCGCGGACTGGGTCCTCAACGCCGACGCCGACGAGTTCTGGCTCGCGCGCGGTGCGTCGCTCAAGGAGCTGCTCGCAGTCGTGCCGTCGCGGTTCGGCGCCGTACGCGGCGCATGGCGGAACTTCGTGCCGCGCCCGGACGACGAGCGGTTCTTCGCCGACCGCATGACGGCCCGGCTCTGCACGCCGAGCTTCCATCCCCACCCGCTCAGCACCCATTTCAAGTCCGCCCACCGCGCCCGCCCCGACGTCCGCATCGGGCGCGGCAATCACGAGGCGCTCGCCGACGACCTGGTCGCGCTGCGAGGGTGGTATCCAATCGAGATCCTCCACTTCCCGGTCAGGTCGTTGGAGCAGTGCCGCCGGAAGTACGTCACCCAGTTCGTCGCGCTCGAGCGGAACGCGGGAAAGGGGATCCCGGGGCACATGGCCGAGGCGTATGACGCCTACCGCCAGGGACGGCTCGACGCGTTCTACGCGCCGCTCGTCGTCGACGACGAGGCGCTCGAGGCGGGGCTCGGGGTCGGCACCTACGCCATCGACGTCCGGCTCCGCGACGCACTCCGGTCGCTGGGGTTCGGCGTCGCCGACGAGCCGCCCAGCTGCGACGGCGCACCTTCGCTCTCGTCTTTGGTGGACGCAGCAGTTTTCGCCGGCGAGTACACCTCGCTCGGCGAATCCGATCTCGGCGCCTCCTTCGGCGCACGGATCGACGAGCTGGAGACGCGGCTCGGCAGGCTCGAGCAGAACCCCGTCGCGCACGTCCGTCGCCTTGCCGGAAGCCTGCGCACGTGAGCGAGCGCGTGGGACGGCTCGTGGAGTTCGTTCCGACCCGGCGGGCCGCGCTCGTGCTCTTCGCGCTCGCCCTCTGCGTGTTCTGGTTCCAGGCGCTGGGCTGGCCGATGGCGAAGGGTCGGGACACGTGGGACTACCTCGTCTACTACCTCCAACTCTTCGACTCGAAGCCTCCCCTCTCGCAGGTGCAGCTCTTCCGCGCCCCGCTGACGCCGCTCGTCGTCGGGCTGCCGATGGCCCTCGGCGGGAGCGTTCTCCTCGAGATCATCTTCGGGGTGCTCTTCGCCGTCTCAGTCCTGGCGTGGAGCGCCACGGCGCTCACCTTCGGGCGCATTCCTGCACTCGCCTCCGCATTGCTGCTGCTCGTCTATCCCGCCTGGGCGACCCTCTACCACCAGGCATCGAGCGACGCCGTCTTCGCGACGGGCCTTGCGGTGTGGGCGCTCGTCGTCGCCCGGACATTGAGACGCCCGAGCACGACCGGATTCGTCGTCCTCGGCCTGGGGATCGCTGCCCTCGTGTTGATCCGGCCCGCGAACCAGGTGCTGCTGCCGGCCGTCGTCGCGCCGCTGTTGGCCGTCGCGCCGTGGCGACGCCGTTTCGCGTGGGTCGCGGTCTGTCTCGCCGCGGCCGTCCTGCCCCTGGCAGGCTGGGCCGCGCACAACGCGATCCGCTATGACGACTTCACAGTCACCCGCGGCGGACGCGCCTGGGTGCCGTTCCTGCGGGTGTGGCTCGCCGACAACACGATCTCGCCGGAGAACGGCCCCGCCTCGAGGCGCCTTGCCCGGCTCGTGGAGAACCACGTGCTGACCGAGGAGCCGTACAAGAGCCTCCACGTGCCGCTCGATGCATACCTCCGGAACGGGTCGAACTACGAGACCGTGCGGCTCATCGCCCTCTCGGACAGCGTGCTCGGGCGGGACTCCAACTACAGCGTGCTCTTCGACTCGGCGGTCGAGGCGATCCGCAAGCACCCGGGGACCTATGCGCGCGGTGTCGCCGGCCTGTTCTGGGACTTCCTCATGCAGCGGCCGATCCGGGAGGGGGTTGCGCCGAGGGCGCAGACGGCGTCCGAGCCGCCCCCGCCGACGTTCGAGAGCGACGGCGTCGTGCTTCCGAACCCGCAGGCCAACGTGCTGGTGGACGGCGTTCCGTACGGGTTCGTCTGGTGCGCGTCCGACTACATCGACTCCTGCACGCTGCAGGATCCGTCGCTTGTCTTCTCCGACCCCGCCGCCCAGCGGCGGTACCGCGAGGTGGTCGCGCAAATTCGCGCCTGGGACGCGGAGCTTCCGTCCCGGACCGGGCAGGCCTGGGTCACGGGGATCCTCAACCGGATCACGCCGAGGTTCCCGCGCCCGCCCCTCTGGATCGCGGTCGGCGTGATCGCGCTCCTCTGGCGGCGTCCACAGGGCTGGCGGGCGATCGTCGTCCTGTGGTCGGCGGCGGTCGCGGTGCTCTTGATTCACGCAGCCTCGCAGGGGCTCGCGCCCGAGTTCTCGCTCCCGCTCTACCCGCTGTTCATCGTAACCGCGCTGGGCGCGCTGGGTGGGGACCGTCGTGCAGCGTCGTCGCCTGCGTGACACGCGCGCGCACGCATCTGCTCCTGGTGGGAGCCCTGACCGCAGTGGGGGCAGTGCTCCGTTTCGCGACGCTCGACCGCCAGAGCTTCTGGCTGGACGAGCTCGTGACCGTGTCGCTCCTCGGCCACGGGCTCGGGGACGTGCTGCACGAGGTGCCTCGAAGCGAGGCCACGCCGTTCCTCTACTACGTGGTCGCATGGGCGTGGGGGTCGCTGTTCGGGCTCGGAGAGGTGGGGCTCCGCAGTCTCTCGGCACTCGCCGGGACCGCCACGATCCCCGTCGCATACGGAGCGGGAGCGGTGCTGGTCTCGCGGCGTGCGGGCGTCGTGGCAGCCGCGCTCGTGGCCGTCAATCCGTTCCTGATCTGGTACTCGCAGGAAGCGCGGTCGTACGCCCTCTTCGCGCTCATGGGCGCCGGGACGGTGCTCGCCTTCGGGCACGCGCTCCACGGCTCGGGGCGGTGGCTTGTGGCCTGGGCGGTGCTCTCGGCCCTCGCGATCGGGACGCACTACTACGCCCTGTTTCTCGTCGGCGCCGAGGCGGCATGGCTTCTCGCCCGTGCCCGCCCCCGCCGGCCCGTCTTCCTCGCGACGCTCGTGCCGGCAGCGACGCTCGCCGTCCACGTTCCGCTCCTCCTCGAGCAGCGCGGCAACGGCGAGGCAGTCAGCGGCTCGTCCCTCGTCGCGCGGATCGCCGGGATTCCGAAGAACCTCGTCGTCGGCTACAGCTTTCCCGCCGAGGCGCTCGGCAGCGCGGTCGCGGCGCTGCTCGTGCTCGTCGGTCTGGGCCTCCTGGTGCGTGTCGCAGGCCCCGAACGGCGCGGCGCGCTGATCGCGGGCTCGCTCGCGGCGGCCGTGGTCCTGATCCCTGTCCTTCTCGCGGTCGCCGGAGCGGATTACCTCGTCGCGCGCAACGCGGTGGTCGCACTCGTGCCCGCGGCGGTCTGTGTCGGAGCCGGCTTCGCGACGGGCCGGCTCGGTCTCGTGGCCGCCGCCGTCCTTTGTGTGCTCTCGACAACCATCGCGCTCGCACCCGCGCTCGACACGAGCTACGGTCGCACCGACTGGCGGGGTGCTGCTGCGCCGCTCGAGACGACCGACGGCGCTCGCGCCATCGTGGTGACCCCCTATATGAGCCGGACGCTCTGGCGTCCGTACCTCCCGGGCCTCGAGGAGCCGACCGGGGACGGCGCGACGGTCAGCGAGATCGCTGCTGTCGGGCTGGCCACCGAGGGCGGCTACTCCGCGGGGCACGTCGTGCCGCCGAAGGTGGGTACGCCGCGTCCGTTGAAGGGCTTCCGCGTCGTCGACGTCGAGCAAGAGCCGACGTACACCCTCGTCCGGTACCGCGCGAACCGGCCGACGTTCGTCCCGATGTCTGTGCTGACCGGGCTCGCGCTCACGAGCGACCAGCCGGGGGTGCTGCTGCAGCGTCCGTAGCCCGTCGCGTGCCGGCTGGTGCGGGCCGTCGACGCCGCTAGCATCCGGGGGTGGTTCGAGCCGAAACGACGCTCGAAGAGGAGCGACCCACGTCGGGTGCCGCGGACAGCGGGACGAACCCTCAGCCCGCTGCGGCCACGAACGGCGCGGTCGCCGCCGAGGCCGACGCGTCGCGCGTGACGGTCATCCGGCCCGCCAGCCGGATCCCGCGTCTCGACATCGGTGAGCTCTGGCACTACCGCGAGCTGCTCTGGACCATCGTCTGGCGGGACGTCTCCGTCCGGTACAAGCAGACGTTCCTCGGAGTTGCATGGGCCATTCTCGTACCGGCCTTCACCGCGCTCGTGTACGTGATCGTGTTCGGCAAGTTCGCGAACTTCCCCGCCGGCTCGACGCCGTACCCGAGCCTCGTCGTCGCGGGCGTGCTGCCCATGCAGTACTTCGCGTCGGCCCTCAGCCTTGCGAGCCTGAGTCTTCTCTCGAACCTGCCGCTCGTCACGAAGGTGTACTTCCCGCGCACGCTGCTCCCGCTCGGCGGCGTCATGGTGCCGCTCGTGGATTTCGTCGTCGGCCTTCCGGTGCTGCTCGTGCTGATGTGGAAGTACGACACCTGGCCCAACGGCTTGAAGGTCTTCACCGCGCCCCTCTTCATGCTGCTCGCGGTCGTCACCGTGCTCGGCCTCAGCCTGCTGCTCGCCGCCGTCAACGTCCGTTATCGCGACGTCCGCTACATGATCCCGGTCTTCCTCCAAGTCATGCCGCTGCTCTCCGGCGTGATGTTCGCCGTCGACGAGATCCCGACGAAGTGGCAGTGGATCCTCTCGTTCAACCCGATGACGTCGGTGATCGCCGGATGGCGCTGGGCGATCCTCGACGCGGCCGCGCCCCATCCGGGTCAGGTCGCGGTGAGCGTCTCCGTCGCGTTGGCGCTCTTCCTCATCGGACTCGCGATCTTCCGCTCCTCTGAGCCACGGTTCGCGGACACGATCTGATGGCGACCGCGATCGAAGTCGACTCGCTGTCGAAGAAGTACCGGCTCGGCGAGTTCCAGGCTGCGTACGGCACGCTGCGCGAGACCCTGGTCCATGCGGGAAGGCGGCTCGCGGGCCGCGAGCATCACAGTGCGGCGACAGAGATCTGGGCGCTTCAAGACGTGTCGTTCCGGGTTCCGGAGGGGCAGGTGCTCGGCGTGATCGGCCGCAACGGTGCCGGGAAATCGACGCTCCTGAAGATACTGACGCGGATCTCGCATCCAACCACCGGCCGTGCCGAGATCCGCGGTCGGGTCGGCAGCTTGCTCGAGGTGGGAACTGGCTTCAACCAGGAGCTCACCGGCCGCGAGAACATCTACCTCAACGGGGCAATCCTCGGCATGAAGCGCCGGGAGATCGAAGGGCGTTTTCCCGACATCGTCGAGTTCTCCGGGGTCGAGCGGTTCATCGACACGCCGGTCAAGCGCTACTCGAGCGGCATGTACGTGCGCCTCGCATTTGCCGTCGCCGCGCACTTCGAGCCGGAGATTCTGCTCGTCGACGAGGTGCTGGCCGTGGGCGACGCCGAGTTCCAGGCGCGGTGTCTCGGTCGGATGGAGGACTTGGGCAACACGGGGCGGACGGTGCTCTTCGTGTCCCACAACATGCAGGCGGTCGCGCAGCTGTGCAATCGCGCCATCCTGCTCGACGGCGGTCGCCTGGTCGCGGATGGGCCGAGCGAGGAGATCGTCGCCCACTATCTCCAAACGTCGGCGGGCGCGGGCTCCAGTCGGACCTGGGCCGAGGAGGAGGCCCCCGGCGACGAGCTCGTCCGCCTACGGTCCGTCCGCATCGTCGACGTGGACGGTGAGACGGTCGACTACGTCGACGTGCGGCGTCCGGTCGGGATCGAGCTCCGGTTCACCGTGCTCGACGGAGGCGGCCCGCCCGTCGTGCCGAAGATCAAGGTCAACACGGGTGGTCGTGTGGTGTTCAACGCGATGGACGTGGATCCGCGCTGGCACCAGCCCTCACTGCCGGGCGATTACGTGGCGACCGCATGGATCCCCGGCAATCTGCTGAACGAAGGGCTCGTCGGCGTCGATCCGGCGATCTGCTCGCTCGACTCGCCGAAGCTCCACCACCACGTCTCCGTGCACGAGGCCGTCTCGTTTCACGTGCAGGACCCCGCGGAGGGAGACTCCTCGCGCGGTCGGTTCACGGGCCAGTGGCGCGGAGTTGTGAGACCGCTCCTCGAGTGGACCGTCAGGTGAGGGCGAAGCGGGTCGACACGTCGACCCCGTCGAGCGGGCCGGTGTACGTGTAGCTCCGCTCGGTCAGCGACGCGAGCGAGGCCGGCGACGAGTACGTGGCCGTCGCGAGCACCCGCGGCTTCGTCGTCGAGAACCCGCCGCGGTGGAAGCCGGCCGTGTTGCAGAAGACGAGTGTGCCCGCCGGACCCGTGAACGTCTGCACCGCGCTCGCGGGCACCCGGCCCTCGAGCTCCTCCTCCGTCGGGTAGTGCTGGCCCAGCGGCTGCCAGCCCCAGGCGTCGGCGTACGGGCCGCCCGGCTGGCTGCCCGCGACGTACTGGAACGGGCCCATCGTCTCGTCGACGTCGACGAGGTACAGGAAGATCTTGAGCAGGTGCTTGTCGTTGTAGTCGCGGTGCCACCGCTGTGACGAGATGCGCTCGGCGGCCGCGGGCTGCGGCACCGAGTACCAGACGTCGACGTACTCGAGCTTCGACCACATCTCGAGATAGGCGTTGGCGATGTCGAGCAGTCGATGCGACGCCACGATCTCGAACCACGGATCCTCCAGGCCGAGCTCGACGCCGTAGCTCTGCAGCCGCACGACGAACTCCTTGCCCGGCCGGACGCGCACGTGGTCGCCGCCCGCCGCGATGTCCGCCTCGGTCGACGCGACGAACAAGTCTCGCTGCTCCTCGAGACCGCGCCACTGCGCCTCGTCGGGGAACAGTTCTCGGAACGTCCGGAGCGAGTACCCCTGCGTGCGGACGTCGGACAGGATGCTCGCCTGGAGGTCGTCGAGGGGTGGCGGCGCCTGGGCGAAGCGCTCGCGGCTCATGCGGTTGGACAGCAGGCGATCGTGCAGCTCGTACGTCGCGCGGATGCCCTGGCGCTCGATCGCCTTCGCGACCCGATCGGCGCGGTGCGTGAACACGCGATTCACACGGGCCGAGAATTTCGTGTGCTGCCTGTGCATGCTCCTCGTTGGCCGGATGGCGGGAGTCGCCTACGTTACCCGCGGCGACCCGTGACCTCCGTCTTCTATCTCTTCCGCGACGCGCCGCACCGACGTGCCGCCCTCGCCGCCGAGCCGGGCTCACCGGCGCGGTACTCGCTCTACGGGATGGATCAGCTCGCCGCTCGCGGGTACGACGTTCGCCACAACCTCGGGGCGGCGCGTCCGTCGAGGGCGGCGAGGGCGGCCGGAAGTGCGCTGAAACGCGGTCTCGAGGCGGCCGGCGGCTACGGCGGGGACTTCGCGACCGTCATCGCGTCCCTGCGAGGCCTCGATCGAGCGGACGTCGTGTTCTCGACCGTGGACACGGTGGGCATCCCGCTGATGCTCCTCGCACGCGGTCGTGTCGTGCGCTCGCCGTTCGTGTACGCGGCCATCGGGCTGCCCGAGCGTCTCGCGCGGCTCCGCTCGACCCGGATGGAGAGGCTCTACGCGCGCGCGCTCGGCGGTGCGTCGACGATCATCGCCTACAGCGAGCACGAGGCGGACGTGCTGCGTCACTGGACCCGGGCGCGGCGCGTCGACGCCCATGTCGAGTTCGTGCCGTTCGGGGTCGACGTCCAGGCTTTCTCGCCGAGCGATGCGCCGCCCGAGGTGGACGTCGTCTCGGTCGGCGCCGATCCGCAGCGCGACTTCGAGTTGCTGCTGGGGGTCGCCCGGGTCATGCCCGGGACGCGCTTCCTCGTCGTCACAACCGCGGAGCGCGCCCGCACGCTCGGGGGCCGCCTGCCCAACGTCGCGGTGGAGGCCGACCTCCCGTTCGAGGAGATGCGCCGCTGTCTGGAGCGCGCCCGTGTCGTCGCGCTGCCCGTTCGGGAGAACAGCTACTCCGGCGCGACGACCGTGCTCCTCCAGGCGATGGCGCTCGCAAAGCCGGTCGTCGTCACGCAGACCGCCGCGATCGCCGACGGGTACGGACTCGAGGACGGCCAGAACGTCCGGCTCGTTCCGCCCGGGGATGTTGCCGCCTTCACCCGTGTCCTGGAGGCTGTGCTCCGCGCGCCGGTCGACGCAGGTGCGCTCGGCTCCGCCGCGCGGGAGACGGCAACGGCCGCCCTCACGTGGGAGCGGTACGCGGAACGGCTACGAGGTCTGCTGCTCGAGGCCGCCGGATCGTGATCGGGTCCGACCGGCCCCCTCACGACGTCGTCTACACGTGATGTCGATCTCGTGTCCGTCCGCGCGGGAGGAATATCGTCCTTCGTTGCGTGTGGCGTAGAACCGAATCGGACGGGCCGGCTTTCTTCACGCGAGAGCCAGGCCCCGCGGTCGTGAAAGGCGCAGAGGTGGCGCTGGCCGGAGCCGCCCTGGATTCTGCGGCGACGCGGGCGCGCGGTGTTCGCGGGGCCGGGTGGCGCACTCTTGCGATCGGCGCGTCGTGTGCCTCCGGTGTGGTGCTCGCCGCCCTTCGGGTCAAGCCGCAGGTCTGGGGGGACGAGGGCGTGTGGCTGAGCATCGGCGCGAGATTGCTCCGCGGAGACCGGCTCTACGTCGACGTCTTCGACAACAAGGATCCGTTGTTCTTGTATGGCTACGCAGCCGCGATGTGGGTCGGAGGGGTGCGCGGACCGTTCGTCCTCGAAGTCGTTTGGCTCGGAGTTGCCGCGCTCGGCATGGCATTGGCGCTCCGCGCGCTCGGAGTCGGAGTGGTCGCGATGCTCGCGGGGACGCTCGTGTACCCGTTCGCCCTCACCGCGGGGTGGTATTTCCCCGGCGCGACACTGATGCCCGCGCTCGCCCTTGCGCCTGTCGCGTTGTGGCTCTGGGTGCGGGGGTCGACGATCGCTTCGGGCGTCGTCGTGGTCGCGTCGATGCTGTTCAAGCTCAACCTCGGTCTCCTCGTCGCGGCCCCGATGTTTGCGCTGCTCGTCCTTGGCGGCGAGGAGGCGCCTCGCCGCCGGCGTGCGCTCGAGTGGCTCGCAGGGGCGCTCGGCGCGCTGTGTGCCGCGGCTCTCGTGCTTGCGGGCCGGGGCGAGCTTCATCCGTACCTCGACGTGATCCGCTACAACCTCCACTACTCCAACGCCGGCGTGAACAGCGGCGGTGTACGCGCGCACATCGGTGTCGTCCGGGAGTTCTTCGCGGCGTCCGGCAAATGGCAGCTCCCGGCGGCGGAGCTCTCCGTGGTCGTGCTCCTGCTCGTCGCGGGCGTCGGCTGGCTGCGTCTCGCGCCGTCGTTCAAGAGGGTCTCGGTGGTCGCGGTGGGCGCCCTCGGTGCGGCGTTCGTGACCCTCGGGACGACCGCGATCTTCGTCGAGCATCTACAGCTGCTGGCGTACCCCGCCGCTCTCGGCGCGGCGATGACGGTTGTGGGCCTGAGGGGTCTGTGGAAGCCGCTCGGAGCGGCCGCCGCAGCCGCGTGTGTCGTCTTCGCCCTCTGGTCGTCGCTCAAGCTCGAAGACCTGGCGGAGCTTACGATCAAGACCTGGACCGTGAAGCCCGTGAGCGTGCCGGGGCTTGCGCTCGAATCCACCCGACGTCGGGTGTACCCGGAGGGCGAGCGTGTGACGTACGCGGTGCTCGGTCGCAACACGGAGGACGGGAACGCGGCATTCGTCGATCGCACGATGGACCTGAGCTGCCGCTACTTCCACCAGTATCCCTTCTACCGCGAGGCGCAGCTGCGCGAGACGATCGACTGTGCGCGGCGCGCGCAGCCGATGCTGATTCTCGTCACGTCGAGCCTCTACGACCCGATGCCCGGCGAGCCGCGGTGGACGGCCTTCGTCGCGAGCGTACGTCGCTTGCTTGCCGCGCGATACGAGCTCGTCACCGAGCTGGGAATGTCTCAGGTGTGGCGTCGAAGGTGACGCCGGGGCAAGCTCTGCATCATGTCGGACGGCGACTCCGGATCGAGCTGGACTGGGTTCGGTCGAGACGCGAGCGGGCCGACCTCGCCCTCTTCCACGAGTTCGCGCCGCCGCCCTCGGGTGGCGGACACCAGTTCCTGCGCGCGCTCGTGCGGGAGCTCGACCGCCGCGGCCTGGCCGTCGAGCAGCAGCGCATCTCGGGCAAAACGCCGGCCTGCCTGTTCAACTCGTTCAACTTCGACTTCGACCGGCTACGGCGATTCGCCGGCCGGGGAGCGCGGATGGTGCACCGCGTCGACGGGCCGATCGGCGTCTACCGCGGCTTCGACGACGGCACCGACGTGCGTATCGCCGAGCTCAACGCCGAGCTCGCCTCGGCCACGATCCTCCAATCCCGCTACTCGCTCCAGAGGCACCTCGAGCTCGGGATCGAGCTGCGTGATCCGGTGGTCGTTCCGAACGCCGTCGACCCGGCGATCTTCTACCCGCCGGCAAGCCGCGAACCCCTCGCGGGACGGCGGATCAGGCTCATCGCGACGAGCTGGTCGGACAACCCCCGCAAGGGAGGCGAAACCATCGCCTGGCTCGATCGCAACGTCGATCACACGCGTTTCGAGCTCACGTTCGCCGGGAGGCGTCCGCCGGTCGACCTCGAGCACGTGCGGGTCGTCGGTCCGTTCGACTCGGCAGCGCTTGCGGACCTGCTCCGCACGCAGGACGTCTACGTCGCCCCGAGCTACGACGATCCGTGCTCGAACGCGCTCCTCGAGGCTCTCGCGTGCGGCCTCCCCGCGGCATACCGTGACAGCGGCGGACACCCGGAGCTTGTCGGCGAGGCGGGGCTTCCGTTCGGCGCCGACGAGGAGCTCGGCGAGGTCCTCGAACGCCCGTGCGGCCTCCCCGCGGCATACCGTGACAGCGGCGGACACCCGGAGCTTGTCGGCGAGGCGGGGCTTCCGTTCGGCGCCGACGAGGAGCTCGGCGAGGTCCTCGAACGCCTCGTCGACGAGCTCGACGAGCGGCGGGCCTCGATCTCGACCCATCCGATCGCGTGGGTCGCAGACCGGTACCTCGAGGTCCTCGGGCTGGCCACTGCGACCTAGAATCCCCCGACCGTGGGGACATCTCTGCCACGAGGGGTTCGCGGCATCGCGTTCCGCATCGGCAAGCTGCTCGACCGGGCGGCCGTCTCGCGGGCGAACGACGTGCTCTACCTCTCGGACGCCTGGACCGAGACGTCCTGGCTCGGCGCCCAGGCGCTCAAGAACCCGCTCGACCTCTGGGTTTACCAGGAGATCATGGTCGAGACGAGACCCGAGCTGATCGTCGAGACCGGCACGTATCGCGGCGGGAGCGCGTTCTACCTCGCCTCGATCTGCGACCTGGTCGGCGTGGGCGAGGTCGTCTCCATCGACGTCGAGCCTGTGCGCGACGCCTACCCGGCGCACCCGCGGATCACGTACCTCGGCGGCCGGTCGTCAACGGATCCCGACGTCGTCTCGACGGTCCGCGAACGTTCCGCCGGGAAGCGGACACTCGTCGTCCTCGACTCGGATCACTCACAGGCGCACGTCGAGGCCGAGCTCGCCGCGTACGCCCCGCTCGTCGCTGTCGGGGGGTACGTGATCGTCGAGGACTCGAACATCGGGCAGATCCGCAAGGACCTGCTCCCCGGCCCGCTGGAGGCCATCGAGGCGTTCCTCGCTCGGACGGACGCATTCGAGATCGACCGCGCACGCGAGAAGTTCCTCATCACGCAGAACCCCAGCGGCTACCTCCGCCGGGTGCGCTAGGCGCAGGCGTTCCGGCGCAGCTCCGCGTTCGACGAGGCGCCGACCACGCGCACGGGGCCGCCGACGTGCCAGAGCACGAGGTTGGCCGCGGTCCCATCGGTCACACGTCGACCGGCAAGTTGGATGCCCGGCTGCGTGTAGACGTACTCCGCAACGAGCGGTGTCCCGGGGGAGAGCTCGAGGGCTCCCGAGCGCGCCACGTCGACGCGCTTGCTCGGGAGGCCGTCGGGGACCGACCCGTCGAGGTACGCGGCGCGGTCGACCGTCGAGTTGAAGAACTCGGTCAGGTAGAGCGCGTGCCGTTGGAGAGCCGATCCGCAGCTCGTGTCGGCGTAGAGCTTGGTCACCGAGGCGGCGTTGGAGACGTGTTCGTCGATCCAGGCGCGGTCGAAACCGCCGGCGAAGACCTCGTCTTCGGGCGCCCCGGCCATGCGCTCCCAGGCGAAGTACGAGGTCACCACGAGCGTGGCGGCGACGGCGACGGGGAGTGCGATCCGGGCGATGCGTCGGGGGAGGAAGAGGGTCGCGGCGAGCAGTCCCACCACGAAGATGGCGAGCACGAGGGTGCCGGACGCAGGGCCGGGGCCCGCCGTCCGCTCCTGGGCCTGCACCCACAGCGCTCCGGGGACGGTGTCGATCCCTGCTTCGTTCGCGAGCTGCCCGAACGGCAGGATCAGCGGGAGCGCGAGGGCCAGGGCGGTGCCGATCGCGGTCGCGAGGAGCGGACGTGGCAGGCCGGAGGCGAGCCAGACGACGAAGCCGATCAGCCACAGAGGCAGGAGGTAGAACCCGTAGCGGTCGTGGAGCCGGTCGAAGCCCCAGGGACTGCTCGCGAACGCGGCAACGACGAGGAGCCCGGTGACGTTTGCTGCGGCGAAGAGCGCGACGAAGGCGGCCGCGGAGCGCGAACCTGCTCGTCCGTCCAGAGCGAGCCTCCAGAGCACGATTGGCGCGACCGCGACGGGAACGATCGCGAGGTAGACGGCGAAATCGCCGAGGTGGTAGACGAACCACTTCCCGACCTCGAGCGGGTCGTAGCCGCGCCAGAGGACCGCGTATGCGCCGAACGAGTCCGACGCGGCCCCGCCCGCGGCGAGCCGCGCGGCGAAGGCGACGACGCCGACCACGAGCGGCACGGCAGTCGGCCAGAAGCGGACGATGTCGGGCCGCGTCCGGGGTCTGGTCCACGGAGCGATCAGCCAGAGGACGGCGAGCGCTCCGATCCACGTCGCGTACAGGATTCCGAACTGCGGCCGTATGAGAAAGGCGGCCGCGGTGGCAGTGAGCAGGGCAAGCTGACGGAGCACGCTGGGGCGCTCCAGCGCCAGTGCAATCGCGTAGATGGCCCACGCAGTGGCCAGGTACGAGAGGCTCTCGGTCATCACGGTTCCAACCGAGATGGACGAGGGGATCGCGACGGACAGGGCTGCGGCGAGCACGGCCCACCAGGCGGAGACGAGGCGCCGCGCCAGGAGGTACACGGGCACGGCAGTCAGCGCGAAACACCATGCGTTCGCGACCTTGAACCACTCGTACGCCGAATCGACGTTGCCCGCGAGTCGGATGATCGCCGCGAGCACGACCGGGAGAAGGGGGCCGAAGCCGAAGTGCTCTCCGCGTAGCGTGAGGCCCTGCCCGGTCGCGAGCGACGACGCTGCCATCGTGTAGAGCTCTTCGTCTGGATGCACGCGCGGCCCGTCGACCCCCCTCGAGAGCAGCGTGTAGACGGCGAAAGCGCCCACGACGACCAGGCCGAGCCCGATGACCGGCGCACGACCATTCGCCGTTGTGCGCCGCGGCTCCTGTTCCACCCACGCGGTGTCGACCGAGGACGTCGTCTCGAGTTCCGTAGCCACGCTCGGGCGATGGTAGACGGCCGATCGGCAGTCCGGCGGGCGCCGGGCGACCATCCGGACGACCCCGGCGGAAGACGCATGCCGGCCGTACCCCGCTATTGTCGCGACCCGTGTCGATGAACGTCGCGGGACATGCCCGGCGCCTCGGCGCGCCCGTCGGCCGACCACTTCGGCGTGCGGCCGTCCGTGTACGTACACGTGGATGGGCGCCTCACTCGCATCTGTTCGTCGAGCAGGAGGCGGCGCAGTGGGTGCTCTCCTACGAGGCGCGCCAGCTCACTCGGACCGCGACGGTGCTCGGTGTCGAGGTCGGGCCTCCCGGCTGGGGCCGCGGTGTCGCGAACCAGTCGATCTTCCACCTGAGCCAGTTCACGCTGCTCCTGCACGACTTCGAGCGTCGCGGCAACAACCTCGGGTTCGCCTACTTCCACGGGCGACCGGGGACTCCGGGCATGCCGGAGTTCGATGCGTGCTTCGAGACGATGCGCATGCGTCACAACGAGATCGATCGCATCCAGGTGACGAATCGGGAAATGGAGGCGCTCGTGCGGTCGACGGGGATCTCCGCGGACAAGGTGCACCGGATCCCGATCGGGATCGACCTGGGCGTGTTCCGCCCGCGCGACGACGCGAGCCGGCTCGCTTCGCGCGCGCGCTTCGACCTGCCGGACTCGGCCTTCGTCCTGGGCTCGTTCCAGAAGGACGGCGTCGGCTGGGGAGCCGGCCTCGAGCCCAAGCTGATCAAAGGCCCCGACGTGCTGCTCGCGGTCGCGGAGCGCGTCGCCGAGCAGGTGCCGGAGCTTCATGTGTTGCTCACGGGGCCGGCGCGCGGGTACGTCCGTGCGGGGCTCGAGCGACTCGGCGTCCCGTACCGCCACGCGCTTCTCCCCGACGTCGACTCGGTCGCCGAGGCCTACCCTGCGATCGACGTCTGCCTCGTCGCGTCGCGTGACGAGGGCGGGCCGCGGGCGGTGCTCGAATCGATGGCGACGTGCGTCCCGCTCGTGACGACCAGGGTCGGGCAGGCGGCGGACCTCGTGCGCCACGGCGAGAACGGCTGGCTGGTCGAGTCCGAAGACGTCGAGGGGCTCGTGGCGTGGACGCTGCACGTCGCGGGTGCCGCCGCCGGGGAGCTCGAGCCCGTTCTCGCAGCGGGCCGGGCGACCGCGGAGGACAACTCCTACGACGCCCTCAGACCGCGCTGGCGAGTATTGCTCGACGGCTTCGTGGCGTTGCCGGGCGCGTGATGGACACGAGCATCGCGCGGATGGGCAGGTACGGCCGCGCCGCGGCACGCTGGGGGAGGCTTCTCGCGGGCGGGCGGGCACAGGCGGGCTTGCGGGTGTTCTACGGCTGGGATCTGATCCCCGCCGCGGGCGAGCCGGTTGCGGGCGGCACCGCGAAGCTCCAGAAGCTCGCGGGGCGCTGGCCGAACTCACCGACCGATTTCTCCCTCCTCTACCTGGGGACGACGTACCTTCCGCGCGACCTCCGCCAGCTTCTCTGGGTTGCGGGGCGGCGGGGTGCGAAGGTCGTCGTCAATCAGGACGGCGTCGCCTACCCCGGGTGGGCCGGCGACAGGACGGACGAGCTCAACGCGCCGCTGCGCCGCGCGCTCCACCGGGCCGACCACGTGCTCTACCAGAGCCTCTTCAGCAAGCGCTCTTCCGACGCGTTCCTGGGCGTGCCGGACTGTCCGTGGGAGATCCTCCCGAACGCCGTCGACATGGAGACCTTCACCCCCGGGCGGGCGCCCGGCGACGGGCCGGTCGTGCTGCTCGGCGGCGACCAAACGCAGGAGTACCGCCTCGAGCTCGGGCTCGAGACGTTCCGGCACGTGCTGGACGCGCACCCGGGCGCGCGGCTGCTCGTCAGCGGCCGGCTCGTCTCCGACCCCGGCCCGGCGATCGCCCGGCTCGGGCTCGGTTCGGCCGTGGACCTCACCGGGAGGTACGCGCAGCGTGAGGCGCCCGACGTCTACCGCCGGGCGCACGTGCTGCTCCACACGAAGGTGAACGACCCGTGCCCGACCGCGGTGATCGAGGCGATGGCATGCGGCGTCCCCGTCGCGTACCCGGCGAGCGGGGGCACCGTCGAGCTCGTCGGCGACGAGGCGGGCGTCGGCGTCCCGCACTCCGACGGCTACGACCGGGACGAGCCGCCCCCGGCGGACGCGCTTGCGGCCGCGGTGTCTGCCGTGCTGGCAGAGCGGGAGCGACTCTCCGCGGGCGCGCGAAGGCGGGCGGTCGAGCGGTTCGCGCTCGCCGACTGGCTCGACCGCCACGCCGAGCTCTTCGCGTCGCTCGTCGAGTAGTGGTCAGCGTCGCCGGCGACCCGCGGCCAGCCCTCGCAGGCGGCCACCGAAGGTTGCGAGCTGGAACCGCGCGCGCGTGCCGTCGAGGAGGACCGCGAAGGCGGCGGACGCGACGAGCGGCCGCAGCAGCAGCCGCAGGATTGTCCCCGGGGGATAGCGATTCGCAGCGAGGACGTAGCCGAGGCTCCCACCGTCCCGTCGGCCGAGGGCGACAAGCCCGTCGGGGGACGGCGGCTTGACCGGATGCGTGACCACGAGCGACGGGTCGTACTCGAGGCGAGTTCCCGCATGCAGGGCGCGGACGAGGAAGTCGATCTCCTCGCCGGAGCTCCACGCCGTGCCCGAGCCGAGCCCGAGCTGCTCGTCGAAGCCGCCGACGCGGTCGACCACGCTTCGGCGGAGAAAGATCGTGTGGGAGATCACCGTGTGGAAGACGGAGTCCGGGCGGATCCGCTGCGCGCGCGAAGGCCACCGGCCGGTCGTGCGTCCATCGGCGGCGACAGGCCGCCCGGCCAGGCCGTCGAGGCCCGGGTCGGCCGCGAACCGCTCGGCCACGCGCGCGAGGAGATCATGCGCGTAGACGCAGTCGTCGTCGGGGAAGGCGACGACGTCGGCGGTGAGGGAGGGGAGCGCCGCGTTCCGCGCTCGCGACAGACCGCGTGCAGAGCGCAAGAGCAGCACGTCGAGCCCGGCATGGCCGGCAAGCACCGGCTCGAGGCGGTCGTCGTCGTTCTGGTCGACGACGACAACGCGGACCGCGCGGTGGGTCTGCGCGTCGAGGGACGAGAGGAGCGACTCGAGTTCGTCCGTCCGGGCGATCGTGGCGACGACGAGGTCGAACCGCACGTCGGAAGCGGCTTCGGACACCGGCGCAGGCTACCCTCAGCGCGCCGTGGCCTCGCCGCTCGTGTCCGTCGTCCTGGCCGCCCGCGACGCCGAGCGGACGATCGTCGCCGCGGTGCGCAGCGTGCTCGGTCAGACCGAGCCGGACCTCGAGCTCCTCGTCGTCGACGACGGGTCGGTCGACACCACGGGCGAGCGGCTGGCCGCGATCGACGACCCGAGGCTTCGCGTCCTGCACAACGCCGATGCGCTCGGCCTCGCGGGTGCTCTCAACGTCGGCTTCGACGCCGCCACGGGCACGTACATCGCGCGGATGGACGCCGACGACCTCGCCTTGCCGGGCTGGCTCGCGGCGGTCCTCGGGCGCATCCGCTCCGCCCCGGGCACCGCGGCCGTCGGCTGCGGGATGATCGACCTGCACGAGGACGGGCGTCTCGGAACCGTCCACCACATGCCCACCGGCGCACGTGCCGTTCGCTGGGCCGCGCTGTTCTCGTCGCCGTTCTTCCATTCCACGGTCGCTCTCGACCGGACGGTGCTCGAGCGCCACGTGCTGCGCTACGACCAGGCGTTCGAGGAGAGTGAGGACTACGACCTGTGGACGCGTCTGCTGCGTGTCGCAGAAGGGGACAACGTCCGCCGTGGCCTCGTCCTGTACCGCAAGCACGCGACCCAGGCGTCAGCCCGCCGCGCCGCGCTGCAGCGCGAGTGCCAGCAGCGTGTCGCGCTTCGCGAGATCGGAGAGCTCGCGCCGGGGCTCGACGCGGAGAGGGCAGTTCTCGCCTGGCGCGCAGGAGCGGGGCGCCCCCTGCGGCCGGGCACGGCGTCGCTCGCAGCCGACGGGCTGATCGAGCTCGTGGAGGCGTTCGAGCACCGCTACGGCGGGCGAGAGGCCCGCCGTGCTGCGGCGTGGTCTCTCCTGCGCGCGCGGACCTCGGCCGAGGAGCGGGCACGGCTGGCCACGAAGGCCGTCCGCCTGGACCCGGGCCTGCCGCCGGACGGCATGCGGCGGTTGCGGCAGCGGCAGACCAAGCGCCGCGAGCGTGGCGCGGCGAGGTCCTGGCTCCTCGCGCAGGGCGAGGAGCCCATCCGGCTCACTTTCGTCCTCCCCGAGCCGACGCCCTACCGCACGCCGATGCTCGACCGGCTGGCTGCGCGACCCGAGGTGGAGCTGACCGCCGTGTACGCCGGCGCCTCGCTCCAGCGGCGGACGTGGGCGACCGACACGGAGCACCGGGCGGCGTTCCTCAACGGGCGCAGCATTCCGGGCGCCTACCGCGTCCTGCGTCACGAGTATCCCGTCACGCCGGGGGTGTTCGCCGCGCTGGCGGAGGCGGCGCCCGACCTCGTGGTGGTCTCGGGCTGGAGCACGTTCGCCTCCCAGGCGTCTGCGGCGTGGTGCCGGCGCCACCGCATCCCGTACGTCCTCCTCGTGGAGAGCAACGAGCGGGACGCCCGTCCCGGCTGGCGGCGCGCGATCAAGGAGGTCGTCGTCCCTCCGGTCGTCCGCGGAGCAGCGGAGGTGCTCGTGGTCGGGTCTCTCGCGCGGGAGGCGATGCTCGCGCGCGGCGTCGATCCCGGGAAGATCTCCGTGTTCGCCGACACGATCGACGTGCAGGCGTTCGCACGGCAGGTCGACAGCATGGCCTTGCGCCGTGAGGGTCTCCGGTCGGAGCTCGGCATCCCTGCAGACGACGTCGTCGTGCTCTCCGTCGCGAGGCTCGCGCCGGAGAAGGGCCTCGACACCGTGATCAGGGCGGCGGCGCTCGCGGCGGACGCGCACGTCACCGTCGTCCTCGCCGGCGCCGGTCCCGAGCGCCCGCGCCTGGAGGCGCTCGGGACCGAGCTCGGCGTGCGGCTCGTGCTCGCGCCCGACCTCCCGTGGGAGCGGATCGCCGAGCGGTACGCGATCGGAGACGTCTTCGCGTTGCTCTCGCGGCACGAGCCGTGGGGCGTTGCCGTCAACGAGGCGGCGGCCGCCGGACTCCCGCTCGTCCTCTCGGATCGGGTCGGTGCGGCGTTCGACCTGCTCGAGGACGGGCGGAACGGCGTCCTTGTACCGGCCGACGACGTCACGGGAGCGGGCGAGGCGATTCGTGAGCTCGCAACCGACCCCGAGCGTCGCCGTGCCATGGGTGCCGCCTCGCGTGAGATCGTGGGCGACTGGGGCTACGAGCCGAGCATCGAGACCGTGATCCGCGTCGTACGCCGGGTGGCCGGCCGCACGTCAGCGCCCTCCGAACAGCGGTGAATCAACACAGACGCTCTCGGCTCCGAAGCGCCTCCTCGTAGGCCCGGAGCTGCGCGTCGACGACGGCGTCCCAGCTCGACCGACGCGCGGCGCGGAGGCCGCCGGCCGCGAGTTGCGCCCGCAGCGCGTCGTCTTGGAGGACGCGGACGATCGCGGCGACCACGGCTTCGCGCTCGTCCGCGACGACGAGCGCCTCGTCGTCGCGGAAGAACACCGAGACCCCGGCCCGGTCGGTGAGGACGACAGGGGTCCCCGCCGCCGCCGCCTCGGCGGCGACCATGCCGAAGCTGTCCCCCGCGGACGCGAGGGCGAACATGGTCGCTTCCCCGTAGAGCGCGAGAGGCGGCCGTTCCGTCGGCGGCAGGAGGTGAATGCGTCCGGCGGTCGCGGTTTCCCGCTGCGCCCGCTCGACGAGCGCGGTCGTCCCGTGCCGGTCGTCCGGCCCCGCCAGCACGACGTGGACGTCGGGTCGTCGCCGCGCCACCTCGAGGAGGTGCTCGATCCCCTTGCCGGCCGCGATCCGCCCGACGTAGAGGACGGTCGGCGCATCCGACGGGATGCCGAGCCGTCGCCGCAGCTCCCCGGTCGGCGCGGGCATGCTCGCCGGATCGGGAAAGCCGAGCCCGCGGACGACGATGCGCTCGCGCGGGACGCCCGCCGCAACCACATCGGCCGCCTCGAGCTCGGAGACGGCGACGACCGCGGCCGCGGCCTGCGGGATGCCCCGCGCGACGCTCGCGTCGAAGATCCGCTTGAGCCCGACCTTGCGCAGCCGCGGCCGGAGCATCCCGAGCGGCTCGAAGACGTACGGGATCCCGCGCAGGCGGCACCACGCAGCCGTCGTGGTGGTGACGGGATCGCGGAAGCCCGCGACGTGCACCACGTCGGGACGCAGCCTGCGCAGGCGGCCGGGAAGCGTGGGCGTAATGCCCATCCAGCGGTAGCGCAGCGGAGTGGCGAGGTACTCGACGGTTGCGCCGTCGACGACGTCGACGCGCGTGCGGGCCGGAGGCCGCGTGGCGACATCGACGAGCGTCGTGGTGAGCACGGTGACGCGATGGCCGCGTTCGACGATCCGCCGTACGAGCTCGCGGGAGGCGACCACGGGCCCGCCGAAGGCGTGTGCCGGCCAGTAGGCGGGCGTCGCGAGCAGGATGTCGAGCTGCTCCTCCACGGCGGGACCCTACGCGGCGCGCGACCCACCCGGTTTCATCGTCTACCGTGCGCGCGATGGACGGAAGGCCGAGGCTTCTCGTGCTCAACCAGTACTACTGGCCGGGGATCGAGGCGACGGCACAGCTCCTCTCGCAGCTCTGCGAGGCACTCACCGTCGACTTCGACGTCACGGTCGTCACGGGCCATGTCCGTGGGCAGGAGAGCCTGCCGACGGAGGAGCTGCACAACGGCGTCAGGATCGTCCGTGTCCGCTCGACGACCTACGACCGCTCGCAGCTCCGGCGCCGTGCGACCAACTATGCGACCTACCTCGTCGAGACCGTGCGCACCGCGCTCCGGGGCGAGGCGCCCGATCTCGTCCTCTGTATGACCGACCCCCCCGTGGTGGGCGACATCGGACTGCTGATCGCGCGCAGGTTCGGCGTGCCGCTCTTCGTGATCAGCCAGGACGTGTTCCCGGAGATCGCGGAACGCGTGAACCGGCTCGACAGCCGGCTCGCGGTCGGAATCCTGCGCCAGCTCGTCGGCCTGTATCTCCGACGCGCCGACCGCGTCATCGCGATCGGCGAGACGATGAAGAAACGGCTCGAGGAGAAGGGCGCGCCCGCCGCGAGAGTCGAGGTCATCCCGAACTGGGTCGACACGACCGAGATCACGCCGCAGCCCCGTGACAACGCCTGGTCGCGCGAGCACGGCCTCGTCGGGTCCTTCGTCGTGATGCACTCGGGGAACGTCGGCCACGCGCAGGATCTCGATACGCTGATCCGCGCGGCCACCTTCCTGCGGGACGTCGATCAGCTGCGGATCGTGATCCTCGGCTTCGGGGCACGACACGGCGAGCTGACCCGGCTGGCGCAGCGAGTCGAGGTCACGGACGCGGTGCGGTTCCTCGACTACCAGCCGCGCGAGCTCCTGTCGCTCTCGCTCTCCTCGGCCGACCTCCACTTCGTCGGGCTTGCGCGCGGCCTCGCGGGGTTCGTCGTCCCGAGCCGGATGTACGGCATCCTCGCGGCCGCCCGTCCCGTGCTCGTCGCCGCGGACGAGGACTCCGAGACGGTGCGGATCGTGCGCGAGACGGGGTGCGGCCTCGTCGTCCAGCCCGGTCGGCCGGAGCTCCTCGCCGGCGTCCTCCGCGACGTCATCGAGGGGCGGGCCTCGCTCGAGGGGATGGGTGAGCTGGGGCGGGCCTGGGTCGAGCGCGAGGCCGACCGCGAGATCGCCTTCGACCGTTACCGGCGGCTGCTCGTGGGAGCCGCGGGCGAGCGGGAGGCGAGAAGCTCCCGGTAGAGCACGTCGACGTCGTCGACGAGGCGGTCGACGGCGTAGCGGCCGAGCATCCGCTCCCGTCCGGCGGCTCCCATCGCCGCACGCCGCTCCGGGTCGCGGGCGAGGATCTCGAGCCGCTCCGCGAGCGCGTGCGTGTCGCGCGGCCGGACGAGGAAGCCGGTCTCGCCCTCGTCGACGACGTCCGGCACTCCGCCGACCCTTGTCGCGACGACGGGTTTTCCGGCCGCCAGCGCTTCGATGATCGTGACCGGGGTACCTTCGCTGGCGGAGGTGAGCACGACCGCGTCGCAGATCGCGTACCAGGGCGCGACGTCCTCCTGGTATCCGACGAACAGGCAGGAGCGGGCGAGACCGAGGTCGTGCGCTCGCTGCTCGAGCCGGTCGCGGTCGTCTCCGTCGCCGACGAAGAGCAGGAGTGCGTCGACGCCGCGCTCGCGGACGCCCGCGAGCATCGTGAGGAGGTCGTCGGTGCGCTTGACGGCGGTCATCCGCCCGAACCACCCCACGACGAACTTCCCCGCGCCGATCCCGTGGCGGCGGCGCGCCTCGTCCGCGTCGCCCTCGAAGCGGACGCGCGGCTCGAGCTCGATGCCCAGGCGCACGACCGAGAACTTCCGCGCCGGCGCGACGTGCAGCCCGACAAGCTCGTCCCGGACCTCGGGGCTCACCGCGACGAGGCGGTCGGTCGCACGCGCGAGAACGGTCTCGATCGCCCGGAACAGCAACGTCCCCGCGCGGCCGAAGTACCCGCGCAGCACGTGTCCGTGGAAGGTGTGGACGACCACGGGGCGGCGTCCCGGGCGGCCGGCGAGCACGGCGGCGACGCGGCCGATTGCGCCCGCCTTCGCGGTGTGCGTGTGCACGACATCCGGTCGGACACGCCGAATGATCCGCGCCACGCGCCACGCGGCGACGGCGTCCCGGAGCGGGGAGAGGTCACGCGAGAGCCCTGGGAGGCGGACGACCTCGACGCCGGCGCGGTCGGCCACGAACGCCATCGACTCCTCGCCGCGGCCGACGTCTCCGGCCACGAGCGTCGTCTCGTACCCGCGCTCCGCGAGCCCCTGCGCGAGGTACGTGACGTGGAGTGCGGGCCCGCCCATGTTCAGCCTGGCGATCACTCGGACGACGCGTAGCGGAGACCCCTCAGGACGGTCGCTCATCGCGCGGCGAGCCTAGCGGGAGGCGGGGATACACTCGCGCGATGCCTGTGACGAAGACGCTGTTCTGGGCCTCGCTCGGCGCACTCGCCTGGACGCACGTCGGCTACCCCGTCGCCGCAGGCGCGCTGGCTCGCGTGCGCGAGCGGCGCGTCGCGAAAGACGCCTCCGCGGAGCCGACGGTGGCCGTAATCGTGGCCGCGTTCAACGAAGAGGCGGTGATCGAGCGCCGCCTCGAGAACCTCCTCGCGCTCGACTATCCGGCCGACCGCCTCGAGATCGTGGTCGCCTCCGACGCGTCGAGCGACCGCACGAACGAGCTCGTCGAGGCCGTCGCGGCCCGAGAGCCCCGGGTTCGCCTGCTCGACTGCCTGCGCGGGGGCAAGGTGGCCGCGCAGGATCGCGCGGTGCGCGAGACGGCGAGCGACGTCGTCGCATTCTCCGACGCGAACGCCACCTGGTCGCCGGATGCGCTCCGCCGCCTGGTCGCCAACCTCGCCGACCCGGAGGTGGCATACGTGTGCGGGCGCCTCCGGCTCGTGGAGGCCACGGGCTCGAACCGCGAAGGCCTCTACTGGCGCTACGAGCTCTGGCTGCGCGAGCAGGAGTCGCGCCTCGGCTCGGTCACCGGCGGGAACGGCTCGATCTACGCACTTCGGCGTAGCGACTACGTCGAGGTCGACCCGCGCTGGGGGCACGACCTGTCGCTCCCCTACCGCATGGTTCAGAACGGCAGGCGCGCCGTGTACGAGCCCTCGGCCCGCGCGCTCGAGCGGCCGACTCCGACGAACGAGGCCGAGTACGCCCGCAAGGTGCGGATGTTCGAGCATTGCTGGGAGATCACGCTACGCGGCTCCCTGCTCCGCAGGCTGCCGCCGGTCTACCTCGTGTCGATCCTCTCCCACCGCGTGCTGCGCTACTCCAGCGGCCTGCTCCACCTGGCGCTGCTCGGCTCGACCGTCGTGCTGCTCGGCGCCGGCTGGCCGTACGCGCTCGCGCTCTTCGGGCAGCTCGCGGTCCTCGCGGCGTTCGCGGCGCGGGTGCCGATCGCGCGCTACTACGTCTACGTCACGTGGGCGACCGTCCAGGCCCTGTGGAACTACCAGCGGCGCGGCGTCCCGGCGACCTGGGACGCGGCCGAGGGCACACGGTAAGCATGCCGACGTTTCGACACGGGGGATGAACCGCGCCGCCGACCTCGCGCTCGCCGGTCTGGGGCTGGCGCTCGCGAGCCCGCTCCTCGCGGTCGCGGCGCTCGCGATCAAGCTCGACGACGGCGGCCCGGTGCTGTTCCGGCAGACGCGGGTCGGCCGGGACGGCCAGGACTTCCGGCTGCTGAAGCTCCGCTCGATGACCGTCGACGCCGAGCGCACCGGGGCCGGATTCGCGGTCGACCAGGGCGACGCCCGCATCACCCGGGTCGGCCGCGTGCTCCGCCGCACGTCGGTCGACGAGCTGCCGCAGCTCTGGAACGTGCTCCGCGGCGACATGTCGGTGGTGGGACCGCGGCCGACGCTGCGCTACCAGGTCGACCGCTACACGGAGCGCCAGCGCCGGCGTCTCGAGGTGCGACCCGGTCTCACGGGGTGGGCGCAGGTGCACGGCCGCGCCACGCTGTCGTGGGCCGAGCGGATCGAGCTCGACGTCTGGTACGTCGAGCACCGCTCCCCGCTGCTCGACCTGAAGATCCTCCTGCGCACGCCGCTGGCGCTGTTCGGCGGCACGTATCGGGGCTCGAGCGGGGGTTGGCGCCCAGACCGCTGACCGACGCCCGGGCGGCTCGGCTCGGGCTCGTCGTCGCCGCGGTCGCGGTCGGCGCTCAGCTCGCCGTCGGCACGGGCTGGTCGCTCACCCACGACGACCCGACCGTCCTCGAGCTGACCGCGCGCTGCTTCAGCCGCGAGGAGGGTCTGAGGGTCGAGGCGACGGCCGGCGACCCGAT
>Ga0210120_1000029_pt1 | contig 35504 bp, 35 predicted proteins | sample Goodyear_PhragA__FD_184868 | JGI IMG/M metagenome (GOLD analysis project Ga0210120, IMG submission 184868) | Wetland microbial communities from San Francisco Bay, California, USA, that impact long-term carbon sequestration - Goodyear_PhragA_D2... | ecosystem: Environmental > Aquatic > Marine >... | reverse complement strand
CTGCAGAGGAGGCTTACTTATTATATGATTCAAATGCAGGACGTGATGTCGAAGGCGATGCCGGATTTCCGCGAGGGAACCATCATCAAAGGACAGATCCTGGAAATTCGCCCACGCGAAGTGCTCGTCGACGTTGGATACAAATCCGAGGGCGTTATTCCACTCAGCGAATTCGAAGATCCCGAGTCGTTGCAGGTCGGCGACGAGGTGGACGTTCTCCTGGAACGGCTGGAAAACGAAGAAGGCATGGTCGTGCTGTCGAAGGAAAAAGCCGCCTATCGCCAGAACTGGAATAAGATCGTTACTGTTTTCGAAGGCGACGGACTGATCAAAGGGAAGGTGAGATCCGTAGTGAAAGGCGGTCTCATGGTGAACATCGGCGTCGAGGCATTTTTACCAGCGTCTCAGATCGACGTCGTTCCGCCGAAGGATTTGCAGCAGTTTGTCGGGAACACTTACGATTTCAAAATCGTCAAGCTTAACGACGACCGGAAGAACGTTGTGCTGAGCCGGCGTGAGGTAATCGAACAGGAACGCAGCGAGAAGCGGCAAAAATTCCTTGAGGGTGTCACCGTCGGCAACCGTGTAGTTGGCACCGTGAAAAACATCACGGATTTCGGCGCATTCATCGACCTCGATGGCATGGATGGGTTGCTGCACGTTACTGACATGACCTGGGGACGGCTGGGGCATCCGAGCGAACTATTGAAGGTGGGGCAACAGTTGGAAGTCGTGGTTCTCGACATCAACAAGGAAAAGGAGCGCGTGTCGCTCGGCTTGAAGCAAACGCAAAAGAATCCGTGGGACCAGATCGAGGAACGATTCCCTGCAGGACAGCGCATCAAAGGCAAGATCACCAATCTCGTTCCTTATGGCGCTTTTGTAGAGATCGAGGAAGGCGTGGAAGGTTTGATTCACGTCTCCGAGCTTTCGTGGACCAAACGCATCATGCGCCCTTCGGACATTCTTACCGTTGGCCAGGAAGTGGAAGCTGTGGTGCTGGGTGTAAACAAGGAAGAGCAAAAAATTTCGTTAGGCCTGCGCCAGCTCGAGCCGAATCCGTGGGATGAGATCGAGAAAAAGTTCACCATCGGCAGCAGTGTCAAAGGCACGATTCGCAACATGACTGCTTACGGTGCGTTCGTGGAATTGGAAGAAGGCATTGACGGCATGATTCACGTCTCCGACTTGAGTTGGACTCGCAAAATCAATCATCCCAGCGAGATGTTTAAGAAAAGCGACGAAGTCGAAGCGGTGGTAATCGACATCGACAAAGTAAACCAACGGATCAGTCTCGGTATCAAACAACTGACCGAAGATCCGTGGAAAACGATCGATGAGAAATACAAGATTGGCGACCTGGTGAACGGGAAGGTAACCAAGCTCGCCAGCTTCGGCGCCTTCGTGCAGTTGCAGGATGACATCGATGGTCTCGTACACATCTCACAGTTGAGCGAAGATCACGTGGCAAAAGTAAAAGACGTCCTGAAGGTGGGTCAGGAAGTCGAAGCGCGCGTTATCAAGGTGGACAAAATCGAGCGCCGGATCGGCTTGTCGATCAAAGCGGCAAATTATTCTGAAGAACAACTGCGCAAGGAAGTCGAGTCGTTCGACACGCTCCGTCCCGGCGAAGACATGGTTGGTTTGGAAAAAGCTTTTGCCGCTGCCGAACAGGAAGAATATCGCCCCGGTGAATCGAAACAAACCACAAAGGAATCGAACGAATCTGACGGCGAAGCGAAGAAGGAATCGAAAAAGAAATAGTACAGCTTTTCGGTCGCTGTTTAAGTAAACTCGCCAATCCTGGGGCGACAGCCGCTGCAGTCCAAAAGGCAACCGGGTAAGGTGTCTCGAATGCAGGGCCACGGTACTCGAGCGGCGATGGGTGCACCTTACCGCGCAAATCTTTGGGCGGGCTCGATCGTCTATTTAATTTCGCTGCTTGGCACTTTGTTGTTAGCAAATGAGCGCGATCAGCGTTGGGCTGTTTTGTTGCTCATCGCGGCGGCAGTGCTCGCGGTGCTGCTATGGGGACGGCAAAAGTGGGCACCCGCGTTTTCGAACGTCGGCAATATTCCAACGGCTGTAAACCGCAGCCGTTTTTCTTATCGGGCCGCACTGGCGATTGCGGTGCTCGCTGTCCTGGCGGCGGACCTCCGTTACGTCGCGGCTCCCAATGAGACATTCGGAGTCGCAGGTATTCTGTGGCTGGCAGGCATCTGCCTGCTGCTGTGTTCTGCGTTCGGAGTTCCGCGTTTACGCGGCTCTGAGGGGAAAACGCCTAAAGACGAAACTCCAAACCAACAGCCTCTCAAAGGTGTGGCTCCGCCCCAATGGATAGGCTGGGAAATCGCTTTGATCGCCGGGCTATTCCTGGCAGCCCTGTTCTGTCGAGTTTGGAATCTGACGAAGTTTCCCGACAACATCTACCCGGACGAAATCATGACCGGAACGGTCGCTACGCAGGCGTACCTGAGTTCGGCTCGTTCATCGCAATCACTCTTCAGTACGATGTGGAGTGGGATTGATTTGCCTGCTCTATGGTTCTGGATCGCAGCTGCTTTTCTGAAGCTGGGCGGAAACTCGCTTGCAATGCTTAGGCTGCCTGCCGCGTTGTTCGGGGCGGCTACAGTTGTGCCACTCTATGGATTGATACGCGGAATCTGGGGAAGATACGCAGCGACAACGGGAGCGGCGATCATGGCCTTCAGCGCCTCCAATGTTCATTACAGCCGGCTCGCCCTGAACAACATCACGACGCAGTTTTTCTGGACGATTTGTTTCTTTTTCTTATTGCGAGGGTTCCGATCACGCCGGCGGTCTGATTGGGCGCTGGCAGGCTTGTCCGCCGGCTTAAGCGAATATTTCTATTACGGGACGCGACTCCTGCCATTCATCCTGCTGGTGTTCGTTGTTTTCCTGTTCAGTGTTCATTGGCGGCAAGCACGAAAATACGCGGCCTCTTTGCTCGTGATGGCTGGAGGTTATTTCGTGGGGTTCGGTCCGCTGCTGGTTCACTTTTTTCGGAACCCCAATCTTTATCTGGGGAGAGGCGCAAGCCTTCTGATATGGTCGCATGTTCCAAGCAGTTTCGCCGATCTGCAGATGGCTTGGAAAACCGTGTGGCCGGTGTTCTCTGAGAACCTGCTGGGAATCAGCACCCACAGTTCGCAGGACATCATATTCTACGCACCGCTACTGTTACCTGCCGAAGCAGCGCTGCTTGTGCCAGGCGTTGCACTACTCTTATGGCATTGGCGGCACCCTGCTGCGTTCCTCATGCTTGCTTCGGGTCTGGGCGTGTTGTTCGTGGGCGGTACGCTGGTCGCATATCCGAACAGCGTTCCGCCTCTGATCAACCATTGGACTCCGGCCTTCCCCGCGTTCTACGTGACGTTGGCTGTACCTGTCGGCGCCTGGACCGCGGCAAGTGAAGCGGATTTACCAACTCGTCTACGCTGGATTTTACCGGCAACTCTGGCATTGACGTTACTCGTGCTCGGCTTGTTGAACTTAAACTTTTATTTCCGCCGTTATTACGCCGATCCCGAGAGCCTGAAAAGTAGCGCGTACAGATCAGCGCAACAGAACTACGAATTACAAACCGTTCAGAGCCGGTACCTGGCGTCGCTTGGCAGCAAGTACGAGGTCTTTACCGTCGGCCAAAGCCCAGGGGTGTATGATCCCGCAACCACGCGATACCTGGTACCGGAGCAGGAGTGGAGGCTGCTCCCGAAACCGACTATGGACCTAAGGTCCATACATCGTGACAGCAAAGGACTGGCGTTTCTTTTTTTCCCAGGTAATGAGCAATACCGGGAATTGGCTCATGACCTTTTTCCAGGCGGTACACATGGGGAAGTGAAGACGCGTCCAGGCAAGCACCTGTTTTATACGTACGTGCTCACACCGCCGCAGGCGCACGCAGTCCACAGATGACATTCCACTTGCCATTGACTGGACCCTCCCCTTCCCGCTTGTCCACGGCAAGGTAGAGGCGAGCCAGCGCGCGCAATAAATTGGACTGGCCTAAATGTTCCGGCTGACAAATGACTAACATTCGCCGGGCTAAATAATCCGACTTCGCGCTCAAGGTGGAACGCGTTGTCCGCAACGCGTTGGATACTGCGGCTTCGCCGCCGATATTTGCGCCTCCGGCCGGGGGGAAACTGCCATCGTCTTGAGGACAAGACGATCCACCTTGGCGGCTCGACATGGCAATCGCAGGCGATTATAAATCGGGTTGATGCGAGTTGTTTTTGCGCCAAGCACGCACTTGCTGGCCGCAATCTTTTCGGCAATTGTGGTCCTTTTTCTCCCTGGCTGCGGCAATTCCAGCATCGTCGGAAAATGGCGGATGGCGGGAGCTGAAAATCAAACTGTGTGGGAGTTTTCGAGTAACGGCTCGGTCCTGGTCGGAGAGGTCCGTGGTAGATATAAGTTCGGCGATCAGGACCGGATTAAAATTGAAACGCCGTTTTCGACAACAGTATATCAGATGAAAATGTCCGGGGACCAGCTCGTGCTCCAGCAGACGGGCGGTCCGAGCCTGGAGTTTACGAGAGTAAAAGACGCTCCGCGATAATATCGGGACGTCAGAACTCCGCGCTGCCGGGCGTACGCGCGAAAGGAATGACGTCGCGGATGTTCGGAATCCCGGTGATGAACATCAGCATTCTTTCGAACCCCAACCCGAAGCCGGAGTGCGGAACAGTTCCGTAACGGCGCAGGTCGAGATACCAATTGTAATCGGCGGGATCCATATTGTGTCGCCGCATGTTTTCCTCCAGCATTTCCAGTCGTTCTTCGCGCTGACTGCCACCGACGATTTCGCCGATGCCGGGCACGAGCAAATCGATGGCAGCAACGGTTTTCCCATCATCGTTCACACGCATGTAGAAAGGCTTAATTTCTTTCGGGAAATTGAAAACTGTGATCGGGCACTTGAAATGTTTCTCCGTAAGCCAGCGCTCATGCTCCGATTGCAGATTTAATCCGTAGTCGATTGGAAACTCGAAGGCCTGGGCACTCTTCTTGAGAAGATCAACTGCCTCCGTGTAGGTGATGCGTTGGAATGGCCGATCAACAACGAAATCGAGTCGGGCAAGCAATTCCGTATCCACGAATTTCGCGAAGAGATCCATTTCCTCGGGACAATGCTTTCTTGCGTCTGCAATCAGATATTTCACACACTGTTCCGCGAGATCCATGTTGCCGTTTAGATCGCAAAACGCCATCTCCGGTTCGATCATCCAAAACTCGCTGGCGTGCCGCGACGTGTTTGAGTTCTCCGCGCGGAACGTCGGGCCAAAGGTGTAAACGTTGGTAAGCGCGCAGGCGAATGCCTCTGCCTCTAGCTGACCGCTGACAGTGAGATACGTTTGTCGGGCGAAAAAATCCTGCGCGTAATCGATCTGGTCGTTTTTCCGCGGTGGATTGTTGAGATCGATGGTGGAAACGCGAAACAGCTCGCCCGCACCTTCGCAGTCGCTTCCGGTGATAATGGGCGTGTGGACATAAACGAAACCGCGTTCCTGAAAAAACTGGTGAACAGCGAATGCGAGGCGGCTTCGCACGCGAAAAACGCAACCGAATAAATTCGAGCGCGGACGAAGATGTGCGATCTCACGCAAAAATTCGGGAGTGTGTCCCTTTTTCTGAAGTGGATAACTTTCATCTGCACCGCCAACGATCTCGATATTGCGAGCGACGAGTTCCCATTTCTGGCCTTTGCCCTGCGACGGAACCAGTGCGCCGTTAACAATAAGCGATGCGCCGGTATTGAGACGTTGGATGTCTGCGTAGTTAGGCACCGTGTCTTTCTTGGCAATGATCTGAAGATTGCGCAAAGAGGAGCCGTCGTTCAGCTCAATGAACGAAAAATCCTTGGAATCGCGGCGGGTCCTCACCCATCCCTGAACACGAATGCCATCGATAGGCACAGTGCTTTGCAGCGCATGCTTAATCGGAGTTGTAGAAAGTTGCGTCATGCTGTGAGAACTCAATGTGAAGGTTTACGTTCAACGCTGAACGCCCAACACTCAACTAGAGCCGTTTCGCTCTGTAAAACGCCGGGCTATTCCAAGGCGTAGAGAAATCCGTCCGCGCTACCAAAGTAAACGATGCCGTTAACCACCAGGGGAACTGCACCCTCCCACCGGCCGCTGATTGCCTGGTGTGCGCGACACGTTAAAGCAGCAGCAACAAGAATGATCGCGACTAGCCGCGCAGCAGCTGCGCGCCGGCGGCTGTCATCAACTGAGCGGCAACCAACTGCCCGGTTGAGGCACTTGTTTCACGCCGTTGAAACTTAGATAAGTGTATTCCTTCAGAAAACGCTCGTAGTCGTCGAGCAGTCTCATGGCGTCGTTAGGCTTGAGCCGATCGGTTTTGATCGCCTCATCCACCTGCGCTTTCAACAAGCGCATCAGCTCGAGTTTGTCCCATTGTGTCATTGCGAGCACTTCGCCGATTGTGCTGCCCTCAATTACTTCTTCGATGTACCAGCCGGATTCTTCATCGGGATCGAGAAAAACGTGCACTTCGGTGACGCGCCCAAACAGGTTGTGCAGATCGCCCATGATGTCCTGGTAAGCCCCCACCATAAAAACCCCGAGATAATAGATTTCTCCAGGATGAATCCGATGTAGCGGGAGTGTTTCTCTCACATCCTGCAAATCGATAAACCTGCAGACTCTGCCATCTGAATCGCAGGTGATATCTACGATCGTACCGTGACGATCAGGAGGCGTAGTGAGCCGATGGATCGGCATAATAGGAAACAACTGACCGAGAGCCCAGTGATCCAGCAACGACTGGAACACGGAAAAATTGCAGATGTACTGATCGCCCAGCCTCGTTTCGAGCTGCTTCACTTCCTCCGGCACATAACGCAACCCGCGATGCATGTTGACGATTTGATGGGCAACCTGCCAGTAAACGGTGTCGATCTTCGCTTTCGACTCGAGATCGAGCAGGCCGAGATCAAATGTATGCTGCGCTTCTTCTTTGATTTGCTGGATGTCGTGCAAACTTTCAAGACGATTTCCGCGTTTCAATCGCTGTTTCACATCGAGAATGTCGGCCACCAGTTTGTGATCCCGTTCACTCGCCTCGACCTTCAGTTTTGGTGACGTCTTTTCAATCGCACTGAATGCTTCCACGACGAGTACGGAATGATGTGCCACTGTGGCGCGCCCGCTCTCGCTCACGATTGTCGGATGCGCCACACCTTCTGAGTCGCATACGTCCATGATGTTCCAGACCACATCGTTCGCGTATTCCTGGAGCGAGTAATTGATCGAACTGTCGAAGTCACTGCGCGATCCGTCGTAATCAACGCCAAGACCGCCGCCCACATCAAGATAACCGAGTTCGTGTCCCAGCTTGGAAAGTTTGGCGTAATATCGCGCGCCTTCACGCACCGCGCGCTTGATCGTGGAAATATCCGGCACCTGCGATCCGACGTGAAAATGGACAAGCTTCAGAGAATGGGCCAGCCCTGCATCTTTCAACATTCGACTGGCCGCAACGAGATTCGTTGTGTCGAGGCCGAACTTGGCGTTTTCGCCGCCGCTCGGTGACCATTTTCCCGAGCCTTTGCTGTGCAAACGAGCGCGAATTCCGATGTAAGGCTCGACGCCGACTTCTTTTGATGCGCGAATGATGTGCTCAACCTCTTCCAATTTTTCGGCAACAATAATGACCGGTTTGCCCAATTTACGGCCAAGCAATGCGATGCGAACAAAGGCGGGATCTTTGTAGCCGTTGCAGATGATCAAACTCTCGGGACCTTTTTGCATCGCAAGCGCTGCAACCAGTTCGGGCTTGCTGCCCGCCTCGAGTCCAAAATGAAATTGCTCGCCCGCGTCGACGATCTCCTCAATCACTTCGCGCAACTGATTGACCTTAATGGGGAAAACGCCGCGGTAGTGATTTCGATAATCGAACTCGGATATGGCGCTTTGAAACGCGCGATTGATTGATTCGACTCGATGCCGGAGTAAATCCTGAAACCGAATCAATAACGGAAAACCGAGGTTCCTTGCGCGCGCCTCATTCACTACTGCCAGCAGATCGATGGAACCGCCATCGTTCTTCAACGGCCGCGCTTCGACATTGCCGGCGCTATTGACAGTAAAATAACCCTCGCCCCATCCCTCCACGTTGTAGGTCGCAATGGCGGATTCCAGGTCCCAGTCGTTTTTCATTTTCGTTTGAACTCTCAGCGTAAACTAATGCGCATATTAATCAGCGTGCAGAACATTCAAGCTCTTACAGTGAAAATCTTCGTCGGGCGCAGTTGGCGATCCCGTCGATGAGCGGCATCCGGCGCACGGCTTGTTTTTCCTCTTCGCACACGTACTATTTGTGCGATGAACAAAACGGTGATCGAGGTGCAGGTGCGGGCAGTTTTGCCGACGAGCGGCGGGTGCGCAGTATTCCTCGGAAACAATGACAAGGTCTTCATCATTTACGTCGATCAAACCGTGGGCAGCGCCATCACCATGTTCATGCGTCACATCACCAAAGAGCGGCCTCTTACTCACGATTTAATGGCGCATTTGCTGGCGGCGCTTGGCGCAAGAGTCGAGCGGGTGATTATCAACGATCTGAAAAATGCCACCTACTACGCGAGGGTGATCATTCAGGTCGAAAACGAATTACACCAGAAAAAGATTATCGAGCTGGACGGACGACCGAGCGATTGCATCGCCATGTCCATCCAGCAAAAGGCGCCCATCTATGTCGGTCAGGACGTCTGGGATGAAGTGGACGATATGAGCGACGTTCTTCGAAAAATGGAGGAAGAAGGATTAAAGACCGATCCAGAAGGCGAAGAGTGATTGCGACCAAACCTTATTCTAAAAACGCACGTCATTCCGAGCGAAGTCGAGGAATCCCGTAGCATAACCTTAGAGTAGGGCCACGGGATCCTTCGACTCCGGCTTCGCTCCGCTCAGGATGACTTCGCCTCAATGCTTTAACTCGCTCAACCGAGCAGATCACCGTAGCGACTCTCTGCCAGCTGCAGACAACGCGTCAGAATTTCCGACGCAGTTTCAAGTTTCAACGTCTCCTCCACCAGCTCGCGGCATTCAGGAATACTCAGGCTTTGCACGGCGCGCTTGACGCGCGGAACCAGGGTTGCTGATGTGCTGAGCTCATCCATGCCCAGGCCCAATAGGAGCGGAATCAGTGCAATATCTCCCGCCATCTCTCCGCAAACACCTACCCAGATGTCATTGGCGTGACCCGCGTCCGCGACCATCTTAAGCAAACGCAGTATTGCCGGATGTGTCGGTTCGTAAAGATACGCGACCTTTTCATTCACCCGATCGACTGCAAGGGCATACTGAATCAAATCGTTTGTGCCGATACTGAAAAAATCGACCTCGCTTGCAAGGGTGCTTGCGCAAATGGCCGCGCTTGGAATTTCGATCATTGCGCCAACTTCAATTCTTTCCGCCACCTCGATGCTTGAGCTGCGCAACTGTTGTTTGCTTTCCTCCAATATAGCGAGGGCGCGGCATAATTCGTCCAACCCGGAGATCATGGGAAACATGATTTTGATGTTGCCGATCACGCTTGCACGAAGGATGGCGCGCAACTGCGTCTTAAAGATATCCTGATTTTCGAGACAGAAACGGATGGCGCGCCAGCCGAGGAACGGGTTCAACTCATCGGCAATATCTGCCGCACCCTCGGCTAGTTTATCGCCGCCGAGATCAAACGTGCGAATGATCAACGGATGCGGACGGACACGCTCCGCAACTTTTCGGTACGTTTCGTATTGCTCCTCTTCCGTTGGCAGAGTTTCGCGGTTCAAATAGAGAAACTCGGTGCGATAAAGTCCGATTCCTTCCGCGCCGTTTGTGGCTACTGCATCGACGTCGTCCGGAAGCTCGATGTTTGCCGAAAGAACAATGTGACGGCCATCGCGCGTGGTTGAGGTCGTCTCGCGAAGCTCCCTGAGTTGGGCGGTGACTTTGGCCCGCCGCGATTCGATTTCCTTATAGCATGCAAGTGTCCCCTCCTCCGGATTGACGATCAGCCACCCATCGCTGCCATCGAGAAGAACGCGCTGTCCGTTTTCGATCTTTGCGGTGATATCGTGCAACCCGAGGACGGCGGGAATGTTCAGGGAACGCGCCAGAATCGCGGCGTGCGAGGTGCGGCTGCCAACGTCCGTGGCGATCCCCAGCACGGCTTCGCGACTCATGCTCGCCGTATCCGAAGGAGAAAGATTATGCACAATCAGAATGTGCGGCTCTCTCAGGGAAAGAAATGCCTTGGGAGCCTTCCCTTGAAGGTTGCGAATTACTCGCTTTGTCACGTCCTGAATATCGAGCGCACGCTCGCGCAAATAAGGATCATCGATTTTGCTCAGGGTCTCGGCGTAGCGCGTGGCCACTTCCTGGAATGCCCATTCCACGTTGCACAGATCAGTTTTAAGTTTTCGGAGAACTTCATCAATCAAGGTTCGGTCCTCGACCACCAGCAGGTGCGCATCAAAAATCGCCGCGTCTTTTGCGCCAATCGATTCAGCTATTTTCTGCTGCATCTCAAGGATCTGCATGCGCGTTCGAATAAGCGCCGCCTCAAAGCGCCCGATTTCATCCGCAACCTGGGATGACACGATTTCGTAATGGACTACCTCATCCAGATCTTCGCGCACGACATGAGTCCTGCCGAAAGCGGTTCCTGGTGAAACGCCAATTCCTTCAAACCGGATTTCCGTCGCTTCGCTCATCCGGTTTCGAGAGTAAGGCAGATGTCAAACAATGCGAATTTTGGGTAGTATCACAGTTTGAAACTGTATCCCTGCCGTATTTCGGGTCTTCGCCTGTCCCAATCGGCGCGCCGCGCCGATTGCACTTCGCAACCCGGCGTCACTAAAGTCAGTCTTCGTTGAATCCCGCTTTGATGAGCTCCTCCAGCTCCTGCATCGCCTTGTCGGCGTCTGCTCCGTCGCAACGGATACGCAGCTTTGAGCCCTGCCCTGCTGCAAGCATCATCAGGCCCATGATGCTTTTGCCATTCACCTCTTCGCCTTCCTTTGCTACCCAAATCTCCGAACGATGTCGGCTGGCAATTCGTACAAACATCGCCGCCGGCCTGGCATGCAACCCAAGGCGGTTAACAACCGTAAGCTCCTTCTCGAGCGTTTGGGCGGTGGCTTGATTTGTTTTTCGGTTGAGCAAGCCCATTTATATCGTTCCCTTCGGCTCCATCAAACGGAGCAAACGCGTGTTAAAATCAACGGCAGCGTTTTGTCCCAGGCCTTTCAATTTTTCGTCCATCGCCGCCACCTCAATAAGGCGCGCCATGTCGCGTCCCGGCCGGACCGGAATGGTCACGTGCGGCACTTTGAGGCCGAGAATTTCATAGAATTCCCGGTCGAGCCCGATGCGATCGACCTCTTCGAGATCCTGCCAGTCTTTTAAAGTCACCACGAGATCCAGCCGTTTTTCGATTCGAATACTGCCAATACCGAAGACCTTTGCCACATCAATAATGCCGATGCCACGAACCTCCATATGGTTGCGCGTTAATTCGGGGGCGGTGGCCATGAGTTCGCGTCCTTCGAGCATGGTGATGCGCGTCACGTCGTCAGCGACAAGACTGTAACCGCGCTCAATCAACCCCAGGACGCATTCGCTTTTGCCGATGCCGCTCACTCCGCGGATCAATACGCCGATGCCCAGGATATCTACCATGCTGCCGAACTCAGTTACAGTTGGAGAGAAATCCATCTCCAAAGCAATTGTTGCGGCGTTGATGAACTTCATCGTGATCATCGGCGTCCGAAACACTGCAATTTTCGCTGCGGCGGTGACCGCCAGCAACTCCGGCGCAAGACGAAACCCGCGCGACAATACCAGGCAAGGGATCCGGTGTTCGCAAAGCTTACGGAAACGCTCGATGCGCAGTTTGAAGGACAGACTTTTCAAATAAGAATTTTCCGCCGCACCCAGCACCTGCACGCGTTTCTCGGCGAAATAGATGTAGAAACCCGAGAGCGCGAGCCCAGGGCGATTAATAGTAGGCTCGCGGATCTTTCGATGAAATCCCACGCCCGGACCTTCGAGCTTCATCTGCAGTTTTTGGGAGTGCGAGTTGTAAAAGCTTTCGACCGTGACAACCGGAACACTCTTCTGCTGATCGCTTGAAGAAGTAATGGTTTGCGTTCCTGCTTCTTCCGCCATGAGAGATAACTTCTAGCGTGAATACCGCGCATTTCCAACAGGCATCCATCTCATCGCCGCTGTCAGCGAGTGCTTCGCAGCAGTTTAACACGCCAAGTGCCATTTTCGATCGCGGTCGATGGGGGAAACAAGACGCCTCGGCCGTTATTCGCTTTTCTGCTGGTCTCTGTAACGGATCACTTTGGCTCTTTCGAGCGTGACCAGTCCGCCGCCCATGATTTCATCCAATACCGGCAGGAATGCATTCACCTTATCCTCCGAGTCGACGATCTCGATCACAATCGGGAGGTCCATGGACAAACGCAGGATTTTTGCCGTGTGCACATGACTTGATTTTCCAAACCCCATTGGCCCGCGCAATACCGTTGCACCAGCCATCTGCATCTCACGCGCCTTGAGCACAATCGCCTCGTACAATGGTTGATGCCGATAACGATCGCTTTCGCCGATGAAAATCCGCAAGAGAACTGCGTCTTCAGGAAGTTGCATACGCTTTTTCTATTTCGTCAAAAGCGTGACCGCAAGAATGCGCCCAAGCCAAACCGCTGCGAGGCAAAACGCGAACGACAGTGTCGTATTCAAGAACCCTTTCATCCAATCTCCGTCACGAACAAAATCGAGTGTTTGCAAGCTGAACGATGAAAACGTCGTGTAACCACCGCATACGCCGATCATCAAAAATTGTCGCAACCGGGGCGACACAAGATGCGTCCCTTCAGGATCGGTAAACGCAGCAAGAAACCCGATGACGAAAGAACCGCTAATGTTGACGATAAGAGTGCCGAGCGGAAAAAACTCGCCGCCACGTTCAGCAATGAAACCGGACACGCAGAACCGCGCACCGGTTCCAAGGGCGCCGCCCAGCATCACTAAAATATAGCTGACCATAAAAAACTCCTTCCTGCCTGGAAGGAGTCATCAGCTTACGCGGTTTTTTGTCCCGAACATTTTCGGCACAAGAGGCAAACTCCATTGCCTCGAGCGCATCTTACGGAAGGGGCACATCGAGTCAAATCCGTGGCGAAAATCTTCGTGGCCCTACCTACTGTCCCGGTTTGTGCCATAGCTCGGATTTGACCAGGCCCAGCCGCCATTCCGAGCGTTTAAGGCAGATAAATCCATTGGCCTGCAATTCAGGCCCTGGATCGACCAATCGCTTGGCGCGAATTCCAGTTGTTGTCCGAAAAAACCAATACAAAGCGGCCACCCAGATTTTTGCGTGAGTACGCGCAAAAGATGTTTTCGGAATGCAAAAGTCTGACAAAAGCCAGTACGCACCGGGAGTTGCGGCTCCAGCGAGCTTTGCAACAATCAATTTGAGTTCGTTTTGTGGAAAGCAATCGAGGACGAAATTTGTGACCAGAAGGTCGTAGGATTCCGGTGGCGTCCATGAGAGGAGATCTTCCTCGAACAATCTTACACGATTGACGGGACCGGAGATATGCAAGCGTGCCAATTCCAACATTCGCCTGCTCGCATCCACACAATCCACCATGGCATCGTGGTGAACACGCAAGAACTGCCCCAGAAAATGGCCTGTCCCCTCGCCGACCGTTAACACTCTCTTCGGCAGCGGGACTGCTTCGATCCAGCGGATTCGCGCTTTCTGCAGAATGGATCCGAATCCAACGGTTTCCAGCCAGTGATAGTGCGGTGCGAGGCGATCAAAGCTCACAAGAACGATGCAACAAAAAAGAAGGCGAGCGGCGTTAACAAGACCAAGTCTGCCAGCGCCGTACGTTCATCGTCGCCAATAGATACGAAGTGAAGAATCACCAGCAAAGCGGCGCTTACGGAAAGAGACAGCGCAATCGGAAGGAGTGAACTGTCGATTGCTGCCATCAATAGCGCCGCCAAGGCCACGAAAACGCAAAAAACTCGTATGGAAATCCCTATGCCTGGGCAGCGGGTAGCAATCGAGTGCTTCCGCTGCGCCCGGTCCAGTTCCCGTTCCCACACTGCAATGCTCATGCAATTGAGTGAACACAAAATGGCAAAGAGCAACATTGCCACCAGCACCACTGAGCGTCCCATGTTCGAAAGTCCCAGCGCGAATTTCGGGATCACAACAAGTAGCGTCCCTGCCGAAAACAAAAATCCCACGGTGATCTCTTTCAGCGGAACTACTTCCCATACTTCACTGAATGCATAATTGATCGCGAGGTATAGCGCGGCGACTCCGCCCAGGCATGTACCGGACATGATTACCTCTCGATTAAGGCGCAGGAGAATGATTGCTGCGTCAATCAGTCCAACAACAAGGATCAAACTGAGCCAGACCTTTTTATGACGTAAACAAAAACGTTGTCGCGCTGATCGTGGAGAATTCGCTTCCAGCGAAAGGGCGTCCGCGAGCCGGTCGACCAAATAAATCAACCATGAGGTCAGGAACAAAGCGCCACGAGCCCATATTGATACGCCCATATGCAAGCAATGGCCGAAAAGCCACTGCCACGCGACGGCGACAAGAGGGGCATCGAGACAAACGATATTGAGCCAGAGAAGCAGTTTCTTAGGACGCAATCTAAGAAACTTACATCTTGAATCGTTCTCCAAGATACAGCTGCCGGCTGATAGGATCGTTGATGAGGAAATCTTTTGTTCCTTCGCTCTCGACACGCCCATCATAAATCAAATACGCGCGATCCACTATGGAGAGAGTCTCGCGGACGTTGTGGTCTGTAATCATAATGGCCAATCCCGATTTGCGGAGATTGATGATGATCTGTTGCACGTCATAAACGGCAATAGGATCGACGCCGCTGAATGGCTCATCGAGCATCAACAACTTTGGTTGGGTGACCAGCGAACGCGCAATGGTTAACCGCCGTTTCTCGCCGCCGCTTAATGTCAACGCGGTATTCTTTGCAATTCGCTCGATCCCGAACTGGTGCAGCAGCTGGTCACAACGGTTCCGTCGCTCGGCCCTGCTTAACGAAAGCGTTTCCAGAATTGCCATGATGTTTTGTTCGACCGTCATCTTGCGGAAAATTGATTCTTCCTGCGGCAAATAGCCCATGCCAAGACGAGCGCGCTTGTACATCGGGTAGTCCGTCACGTCGGTATTGCAAAAAATCACCCGACCGCTATTCTGTCTGACCAGACCAACGATCATGTAAAAACTGGTGGTCTTGCCGGCTCCGTTTGGCCCGAGAAGTCCCACGATCTCACCCGCGCGGACGTTCAGGTTGACGCCGTCAACAACCGCCCGGCCGCCGTAGATCTTTACCAGTTGATCCGTATCAAGCACGGTCTCCAGCTTCGGCGTGATTGCCGAAGATCGTTTGGGAATCGAAACAGGAGCAGTTTGGCCAATCATGGTGTCGGAAGGGCGGCGGCCGGTACCGACTGGGAGGGAGCGAGCGGAGCTTCGGCTTTCTTTGCTTCAGCTTTCTTCGCTTCGCGTTTTTTTTCTTTGGCCTCGTCTTTCGGCTGCTGATGAATTTCCGTGCGGCTTGGACCGTGAGTTCTCAGCTGGCTGTTTTGGTTAATGATCATCACCGTATCCGGACTGGTCGCCACGTGCATGTTCGCTCCCTCCTGCACTCGCGGTGTCCCTTGTAATTCGACATCTCCGGTTGCGGCGGTGTAAATCGCCTTATCAGCGCGGCCGACTGCCCGCGTTGACGCCCCGCCATTGGGATCGGGTCGTTCGCGCACGACCCCCACATTTCCTTCCGCGACCGCTTTCTCCAGGCCTTGATTTTCTCCCTTTGTAATGAACACAGTCAGTTTGTCCGATTGAAGATTGAAACGTGGATCGGTCACCTTTACGCGGCCGCTAAAGATGCCCATGTTCTTCGTTGAATCAAAAAACGCTTCGTCCGAATAGATCTCAGTAATCATCGGTTGGTCGGAGTTCAAACCCTTCATGCTCTTGCCAAACAGCGAGTTAGCAGATGATTTGCTTTCTTTCTCCCGCTCTTTTTTCTTCGCCTTCTTGCCCGGCGCAGCCGCACTCGCCTTTGGCGAGGCGGCACCGGTTTGCGCTTGCAACCGTGCGCCGCTCACACAGGCAAGCACCAGGAGCAGCACCATCAATTTCTTCATCATTTAGAGTCGGGTTTCGCCGTGAGAGGTGATTTGTCGGTGATCACCATCTTCACGTTTCCGACGAGGCGCCCGGTCTTATTGTTCGGGTCGAACTGCACTGAATCGCCGGCGATATTGAAATCCGTCCGCTGTATGGTGGTGCGCGTTTTTGACGTCAGGATACGCGTTTTTAAATCAAGCACCGAGGTGCTCATATCGATCTTCAGATCCGGCTGATCCTCCGGCGTGTAGGTCGTGATTTTGAGATTTTCAAAACCGATGTGTTCCTGGTCGATCCGGCGGGCCGTTCCCGCCTCGAATTTTCCGCGGAGATGGCCGTCGCCGTCGAAATCCGGTAACACAAGTCCCTTGGCTTCATGACCGATTGGGAGTGGAATGTTGGTCAGGCTTTGTCCGCTGGGTGAAGAACTCGGCATCCGTTTCCCTCGAATCTTTGCCCTGTGACCCTTCGATTGACCAAACGCATGAGGCCCCAAAATTGAGACAGCAAACGCAATTGATACCGCCCAAATGGTAAAAAACCGCCGCTCGTAAATACGGCTCACTCGACCGTGCGATTGCGTCGATTTACCCCCAATTCCCAGGCGACAACGGTCAGTCAAGCTTACTTGAGACGACAGCATGAATAGCCTTTAACATGCGGAGATGCTTCGGCAAATCGTTTAGCCGAATCTGGTTCGGCCCATCGGACAAAGCCCGGGCGGGATTTTCATGAACTTCCATGAAAATTCCGTCGCATCCTGCCGCCATCGCCGCCCTGGCCAGGACCGGAGCCACAATGCCATCGCCCGAGGTGAAGTCCCCTGCTCCACCTGGCCGCTGCACGGAATGTGTGGCATCAAAAATGACGTGATAACCAGCTTCGCGCATCCAATAAAGCGATCGCATATCGACAACGAGGTTGTTGTAGCCAAAAGTCGTCCCGCGCTCAGTGAAACAAAATTGCGAGTTACCGAAGGCACTCAGTTTCTCTGCGATATTGCGCACATCCAATGGCGCGAGGAACTGGCCTTTTTTCACGTTGATAGCCCGATCCGTTTCCGCCGCGGCTCGCAGCAGATCCGTTTGCCGGCAGAGAAACGCCGGAATCTGCAACAGATCGACACTTTTGCCGGCGATCTCGGCCTCAGCCGGGGAATGAACATCGGTCGTCACTGGAACGTTCAGCTCGTCTCCGATTGCCGAAAGAATCTCGCAGCCTTCACGAACGCCGATCCCGCGAAACGAGCGTACCGACGTCCGGTTCGCTTTGTCGTAAGAAGCCTTGAAGACGAAATCAACATCCTCCGCAGCACAGATCGAGGCGATCTTCTTCGCCACACGCCACACGAATTTCTCCGACTCAATTACACACGGGCCAAGAATGAAGGCAGGACGCTTGCCGCCAATACTCACTCGCCCAACGCGTAATGGCTTTCTTTTGGCCATAGATATCTAAGGAAAGCAGGAACCTGCCAATTTTAAAGGATGCAATCCTATTCCCTTCGACTCCCTGCCAGTTTTCCCCGCACAAGATCAAAAACGGCGAACGGCGCGTAGAGCACAAGAAAGAAGAGCAATGCGACACCTTGCAGTTGAATAAGATACGCCGAGCGCGAATCAGACAGAAAACTTAAAATTGAGAACGCCTCGGGTTTGTGCAGCAGGAAACCGTAATTGAAATCTGTGATTTTGTCCGTGATCAGCGTCACCACGAAATAAAATTCCGACCACAGCCATGCGCGCACAATCGACATCGGATAGGGCCGATAACGCCGGGTCAACATCACGAAAACCACGCCGACAATAATGGCTGAGTGCGAGGTGAAGAAACTGATGAACCGCCAGTCTGGAAAACCGTAGCGCAGATTCGGCGTAAGCACGGCTTGCAGGGTGCCGCCAATTCCCCAGAAATACGCAACTTCGAACCAGCGCTGGCTTCCCGTCCACAGTGCCACGATCACGACCGCCATGCCCCAATCGCACATTTGCATCGGCAACATCTGCTGCCACTCCGCTGAGCCCTGGCTCCGGATGAAGATCAAATAAGCGAGATAATTCAAGATTAGTACCGCAGAGAGCGTGGCGATGATTACCTTCTCGATCCGCACCGATTTTGTGCGCTGCACAAGGGCGGCGAGCGCAAATGGCAGTACAATCGTAAGAAAAATGACCGTGAGATGCGGCAAACCGTACGGTTGAAATTCAGGGGCCATGCGTTCTTATTGCCAGGTTGTATCAGCGGCCGATCGCGTTGCGAAGCGTTCTACGAAGGGAACGCTTCCCGAAGCAATTCGCTTTCAACGGATCACCCAGAGATTGCACGGAATCACATCGCTAACCCAGGCGATATTGCTCGGCAGCTGCTGAACTTTTCCGCTACTTTTCGGCAGCGGCACTACAAGCAAATCCGCTTCCACGGATCGAACGAAATCAGACGCCGCCAGCCCGGTAGCACCCCGGATGAAGCGCGTTTCGATAGGAACTTCCGTTGAGCCGGCTGAAAGAACCAGTTCTTCAAGCGCATCCTCGCTTGCGCCGTTCGGCTCTGGCGCGTGAGCATTCGTCGCATTCCCACGGATCGAGGCGCGCGCTTCATCAAACGCAGTGACAATGGCGATGACATACAGCCGCTCGCACGGCTCTGCTTCGGCCAGCCGCAGTGTTGTTTGCAACGCCGGCAATTCGTCCTTTGTCTGATCGGCTATGAACACAATGCGGCGCAGCGGCTTCGGGTTTTTTTCCGGATGCGTGAACAGCATGAGCGAGCAATTCGCCTCTCGCACCAGACGACGGGCGACATTGCCAAGAAATGGATGTAGCACGATCTCCTTTTCCAGCGCGCCGGCGACCAGCAGGTCGATATTTTCCCGGGCGAGCGCAGCCAGAATCGCTTCGGCTGGATCGCCCTCTTCGTAATGGATTGGCGAATCTGCAGGAAGCTCCAGCTCCGCAAGCACGCTGCCAAACTTCCTTAGAATTTCGTCGTTTCGCCGACCGACATGGATCAAATGAAGATCGGCGGAAAACCGATCCCGCATCCGCTTCCCTTCCGCAAGGACGCGTTTAAAGCGGGGCGAAAATGTTGTCGCCACGGCGATATTCTTGTAAGGCAACGAATCGGGCATGCGCGGACAGAACTTCGTGTCTGACACGTTTTAGGCAACCGAGACTGAAACTGAGAAATGGGTCTGGCGATGAAAAGCAGTTGTGAGGAATCGCGTTAATGCTTCAAAAGTTTACCGTTAACAGCCGGAGCCATTACACTTTCCATTTTCCACTTCCTCTGGCAATTTTCGCAGATGCGACGCGCAATTTACCCGGGAAGCTTTGATCCAGTGACCAATGGGCATCTGGACGTGATTGAGCGGGCGCGCAAATTGTTCGACGAAGTCGTCGTCGCAGTCGCGCATAATGACGAGAAACAGCCGCTTTTCTCGCTGGAACAACGTTTGGAGCTGCTGCAAGAAACCGCAGGTAGAATCGATAATGTACGGATTGCTCAGTTCAGCGGGTTACTGGTGGAATTCGCCGCGGCACAAAACGCGGGAGCAGTCATCCGGGGCTTGCGCGCGGTCTCAGATTTTGAATTTGAATTTCAAATGGCCTTGATGAATCGCAATCTGAATCCAGCAGTAGAAACGATTTTCCTGATGCCGAAGGAGGAATATACGTATCTCAGTTCACGAATCGTAAAGGAAATTGCCAGGCTCGGCGGCAACATTTCAAGTTTCGTGCCGGGCTGTGTGGCAAAAGCGCTAGGCGCGAAATTCAGACAATGAACACCAGGCGCCTTATTCTTTCTGTCACTTTGAGGGAAGCAAAGCAAAGTCGAGCAATCTCTGATTGTCGAAGGCTACCTGATTAGCAGTCAGAATGTCTCGGCTTCGCTCGATATGACACAACGGGAATGGAGGAATCACAATGAAGGTGCATCTGAAACAAATCCCATCACAGGGACTGCATTTGCAGGGAGAAGAAGATTGTCCCATCCAGGAATTAGCATCAGAAGAAATTCGCTGCGCCGGGCCTCTGCATTACGACATCGATGTTGGCGTCGCCGACGGCGGGTTATGGGCCAATGGGTTGTTGTCCCAGCCAGTGGAACTGCGTTGCGTGTCGTGTCTTCAAAAATTTGTGCACGAAATCCGGGTACCCGCGTTTGCCGTGCACACAGAACTGCACGGCCCGGAGACGGTAGATCTCACGCCGTTTATGCGGGAAGACATTTTACTAAATCTGCCAGCACACCCGCATTGCGATAGAGATGGTGATCGGCTCTGCAAGGCCAGTCAGGTCTCAGCGGCAGACCGGAATGTGAAGCGCAAGCCGGACTGGAGCGTATTGGATAAATTGAATCTAAATCGGGACGGCTGAAGGGTTAAGCGGTCACCAAAGAACGTCATCCGGGGCGGAGCGCAGCGGAGTCGAAGGATCCCGAGGAATCATTTCCAGGTTTGGCGACGGGATTCCTCGACTTCGCTCGGAATGACGGGGCGCTTCAATCATTCCAACGTTGTTTTCTCAGCCAAATATGCTTTCGTAACGACCGCCCATGGGAGTTCCAAAACGAAAAACATCAAAGATGCGATTGCGCATACGAAAGGCGGCAAACCGCTGGCACGCCTCGCAGCTTACCAAATGCCCGCAGTGCGGGAGCAGTGTGCCGCCGCACATCGCCTGCCCATCATGCGGGTACTACCGCGGCCGCCAGGTGCTGACGCTCGAAGGCAAGTAAGCCGGAAAAAGTTTTAAGCGTTGAAACATTGAAGCGAAAACTTAAAGACCTAAACGCTTCAACCATCCAACGATCTAACTCGCCGAAGCCATCATTTTCGCTTTGCAATCCGGCATTTTAGCTCGCAAAGTTTCGCCCTGATGAAAATCGCCCTGGACGCGATGGGCGGTGACTTTGGCCCGCCTAGTCTTGTTGCCGGCGCCGTCATGGCGCTGCGCGAATATCCGAAGATCAAAAAGCTTTATCTGGTAGGCGACTCTCCTGCGATCGAAGACGAGCTACGGAAACATCAATGCAACGATTCGCGCATCGATATTGTGCATTCAACTCAGGTAGTCGAAATGAGTGATCGCGCCTGGACCGCGGTACGACGGAAGAAAGACTCGTCAATCAGCCGCGCCGTTGATTTGGTGAAATACGGGGACGCCGATGCAGTGGTCAGCGCCGGACATACAGGCGCAGCCGTTGCTTCGAGCATGATCAAATTGCGCACGCTCGAGGGAATCGATCGACCGGGCATCGCAGCTGTGCTTCCCACGCAGTTTAACGCTTTCGTTTTGATCGACGCCGGTGCCAATATCGGCGCGCGCCCGGAGCACCTTTTGCAATACGGAATCATGGGCTCCGTCTATTCCAGCCACGTTCTTCGCTATGCCGAACCGCGCGTCGGCTTGATTTCGTTAGGCGAAGAAGACGTCAAGGGCAACGAACTGACCAAGGATGCTTTCAAGATGCTCAAGAAGAGCGAACTGAATTTTCGTGGCAACATCGAAGGCCGGCATTTGTTCGAAGACCCGGTGGAAGTCGTGGTGTGCGATGGCTTCGTTGGAAACGTAATTTTGAAAACTTCCGAGTCGATAGCGGTAGCGATTTTCAAATGGCTCCGGCAGGAATTGACCCGCTCGAAAATCCACATGGTCGGCGCCTATCTGGCGCGAAAGGCATTTCGAGTCATCAGGAACAAAACGAACTACGAAGAGTACGGCGGCATGCCGTTGCTGGGTGTGAACGGGATTTGCATCATAGCGCACGGTGCGAGCACCCCCTTGGCGATCAAAAATGCGCTGCGCGTTGCGGCCGAGTCCATTGAACAGCAGGTGAACCCGCATATCGTCGAGAAGATTCGCCGATATCATGAAACGACAGCCCACCTCGAACCCGCGCTCTCATAAAACGCTGCGCACGGTCTCAATTGTCGGCACAGGAAGTTATGTGCCGGAGAAGGTTGTGACTAACGAGGATCTCTCGCGTTTGGTCGATACCAGCGACGAATGGATCACTACGCGCACCGGGATTAAGGAACGCCGAATCGCTGCAAAGGATGAAAACACCAGCGACATGGCAGCTAAGGCGGCGCTTAAGGCTCTCGAACAGGCAAAGATTTCCCCGGAAGAGATTGATCTGATTATCGTCGCGACGGCCACGCCGGACATGCTTTTCCCGGCCACCGCCTGCTTCGTTCAGAAGAAAATCGGGGCAACCAACGCAGCGTGTCTCGACATTGCCGCGGCGTGTGCAGGTTTCATTTTCGGACTGGAAATCGCGCAGCAATTCATCACGTCGCACACTTACAACACCATTGTGGTCATCGGGGCCGAGAAATTGACCTCCATCACTAACTGGACGGATCGTAATACCTGCGTGCTATTCGGAGATGGCGCCGGCGCTGCTGTTTTGCGTCACCGCGGCAGCCCTCACGGCGTAATCAGCACTCATATCGGCAGCGACGGGCAGTATACCGACATCTTGTTTATGCCCGGAGGCGGATCGCGTTGCCCGATCACGCGCGAAAACGCCGATATGAATCTGGCAACGATCCACATGACCGGCAAGGAAGTGTACAAACAGGCCGTCATCGCGATGCTGAAGGCGGCCAAAAAAGCTCTGGATCAAGCTGGCCTCTCCATCGAAGACATTGCCTGCGTGATTCCGCATCAGGCCAATTTGCGCATCATTGAAGCGATCGCCGATCGGCTCGGTATTTCGCGTGACAAAATGTTTGTGAATCTGGATCGTTATGGCAACACATCTGCGGCAGCCGTGGCGATCGCGCTCGACGAAGCCAATCGCACTGGACGCATCAAACGCGGAGATTACGTCTTGATGGTTGTTTTCGGCGGCGGCCTTACCTGGGCCAGCACGGTCATCGAATGGTGAGGTTCGCAACGGTCAAACGCAATTGCCTGCGATGGATTTAATTAAATACGACCGCTATTCTTTGTTCGCACGATATTGCCGTGAAATTCATGAGCGTTTCTCCAATGGCTGAAAAGCAAGCGATCGTGAAACCGGAGCAGTTCACGTTCGAGGACGATGGCGTCTATCCGGGGAGCATTCTGCCGCTCCTGCTTTATCGGGCGGTCATTGGCAAGGAAACGGAGGATCGCGCCTCCACTCTTGAACGAAGATTCGCACAGAACGGCTGGTGCAATTCGTGGCGCAATGGCGTTTATTCCTTTGCTCATTATCACAGCACTTCGCATGAAGCGCTTGGTGTTTTTCATGGCTCTGCAAAACTGCGACTCGGCGGCGAACATGGACAAACAGTCGAGATCCGATCGGGCGACGTGATTCTTATCCCGGCCGGTGTCGCCCACCAGAGCATCAGCGCCACGACGGATTTTCGGGTCGTTGGAGCTTACCCCGATGGCCGTCATTGGGACTTGCTTCGTGGATTACCGGGTGAGCGCCCAAAATCCGATAGCACCATCGCGAGTCTGCCAATTCCCGACTACGATCCGATCTACGGCGCCGAAGGCCCGATGCGGCAGATTTGGAATGCCGCGCTGAGATAAATAAAATCACCGTACGCGCAGCCAACCACGCGAAGACTGGGTGTATCAGCATGAGTCGGCGTTGACTTGGCAAAGCGTTTTCGGAGGCAAAGCTGCCTGGAGCTACGGCAGGCAGCCTGACGCCGCTTTGTGGATTTGTCCTCGAACGGTAGATTTCAATCCCCAAGGACAAAGCAAATGTGCAACTCTCATAGCAAGCTATGAAATCAGCGCAAAAATCTGGTGCGGCAAAATTTCGTGCGATGCACGAGTCAGGATGCTTCGTCCTTCCAAACCCATGGGACATCGGAACGGCGGTGTACTTGGAACGCCTCGGATTCGAAACACTCGCAACTACTTCCGCAGGGTTCGCGTTTGCTCGTGGAAAACCGGACGGTGCCGTCCCGCTTGGCGAGATGCTCGCGCACATTAAGGAAATCGTGCTTGCAACGGCGCTTCCGGTAAACGCCGACTTTCAAGCTGGGTACGCCGAGGCACCCGAAAACGTCTCGGAAAACGTGCGACTCTGTCTCGACACTGGAGTTGCGGGCCTGTCAATTGAAGACAGCACTGCGAACGGTTCGCTCTATGAGAAGAACCTGGCGATTGAGCGTCTTCGCGCTACCCGTTCTGCAATTGACGCTTCAGAGAGTGGGGTGGTGCTAACCGGACGGTGCGAAGCGTGGCTGGTCGGTTACCCCGATCCGCTGCATACAGTGCTGGACCGCCTGACGGCGTACGCTGAAGTGGGCGCCGATTGTCTCTACGCGCCCGGTGTTAGCGATCCGGATGAGATTTCACAGATCGTCAAAACTGTCGCGCCGAAACCGGTGAACGTCCTTGTTTCTGGATTCAACCATCACCTTTCAGTTTCCCAACTTGCCGATCTCGGTGTGCGCCGTATCTCGGTCGGTTCCGGTCTCGCCCTTGCCGCGTGGGGCGCGTTCCTTCGCGCCGCTCAAGAGATCGTAACGGACGGCACATTCAATCTTCTTGCCAATAACACTCCATCTGCCGATTTGAACGAAATGTTCCGGCAAAGATAACTCGCCGCAAGGATGGCCTGATTTGAACGTCGGGAGGCTGTGTCATGTCAGTATGTGGCCGAAGGGTCAGTTGCAATTTTGAAATTCGACATCTTGATTTTCTGTAAGGCTGTTTAAGGTTCGAGCCTTTCCGTCCATGAAGCGTCTTTGTATTATCGGTTACGCCGTTTTGTTTTTAGCGTCTTTTGCGTACGCGCAGGAAAGGACGCCAGCGGCGCCCCCCGTCGAACCGCGAGCTCCTGCCGAGCACCCCGGCGCAGCGCGATCGAACACTCCCAGCCAGGCGGTCGTCCCGGTACCGGTGCCGATGGTGCCCCCAAAGCCCAACGGCCCAGTCCAGAAAAGTCTCGTCCGGATTACCGCTACGGCGGTGGAACCCGATTACAAGGCACCGTGGAATGCGGGTGGACTCCAGCGCGGGGTCGGGGCGGGTTTCGTGATCGCTGGCAACCGTATTTTGACCAACGCACACGTCGTCGCCAATAGCCGTTATATCACCGTGGAACGAGACGGCGATCCCAACAAATACCCTGCGCAAGTGCAGTTCATCGCCAACGATTGCGACCTGGCGCTGATCACCGTCCCGGCGAAAGATTTTTTTAAGAATATGATCCCGCTAAGATTTGGCGGAATCCCCGGGTTGGAATCGACGGTGTCGGCGTATGGTTATCCGATCGGCGGCGAGCGCATGTCGGTCACGACCGGAATCGTCTCGCGAATTGATTTTCAGCTCTATACGCATTCGTCGATCGATCAGCATCTGGCGATCCAAATAAGCGCCCAGATTAATCCAGGCAACAGCGGCGGACCGGTCATGCAGGATGGCAAGGTGGTCGGCGTAGCCTTCCAGGGATACAGCGGCGACGTCGCTCAGGGCGTGGCCTATATGATCCCCACACCGGTGATCAACCGGTTTCTCAAAGACATCGGCAACGGCCATTATGACGAATATCCCGACCTGGCAATTACGTATGCGAAGTTGCAAAATCCGGCGCAACGAAGATTTCTCGGATTGAAGGATGACGATCGCGGTGTGCTGGTGAGCTCCGTAGTGGCGGCCGGTCCATCGGACAAGATTTTGAAGACAGGCGACGTACTGCTTTCGATCGATGGTCATCCAATCGCGAGCGACGCCAACGTCGAACTGGACGGTGAACGCGCGCAGTTTGAAGAGGTTGTAGAGCGCAAGTTCAAGGGCGATTCGGTGAAGCTCGACATTTTACGAGACAAAAAACCGATGACGGTCTCAATAAAATTATTCAAGCCGTGGCCATACTCGATTCAGGGCCACGCTTACGATGTGCGACCGCGGTACGTTCTCTACGGCGGACTCCTGTTCCAACCGCTAAACCTGGACATGCTCGAAGCTTATCGCACAACCGATCTGCGCATCCGACACTTTTTCGAATACTTCATCCTGGACCAGATTTATCTCGAGCACCCCGATGTGATTGTGCTGAGCAATATTTTACCGGACCCGATCAACAGCTACCTGTCGCCTTACCGCGGCGAGATCGTCGATGAAGTAAACGGAAAAAAAATCCGGACACTCGACGAACTGGCCGAAGCTTTTGCCCAGGGCCCGGAGCGGCTGGTGATTCGGATGATCGGAGAAGGACCACCCCTCGTCCTTGATCGCAATAAAGTGGAAGCCGCGCGCGAACGCATCAAGGCGCGTTACAACGTTTTGAAAGAACAAAATCTCGAGGAACATCCTGCCTCGCGGATCGCCGCGGCAGACGATAAAAAATAAATGCGAAAACAGTCGTTCATAGCTTGCAGCATTGTTCTGGTCGCCATTAGCGGTGCGCTGGCAAAAAAGCAACCGGCAGTTCCAACCACTGCGGCCCGGCCGAAAGAGGTGGCGCTGGTCCGGGTGAACGTGACCGGCCAGTCGTATGATTATTTTCGGCCCTGGCAAAAGAAAGCTCCGTTCTCGAAGCGAGCGCTCGGAGCTGTTTTGCCCAAGGGCCGTGTGCTGGTAACTGCGGATCTGGTTACAAACCAAAATTACGTCGAGCTCGAGCGCGCCGAATCGGGTGAAAAAACGGCTGCCAACGTTCGGGTGATCGATCACGAAGCGAATCTCGCGCTCCTTGAACCCGTCGATAAAGGTTTTCTCGACGGAATTACGCCGCTCGAAATCACTTCTGACACGGTGGTAGGCGACCGGCTGGCGGCCTGGCAATTGGAACCGACCGGAGCGTTGTTGGCGACGGAAGGTCTGGTGACGACCGTGCAGATGATGCCGTATCCGGCAGATGTTGGAGAATTCCTCACCTACCGGGTCAGCATCCCGATGCAGTATCGGGAAAACAGCTACACGGTTCCACTGGTCAAAAAGAACAAGCTCGCCGGGCTGCTGCTGCGTTACGATTCGCGGTCGCAACTGCTCGACGCCATTCCGGCTCCCGTCATCACGCATTTTTTGAAGGAAGCCGAGACCAAGAATTATCGTGGTTTTCCTTCGGCCGGTTTTTCATTTTTCCCGACGCGCGATCCCGAGTTGCGCAAGTTCGCTGATGAAAAAGGCAAGCGCGGCGTTTACGTAACAAACGTTGAGGCTGGCACGCCCGCAATGAAGGCCGGACTTAAAGCGGGCGACGTCCTGACCGCGGTAGGAAATCACGACATCGATGAAAACGGCAATTACGTCGATCCGCTTTACGGCAAAATCGAGTTCACCAACTTGCTCACAGCGCATGCGTATGCCGGCGATGTTGTTCCCGTCCACATCGACCGGGACGGCAAACCGATTCAGCTCAACCTGACTCTGGAACACCGCGATGCGAAGGATTACGTGAGCCCTCCTTATTCGCTCGATCAGCCGCCGCGATATTACGTCCTTGGGGGCATGATCTTTCAGGAGCTATCCCGCCAGTATCTCAAGGAATGGGGACGGAACTGGGAACGAGAAGCGCCCCAGCGTCTGGTGTACATGGACCATTTCCAGTCCGAGCTGTTTCCGGACAGAAACCGGCGTGTAGTCATTCTCAGCCAGGTTCTGCCCGCGAACAGCACTATCGGTTATGACGATCTCGCCTACCTGACAGTAAAAAAGGTTAACGGCAAAGAGATCAAATCGCTGGACGATCTGGCCGAAGCGGTGAAACAACCGGTCGAAGGCTTTATCAAGATCGAGACAGAAGAAGATCCGAAACAGATCGAACTCGATGCTTCCCAGGTCGCCGCGGAAGCTCCCACGCTTCAGGAAAATTACGGCATCTCGTCACTGCAGAGGCTGGAATGACTTCGGGCGGAAACGTCGGCGGACATTGACTTCACGTGTTGGTCAGGCCTAACGATTACGTTAGGTTCAAAGCCCGCCGTCGGCGGTAATTATCCCGTTACGGGAGCACCGCAGTCCTTTAGTCTGAAGTTTGAAGAATTTCATCTGTTTCTCGTCGATCTTCCATGCAACCACTGCTGGAAGCATTTTGACACCATCTTCATTCTTGAGCACCCCGATTGCTGAGCCCGGGAGATCGTGACCATCTAATTGGCATGAACCAACGAATTGGGGCGAGGCCTTCGAGTGTTCCGGAAATTTTAAGACGTCTCGCACGACATCGTTTTCTTCGAGAAGAGCGTACTCTTCTCCGCAGATTCGCCATGATATTAAAAACAAACTGTCCGATATTTCTGAACCTCCAAGATCTTTAAGACCCAGGTCCTTGTGCCTCTCTTCGAGCACCACAACCTTCTCATTGGACATCTTGCGGCCGAGAAGAGCCTTTCGAACGTCCGATCCGCAGCGAACCGAATCTAACCCGTCTCCATTGCAGATGCTGCACGTGCAAAAAAGCGCCAGCACTTGCACGAAGGTTGCGATAATTCTTTTCGTTTTCATAAATGCTCATAGTTAGTCTAACGAGATAGGACTCAGTCAATGGGTCTGCGAGCAAGGCTCGCGTAACAGTTCGGAGAATGCTAATCAAGATTGTTTTACGTTCGCCGCTAAAGCGCGGCTGCCAGCGACGCGGCGTATGGCACTTAGAAGGTCCTCCAGGTTAATCGGCTTTACGAGATGCTCGGAGAAGCCTGCGTCGCGGCTGCGGCGCACATCCTCTTCCATTCCATAACCACTCATCGCAATGCCCGGCACACTGCGCTTGGTGCGCAACGCGTTCATAAGTTCATAGCCGCTACCGTCAGGTAATCCCAGATCGCTGATCAGAAGATCGATTGGCTCTTGCGCAACTATTGCGGTGGCGCTTGCTAAATCCGAAGCAGTGAGCACGGAAAAACCTGCATTGCGAAGCAGACGCGCCAGCGTCCGCGAGGTATCAGCGTGGTCTTCAACCAGGAGGAGGCGCAACTGACGGGGCTTCCCGTCCTGTGACGGCAGGGTAGCCAGAGGATCGGCGCTCGGCGCCTCCGCGACAGGGATTTCGATGATGAATGTCGAGCCCTGACCCGTGCCGGAGCTTTCCGCACGAATCGAGCCGCGGTGCAGTTCCATGAGCGCCTTGGAGATTGCGAGACCGAGACCCAATCCTCCGAACTCCCGCGTGACTCTGGCATTCCCCTGCTCGAATGCGTTGAAGATGCGCGGCAATACATCAGCCGGAATGCCTACGCCGCTGTCACTAACCCTCAGTTCGCAAAGTTCCCTTGAGAGCAACTTTGCGCTGATTCGGATCGTGCCGTTCTCAGGGGTAAACTTGATCGCGTTTTTCAAGACGTTCCAAAGCACCTGCTGGAATCGCGCTGGATCGGCGGTGACATGACTCACCGCGGGGTCGAGTTCGGTCTCGAGGCAGATGTGGCGCTCGTTGATTTGCGATCGGCAAATGTCGCAGACCTGGCTCACCGATTCTTTTAGGTCGACGGCTTCGAGGGACAGCTGCAGTTTGCCGTTGATAATCCGATTAAGGTCAAGCAGGTCATCGATGAGCTTCGTCTCCAGCTCGATATTGCGTCTGATCATCGCGAGATCCTCCCGCACATCGCGGCGCAGATCAGGGTCATGCTCCAGCGCGGCGGCTGTCATGAGCACTGGCGTAAGCGGCGTGCGCAGTTCATGGCTGAGGATGGCGAGAAAACGGTCTTTGCTGCTGTTCGCGGCTTCGGCGGCCGCTTTCGCATCACGCAGCGCGCGCTCGGAAGAAACTTGTTCGGTGACATCCTGGAAGTAGCAGACGATGCCGTTTTCACCGTCGGGAAGAGTGATGCGTTGTATCTGCCATTCATAAGAACGTTCCTCGTCGAGATCATGGCGAAACTCGGTGAACCGTGGGGAGACATACGCCTCGCCAGTCTCCAGCGTGTGGCGGAAAATCCGCACGATCTCGCCGCCGACATCCGGTCCCCAGAGGATGTGCATGACTTCGGAGAAATCACGCCCGATGTGCTGATTCACGTTCTCGAAAGCGGGCAGAGCAAGGGCGTTGACTTGTTGCAGACGAAACTGGGAATCCACGACGTACACGCCTGTGGGCGCTTGCTCGACTAAAGTGGAGAACAATGCTTCGTTTCGGCGCAGCGTCGCCTCCGCCTTTTTGCGCGCGGTGATGTTGCGGACGATTTTGGATGCGCCAATGATACGGCCGTGAGCGTCAACGATGGGCGAGACGGTCAATGAAACATCGATCAGCTTGCCGTCCTTGCGACGACGAACCGTCTCGTATCGCTCGGCTCGTTCACCGCGCCGGATGCGGCTCAGGACAAAAGGTTCCTCATCGAGATGGTCTGTCGGAATCAGCATCGTCACGGGCTGACCGATCGCTTCCTGTGCGGTGTACCCGAAGAGCCGCTCCGCGCCTGCGTTCCAAGTCGTAATGACGCCGTTAAGATCCTTGCTCACGATCGCGTCTTCCGACGACTCGACGATGGCAGCGAGCCTGAACCGGGACTCTTCCGCCCGCTTTCGCTCGGTGATGTCGGTATTGGTTTCCAAAATGGATGAAGGCCGGCCCTCCGCGTCACGGTCGAGCGCCCAACGAGTCGAATCGACTACACGTGCACCATCCTTGCGAGTGTGGATGAGTTCGCCAACCCACCGCCCGTCGCGCAGAAGCGCTTCGTAGATCCGCTCGAATGGCTCAGGAAACTCCGTGCAGAGCAGCTTGTGTGGATCCCGGCCGAGAGCCTCTTCGCGGCTAAAACCGTACGCGGATTCTGCGCCTTTGCTCCAGTACGTGATGCGGTTTTCTGCATCGCGCACGAAAATGGCGTCGAAGCTCAAGTCCAGCAGGCGCGCTTGTTCCGCGAGCCGCAGTTCCGTGCGTCTGCGCTCATCGATATTTTGGGTCGCACCGGTAAGGCCGGCGACGCTCCCGTCCTTATCAGAGGAATCATCGTGACTTCTTTTCAAAGGCGCGTTCACAGAGGTGCTTTACGACTCGCGCGCATCGGTAGCAAGTGACGCGTGGCATTGCTAAACCGGCTCCGCTCGTTCAAAGCCGGCGCACGCTTACCCTGCTCTGGTGGTGCTTGATTGGATGCCTGTTTTAGCTGCTATTCGGAGGCGTTTTGGGCAAGGCTTCGCTCATCTCTATTGTAGCGGTGGGTCCCACGAACTGACGCTGCTGATCCTTCGATCAAAAGCAGCCAGCGAGGATCTCGCATCTGCCAACTCGTTGGACCAATTACAGGCGCTTCAAGAAAGAATAGAGTCTTGGTCGATTGGTTGGATGCTTTTATTCGCCACTCATCGATCGAATGAATCCGGGAAGGTCATTTTCCCGCTTTTATCGAATCCGAAAGTCACGCTGGATGAGCCCCCGTGTCCATCGGAGGCGAACCCGGCGTAAACGCGACCGGCAATTAGCTTCTGCGGTTGAATCATCGTGGTAAAACCAGGAGGCGTAACTCCGTACTCGATCGGCTTTGTCAGGCCGCGGCTGCTCAAGATGGACCACATCGCCTTCCACCGATCATCGGCGGTCCGCATAGAAACGGTGAACGATTTGATATCGGTCTTCGAACGTGTGGTCGAATCACGATAAAATTCGAAACGGATCGGCCCGCCAAGTCGCCCTTTTGCCTTACACACAAACGAGTATGACATCGCTCCGGCAGCGATGCTCGCGGACAGCAATAACATGACAGCAACGACGCGCATAAGTATCTGATGAAAATGAGCTGAGCCACCGCTGGCGAGAGCACGCTCCGCTAAAAATTTCAATGTTGAATCGATCATACGTAAACTTACTGGCCGGCCGGCGGTTTGCCGGAGCGCGACTGGTTAAATCTATTGGGTGGTAAACACTGGCGGCTTTCCGGGCGTGACCTTCACGTCTTTGGGGACAGGAATATTAACGCGCTCTCGCTCGAAGGCATAGCCAAACTTCAAACGGACATCGTAGCGTCCCGCGAACTTTGAGTCGCTTAGGGCCCAGGCGGCATCCGCCGCGCCAGGAATGTCGTGCAGCTCAAAATCGACGACTCCATCGCGATTGCGATCGTAGTATGTGGCGACCCGGTGCTCCTGCTCTAACGCCGTGCCCGGCGCGGCGCAGCCAGGCAAAGGCGCGATAAGAGAAAATGCCACGAGACGCATAAAGATCTGACGAGACGGAGATGAGCCGCCGCTGGCAGGAGCGAGCTTTGCTGCGGAGTTTAATGTTGAAGTCATGCAAAAGCTACTCATCGGAACGGCCGGCGGTTGGCTGGAGCGATTAGATCTATTTGTCGAAATCCTGCACGCGCATGTGAAAAAACGCGCCATTCAATCTGTCGCCGATGTAGCCTCCCGCGACGAATGAGCACAAGAGCAGAACAATCGTGGAAATGATCGGTGAGAGAAACCGCAACATAGTGCTCCGCATTAGCTGAAGGCGCCGCAACGAGAGCAGAAAGGCACGACCGAAGAACGCGATGTAAGCCAAGACGAAAAACGCAGTAAGGAGGAAGCCCCAGAGACCGAGACGAACTATCACGAGAAAGGTGACGCACTGGGTGAGAACTGCGATTGCGAACGCGACAAGAAGCCGAGCACCGACGAATCGTTCGTGTGCGCGTGTCATGGATCTAACGAGAACAACCTCAGCCGCGGCTACCGGCAGCGCGGCTGAAAATCTCTGGAACTGTTTTAATCATAAAAAATGCGAACGCACAGCGGGTAGCCGCCGGCTGAGAGGGCACAGGGTGGGATAATCACGTGAATCGCTGGATTGTGTATTCCACGAACTGTCAGCGCGGCAGCAGGAACCCCGCGGCGTCAGTAAGCCAGTGCGCCAATATATTGGCCCATAAGTTGCCTCGCCAAAGAAACAAGATTGTCAGAAGTAGACCGCCAAATCCGGCCACGATCAGGTGCGCCCACCCCCAGCCGCCCAAGTGCGCGTAAGTAAAGGCTATCCATGAAATCACACCACCCAGAATCCGGCTGCCGCTCCATTCCCCGATTCGTTCGATTGGATAGCCACGGAAGGTCGTTTCCTCAACCACCGCCGCCGTTGTAACCACGAGAAAACGATACCAAAACGGCTTGTCGAGGATTGTGTTCATCTGGCCTGTATTCATTTTCAGATGCAGCATCGGAAAAATCACGCTCCAGATGAAGACAATGCCAGCAACCATAAGCAAGCTTGTGATGACGCCCAGCATAATGTTCAGCCATCCGGGTCGCCTAAAGCCAATGGAAGAAAGGGGTCGATGCTCCACAAGCAGCACATACGCGCACATCGCAACGAAGAGCCCCCACCACATTACTTCGGCGGCCCAGAACGTGCCAAAAAACCACTTACCCCAAGTACCTATCGGTAAAAGCGCAGCTGCAAGCCAAAGGAGAAGGCCGATAAGAGTGGTAATGCGCCGTTGAGCCGTCATTCGTAGTAGTGGTCTTGTAGCTTGGACAGGCAGTCTAGACAAAACTCTATAATAAGTTCGTCAAAGCGTGTGATTGCGGCAAAAGCATCTAACGAGACACACCTGGTTAGACGTATTTCTCAATGGATGATCTCGGTCTCGACACGAACTCATGGTTAGACCTCTTCCACCGACTCGTGTCAATCTTCGCGGTGTAAATAGAGATACCATTCACCGCCAAGCGGCTTGTAGCAGCTTTCGTTTTCGGGGATCGCTTCGGTCTTATCCAAGGAGTCACAGTGTGGCTGAAGCATGCTATCAGAATACGCATAGCCTTTCACTGACCCGCCGATCATGAGGCCTTTGGTCTGCACAATGAGATATACCGCACCCGGGGGATCAGACGGGCGAAAGATTCCAGCCCCGATTCCGAGCGTGTGAAAAAGGCGACGATACTCATCCCACCGTTGGGCCGTGAACCCGAGTTCCGACGCTGGGCGCGGCCAAACTACGCTGCTAGTCGTCCAAGTGAAGTCCGGCGCGATGCGCACTAGTTCCTTATCCGTTTTTGCCATCGCCACCAACTGCTCGAATTGTTTCCGGTGATCTGCCAATCGCTGCCTAAGCTCAGCATCCGTCGGGAATGGTCGTTTCAAATCGGCCAAGACAGCCTCTTTGAGTGCTCGACCTCGGTCTGACTCCGACGCCGGATCGGTACCACAAACCTGAACCGTCGTAAGCACGAGTAGCGCGAGAATACGCATGAGGTCTAATGAGAAGGAGATAAGCCGCGGCAGGGTGTCGTGGCAAACAAACTGAGGTCGCATCGAGGTGGGGCCGTTGGCTTCATCGCATAGATGGCATGAAGGGAGCGGGTGAGCGTTTTACACTCACCCGCTTATAAAAAATACAATCGTTCATGAAGAAGGGACGACCGTTCTCAAACACCAAACCAACAAACGCCTGACCACCAACCACACCCATGTAATAAACCTACTTATCCAAACTCACTCCTTGACACCTTCATAGGGGTTAGATGACCTTACTTCGCTTCCAAGGTAGATAGCCATGCACGAATCTTGTCGAGTGCTGGTGTAAAAGACCCCTCCTTCTGCTTCGACAGTAGAGCAATATCGGGTGCGTAGTCGTCCTTCGCGCGCTCTGGTGTATCCTGAACCCGGTTTGGGAGTTTCGGGTGTATGATGCTGAAATCGGCAGAAATGTACAAATCGCCTTCCTTGCTAAGGCCCTGCACGATATACGTGAGCTCTTCATTATTTGCAGGCGTACCCCCATCCTGTGTGAACTGCGTGACGTAGCAGATGGCGCTGCCCCAAGAGGCATCTATGTACGATAACTTTACCGCAAAGCAGTGTCCCGCATTTCGAGGCGGATAATCGGGCAACTTTTGAACACTACTGTCGTCCCTGACAGTCGACGGCCTGTCGCTAAGAAGCGTCCGAACCGATCTAATCTGAGACTGGATGGTTTTATAAGGCGCGGTCTCCACATGGGATATCCGATAAACGCGCAGCACATTTCGGCTCGGGAAATAGTAGCGCCCTTGTCCAGCGGGAAATTTACGGAGATCTTCAAGGTAAACTGTGGTACACGGTGGAAAATCGTTGGGGTCGGGAACATTCAACTTAGCCTTATTCGCTGACAGTCCAGCTGTCGAGAAGACGCAGGTGCGTTTGAGCGGCAGCGGAAACGCACCAAAGGATATGGACGGTGGAGAATCGTCTGCAGCGCTCTCCGCGCCCCATACGATCTTGGTCGCGAACAGTAGTGCAATAAGCAGTCGAGTGCGTGTCCGCGCAATCATCTAACTATGATTAGACGAAAGTTCGTAATAAAAGGCGAACATTTCTTCGTCTAATCTGAAATCAGTGACTCGAGTCCCAGCACGGCCAACATGCGGCCGGTTTTTCCTTTTTCGGCGCGATAGGAA
>Ga0210120_1000026_pt1 | contig 37087 bp, 30 predicted proteins | sample Goodyear_PhragA__FD_184868 | JGI IMG/M metagenome (GOLD analysis project Ga0210120, IMG submission 184868) | Wetland microbial communities from San Francisco Bay, California, USA, that impact long-term carbon sequestration - Goodyear_PhragA_D2... | ecosystem: Environmental > Aquatic > Marine >... | reverse complement strand
GCTGGTAAGCCGTCAAATCCTCAGTTCCGCATCCCGGTAGAGCATCCCTCCTACGGGGGATCGACTCGGGTCACGCGGTCTGGGGAGCTGACGGCGAAGTCACGCAATGAGCCCACGCCGGAAGCCAACGGCTACGGCGTGGGCTCTGCTGCGCGCTTGGAGCTTCGCGAGCAGATGACGGACGTGGGACTTGACCGTCTCCTCGGAGAGGAACAGGTGCTGCCCGATCTCGCGGTTCACGAGCCCGTCGGCGACGAGTTGGAGAACCTCGATCTCGCGGGCGGTCGGCTCCTGCTCGAGCTCCCTGAGGGCGGGCGGGGGAGTGAACGGGATCACGGATCCCGTCGGCTTCGCGCTGCGGCGCGCCGCAGCCGCCTCGAACCGGCGGCTGTGGTCGCGATACCGGTTGAGGATCTCCCTCCGCTCTGCGGCGTCCACGGCTCCGGTATCGGCCTCCGCGCGGAATCGCTTTAGGCACGCGGTCTCTCGCATAGCTCGAACGAGGGACGCCGGGCAGGGACGACCGCAGCCGCTTGAACGGTGCGGGCCACGCCCGTAGGCTGTTTCCGCTTTGTGGGACAGCCGTCCTCTCGAACCGCCGGAGTTCCTCCGACGCTCAGACCAACACGGCGAGTCCGACGTCCTATGTAGGGGGACGGCCAGTCCACGAGGACATCGATGCAGCGAAAGGAGAAAGGGGAACTCATGAGTCGAATCGAAAGGCGGTGGCGCCTCGGCGCGCTTGCCGCCCTGGTAGCGCTCGTCACGGCCGCGATCGGTGCGGCGGCGGGTCAGTCGGCGCCGGCCGCGGCGTCCGGGACGATCGTCGCGGGCACGACCGACACGGTTACGAACCTCGACCCGGCAGGGAACTACGACTACGGGTCGGCGACACTCGGCTACAACATCTACGAGCATCTGTACGACGCCCGCAACGGCGCCAAGATCGTGCCGTCCCTCGCGACGGGATGTCGCCCGGTCGGAACTGTCAAGACGTGGCGGTGCACGATCCGGCGGAACGTGAAGTTCCACGACGGCTCCACGCTCGACTCGACCGACGTCAAGGCGTCGTTCGATCGGGTGATCAAGATCAACGACCCGTCGGGGATCTCCTCGCTGCTCTCGAACCTGAAGAGCGTCAGGACGAACGGGCAGTACGCAGTCACGTTCAACCTCAAGAGCCCGCAGTCGACGTGGCCCTACATCCTCGCGTCCGGCGCGGGCGGGATCGTCCCGTCCAGCTATCCGGGTGACAAGCTCGAGGCGAACGACCAGGCGCAGATCGGCACGGGCCCGTACAAGCTCGTGAAGTACACACCCGGCCAGCAGGCTGTCCTGCAGCGGAACGACGACTACTGGGGCCCGAAGGCAAAGAACGAGGGCCTGATCGTCCGCTACTACTCGAAGTCGTCGACGATGAAGCTCGGTCTCGAGCGCGGCGAGATCGACATGGCGTTCCAGACGTTCACGCCGACCGAGCTCGGCTCGCTCGCCGAGAACAAGAGCGTCAAGGTCTACCAGGGCCAGGGCTCGGTGATCCGCTACCTCGTGATGAACGTCGAGCGGCCGCCGTTCAACAACGTCGCCGTGCGTCGGGCGATGGCGTACCTGATCCCGCGGCAGTCGGTCGCGTCGCGCGTGTACCGCGGGACGGTCAGGCCACTGTTCTCGATGCCGCCGGCAGGCCTCCCGGGACACGTCGACGCGTTCGCGTCCCGGTACGGGCGCGTGCCGAGCGTCGCGAAGGCGAAGGCGGAGCTGACGAAGGCCGGCATCGCGATGCCGATGCCGATCGAGGTGTGGTGGACGCCGTCGCACTACGGCGACGCGTCGGCCGACGAGTACGCGGAGATCAAGCGCGGCCTCGAGAAGGGCGGCGTGTTCAAGGTGACGCTGAAGTCGGCGGAGTGGGCGCAGTACTCGGACGCGCTGGGCAAGAACTACAACGCGTTCCAGCTCGGCTGGTTCCCGGACTATCCGGACGCCGAGAACTACGTCCTGTCCTTCTACCAGAAGGGCAACTTCAGCTCGAACGGCTACGCCACGCCGAAGATGACCGCTCTGCTCAAGGCCGAGCAGGCGGCGAAGACGACCGCCAAGCGCCTCGGGATCATCAAGCAGATCCAGCGCGTCGCGGCGGCGGACGTGCCGATCATCCCCGTCTGGCAGGGCAACATGATCGCAGCGGCTCGCCCGAACGTGCACGGGATCCCGAGCACGCTCGACGCCGCGTTCATCATGCGCTACTGGAAGCTGTCCAAGTCGTAGACAGCACGCACGCGGGAGGGGCGCCGCGAGGCGCCCCTCCCCTCGGCGACGACTAGGGTAGGGCGTCGGGCGCCGGGGAACCCGGGCACGACGGACACGAGGGCATCCATGGCCGGCAGCAGAGGGACTTCGCTCAGACGGTACGCGCTCACGCGGCTCGCCCTCGTGATTCCGATGGTCTTCATCGTGCTCACGCTGGTCTTCCTCCTGATGCGCGTCGCCCCGGGCGACCCGATCACCGCGTCGCTCGGGGGCCACGTGCCGCCGGCGGTCGTCAACCAGATCAAGGACCAGCTCGGCTACGACCGTCCCCTCTACGTCCAGTACCGCGACTACCTGTGGAACATCGCGCACGCGGACTTCGGCACGACGATCACCGACCGGCGCTCGGTCGGGGACATCATCATCGAGAACGGGAGCGCGACGCTCGAGCTGACCTTCTACGCGATGATCATCGCGATCCTGGTCGGCGTGACGTTCGGCATGCTCGCCGGACGCTTCAGGGACACCTGGATCGACGGCGGTAGCCGGCTCTTCGGGATCCTCATCTATGCGACCCCCGTCTTCTTCCTCGGGCTGATGGCCCAGCTCTTCTTCGGCGCGTACCTCGGCTGGCTGCCGACGTCCGACCGCGCCAGCCCGCTCGTCGACGCGACGCTGGAGACCCACACCCACATCTACACGATCGACACGCTGATCAACGGCGACTGGGACGGGTTCGTCGACGTCTCGAAGCACCTCGTCCTGCCCGCTGTGACCCTCGGCCTCGTCACGGCCGGCGTATTCATCCGGCTCGTGCGCATCAACGTGATCCGAACGATGAAGGACGACTACATCGAGGCGGCGCGCGCGCGGGGGATCGACGAGCGCTCGGTCGTGTACCACCATGCGTTCCGCAACGCCCTCGTCCCGGTGATCACGGTCGTCGGGCTGACCGTGGCCCTCCTCTTCTCGGGTGCCGTCCTCACCGAGACGACGTTCAACTGGCCCGGCATCGGGCACACGCTGATCGTGTACCTCCAGAACCGCGACTACGCGGCAGTGCAGGGCATCATCGTGGTGTTCGCGCTCGTCGTCGTGCTCGCGAGCCTGATCATCGACTTCGTCAACGCGTACATCGACCCGAGGATCCGGTACTGACCGTGGCAGTCGGCGCCGAGACGACGAAGACGAGCCCCGTCCTGGGCCGGCGCCGGTTCGTGAGCGCCAGGCGCGCCCTTGGCCCCGTGGCCGAGGCGCGGGGCATGCCGCGGGCGATGCTGTGGATCGGCGCCGGCATCACGCTGGCGTTCGTCCTGGTCGCCCTGCTCGCCCCGGTGATCTCGCCGTACGACTTCGACACCTTCCAGGCGGACGGCAAGCGGTTCCCCCAGCTCGCGGCGCCCTCGGCCGACCATCTGATGGGGACGAACGTGCAGTCCACGGACGTGCTCTCGCGGATCATCTGGGGCACGCAGACCGAGCTCAAGGTCGTGATCGTCTCGCTGTTCTTCTCGATCGCGATCGGCGTGCCGCTCGGCCTTCTGTCGGGGTACTTCGGGGGCTGGCTCGACCGGGTGCTCGTGCTCGTGATGGACGCGCTGTTCGTGTTCCCGTTCCTGCTGCTCGCGGTCGTGATCGCGTTCCTGCTCGCCGACCGCGTCGGCCAGGGCATCCTGACCGCGGCGATCGCGATCACCGTCGTGTACGTGCCCCTCTACTTCCGCGTGGTCCGGAACCACACGATCTCGATCCGCGAGGAGCCGTTCGTCGAAGCCGCGCGCGCGCTCGGCGCGAGACCGTTCACGGTCATCCGCAAGTACGTGTTCTTCAACGTGGTGCAGAACGTCCCGCCGCTCGCGACGCTCAACGCGGCGGACGCGATCCTCACGCTGGCCGCGCTCGGCTTCCTCGGCTACGGCATCCAGCCGACCCAGGGCGCCGAGTGGGGATACGACGTCAACCGCGCCGTCTCCGACGCGGCCTCCGGCATCTGGTGGACGGGTCTCTTCCCGGGACTCGCGATCGTGCTGCTCGTGACCGGCCTCACGCTGCTCGGGGAGGGCCTCAACGAGACGATCAACCCGATCCTCCGCAAGCGGCCCCAGGTCAAGGTCGACCTCGAGCCGACCATGTTGGACACGGAGCCGTAGTGGCCGCTCCCGTCGTCTCCGTGCGCGACCTTCGCGTCTACTACGGCACGCCCCGCGGCACGGTGCGGGCCGTCGACCGGGTCTCCCTCGACATCGGCGAGGGGGAGGTGCTCGGGCTCGTCGGGGAGTCGGGGTGCGGGAAGTCGACGCTCGGGCGCGGCATTCTCGGGCTCCTGCCCGAGGGGGCGGTCTCCGACGGCGAGGTGATCTACGGCGGCCGGAACCTCGTCGGGATGGCCCCGAAGGAGCTCCGCCGGCTGCGCGGGCCCGACCTCGGCCTGATCTTCCAGGAGCCGATGACGAGGCTCAACCCGTTGATGCGGGTCGAGGACCACTTCCGCGAGACCCTCGAGCAGCACGAGACGAAGCTCACCGACCGGGAGGTGCGCGCTCGGTCGCTGGAGACGCTTGGGCAGATGGGCATCCCCCCGACGCGGTTCCGCCAGTACCCGCACGAGTTCTCGGGCGGGATGCGGCAGCGGATCATGATCGCGCTCGCCCTCGTCCTGCGCCCGAAGCTCCTCGTCGCCGACGAGCCCACGACGTCCCTCGACGTGATCGTGGAGGCCCAGATCCTCGGCATCCTCTCCGACCTGCGCCGCAGCTTCGGCACGGCGTTGCTCCTCATCACGCACAACCTCGGCATCGTCGCGGAGGCCTGCGACCGCGTCGCGGTGATGTACGCCGGGAAGATCGCCGAGGAAGGCGACGCGCGCGACGTGTTCGGGGACCCCGCCCATCCGTATACGCGCGAACTGCTCCGCTCGACGATCTCGCTCGAGACCGCCGAGCTCCACTCGATCCCCGGCGCTCCTCCGAACCTCATCGACCCGCCGCGGGCGTGCCGCTTCCATCCCCGGTGCCCGAGCGCGATGGCCGTGTGCGCCGACCGGGATCCGGTCGAGCAGCGGATCGACGGCGGGCGCCGCGTGCTCTGCTGGCTGCACGGTCCCGAGGAGCTGATCCCCGACGGTGGCGGAGCGCCGCTCGAGCGGGAGGAGATCGCAGTCGCGGAGGAGGCCTGACGTGGGCGAGGCAGCCGACCCGCACGACGGGCCCGACGTTCTCGTCTCGATCCGCGGGCTCAAGACGTACTACTCGATCCGCGGGAGCTTCTTCGCCCGGCTGCTCGGCCGCGAGGCGGGCCACGTGCGGGCGGTCGACGACGTCTCGCTCGACCTCCGCCGCGGCGAGGTCCTCGGGCTGGTCGGCGAGTCCGGCAGCGGCAAGACCACCCTCGGTCGGACGATCCTCGGCCTCGTCTCGGCGAGCGAGGGAAGCGTCGAGTTCGAGGGGCGCGAGATCACCCGCATGTCGGAGCGTCAACTGCGTGCGCTCCGGCGCGAGATGCAGATCGTCTTCCAGGATCCCCACGCGTCGCTGAACCCGGCGATGACGGTGGCACAGCTCGTGGAGCACCCACTGCAGATCCACGGCATCGGCACCCGCAACGAGCGCCACACGCGCGTCGCGGAGACGCTCGGAATCGTGGGTCTCTCTCCTCCCGAGCAGTTCATGGACAAGTACCCGTCCGATCTCTCGGGCGGGCAGAAGCAGCGGGTGGTGATCGCCCGGGCCATCATCCTCAACCCCGTCCTGCTCGTCGCGGACGAGCCTGTCTCGATGCTCGACATGAGCGTCAGGGCCAAGATCCTCGAGCTGATGCTGTACCTCCGCAGCGAGCTCAACCTCACGTACCTCTACATCACCCACGACCTCGCCACCGCGAAGTTCTTCTGCGACCGGATCGCGATCCTGTACCTCGGGCGGGTCGTGGAGATCGGGCCGTCCGAGAGCATCTACGCCGACCCCAAGCACCCCTACACGAAGGCGCTGCTCCGGGCCATCCCGGATCCCGATCCGCGGCGCACCGTCCCGCGCGACCTCCCCCCGGGCGAGGTGCCCGACGCGGCGCGACCGCCCCTCGGGTGCTCCTTCCATCCGCGCTGCCCGCTGGCGTTCGAGGTGTGCGGCTGGGAGACCCGCGATCTGCGCGACCTGCTCGAGACCCGCTGGGCGCTCCAGGCGCAGGAGCTCTACGAGGCGGAGCAGTCAGTCATGGGCGACCTCACGGCGCTCGACGAGCCCGCGGCCCACGTGCGGCTGAAGGCGGGCTCCGGCCACAGCGGAGCGGAGATCGTCGCGCTCCTCGACTCGATTCGGCAGGCGAGCCCCGACGCGCCGTTCTGGAAGGGCGTGAAGCGCATCAACGCCGAGGGTGACCACGCCGACGTCGAGTGGCACGAGCCGATCGCGCCGCGGCCGCTCGACCACGGGACGACCACGGTCGAGTGCCACCTGTACGACGAGGACGCCCTCGCCGAAGCCGAGCGGCGGCGGGCCGAGACCGCGCCGGTCGCCGTCGAGCGCTGACAGAGGTGTCCGACTTTGCAGTCGGACACCCTGTCGCTTCCGACCACCTCGACGGTGTCCGACTTGAAGTCGGACACCTGTCTGGCCGTCGAGCGTTGACGGAGGTGTCCGACTCGAAGTCGGACACCCGTCTGGCCGTCGAGCGTTGACGGAGGTGTCCGACTTGGAGTCGGACACCTGACGCGCCGCGCTAGGCCGCGAGCGAGGCGAGCTCGCGCAGCGCGGCGAGCCGGCTCAGGGCCTGGCCCTCGAGCTGGCGGACGCGCTCCCGGGTCAGGTCGAGCTCGTTGCCGATCGCCTCGAGCGTCCACGGCTCGCCCTCGAAGCCGAAGCGCAGCTCGAGGATCCGCCGCTCGCGCTCCGGCAGGGCGTCGAGCGCCCGCCGGACACCCTGGCGGCGCAGCGACTCCTCGGCCTCGTCGAACGGGTCGGCCGCCTCGCGGTCGGCGAACAGGTCGCCGAGCTCACCCTCGTCGTCGGCTCCGACGGACTGGTTCAGCGAGACCGACGCGTGCGCGGCGCTCATCGCCTCCTCGACGTGCTGGATCGGCAGCCCGGTCGCCTCGGCCAGCTCCTCCTTCGTCGCCTCGCGCCCCAGTTCGACCTCGAGCCGCCGCGCGGCGCGCGAGAGCTTCTGCTGGCGCTCGACGACGTGCACGGGCACGCGAATCGTGCGCGCGTGGTTCGCGACGGCGCGCTGCACGGACTGGCGGATCCACCATGTCGCATACGTCGAGAACTTGAAGCCGCGGCGCCAGTCGAACTTCTCGACGGCCCGGTTGAGCCCCAGCGTGCCTTCCTGGATCAGGTCGAGGAACGGCACGCCCAGCCCGCGATAGCCCTTGGCGATCGACACCACGAGTCGCAGGTTCGACTCGATCATGTGACGCTTCGCGACGGGGTCGCCGCGCTCGATGCGCTTCGCGAGCTGGACCTCCTGCGCCGCGTTCAGCAGCTTGTGGCGGCCGACGTCGGCGAGGAACAGCTGGAGCGAGTCGGCAGCACCGGACAGCGCTTCGCTCGCCCACACCGCCGCCTCGGCGGCCTCCTTCGCCTTCTCCTCCTCGGTGGGCGCGGGCGCACCGACCTCGAGGCCCATCGCCTCGAGCTCGCGCGTCACCTGCTCGATCTCCTCGGCGCCGAGCTCCTGCTCGGTGACGAACCCTGCGAGCTCGGCCGCGTCCACCCAACCGCGCTCCTCGGAGCGCTCCACGATTCCCTTCAGCTGCTCGGTCTCGAACAGTTCGATGAGCTGGTTCTGCGTCAAACCGGGATGTCAGTCCTTTCGCAAGCTCGGCGGAGCACAATCTCGTCTGACTTTATGCGCGATCCTCTGGTCTTTCCACGGGATCGAGACGACAAACCGTGTCACGAACCCGCAACGCGTGCCTCGGTCATGGTATTCCGCGCTCCGGCACGCACTCGTCACGTGCGGGCGGCGCCCGGCACGCGTCTCGTGCATGGTACGACGCGACGCGGACGCCTGTGTTAGCAGCCGTTCAGCGCCGCGTCCTGGTCGTCCTCCGCGGCTGCGCGGGGCCCTTGGCGCGCCGCTCGGCGAGCAGCTCCAGCGCACGCTCCAGCGTCAGGCTCTCGACGTCGTCTCCGCGTCGCAGGCTCGCGTTCGTCTCGCCGTCCGTCACGTACGGCCCGAAACGGCCGTCCTTCACCACGAGCGGCTTCCCCGACGCGGGGTCGGCGCCGAGCTCCTTGAGGGGCGGCTTCGGGGCGCCCCGGCCGCGGCGCTCCTTCGGCCGGGCGAGGATCGCTTCCGCCTCCTCGACGGACAGTGTCAGGAGCTGCTCCTCTGATGCGAGCGAGCGGGTCTCGGCGCCCCTCTTCACGAACGGCCCGTAACGCCCGTTCGAGACGAGGATCTCCTCCCCGTCGGCGCCCTCGAGCGTGCGCGGGAGCGTCAGCAGCCGCACGGCGTCCTCGAGCGTGACCGTGTCGAGGCTCATCGAGGCGAAGAGGGACGCGGTCCGCGGCTTGGCGTCTTCGCCCTCCGGCAGGACCTCGGTCACGTACGGGCCGTATCGCCCGTCACGGGCGACGATCTCCCTGCCGGTCTCCGGATGCCGTCCGAGCGGGCGTTCGCCGCCCGCGGGTCGGGCGAGGAGCTCTTCCGCCCGGGTGGCCGTCAGCTCGTCGGGCGCCGTGTCTTCGGGGACGCTCGCTCTCTGGTCGCCCCGCTCCAGGTAGGGCCCGTACCGCCCGACGCGGACGACGACGTCGCTGCCCGGGATCCGGATCGAGTTCACCTCGCGTGCGTCGATGCCCTCGAGGTGCTCGGTGACGAGGGCGTGCAGCCCGGGGTCGCCGTCGCCGAAGTAGAAGCGTCCCAGCCAGGCGACCCGCTGCTCGTCGCCTGCGGCGATGCGGTCGAGGTCGTCCTCGAGCCGGGCGGTGAAGTCGTAGTCGACCAGGCGGTCGAAGTGGCGCTCGAGGAGCTGGGTCACCGCGAACGCGAGAAAGGTCGGTACGAGCGCCGTTCCTTTCTTGAAGACGTAGCCGCGGTCGAGGATCGTCCCCATGATCGACGCGTACGTCGACGGCCGGCCGATGCCGCGGTCCTCGAGCGCCTTGACGAGGCTCGCCTCGGTGTAGCGCGCGGGAGGGCTCGTCTCGTGGCCGACCGCCTCGAGCGCGGCCGCCGCGAGCTCCTGGCCGACGGCGAGGGCCGGCAGCAGCCGCTCCTCGTCGTCCTCCGCGGGCTCGTCCCGACCCGACTCGTAGGCGAGCAGGAACCCCTTGAAGGTGATCACCGTGCCGCTCGCACGGAACGTCGTCGCGACCCCGTCCACCGTCTCGGCGCCGAGCTCGATCGAGACCGTCTGGCCGCTCGCGTCCTTCATCTGCGAGGCGACGGTGCGTTTGAAGATCAGGTCGTAGAGCGCGTGCTCGTCGCGCGACAGCTCCCCGTGCAGCCCGTCCGGGGTGCGGAAGACGTCCCCGGCGGGCCGGATCGCCTCGTGCGCCTCCTGGGCGTTGGCGACGGCCCGCTCGTAGCGCCGCGGGGCGGTGGGGACCGTCTCCGGCCCGTAGACCCGCTCCGCGTGTGCGCGAGCCGCGGCCAGCGCGGTGTCCGAGAGCGTGACGGAGTCCGTGCGCATGTATGTGATGTGGCCGTTCTCGTAGAGCCGCTGGGCGAGGCGCATCGTGGTCTGGGACGAGAACCGGAGCTTGCGGCTCGCCTCCTGCTGCAGCGTCGAGGTGCGAAACGGCGCTGCCGGCCGCCGCGTGTACGGCTTCTCGTCGACGCTCTCGACCGAGAACGACCTGCCGTCGAGACCGGCGGCGAGCGCCTCGGCGCGCACTTCGTCGAGCACGACGACGTCCGGCGAGGACGGCCGGCCGTCGGGGCCGAAGTCCCGGCCCTGGGCGACCCGGCGACCGTCGACCGCCACCAGACGGGCCTCGAACGCGCCGGGCTCGAAGGTCCCGACGACGTCCCAGTAGCGCGCCGCGACGAACTGCATCCGCTCGCGCTCGCGGTCGACGACGAGCCTGGTGGCGACGGACTGCACGCGGCCGGCGGAGAGCCGTGGCATCACCTTCTTCCAGAGGACCGGCGACACCTCGAACCCGTAGAGCCGGTCGAGGATGCGGCGTGTCTCCTGCGCGTCGACGAGCCGCTCGTCGATCTCGCGGGTCTGCGCCAGCGCCCGCTCGATCGCGTCCTTCGTGATCTCGTGGAACACCATGCGGCGCACGGGAACCTTCGGCTTCAGAACCTCGCGCAGGTGCCAGGCGATCGCCTCGCCCTCGCGGTCCTCGTCGGTCGCGAGCAGGAGCTCGTCGGAGGACGCGAGCTTCTTGCGGAGGTCCGAGACCACGTGCTTCTTGTCCGCGTCGAGGACGTAGAGCGGCTCGAAGCCGTGCTCGACGTCGACGCCGAGCGTCCCGAAGCGCGGCTTGTCGGACTTCTTGACGTCCGAGGCCCGCCGCGGCAGGTCACGGATGTGGCCGACGCTCGACTCCACGACGAAGTCGCGGCCCAGGTAGCCCGCGATGGTGCGCGCCTTGGCGGGGGACTCGACGATTACGAGACGTGGCATCGGACGTGACAGCGTAACGACCGGATTCGCCGCCGCTTCGCCCCTGCCGCCACGTATCCTGCGCGCCGATGCCGCGCCCGCCGAGGCCCAGCGCGCTCTACCTCCTCGTCGGCGCGGTGAGCTGGCCCGTGCTGCGCACCGTGTACCGGCTGCGCTGGACCGGGCGCGAGAACGTCCCGGACGGTGGCTGCGTGCTGGCCGCCAACCACTGGTCGAACTTCGATCCGTGGCCGCTCGGCATCCCGCTGTTCCCGAGGCGGTTTCTCCGCTTCATGGCGAAACGGGAGCTCTTCTGGCTCCCCCTCGGCTGGGTCATCAGGGCCGGAGGCGGCTTCCGGGTCGACCGCGGGAGCGGCGACCAGCAGGCGATCGAGACGGCGGTCGAGCTGTGCCGGGCCGGGCACGCGGTCGTGATGTTCCCCGAGGGCACGCGGCGCGCGAAGGGGCTCCGGAAGCGTCGTGCGCCTCGGTGGCACACGGGCGCGGCGCGGATCGCCCTCGACGCGGGCGTGCCGCTCGTCCCTGCCGGGATCGCGGGGACCGACCGGCTGCGCCGGCTGGGGCCGCTGCGGGTCGCCTATGGCCGCCCGATCGAGACCGAAGACCTCGTGGGCCGCGACCCCGCGGAGGCGGCGGGCGTCGCGACCGAGCGCCTGCGCGAGGCCATCGCCGATCTCGAGCGGGCCGTGGGCTCGACCGAGCCCGTCGGAGACAGCGCGTGAGATGCCGCGGAATCCGCCCGCGACGAGGAGCGCAAGTTACAAGTTGTAACTTGCGGTGTTGCCCGGCCGGTAACAGGCGCGTGCTCGGGAGCGGGAGCGTGTCGTGAGCGCGGGGAAGCGGACGCAGGCGCCGCTGCTCGTGGTCGACGGCGACTCGTTCGCGCACAGGGCGTTCCATGCCCTGCCGCGGTCGATCCGCCGGGCGGACGGGAGCCCGGGGAACCTCCTCACCGGGCTCGTCTCGATGCTGCTGCGCCTCTGGCAGGCAGAGCGGCCGCGCGCGGTGTTCGTCGGCTGGGACACGCTCTTCGTCCCCACGTACCGCCACGAGGCGCTTCCCGGCTACCAGGCGGGACGGGAGTTCGATCCGGAGCTGCTCGAGCAGCTCGACCTGGCACCGGGCCTCCTGGAGGCTGCAGGCGTCGCGTGCGCCAAGGCGCCCGGCTTCGAGGCGGACGACTTCCTCGCCGCGGCGGTCGGAGCGGAGCGGCGGCGCGGCGGGACGGCGCTCGTCGCGACGTCCGACCGGGACGCGTTCCAGCTCGCGGCGGACGACGTCACGATCCTGCAGCCCATCAGGGGGGTGAGCGAGCTCGCCCGGATCGGCCCCGCGGAGGTGCGCGAGCGCTACGGCGTCGAGCCGGCGCAGGTCTCCGACTTCATCGCGCTTCGCGGCGACCCCTCGGACAAGATCCCGGGCGCGCGCGGGGTCGGTGCGAAGACCGCCGCCTCGCTGCTCGGGCAGTACGCCGACCTCGACGCGCTGCTCGCCGCAGGGCGGTTCGCGGCGGAGGCCGACGCGCTCCGGACGTTCAAGCGGGTGGCCACGCTCGACGCGACGGCACCGTTGCCGCCGCTACCCGACCGGCAACCCGACTGGAGCGCCGGCGCCGCGGCCGCCGACGCCCTCGGCCTCGGACGGCTCGCCGGTCGGCTCGAGGAGGCCGCATCGAGCTGATCTCCCACCCGGCCCTGGCGCGCCTCCACCCGATGAGCGGGCACCATCACCCCGACAGCGAGGAACGGATCGCGGTGCTCCTCGACAACCTGCGAGGCGCGCGCGAGGCCCCGCCTGCGAGTCGGGAGCAGGTCGAGCGCGTGCACGAGCCCCAGTACGTCGAGCGGCTCGCCTCGCTCGACCACGAGACCTGGCTCGACGGCGACACGATCGGCGGGCCGACGTCGTACGAGGCCGTGTTGCTCGCGTCCGGCTGCGCGATCGCGGCCACCGACGTGGCGGGGTTCGCCCTTGCCCGGCCGCCCGGCCACCATGCGCTCCCCGACCGCGCGATGGGGTTCTGCCTGGTCGACAACGTCGCGGTCGCCGCCCGCCACGCGCAGGATGCGCTCGGCCTCGAGCGGGTGGCGATCCTCGACTGGGACGTCCATCACGGCAACGGCACCGAGGCGATCTTCCGCGGCGACGACTCGGTGCTCTTCGTCTCGCTGCACCAGTGGCCGTTCTATCCCGGCACGGGCGGGCCAGGGACGAGCGACGACACCACGCTGAACATCCCGCTCCCCTCGGGCTCGGGCGACGCGGCCTACGCGGAGGCGTTCTCGCAGCTCGTCGAGCCGGCGGTGCTCGCGTTCGCGCCGGAGCTGCTGCTCGTGTCCGCCGGCTTCGACGCGCACGAGGCCGACCCGCTCGCGCACATGGCCGTGACGGAGGACGGCTTCGCGGAGCTCGCGCGCCGCTCCGCCCAGCTCGCGCCACGAGTCGCCGCGGTCCTGGAGGGCGGCTACAACCTCTCGACGCTGCCGCGCCTCGTCGAGGCGGCCCTCGGGGGGTTCGAGGCCGCGTGAGGGGCGACGGGCGGCCACGTGGAGGATGCCGTGCCGGGCCGTGCACGGAGACGTTCGCGGCCGTTCTGCTCGCTGCCCTCGAGCCGCAGCACGACGCTGCCCGGCGAGCGCTCGTCGCGCGGGCGTGCGCGCCGGAGACCGCGTCACCCGACTGACACCCCGTTGGATCGCTCACCGCGCCCACCGGCCGTCCGCGAGATCCCGACTCCGCACGGTCCCGCCCGCGCCCATCTCCATCCGGTCGGCGCTTCGCGCGCGACCCTCGTCCTGGGTCACGGCGCGGGCGGCGGTGTCGCGGCCCCCGACCTGGTCGCCGCGACGGCGGCCGCGCACGAGGCGGCGGTCTCGGTCGTGCTCGTCGAGCAGCCGTACCGCGTCGCCGGCCGACGCAGCCCCGCGCCCGCCGCACAGCTCGACACGGCATGGCGCGCGGTCGTCGAATCGCTGCGGGACGACGAGGCGGCAGGCTCACCCGTCCTCGCCGGCGGGCGCTCGTCGGGCGCACGCGTCGCCTGCCGCACCGCCGCCGCGCTGCGCGTGGTCGGGGTGGTGTGCCTCGCCTTCCCCCTCCGGCCGCCCCCGCGACGCACAGGGGCGCAGTCCCCGAGCCGCCTGGACGAGCTCGACGCGGTCGGCGTGCCCGTGCTGGTGGTTCAGGGCGCGCGCGACCGGTTCGGGATCCCGCCTGCGAGCGGGTCTCGCACGGTCGTCGAGGTCCCCGGTGACCACAGCCTGCGGACGGGTGCCGTCGAGCTGCGTCTTGCCGTGCGTGCCTGGCTCGAGGAGGTCGTGTAGGTTCGACGACGTGGCGGAGCCACGCGAGATCCTGGGCTGGGACGTCTTCGGCAGGGCCTCCCGGGAGCTCGCCCAGCTCGTCGCCGACGACGGGTACGCGCCCGAGATGATCCTCTCGATCGCCCGCGGAGGCATGCTCGTGGGCGGCGCGCTCGGCTACGCGCTCGGCGTGAAGAACGTCTACTCGATGAACGTCGAGTTCTACACGGGCGTCGACGAGCGGCTCGACGTGCCGCGGATCCTGCCGCCCGCGCCCGACTTCGTCGACCTCGACGAGGCGAGGATCCTGATCGCCGACGACGTCGCCGACACCGGTCACACGCTCCTGAGCGTCGAGGCCTTCTGCGGCGGGAAGGTGAGGGAGGTGCGCACCGCGGTGCTGTACGAGAAGGCGCGCTCGCTGGTGAAGTGCGACTACGTGTGGCGGCGTACCGACCGCTGGATCGACTTCCCCTGGAGCGATCGCGACCCGGTCGTGCCCGAGCCGGCGCTCCGGACGAGCGCCTAGGACGGCGCGGCGACCCCTTTGCGGTGTGCGGCGATGAAGTCGCGGTACCAGTGGTAGCTCTGCTTCGGCACCCGCTCGAGCGTGCCGTAGTCGACGTACACGAGCCCGAAGCGGGGCCCGTAGCCGCGGGCCCACTCGAAGTTGTCGAGCAGCGACCAGACGAAGTAGCCCTCCACGGGGACTCCGTCCTCGATCGCGCGTGCGACGGCGTCGAGGTGCCGGTGGATGTACGACGTCCGCTGGGGATCTTCGACCGTGCCGTTCCGGCGGGAGTCCCCGAAGGCCGCGCCGTTCTCGGTCACGTAGAGCGGGGGCGGGGCGTACTCCGCGTGCAGACGGGCGAGCAGCTCGTAGAGGCCGTCGGGGTAGACCTCCCAGCCGACCGCGGTGTGCTCGCCGCCCGGCACCTCGACGACCACGGGGCCGGTGCCGTTCGAGCCCGCCTGGACGACGTGGCGCCGGTAGTAATTCACGCCGAGGAAGTCGATCCGAGCCGAGATCGTCTCCATGTCGCCGTCGAGCACCGGGGGCAGGATCCGTTCGAAGCGCCTCCGCGTGTCCTCCGGGTACGAGCCGCGGAGCACCGGGTCGAGGATCCAGCGGTTGCGAAAGCCGTCCTCCTCGACGGCGGCGGCGACGTCCGCCTCCGACGTCGTCAGCGGGTGGATCGGGATCACGTCGATCGTGATGCCGACCTGCGCGTCCGGCCGCTCGCGCCTCAGCACCTCGACGGCCCGTCCGTGCGAGACGAGCACGTGGTGCGCGGCCGCGAGCGCGTCGCGCTCGCTGTGCCGGCCGGGAGCGTGCTCGCCGCGTCCGTAGCCGAGCCACGCCACCACCCACGGCTCGTTCTGCGTGATCCAGTGGGAGACGCGGTCGCCCAGGCGGGCGACGACGACCTCGACGTACTCCGCGAACGCGTCGACGGTCTCGCGCGCCGGCCAGCCACCACGGTCCTCGAGCGCCTGCGGAAGGTCCCAGTGGTAGAGGGTGGCGAAGGGCTCGATGCCGGCCGCGAGCAGCTCGTCGACGAGCCGGTCGTAGAAGTCGAGCCCGGCGGGGTTCACCCTGCCGTGGCCGTCGGGCAGGACGCGCGGCCAGGCGATCGAGAAGCGGTACGCATCGAGGCCGAGCTCGCGGACGAGCCGGACGTCCTCCGGATACCGGTGGTACGAGTCGCAGGCGATGCGCCCGGTGTCCCCGTTCGCGATGCGGCCCGGCTGGGCGGTGAAGCGGTCCCAGATGCTCTCGCCCCGCCCGTCCTCGGTCGCCGCCCCCTCCGTCTGGTAGGCGGCAGTGGCCGCGCCCCAGACGAACCCGGGGGGGAAGCCACCTCTTCTTATGTTCCGTGTAGGCTCCATTGGTGAACCGGTAAAGGAGATCATACGTCTCAGGTCGCCCGTGGCAAGCAGGAACCCGGAGATCCGTCCGAGCAACGCGCGTCCCGCGTCACGATCCGGGACATCGCCGAGCGCGCCGGCGTCTCGAAGGGCGCGGTGTCGTACGCGCTCAACGGGCGCCCCGGCGTCTCGGCGCAGACCCGCGAGCGGATCCTCGCGATCGCGCAGGAGCTCGGCTGGTACCCGAACCGAGCCGCCCGCGCCCTCTCGGCGGCGCGTGCCGACGCGTGCGGGCTGGTGCTCGCCCGCCCCGCGCGCACGATCGCGCTCGAGCCGTTCTTCATGGAGTTCATCGCCGGCGCAGAGCTCGAGCTCGCCTCGCATTCGATCGCGCTGACGATCCAGCTCGTCGGTGACGTCGAGGAGGAGATGGCCGTCTACCGGCGGTGGTGGGGCGAGCACCGCGTCGACGGCGTCCTCATGGTCGACCTGCGTCTCGACGACCCGCGGGTCGACGAGCTGACGCGTCTCGGCCTCCCCGCCGTCGTCGTCGGCGGACCGCTCGAAAACCACGCAATACCAGCTGTTTGGCACGACGAAGGCCAGGCGGTGGCGGAGGCGGTTCAGTACCTCGCGGCGCTCGGGCACACGCGCGTGGCGCACGTCACCGGCGTCGGCGAGTTCGTCCACACGACGCAGCGGGCGGCGGCCTTCAGACGGGTCACGAGCGAGCTCGGAGTCGAGGCGGAGATCGTCGAGACCGACTACTCGGCCGAGAGCGGAGCCCGGGCGACACGGCGGCTGCTCTCCTCGCCGAGGCGTCCCAGCGCGATCGTCTTCGACAGCGATGTGCTCGCCGTCACCGGTCTCGGAGTCGCCCAGCAGATGGGTCTGGTCGTCCCGGACGACGTCTCGATCATCGGCTGGGACGATTCGCTGATCAGCCGGGTGGTGCATCCGCCGCTGACCGCGATCACGCGGGACATCGAAGCCTACGGGGTCGCGGTGACGCGGCACCTCCTCGCGACGATCGACGGTCAGCCGGTCGGCGACCTCGAGACCGAGGCCGGCGCGCTGACCACTCGGGGCAGCACGGGACCTCCGAGGAGCCGGGTTCCCGGTCTGCGGTGAACTACGCGGGCCCGATCACGGGAATTTCGGTTGACACTTAACCGGATAAGTGATGAAGTGCGCGCATGCGCTTGTTGACTCCGACGCCGGAGTTGTTCCGCGGCTTTCGCCAGAACGGCAATCCAGCCGTGGCTGGCGGGGCGGGCGTCGGCCGCTATCTCGCGCTTCCGGCAGGCGCAGCCGCAGCCGAGAGTCAAAGGAGGGAATGTCATGTCGAGCCGTAGGGCAAGAGGCGTCGGTGCGCTCGTCGCGCTGGCGGCATTCGCCACGCTCGCCGCGCTGACGGCGGGTGGCGCCGGGGCCGGAGGGCAGACGCTGGCCGCGCTGCCGCGTGCACAGACGCTCTACATGAGCGGGAACCAGTGGTCGCCGAACGTCGACCTCAACCCGGCCAAGAACTGGGACTACGTGACCGGACTCGTCGGTTTCGCGTACGAGACGCCGTTCCGCTACGACCCGCTCAAGGACAGGTTCATCCCCTGGCTCGCGAGCGGCGGCAAGTGGACGTCGAAGACGACGTACGCGATGACGATCCGCAGCGGCGTCAAGTGGAGCGACGGCCAGTCGATGACGGCGAAGGACGTCGCCTACAGCTTCAACCTGCTCAAGAGCCCGACGCACCCGCAGCATCCGCTGTTCGCGGACACCGGGCTGAAGAGCGTTAAGGCGTCCGGGAACAACGTGGTGTTCACGTTCTCGGGCACGCCCGCGTTCCAGGAGTTCGACAACTACCGCTTCAACGTCGCGGTCGTGCCGCAGCACGTCTTCAAGGGCTACAGCACCACCGACATCACGACCGGCAACCTCGGGAACCCGAAGAAGATCGTCGGGACCGGGCCGTACCTCTACCAGTCCGGCTTCGGTGCCTCGTCGAACACGGTCGTGTGGAAGAAGAATCCGAACTGGTGGGCGAGCCGGGCGCTCGGCATGAACGTCGCCCCGCAGTACATCGTCGACATCAAGAACGGGACGAACGCGGCGGCACTGTCGAACCTCCTCGCCGGCAACATCGACCTGTTCAACAACTTCGCGCCGAAGTCGGCGATCAAGGGCAGGTTCAAGACGTACTTCGACAAGGCGCCGTATCACCTCGGCGCGAACACGACCTGGCTCTTCCCGAACACGACGAAGAAGCCGCTGAACGACCGCCAGTTCCGGCGGGCGCTGGCCTACTCGATCAACATGGGCCAGATCATCGACAAGGCCTACCAGGGCCTCGTCAACAAGGCGAGCCCCACCGGGCTGCTGCCGATCTGGAACAAGTGGATCAACAAGAAGGTCGTCGCGCAGAACGGCTTCTCGTACAGCCCGGCGAAGGCCAAGGCGCTCCTCGCCGCCGCCGGCTACAAGGACACGAACGGCGACGGGTACGTCGAGAACAAGGACGGTTCGGCGATCGCCCTGAACATCGTCGTCCCGAACGGCTGGTCGGACTGGATGACCGCGATCCAGGTCATCTCCGAGAGCGCGAAGCAGGTCGGCATCAAGATCACGCCGGGCTACCCGGACTACGCGACGCTCGTGGACGATCGCGGGCACGCGCGATTCGACCTGCTGCTCGGGAACGACCGGCAGATGAGCAACACGCCGTGGACGTACTACCAGTACATCTACAACCTGCCGATCGCCGACAACCAGACGACGATGAACTACGGGCGCTTCACCAGCCAGGCGGCGTTCAACCTCACGCAGAAGCTGAACAGGACTCCGTCGACCAACACGAAGGCGTACGGGGCGGTGCTGACGAGCCTGCAGAAGCTGTTCCTGCGGGATCTCCCGGCCATTCCGCTCTGGTACAACGGCATGTGGTCGATGGTGAACACGCAGTACTGGACGGGCTGGCCGTCCGCAAGCTCGAACCAGTACACGCCGAGCTCGTGGCGGAACTACTTCCAGATGACCAGCATCGACATGCTCACCCACCTTCGCCCCGCGAAGGCGGACTAGAGCGGAGAGCGTCGACGCGATGACACGGCGACCCCCCTCCCGGCCCGCTACCGGAAGGGGGGTCGCCGTCGCTCTGCGCTGTGGACGGCTCGCGGTGGACGCGGGACCTCGGGTGGGAGGGATCTGAGTGCTGCGCTATCTCTCGCGGAAGGTGTTGATCTACCTCCTCACGTTCTGGGTCGCGGTGACGGTCGACTGGGCGATCCCGCGCTTCATGCCCGGCGATCCGATCGAGGGGCTCCTTTCACGCATGCACGCGCAGCCGTCGTCCGAGGCGGCGCTCTCCGGCTACTACACGAACGCGTTCGGCTTCGACGTCCCGCTCTGGAAGCAGTACCTCAACTTCTGGGCCGCGCTGTTCCACGGCGACCTCGGTCGCAGCATCCAGAACTTCCCCACCTCCGTGACCGAGCTGATCATGAGTGCCCTGCCGTACACGCTCGCGCTGCTCGTGCCGGCGATCCTGCTCAGCTTCTGGGCGGGCAACAAGGTCGGCGCGATGGCCGCCCGGCGCAAGGTGCTCGACAACACGGTGCTGCCGGCCGGCTACGTGCTCACCGCAACCCCGCAGATGTGGCTCGGCATCGTGCTCGCCTGGCTCTTCGCGTCGACGTGGGCCATCTTCCCCGTGTCCGGCGCGTACGGCCTCGACGTGCAGCCCGCGTGGTCGCTCGAGTTCGTGCTCAGCTTCCTCTACCACTGGATCCTGCCGTTCTCGGCGCTGTTCCTCGTCGCGTTCGGCGGCTGGGCGATCGGGATGCGCAACCTGATCATCTACGAGCTCGAGTCGGACTACTCGAACTACCTCGCCGCGCTCGGCGCGCCGACCAAGCTCGTCCGCAAGTACGCGTATCGCAACGCGCTGCTGCCCCAGGTCACGGGACTCGCGCTCGCGCTGGGCGCGGTCGTAGCAGGCGCGATCGTGGTCGAGATCGTCTTCTCGTACCCGGGTCTCGGCACACTGACGCTGTCGGCGATCCAGAACCGCGACTACTTCCTCATCCAGGGCATCTTCCTGTTCCTGATCACCGGCGTCCTGATCGCGAACTTCCTGATCGACATCGCCTACGTCGTCATCGACCCGCGCACCCGAGTGGGCATGCAGGGCGGCAGCTGATGGCCGCCAGGGGACGCGGGGCGGGTGTCGCGCTCGGCGCCGTCGAGGCGACCGAGGCGGTCTCGCCGCCGGTCGCGACCGTGCACGAGCCGGGAGAGCCCACGACGCCCCGCGTCCGCTCGGAGTTCCTCTACTTCGCGCTGCGCAACTGGAAGTTCGTGCTCGGGGCCGCCGTCGTCCTCTCGTGTCTCGCCCTCGCGCTGGTCGGCCCGCTGCTGACCGACCACACCCCACTCGAGTTCACCGGGCCGACCGACCAGCCGCCCTCGTCCGAGTACTGGTTCGGCACGACCTCGTTCGGACAGGACGTGTACGCGCAGTTCGTGTACGGGCTCCGGGCGGCCTTCCTCGTCGGGGCGCTCGGCGGCGGGATCGCCTGGCTCCTCGGGGCCGCGATCGGCTTCACCGCCGGGTACCGCGGCGGCTGGATCGACGACGTGCTGAACATGCTCACGAACGTCGTGCTCGTGATCCCGACCCTCGCGATCCTGATCATCGTCGCCGCCTACCTCGAGGTGCAGAGCTACTCCACCGAGGCGGTGATCATCGGCCTCACCTCGTGGCCGTGGGCAGCGCGGGCCGTGCGCTCGCAGACGTTCTCGCTGAAGACGCGGGAGTTCGTCGAGGTCGCGCGGCTGAGCGGCCGCAACACCCGGCAGATCATCGCGACCGAGCTCGCGCCGAACATGAGCTCCTACCTGCTGATGATGTTCATCCTCCTGTTCGGCGGCGCGATCCTGATCGGCGCCTCGCTCGACTTTCTCGGGCTCGGCCCTTCCGCGTCGATCTCGCTCGGCCTGATGATGAACAACGCCTTCCTCGCCTCGGCGCTCCTGCTCGGGTCGTGGTGGTGGTTCCTGCCGCCGGGCCTCGGGATCGTCGCGATCGTCGGCGGTCTGTACGTGATGAACGTCGGGCTCGACGAGGTCTTCAACCCGAAGCTGCGTGAACTGTGAGCCTCCGCGTCGACGACCTGACCGTCTACTACCGCTCGCTGCGCGGCGACGTGAAGGCGGTCGACGGCGCGTCGTTCGCGATCGGCGACGGCGAGATCATGGGGCTCGCGGGCGAGTCCGGCTGCGGCAAGTCGAGCCTGGGCAAGAGCCTGATCCGCATGGACGCACGCATGCGACACGTGCGTGGCCGCGTGGAGCTCGACGGTCGCGAGCTGCCGATCGACGACGACTCGCAGATGAACGAGTTCCGGTTCCGCGACGTCTCGATCGTGCCTCAGTACTCGATGAGCGCGCTCACGCCGACCCGGAGGGTGGGCACGATCGCCGAGGAGCTGCTCGAGTCGCGCGGCGTTCGCTTCGAGACCGTACGGCCCGAGCTCGTGCGGCGGCTCCAGCTGGTTGGGCTCTCCCAGGATGTGCTCGCGCGCTATCCGATCGAGCTCTCCGGCGGCATGAAGCAGCGCACGGTGATGGTGCTCTCGACGCTGCTCGACCCCTCGCTCCTGATCGCCGACGAGATCACGTCCGCGCTCGACGTCTCGAGCCAGCGGGCGGTGGGCGAGCTGCTCGTCGAGTTCCGCGACCGCGGGTTCGTGAAGAGCATGATCGTGATCACCCACGACCTCGCGATCCTGTACCAGGTGGCCGACACGATCCTCGTGATGTACGCGGGCAAGCTCGCGGAGAAGGCGTCGGCCGAGACCGTCGTGCACGGACCGAGGCACCCGTACACGCAGCTCCTGATCTCGTCCCTGCCGGAGGTCGGCGTGCGGTTCGAGGAGACGCGTCTGGCCGGAATCCCGGGGAAGCCGCCGTCACTGCTCTCGCCGCCCACCGGCTGCCGGTTCCGAGACCGCTGCCCGCTCGCGTTCGCGAAGTGCGAGGAGGAGCCGCCGTTCGTCGAGGTCGGCGCGGGGCACCAGGTCGCATGCTGGAAGGCGGCCGCGTGATGCTCGAGGTGAAGGACGTCTCGAAGGTCTACAAGGTCGGGACGTTCGGGGGCACGCGCCTGCGCGCCGTGAACGGCGTCACGTTCGACGTCGGTGCGGGCGAGATCGTGTCCCTGATCGGCGAGAGCGGGAGCGGCAAGAGCACGATCGGCCGCATGATCCTCGGGCTCTCGCGAACGACGACGGGGACGATCTCGTTCGAGGGAAAGGACGTCTCCGCGCTTCGCAAGGCCGAGCTGAGGACCTACTACGCGGACGTGCAGGGCGTGTTCCAGGACCCCTTCAGCTCCTACAACCCGATCTTCAAGGCCGACCGGGTGCTCACGCTCGTCAAGGGCTTCTTCCCCGGGATCTCGAAGAGCGAATGGGACGCGAAGGTCGAGGCGTCGCTCCAGGCCGTGCGGCTCGATCCGAGCACGTGCCTCGGCAAGTACCCGCACCAGCTGAGCGGCGGCCAGCTGCAGCGGCTCCTCGTCGCGCGCGCCCTGCTGCTCGACATCAAGCTGCTCGTGGCGGACGAGATCATCAGCATGCTCGACGCGTCGACGCGGATCGACGTCCTCAACCTCCTGGGCGACCTGAAGCGGCGGGGGCTCGGCGTGCTCTTCGTCACCCACGACCTCTCGCTCGGCAACTACATCAGCGACCGCACCGTGATCCTGCGGCACGGCGAGATCGTCGAGCTGGGAGCGACCGAGAAGGTGTTCGGCAACCCGCTCCACCCGTACACGAAGATGCTGCTCTCGTCCGTGCCCCAGCTGCACACGCGCTGGGATGCGCGGGAGGCACACAGCCCGCCCGCGGTCGCGTCGACGGCGGACGCGGCCGCTCCGGCGCTCGTGGCGATGGAGCCCGACCACCTCGTCGCTACCGGCCACGACGGGGGCGGGTCCTTGCGATGACGACGCACGCGGGCGAGACCGCCCTGCCCGACAGCCCCGGAGGGGCGGCCGACATCCCCTGGGAGGACCGGCCTGCGGGGACGGGCGACGTCGTCTGGCGCTCGAGCCGCAACCCGATCCTCACCCGCGCCGCGGTGCCGCGCGCGAACAGCATCCTCAACTCGGCCGTCGTGCCGTTCGAGGACGGCTACGCCGGGGTCTTCCGCGTCGACGACACGCGGCGGACGATGAACGTCCACGCCGGGCGCAGCGGGGACGGCGTCGAGTGGGAGATCGAGCCGGAGCCGATCGCGTTCGTCCCGCACGACGGCCGGGTCGGAGAGATCCAGGAGCGGTTCGACTACGCGTACGACCCACGGGTCACCTGGCTCGAGGACCGGTACTACCTGACGTGGTGCAACGGCTACCACGGGCCGACGATCGGGCTCGGGTACACGTACGACTTCCGCACGTTCACGCAGCTCGACAACGCCTTCCTGCCGTTCAACCGCAACGGCGTGCTGTTCCCGCGCCGGATCGGCGACCGCTACGCGATGCTGAACCGCCCGAGCGACGGCGGCCACACGCCGTTCGGCGACATCTTCTACTCGGAGAGCCCGGATCTCGTGCACTGGGGGCGCCACCGCCACGTGCTGGCCCCCGTGGAGCTCACCTGGGAGGCGACCAAGATCGGTCCAGGCCCGACGCCGATCGAGACGGACGCGGGCTGGCTGATGCTCTACCACGGCGTGCTCACGTCGTGCAACGGGTTCGTCTACTCGATGGGGGCGGCGCTGCTCGACCTCGACGAGCCCTGGCGGGTCGTCGCCCGCGGGAGCAGCTTCCTGCTCGCGCCGCACGCCTCGTACGAGCAGGTCGGCGACGTGCCCAACGTCGTCTTCCCGTGCGCGGCGCTCATCGACGCGGCCACGGACCGGATCACGATCTACTACGGCGGCGCCGACACGGTCGTCTGCATGGCGCACGCGCACCTCTCGGAGCTGCTGGACTTCGTCCACTCCTGACGCCGGAAGGGTGGGGGCGCCCGCCCTCGCGCCGGTGACCGCCGTCGAGGGCGCGACCGGTCAGCCATCGAGCAGGGTGTCTCGGAGACGCGGGTCGAGCGCAGCGAGGGCGATGTCGGAGAGCACGTTCGCGACCGCGATCATCGCCGTCAGCGCGATCGTCAGGCCGAGGGTCAACGGGTAGTCGCCGACCTCGGCCGCGGCGATGAAGTACCGGCCGAGACCCGGGATCGAGAAGATCCACTCGACGACGAACAGCCCGGCGACCAGCTGTCCGAGTAGCGGGCCGGGCATCGAGGCGAGCGGGATCAGCGCCGGCCGGAGGACGTGCGCCTGGACGACTCGCCCGTGACGCAGGCCCTTCGCCCGAGCGACGAGCACATGCTCCCGGCCGAGGACTTCGAGCATCTCGAACCGGAGCACCCGGACGATCTGCGAGAACGGCAGCAGGCCGAGCACGAGCACCGGTACGACCTTCGTGCGCCAGCTGCTCCAGCCGAACGGCGGCACGAGGCCGAGCTTGACCGAGAACAGCCAGGCGAGGACCGTGCCGAAGAAGAAGATCGGCAGGCCCATGGCCGTGGCGGTCAGCACCGTGATCGCGCGGTCGAGCAGCGAGCCGCGTCTGAGGGCGGCCATCACGCCCACGGGGATGCCGAGCGCCACCGCCCAGCCCAGGGCGAGGAGCGCCAGCTCGAGGGTGATCGGCCCCTGCTCGCGCAGGATCGAGTTGACCGAGCGGTTGGCGAACGTGAACGTCGGGCCGAAGTCGAGGCGGGCGAGGGAGCCCAGGTAGCGGAGGTACTGGTCGTACCAGGGACGGTCGAGGCCGAGCCGGCGCTCGATGTTCTCCGAGATGGACTCGGGCTTCGGGTCGCCGTACTTGACCCAGGCGACGTTCGAGAGGCCCGCCGGCGGGGGGTGCCGCAGGAAGTTCCCGCCGCCCACGTGCATGAGCCCGAACAAGAGCGTCGTGCAGACGAGGAGGACGGGCACCGTCCAGAGCAGGCGTCTGAGGGCGTACTGCAGCACCTCAGCCGTCGCCTCGATCGAGCTGCCGGTCATTCCGTGCGCGCTGCGCGTGGCGCCTCGCCTTCGCGCGGTTGCCGCAGACCGCCATGGTGCACCAGCGCCGGCGGCCGCTGCGGTCGACGAAGAGCCAGCCGCACACCGTGCCGGGGCACGCTTTGACGTGGCGCAGGTCGATCGTCGCGAGCAGGTCGCCCGCCCCCCGCGCGAGCGCGAGCACCGGCAGGGCGAGTCCGGCGCGGGCGGGGACTCCCCACCGGCGGCCGGGAGGCGCGTCCGGCAGCAGCACGGAGCTGCCGGCCGCCGAGCGGGCCTCCCGGGCGACCGCCTCCCAGGCATCGGCGCCGGCCGGGTCGCGGCAGGCGGTGTAGAGGGCCTGTCGCAGCGCGCAGGCGCGCCGAAGCTGACGGCTCGCCTCCCGCGGGGCCAAAGCCGCGTCCTCGCGCAGGCGTGCCGCCGTTCCTGCGTCGACGAGGCCGGCCTCGCGTGCCCAGACGGTCAGGTGGGCGTAGCTCTCGAGGTAGTCGTGCTGCTCCGCGGAGTTCCACCCCGCGAGCGTGTTGCAGAAGTCGAGGGCGGGCACACCCGCCACCGGGGCGGGCAGCACCAGCCCGTCGACCACCCGCTGGAACCGCGGGCGTCGGTCTGCCGAACTAACCACTAAAATAATTCTAGCGGTTATTGACACACTGTCCACCCCGAGGTCCTTCTCCGGGGCCGGCGGGTTACGCGAACTGCGCAACGAGCACGGTCGGCAAGAGGCGGCGGAGCCAGGGAGCCCTGGCTGCCAGCGGCAAGAGCCATCCGTGGACGACCCCGCGGCCGCGCGGCAGGCGCAGGGTGCCGAGCGCCGTGACGTGTGGGAGCCGGCGGAGACGTCGTTCCTCGTCGCGGTCGAGCGCCCACGTCCAGGCGGGCGGCTCGTAGCCGGTCCCCGTGCGCAGCCGCCCGCTGCGGCCTCGCTCGGCGAGCCAGCGCGGAACGGCGTCGAAGACGAGCACACCACCGCGGAGGCGCCCCGCGCACCGCGCGACGAGGGCGTGCACCTCGTCGGGGCGGAGGTACATCAGCAGGCCCTGGGCGGTGACCAGCACGCCGGATGCCGTGTGCACCTCGTCCAGCCAGCCGGGGTCGAGTGCCGACCCTGCGACGAGCGTGGTACGCGGATGCTCGGGGAGGAGAGCGCGTCGCACCGCGGCGACCTCGGGCAGGTCGACGCTCACCCAACGGACACGACCGTTGTCGACGCGCCAGAGCTGTGTCTCGAGGCCCTCGCCCAACGCGACCACCGTCCCGTCGGGGTGGTCGCCGAGAAACCGCCGCACCGCCTCGTCGAAGCACCGGGCGCGCAGCGCCTGCCACTGAGAGAGCCCCGCGCCGTCGCCGAAGCGCTCGGCGAACGGGAAGTTGATCGTCTCGACCAGCTCGACGGCCAGCGGGTCGGAGAGGACGGCGTCGGGCCGCCTGGCCTCGACGGCGCGATGGTAGAGGGTCCAGAGCGTCGTCTCGGAGACGCCCTCGAGCTCCACGCTCGCCCGTTCCATGCTCCGACCGTAGCCCCCACGCGGCCCCCGACGCCGCCCCAGGAGTCGCGTGGCACGCCGCATGCCCCCGACGCGGGATACCCGGAGGAGGGAAGCGACCTATCGTGTGTCGGCCCAATGGCAGACGTTGCCCGAGCTGCGACGCGGGGAGCCCGCCGACGCCCGTCGAGGACTCCCAAGCTGACTCCACCGGCGCCCCCCGCGGCGCTCCTGCCCCGTGCTCGGCTCCGCTCGCTGCTCGACGGTGCCCTCGAGCGTCGACTGACGAGCGTCGTCGCGGAGGCTGGCTACGGCAAATCCACGTTCCTGGCCGCGCTCGCGGCGGACCGGCACTGTGCCTGGTACGGCTGCACGGTCGAGGACAGGTCCCTCGCAACGTTCGCCCGCGGGCTCGTGGACGCGATCCGGCTGCGAGCCCCGACGCTGCCGCTCGACGTCGTCGGTGCCGTCACGGGCGCAGGGCCCGGAGTCGAGAGAGACGAGCTGTCCCGCGCCCGCGGTCTCGCGGCCCTCGTCTGCGAGGCGCTCCACGAGCAGCTGAACCGGGACCTGCTGCTCGTTCTCGACGATGTCCACGAGCTGGACGCCTCGGTCGGCTCGCTGCACCTGATCGACTCGCTCTGCAGACAGGCGCCGGAGCGCCTCCACCTCGTGCTGGCCTCGCGCACGGAGCTGCCGTTCCCGGTCGAGCGGCTCCGGGGACAGGGCCAGGTGCTCGAGGTCACGGGGGCCGACCTTGCGTTCGACGTCGACGAGACGCACGACCTGCTGCGCGCGCTGACCGGCATGGACGACGCACGGTCGGCAGAGCAGCTCCACCGTGCGACCGGAGGGTGGCCGGCGGCCGTCCGTCTCGCGATCGAGACGCTGCGCGACGTGCCGCCCGGGGATCTCGGCTCGGCGCTCGAGCGAATTCGGCGACCCGGCGGCACCCTGTTCGCGTACCTCGCGGCCGAGGTCTTCGCGCACGAGCCGCCCGAGGTCGAGGCGCTCGTCCGTACCGTCGCCCCGCTGGAGCGTTTCACGCCGGAGCTCTGCGAGGCGCTGGGCGCCCCTCGTGCCGGAGAGGTGCTCGACGCGCTCGCACGGCGCGGGCTCTTCGTCGAGCTCCACGGTCGCGGAGACGCCTGGTACACGCTCGGCGAGCCCGTGCGCGAGTACGCCCTCGCCCGGTTCGGCCCGAGCGACGCCGAGCGGCACGACCTTCTCCTGCGGGCCGCGGGCTGGCTCGAGGAGCACGACCACGTGGAGGACGCCCTGCGCTGCTCCACGGCCGCCGACGACCTCGACGGGGTTGCGCGCCTGCTCGCGCACAACGGCCACGCGCTCCTCGCGCACGGCTCGGTCGACGCGGTTCTCGCAGCGGTGGCGCCGCTCCCGCTCGAGCTCCGCAGCCCGAGGATCGAGCAGATCGCGGGCGAGGCGTTCCAGATCCACGGCGACCGGGACGAGGCGCTGCGCTGCTTCGAGCGCGCGGCCGAGGGAGCGGGCCCCCTGCCGCCTGCCCTCGCGTGGCGCATCGGGCTGCTGCATCATCTCGCGGGCCACCTCGACGCGGCAATCGACACGTACGAGCGGTCGACCGGGGACGGGGAGCCACGTGACGTCGCTCTGGTGCTGGCGTGGCGGGCGAGCGCCCTCTGGCTGCGCGGGGACGCCGACCGGTGTCGCGAGGACGCCGAGCACGCGTTCCGGGTCGCCTCCGAGGCCGGAGACGCGCAGGCGTTGGCCGCCGCGCACACGGTCCTCGCCATGCTCGCCGCGCTGGAGGGCGACCGCGCCGCGAACGACGCCCACTACCTGCGAGCGCTCGACTGCGCGCAGCAGGCCGGTGACGTGCTCCAGCTGATCCGCATCAGGACGAACCGCGGGTCGCGGCACGTCGAGGAGGGAGGGTACGAGGAGGCGATCGTCGAGCTCGATCTCGCCCTGCGCCTCGCGGACGTCGCCGGCTTCACCGCCTTCCGCGCGCTCGCGCTCACGAATCGTGGCGAGGCCCGCGCGAAGCTCGGGCGATTCGAGGAGGCCGTCGCGGACCTCGAGGATGCTCGCGAGCTGTACCAGCGCCTGGGCTCGCGCATGATCGCCTATCCGCTCGACAAGCTCGGCGAGATCCACCGCGAGCGCGGCGAGCTCGCGCTCGCGCGAGCGTCGTACGAGGAGGCGCTCGCGCGGGCCGAGCCGTCGGGCGACCTCCAGGGTCTCGTGCCGGCGCTGGTCGGTCTCGCCAGGGTGCTGATGGTGGACGAGCCCGACGAGGCCGAGCGGCTCGTCGCACGCGCGCTCGAAGCCGGGCCGGGCATGGGGCACGCAGCCGCTCTGCTCGGTGCGGGCTGGGTCGCCCTCGCGGCCGGGAGGCGCGACGACGCCTCGGTGCGCGCTCGTGAGGCGGCTGCAGCCGCGGGACTGCGGCGCGACCGGGCTGCGCTCGCGGAGTCGCTCGAGCTGCGAGCGCTCGCATCCCGCGAGCCGCTGCGCGAGCTCGAGCGGGTCACGGAGGCGGCGGCGATCTGGCGTGACCTGCGGAACCCGCTCGGAGAGGCGAGGGCGGAGCTCGTCGCCGCGGCGATCGCCGGGAACGAGGACGCTGCCGCAGACGCAGAGGAGCGGCTGACGGCGCTCGGGGCGCGCGGATACCGCTCGGCGCTCTCGCTGGCGCTCGCGGTGGACGAGAGCCCGGCCGTCCTCGTGCGGTCGCTCGGCCGCTTCCAGGTGCTGTTGCGCGGGGAGCCCGTCCCGCTCGCGGCCTGGCAGTCGCGGAAGGCCCGCGACCTGTTGAAGATCCTCGTCGCTCGCCGAGGGCGGCCGACGCCGCGCGACCTGCTGATGGAGACGCTCTGGCCGGGCCAGGACCCGATTCCGCTCGGGAACCGGCTGTCGGTGCTGCTCAGCACCGTGCGGTCGGTCCTCGATCCCGGAAAGCGGCACGACGCCGACCGCTTCGTCCGCGCGGACAAGAGCGCCGTCTGGCTCGACTATGCGGAGGTCGTCGTGGACGTCGACCGATTCCTGGTCGCCGCCACGCACGCGCTCGACCTCCGCGCCGCCGGTGGCGATGAGTCGTTCTCCCGGCTCGCGGCGGCGGAGGCCGCCTATGCGGGCGACTTCCTCGAGGAGGACGCCTACGAGGACTGGGCCGTCGCCGTGCGGGAGGAGGCGCGCGCCGCGTACGTCGAGGTCGCACGTGCGCTGGCGGAGGACGCTGCGGTGCTGGCGAAGGCCGACTCGGCGACGCGCTACTACCTTCGCGTGCTCGAGCGCGACTCCTACGACGAGCCGGCGCATCTCGGGCTCGTCGAGACGCTCTACAGCGGGGGGCGGCACGGCGAGGCGCGCCGCGCATACCGCGCCTACTGCGCGCGGATGGACTCGATCGGCGTCGAATCAGCGCCTTTCCCGGGCCCGCCCTAAGCGGGCGCTAAGACGGCCGGAACCCGGTCGCGCACGATGGTGGGCGGTGCATGCGTTCGTCGTCCGCCTGTGGTCGCCCTCGACGGGGCCCGAGCAGGAGCTCGGGGAGCTGCGGGGCGTCGTCGAGCACCTCGGCAGCGGGCAGACGGCGGCCTTCAAGGACGACGCCGAGCTGCTCTCGTTCCTGCACGGGCGATCGTGGGAGCGCGAGCCTCGGGCTCAGGTGGGGGAGACGGGGGGCGCCGTGAGGTGACGGGAGGCCATGCCGTGGCCTCTCGTCACCTCAGCGGCCGACACTTCGTCGTCCGGCTCGGCCCTCCCCGAAGGCAGGCGCACGCGCGCTCTACGCTCCGTCTGCCGCGGGCTCCGGAGGCGGGGACACGAGCCGGGTCGCGATGAACGGGTAGACCAGCACCGAGATCATCCCCGCGCCGACGAGGGAGGCGCCGACACTCGACGAGATCGCCTCCCGCTCGGTCGCGATGCCGACGATCGCCGCGATCAGCGGCAGCCCGGTCGCGCCGCACAGCGCGAGGCCCACCAGCTGACGGGGCTCGAGGTCGCGGAGCCAGAGCAGCGCAGAGGCGCCGCGGACGACGAGGAAGAGCGCCAGGAAGAGCGCGCCCAGCGTGAGCCCTGTCACCGTGAGCAGGCTGTTCAGGTCGAAGTTCATGCCGGTGACGACGAAGTAGATCGGGATCACGAACCCGAAGCCGATTCCCTCGAGCCTCAGTCGGACGAGCTTCCCCTCCCGCGAGTCGAGCGCGAGCCCGACGACGAGGCCCGCGGCGAACGCGCCGAGCACGAACTCGAACCCCGCGTTGCTCGCCAGCAGCACCAGCGTCGCGAGTAGCAGGATCGACGCGCGGACCGCCGTCTGCCCGCTCGTGTGCACGGTCTCCTGCAGGATCCGGACGACGCGCGAAGGGCGCGCGCGCAGTACCGCCGTCGCCGCCAGCATCACGATGGTGCCGAAGCCGAACAGGAGCAGCACCTCCGCGCCGGCGCCGTACACGCCTGTCAGGAAGACGGAGATGAAGATGATCGGCCAGAACTCCCCGGCGACGCCCGTGCCCAGGACCGCCGACCCGAACGGCGTCGACAGGAGCCGCGCGTCCGAGAGGATCGGGACGAGCGTCCCCAGTGCCGTCGTGCACAGGGCGACCCCGAGCAGCCACCACTCCGCGTCGAGACCCGCCTGCTGCAGGACGGCCCCGAGCACAAGCCCGATCACCAGCGAGATGATCCAGCCGCCGGTGCCGAGCCGCAGCGCGCGTTGCGCGACGCGCTCCTCGACCACCTCGATTCCCGCGAAGAAGAAGAGGAACGCGAGCCCGATGTTGGAGAACACCGTGACGTACTGGTTGACGTGCGCGATGTCGAGCACGTCGGGGCCGATCACCATGCCGAGCACGATCTCGACCACGACGGTGGGGAGCACGATCCGTCCGCTCAGCCGCGAGAAGAACGCCCCGAGCGTCGAGGCGAGCAGGACGAGCACGAACGAGCGAAGCTCCGGCCTCGTCGCCGCGGCGACGACCAGCTGACCGTGATCGAGCGGGAAGCTGGCGAACGTCACCGATGAACCGCCGTGAGCGTCGCGCACGGACGCGGGGAACCTGTCTCGTCCGACCGAGTCGGACGCACCGTCAGCGAGTCCCGGCGGTCGTGCGCTGCGGTCGCTTCGCGGGACTCCACGCCGCGCCGAGCCTACACGGCGCGCGCCCGGGGCGTCCGCGGGCGCTCAGGAGGCGTCCGCGGGCCTCGCGTCGGCTTCCTGCGAGCGGCCCTCGATGTCCAGTCGCGGCAGGACACGGCCGAGTCGCTCCGGCAGCCACCAGCTCCTGCGCCCGACGAGGACGAGCACAGCGGGGGCGAACGACAGCACCATCGTCGCCGCCAGGGCCACGCCGACGGCGAGGCCCACGCCGAACTGCTTCACGGTCGGGTCGCCGTCCAGGACGAAGCTGCCGAAGACGCTCATCATGATCAGCGCGGCCGACAGGATCACGGGCCCACTCACCTCGAGGCCGGAGGCGACGGCGCGCGTCGAGTCCTCCCCGCGTGAGCGGTGGTGCTCGATCTGGCTGAGCAGGAACACCTGGTAGTCCATCGAGAGCCCGAAGAGCACCGCGAACATCATCAGCGGCACGTAGCTCGCGATCGGAACGCTCCCACCGGCATCCGCGAGGCCGACGACCTTCAGCCCCCACCCCCACTGGAACACGGCCGTGAGGATGCCGAAGGCGGCGGACACGGCGAGCACGTTCGCGATGGCCGCCTGGGTGGGAACGACGAGCGAGCGGTAGGCGGCCATCAGCACGAGGAAGCTGAGCGAGATCACGGTCAGGATCACGAGCAGCAGCCGGGACGAGATCTCGTTCGCCAGATCGACGTTGGCGGCCGTGGAGCCGCCCACGAACGCCTCCTCGTCCGTGCCGGCGGTCGCCTGCGGGATCGTGTAGGTGCGCAGCGTCCGCACGAGGTCTGCCGTCTTGGGCGAGGCAGGGGCGGTGGTCGCGATGACGCTGAACGTCGATGCGTTGCCGTCCTGGTTGATCTGGGGCGGCGACACCGCGGCGACGCCGTCGGTCGCGCCGAGGGCGTCCTGCAACTGGACGAGACGGGGGTCGGTGCCGCGGTCGTCTCCGCCCGCCGCCGTCAGCTCCTGGGTGAGCTCCTTCTGCAGCTGCTCGGCCTGCTGCTGCTGCTGCGTCGCCTGCTGCTGCACGTTCTCGAGCTGCGCCTGCTGGGTCATGAGATCCGCCGCCTGCGTCTTCAGGTTCGCCGCCTGCACCTGAAGGGCGTTCGCCTCCTGCTGGAGATCCTGCTTCTGCTGCAGCAGCGCCGCCGACTCTCCGGCGAGCGTGTACGCCTGGCGGGCGAGCGAGGCAGCCTCGGCGGTGAGCGCCGCCTCGCGCTTGCGGAGCGCAGCCTGCTCGTCCCGTAGCGCCTCCTGCTCCGTGCGCAGTCGCTCGGCCTGGCCCACGAGGCTCACCAGCCGGCGCTGGAGCGAGTCGCCCCGCCGCTGGAGCAGCTGGAGCTTCGTGCGAAGCGCGGCCCTCCGCTTCGCCGTGGCGGCCTTGGTGAGCAGAGCCTCGGTGGCGCGGGTCTCCGCGCGGTTGCGCGCGAGCGCGCGCGAGACCGACCCGAGCTTCCGCTCGAGGACGAGTGCCTGCTCCACGAGCGTCACCTCGCGGCGCGCGAGAGCTCGTTGCCCGGCCTGCACCCGCTTGGCCTCCTGCTCGACTCCCTGCGCCTGGGCTCGCAGCGCCTGCTGGGCCGAAGTCAGCTGCTGGGACTGCTGCTCCAGGGCCTGCTCCTGGCTCTCGAGCTCCGCCTGCTGCTGCTCGAGTGCCGCCTGCTGGCGCTCGAGCTCGGACTGTTGCTGCTGGAGCTCGTCCTTCTGCGTCGTACCCGAGCTCTGCTCCTGCTCGAGCTGCGCTTGCAGCGACTGGGCCTGCTTCAGCTGGCTCTCGTACGCCGAGCTCGGCGTGGCCGGCTGTCCGAGCTCGACGGCGATGAGAAGCGGGCCGTTGTAGCCGACACCGAACCCCGCCGACATCAGGTCGTAGGCCTGCCTCTCGGTGGTCGACTTCGGCTCGGCGCCGACGTCCGTCTGGCCGTACTGGAGCGACCGAAACGGGACGAGGAGCGGCACGAGCACGGCGACGGCCGCAAACGCCGTCAGCGCGGGGTGGCCGGTGACGAAGCGTGCCCAACCCGCCCACAGTCCCGTGCCGGCGGCCTTCGGCTTCGGGCGCAGGAAGCTCGGAAGACGGAGCGCCTCGATCCTCGTCCCGACCAGCGACAGGAGGGCCGGCAGGAAGCTGATGGCCGCGAGCACCGCTGTCGCGACCGCAACCGCCGAGGCATACCCGAGTGAGGTGACGAGCGGGATGCCGGCGACGATCAGCGACAGCAGCGCGATCACGACGGTGCCGCCCGCGTAGACGATCGCGCTGCCGGAGGTCGCGACCGTGAGCGCGACCGACTCGTGGAGCTCCATGCCCTCGTGGAGATGAGCGCGGTGGCGACTGACGAGGAACAGCGCGTAGTCGATGCCGACCCCGAGCCCGATCATCGTCGCGAGGGTGGGTGCGATCGACGGCACGGTCGCGACGTGACCGAGCAGGCCGATTCCCGCGAGCCCCACGACGAGCCCCACCACCGCAGTGGCGATGGGCATTCCCATCGCGACGATGGTGCCGAACGCCACCGAGAGGATCAGCACGGCGGCGGCGATCCCGATCACCTCGCTGCTCTCCGTCGCCGGCTCGGACAGCTCGCTGCCGATCGGGCCGCCGGCGGCGACCTCCATGCCGGCCTCGACCCCCGGTTGGGCCGCGTCGAGGACGCTCTCGGCGATCTCTTGGGTGAGGTCGCTCGAGCCGACGTCCATGACCACCGGGATGTACGCCGTCTGGCCGTCCTTGGAGACCTGCCCCTGCCCCTGCTGGCTGAACGGGTCCCTGGCGCTGTAGACGTCCGGGAGCTTCACGATCGCCGCCCGCGAGGCCTCGATCGCCTGCTTGTTCGAGGTGTCCGTGACCTTCCCCGACGCGGCGTGGAAGACGATCGGGCTCGTGCCGTTCTGCTGGGGCGGGAACCTGTCGGCCAGGAGGTCCGCCGCCGCCTGGCTGTCGGTGCCGGGCAGCCGCAGGTTGTCGCTCGTGTTCGAGCCGTACACGTGGACGACCAGGACCAGCGCCGCGGCCACGGCCAGCCAGCCGCCCAGGACGAGCCAACTGTGCCTGGCCGCGAGCCAGCCGATGCGATACAGCACCCTGCCCACAGGCCTCGGTCGGCCACTCTACCGCGAGCCCGCGCGGGGCTCGTCCGGCGGCCCGCGGGCGCAGCCGTGACCCGCGGCGACCCTCGATTAGATCGTAGTGAGATTCATTTCGGAGCGACAAAGCCTCGGGCGTCGTCCTGTTCACGCACTGCGGTGGTGTGGAATCGCGCGGTGCCGGTCGGCTCGTCGGGGGGCGCGGGAGCGGCGCGAGGTGCGGGGCGCCGAAGGGCGCACCTGCACCACGCCCGGTCGGGGCGGACCGGGAACGGATCGACCGCCCGTCGCCTGCGTCAGGCGGGCGTCGAGCCGTGACCCGCGGTCTCGAGGCGCGGAGGCTGCCAGCCGCCGAGCGCCTCTTCGACACGCGCGGCGGCCGCGAGCGCGACGTCGTCGCGCCACGGCCGCGCGACCAGCTGGGCTCCGAGCGGAAGGCCTCCTTCTGCCGATCCGGCCCGGACGACGACCGCCGGCCACCCGGTCAGGCTGAACGGCGTGGTGAAGCTGACCCCGTCCCAGCGACCGGCCTCCTCGACCTCGTCGTGCCTCGGCGCAGGGCCGTCGAACGCCGGGCAGACGATCAGGTCGTACGACCCCATGAACGCGAGCATCTCCCGGCGGTACGAATCCCAGCGGCGGAGCACGCGGTAGAGCTCGTCGCTCCGCATCCGACCGCCGTAGGACGCCCAGATCTCGCGCGTCAGCTCGTGGCCGCCGGGCGGAAGCGGGCGCTCGTCGACCGCCACGCCCACCTGGGAGAGCGCGTCCGCCGCGGCCGCGACCGCGGCCACCACGTCGGGCTCCGCCGTCGAGATCTCCGTCTCGACATGGACCGCGGCACGCAGGCCGCGCAGCGTCACCGCCGCCGGGTCGCCGACGACGACCGGCGGGACGTCGGGGTCGAGCGGATCCGGTCCGGCGATCACCCGCAACACGAGCGTCAGGTCCTCGACGAAGCGGGCGAGGGGGCCGACCTGCGTCCGGGGATCCCCGAGCGCGCCGAAATATCCCTCGTCGTCGACGACGCCTCCGACGGAGACGAGGGTCGCGGTCGGCTTGTGGCACGCCACGCCGCAGAAGTGCGCCGGCTGGCGGAGGCTGCCGCCGGAGTCGGTCCCCAATCCGCACGGGGAGCCCCCTGCCGCCACGATCGCCGCCTCGCCGCCGCTGCTCCCGCCGGGCGTCCGCTCGAGGTCGTACGGGTTGTTCGTGCGTCCGTAGAGCGCGTTGTCGGTGACGCTCCCTCCGCCCCAGGGCGGGCAGTTCGTCTTGCCGAGCAGGATCGCACCCGCCGAGCGCATGCGCGCGACCACGGTCGCATCGCGCTCGTGGCGCACGTCCTTCCGCTCCGGCACGCCGACGGCCGTCACCAGCTGCTTGGTCTCCAGGTTGTCCTTGGCGGTGAACGGCACGCCGTGGAGGGGGCCGACGGTCTCGGCCCGCCCGAGCGCGGCATCGGCCTCGCGGGCCTCGAGCAGCGCGCGCTCGCCGTCGAGCTGGACGACGGCGTTCACGAGCGGGTTCGTCTCGCCGATCCGCCGCAGATGGGCCTCGACGACCTCGACCGAGGACACCTCGCGGGCGCGGATCAGCGCAGCGAGCTTCGTCGCCGAGAGCGAGACGAGCTGCGTCGCCGCCGGCGCGCTCATCGCGCGCGGGAACCTCGCTGCCGAGAAACGGTGTGTCCGACCTTCATCGCTCAGTCCCGTGCCGCCGTCCTCCGGCCGACCCGCACCGTGCGGCGACCGAGGCCCAGCCGGAGGCAGGAGTATGGCCGTCACCGTGACGGGCGACAAGCTCGCCCACGCAGAGACCGACCGCACGGTGCGTGGTTCGCCGGGGGGAGTGGCGACGTCCGGCCCGATTCGACGACCGTCGCGGTGCTCGGCTCCGGCAGTCAGGCGTGGTCGCCCACACGGTTTCGCGTGCCTCTGATCGACGCAGGCTGGATCGAGGACGGCACCCACGTGACCACGATCGGACCGAAGACGGCGACGGCGCACGAGGTGCCGCCGGAGCTCGCCGACCGGGCGACCGTGATCGCCGGCGACTCCCGCGGACAGGCGCACACCTACGGTGAGCCGTTCTTCATCGCGCCGCCCGGTCGTCCATCTCGGCGCGATCCTCGCCGACGAGGCGCCGGCCGCATCGGCCCCGACGGAATAACCCTCTACTGCACGACCGGTCTCGCCGGCTCGGAGACCGCGCTCGCGTCCGCCCGGCTCACGGGCCTCGAGCGCTTCGCGACATAGAAAACCCCCACATATGCGGGGGTTTTCCGTAGCAGGCCTGTAAGCCGGAT